>ENA-OYXF01000068-OYXF01000068.1-human-gut-metagenome-genome-assembly--contig:-NODE-68-length-47341-cov-11.326080_pt1 | contig 47341 bp, 61 predicted proteins | sample MGYA00244842_ERZ653416 | MGnify/ENA primary metagenome ERZ653416 (study PRJEB26926, sample SAMN06164920) | human gut metagenome | biome: ENVO:00009003; feature: ENVO:2100002; material: ENVO:00002003... | reverse complement strand
TATCGTCGGCAGCGTCAGATGTGTATAAGAGACAGCCCCCGCCTACACCCTGGACCAAATCTCCCGTGCCGGGGCCTCCCTGGTGGATGCCGGGAAGATGCAGCAGCTTTTGGAGCTGCTGGGCCGCTATGGCGTGCAGGCCGTCACCCAACTCCAGCCGGAGCAGTATGGCACCTTTGCCACCGAACTCCGGGCCCTGGGCGCTCAGATTTAAGGAGGTGCCCCATGCCTCCTGAGAAACACGCCTTGCTTTCGGCGTCCTCCGCCTCCCGCTGGCTGGTATGCACGGCGGCCCCCCGCTTTGAGGAGGGCCTGCCGGAGAACACCAGCGAGTATGCGGAGGAGGGCCGCCTGGCACACGCCATTGGGGAGCTCAAGGTCACCAAGAAATGCACCCCCATGAGCTCCCGGACCTACACCACACGGCTCAACAAGCTCAAGAAAAACCCCCTCTACACCCCGGAGATGGACAAGACCACGGACCTGTACCTGGAGCACATCACGGAGCAGGTCATGGGCTATGACAGCGCCCCCACCGTGGCCGTGGAGGTCAAGGTGGAGTTTTCGGACTATGTGCCGGAGGGCTTTGGCACCTGTGACTGCTGCATCATCGGCGGGGACCTCCTCAGCATTGTGGACTACAAGCACGGCAAGGGCGTCCCTGTGTCTGCCGTGGGCAATCCGCAAATGCGGCTTTACGCCCTGGGCGCTCTCAAGCGCTATGCCCCCGTGTTCGGGGACACCATCAAGCGGGTCCGCATGACCATTGACCAGCCCCGGCTGGACAGCTACACCACGGATGAAATCACCGTTGAGGAGCTGCGGGCCTGGGGTGAGAGCATCAAGCCCATTGCCCAGAAAGCCTTTTCCGGCCTGGGTGAGTTTGTCCCCGGTGACCATTGCCGCTTTTGCCGTGGCAAGGCCCAATGCCGGGCCCGTGCCAATGTCAACACGGCGCTGGAGGACTTCAAGGACTGTGTGCCCGCCGGTAAACAGCCCCAGGGTGAGGGCAAGGTCCTCACGGATGCAGAGATTGGCGATCTGCTGGAACGGGGCAAGCTGCTGGTCCAATGGTACAAGGACCTGGAGGCCTACGCCACGGAGGCCCTGCTGGCGGGCAAGGAAATCCCCGGCTGGAAACTGGTGGCGGGCCGGAGCAATCGGGCCTTTACGGACCAGGACGCCGCCATCCAGGCGGTCATTGCTGCCGGATATGATGAGGCCCTGGTCTATGACCGCAAGCCCAAGACCCTCTCCGAGCTGGAGAAGTTGATGGGCAAGGCGGAGTTTGCGGAGAAGATTGGCGGCTATGTCATCAAGCCGCCGGGCAAACCCACCCTTGCCCCGGCCTCTGACAAGCGGGAGGCCTACGCCCCCGCCGCTGCTGACTTTGCCGGGGTGGCCGCCGATGCTTAAATACAACACCTGCGCCCACGCCCGGCCCCGGATGCACCCGTTTTTCCCCGTGGATGACCGGGACCGTGACCCGGTTTATCCTGTGGCCTCCTGCTGCAAGAAAGCGGTGAGCTACAAGGTGGCGGAGCCCAGGAGCTATCTTTCCGCCATCCGGGACCGGGAAGTCTGCGAAAACTGCCCCATGTTCACGGACCCTGACACCCTCATCTCCATGCAGGCGGACACATTCCATGCGGACATCTACATGGACCGGCTCATTGACCTGCCGGTCACCAACATCCGCAAGCTGTTCAAGCTGCTGCACCTCTACCGCTGGGAGAATGAGCGGGCCATTGACAGCCTGGTCCCCTATCTGGCCCAGGCCGTCCAGGAGAGCAAAGACGCCTGGAAACAGGCCTCTGCGGACTATGTGCATGGCTGGCGCAAGGTGGACAACCCCAAGAGCCGCCACCCGGCGGTGGTGGAAACCCTCAAAAACAACAGCCGCCTGACCCGCCAGCTCAAGGCCGCCAAAGCCCGGCATGAGCGCTGGGCAAAAATCCAGTCTATCTGGGCGGAAATCTCCGCTCATTGATACGAAACACCCAATGAAATCACAAAAAGGAGAACAAAGATTATGTATCAGAATGACCCCATGAAAGTGCTGACCGGCGAGGTGCGCCTCTCCTATTGCAGTCTGACCACCCCCAGGGCCGCCAAGCAGGGCGGGGAGCCCAAGTATTCCGTCACTCTGCTCATCCCCAAGACGGACAACGCCACCAAGGCGGACATTGACGCCGCCATCAACGCCGCCGCCCAGGAGGCCTTGACCAAGGTGTGGAACGGTGCCCGGCCCCCCGTGGTCAAGGTGCCCATCCATGACGGTGATGGGGTCCGCCCCTCCGGCGTCCCCTTTGGCGATGAGTGCAAGGGCCATTGGGTCCTGACCGCCTCCACCAAGAACAAGCCCCAGGTGGTGGGCATCGACAACATCAACTGTGAGCTGGCCCCCTCCGACATTTACAGCGGCATGTATGGCCGGGTGACCGTCCGCTTTTTCGGCTACTCCAACAGCGGCAACAAGGGCATCGGCTGCGGCCTGGGCAATGTCCTCAAGACCCGTGACGGGGAGCCCCTGAGCGGCCAGGCCTCCGCCGCCTCCGACTTTGCCGGGATTGGTGCCGCCCCGGCGGCCACCCCGAACTATGGGGCGGCAATGCCCGCCACTCCGGGGGCCTACGGTGCCCCTGTCAACACCCCGCCCTGGAACAGCGGCAACGGCATCAACCCCATCACCGGACAGCCCATGTGATAACTGACAGAGGAGGAAACACCAATGAAAACCAGATTTGACGGCAAGCTCTGGATTGGAGCCTTTGGCCTTGCCATGGAGGTCAAGGACATGGAAACCGCCCACCTGCTCAATACGGTCAAGATGCTGGTGCAGAAACCTGCCCGTGTGCAGGCCATGCTGGTCACCGACATTGAGGACGCCACCTTTGAGGAGCAGGAGGCCTGGACGCCCAACGGAAACGGGGAGGACATCCGCAAGAAGTCCCTCCACAACGCCACCAGCCTCTCCTCTGAGGAGCTGGTCCAGTATGTGACTGGCACGCCGCTCTTTAAGGCTATGACGGAGGAGCTGGAGGCCCGTGGCGTGAACACGGAGAACATCATGGAACTCTACACCAAAGATACCGCTTTCAAGGCATAAGGAGGCCCACTCATGCACCATCTCAGCATAGACCTGGAAACCTACTCCAGCGTGCCGCTGGCAAAGGCCGGGGCCCAGAAGTACATCAAGAGCCCTGACTTTGAAATCCTGCTCTTTGCGTACAGCGTGGATGGTGCGCCTGTTGAAATCATCGACCTGGCACGGGGGGAGAGGCTCCCCCCGTGGCTGGTCCAGGCCATCACCAGCCCGGAGTACATCAAGCACGCCTATAACGCCCCGTTTGAGTGGGGCTGCCTGTCCAAGTATCTGGGCACCCTGCCGCCGGACCAATGGCGCTGCACTATGTTCCACGGCCTCTACTGCGGCTACACGGCAGGCCTGGAGGCCACCGGCAAAGCCCTGGGGCTCCCCCAGGACAAGCAAAAGCTCAACACCGGCAAGGCGCTCATCCGCTATTTCTGCATCCCCTGCAAGCCCTCCAAGGCCAACGGCCAGCGGACCCGAAACCTGCCCCAGCATGACCCCACCAAATGGGAGCTGTTCAAAACCTACTGCAAGCAGGATGTGGTCACCGAGATGGAGATTGAGCGGCGGCTGTCCGCTTTCCCTGTCCCGGACTGGGTGCAAAAGCAATGGGAAACCGACCTCATCATCAACGCCAGGGGCGTGGCCGTGGACCTGGAGCTGGTCACCGGGGCCCTCTATCTGGGGGACACCGTGCGCCAGACCCTCATGGCAGAGGCCATGCAGCTCTCCGGCCTATCCAACCCCAACAGCGTGGCCCAGCTCACCACATGGCTCCAGGAGGAGATTGGTGAGGAGCTGGCCGATCTACGCAAGGACACCGTGGCCCGCCTGCTGGGCCGTGACGATAACAGCCCCCAAGTGAGCCGGATGCTGGAAATCCGGCAAGAGCTGGGCAAGACATCCACCAAAAAATATGACGCCATTGAGGCCGCCGTCTGCGATGACGGACGGGTCCGGGGCCTGCTCCAATTCTACGGGGCAAACAGGACCGGGCGGTGGGCCGGGAGGCTGGTGCAGGTCCAAAACCTGCCCCGGACCTACACGGAGCCGCTGGACCTGGCCCGTGAACTGGTCAAGGCCCGCAAGCTGGACGCCCTGCGGCTCATCTATGGCAGCGTGCCCGACACCCTCAGCCAGCTCATCCGCACGGCCTTTGTGGCCCCGGAGGGCCATGTCCTCATTGATGCCGACTTTTCGGCCATTGAGGCCCGTGTCATCTCCTGGCTGGCCGGTGAGCAATGGCGGCTGGAGGTGTTCCGCACCCATGGCAAAATCTATGAGGCATCCGCCTCTCAAATGTTCGGCGTCCCCCTGGAGCTCATCAAAAAGGGCCGCCCGGAGTACGCCCTCCGTCAAAAGGGCAAGGTGGCAGAGCTGGCCCTGGGCTACCAAGGCAGCACCGGGGCCCTCATCACCATGGGAGCCCTGGACATGGGGCTCACCGAGGAGGAGCTGCCGGACATCGTGAGCCGCTGGCGGGAGGCCAACAAGCGCATCCGTGACCTGTGGTATTCCATGGACAATGCCGCCGTCCAGGTCATCACCGAGGGCGGCAGCGTGGGCGTCAACGGCCTGCTGCTGGCCCGTGAGTACGACTATGACAACGGCGTGGACTGCCTGACCATCCGGCTCCCCTCTAACCGCAAGCTCTACTATATCAGCCCCAGCATTGGCCAGAACGAGTGGGGGCGGCCCTCCATCTCCTACATGGGCATGGACCAGAAAACCAAGCGGTGGAAACGCATTGAAACCTACGGCGGCAAGCTGGTGGAGAACTGCGTGCAGGCCATCGCCCGTGACTGTTTGGCCGCATCCATTGACCGGCTGGAGGCCGCCGGGCTCCCGGTGGTGTTCCATGTGCATGATGAGGTGGTCATTGATGTGGCCCCCTTTGCCGATGAGGACACCATGCTGGGCACCGTCTGCTCCATCATGGGGGAGCCGGTCCCCTGGGCCCCTGACCTGCCCCTCAAGGCGGCGGGCTGGGTGGGCTATTACTTCACCAAAGACTAACCCAAAGGAGGCATGGACCATGCACATGGTAAACGATAAAGGCGAGGCCGTCTATTACAACTATGTCCGCAAGAACAACAAGGACTACTGGGTGGTGCAGGGCATTGGCTCCACCGTTGTCTACGGACGGGACCGGGAGCGCCGCAAGAGCCGCCACTTCACCCAGGAGCAGCAGGCGGAGCGCTACCTTGCCCGGCATGGTTTCCGTGCCGATTGACCGCCGTTTTTTCCGGCGGAAAAAACGCAAAGGAGGCTGCTAATGAAAACGGTATTTGACCGCATGATGGAGAACAACTCCTACCAAAAGACTAAGGACTTCATCATCAAGCAAAAATGGCCCTACTCCAGCAAAAAAGCCTATGCTGAAAAAATCGCCTGGGAATTTTACCAGCACCCGGATATTGCCGGAAAGTGCTATGTCACCGTAGGCGGACTTGACAGCATTACCCTGTTTCTGTTTCTCCGATCTGTTGGCATCAATGTGCCTGCCGTGTCTGTTTCCTCTTTGGAGGACAGAAGCATCCAGATTGTCCACAAGGCCCTGGGCATCCGCTCTCTGCCTCCTATCAAGGATGAAAACGGAAAGCCCTACACGAAAATGCGGGTGATACAGCAATACGGCTATCCTGTCATCTCCAAAGAGGCGGCGCAAAAAATCAGCCACATCCAGAACCCGACCAGTAAAAATGCGACTGTGCGCCACGCCATTATGACTGGAGAAACTGGGGAGTACGGCGGCTTTAAGAAAAACAGCCGGATGAAAATGTCCCAAAAATGGCTGGAGAAGTTTGGCGGGCCCGAAAACGAAAATGAGGGGACCAACTACCAGACCGCTCCCTTTAAGGTTTCAGACGCCTGCTGCTACTACCTCAAGGAGCGCCCCTGTGACCTGTATGCCAAGGAAACAAAGTGCTTTCCCTATTTGGGGCTTATGGCCTCAGAGGGTGGCCGCCGCCAAAAGTCACTCATGTGGAACGGGTGCAACTATGTGGGGAAAAAGACAAAGCGGAGCTGCCCCTTTGCCATTTTCAGCCGCCAGGACCTCCTCACAATGGCCCTGGAGATGGATGCCTACTACCACGCCCACTGGGAAGAGTTTAAGCCGGTCACCGTGGATGCAGACACGGGTACCATGACCTACGGAGAGCCCATACATCTGGACACTATTGTCCCTGCCATCTATGGAGAGATTGCAGAGTGTGGCTACCGCTCAGAGGCAGAAATCCAAGAACTGGTGGAGGCCAATGGCGGCGTCATGGATGAGAGCTTTTCCAAACCGCTCCTTTGCACCACTCTGGCCCAGAGGACCGGCTGCTCCATGTGCGGCTTTGGAGTACATATGGAAAAGCGCCCGCACCGTTTTGACCTGCTCTGGGAGAGAAACCCCAAAGAATGGGACCTATGGATGCACCATATTGAACAGGATGCCTCCGGCAACTGGTCCGGCTGGGACCGTGTCCTTGACTACATCGGCGTGGAGTGGCGAAACCCGGAGCAATTTTTTGGAGGCGAGAAAAAGTGATTTATGCAGATGCAGCAGCTACCACAAGACTGGCCCCCGGCGTCCTTGAGGCCATGTTGCCCTACCTGGAAAACAGCTTTTTTAATCCGGGCGGGGTCTATCTGGGAGCCGTTGATGTGCGCCGTGCAGTAAACAACGCTCACTCCGTTATGGGTGAGGCGCTGGGGTGCCAGGGGCGGGAAATTTTCTTTACCTCTGGCGGCACGGAGGCCGACAACTGGGCGCTCAAGCAGTTTATCACCGAAAAGCCCGCCCACATCATCACCAGTCAAATTGAGCACAAAGCCATCCTCAACGCCTGCAAAACACTCCAGCAAATGGGCTGGGAGGTGACATACCTGCCGGTGGATAAGCAAGGCATTGTGCGGCCCGGCAATCTGCGGTCCGCTCTGCGGAGCAACACCCGCCTGGTGAGCATTATGCTGGCCAACAATGAGGTGGGGACGATTGAGCCAATTCAAGAGCTGGCCGTCATGGCCCACGCCGGAGGTGCTTTATTCCACACGGATGCCGTGCAGGCTGTGGGCCACATCCCCGTGAATGTGAATACGCTGGGCGTGGACTTTCTTTCCCTATCCGCCCATAAGTTTGGCGGCCCCAAGGGCATGGGTGCGCTCTACGCCAGAAACGGGGCCGTTACACCCTTTGTGGACGGGGGTGGTCAAGAGATGGGCCGCCGATCTGGCACGGAAAATGTGGCCGGTATTATCGGGACCGCCACCGCCCTAATGCTGGCTGCTGGCCTGATGGAGAACAACGCTAAGAAAACCAGCGACCTCCGGGACCGTATTATTGACGGCCTATCCGGCATCGGTGGCGTTTTGGTAACTGGCCCGGAGCCCGGACCTCTGCGCCTGCCAGGGCTTGCCTCATTCATCATTGAGGGCGTGGACAGCGAAACGCTTGTGATGGATTTATCCGCCAAGGGCATCTGTGTTTCCGCTGGCTCAGCGTGCAGCTCCGGGACCGGCAAGCCGTCTTATGTTCTCCGGTCCCTGGGCTACTCCGAGAGAGAGAGGCCTGGTCCAGTTTGCGTGTTTCCCTGGATGACCGCATCACACCCGATGAGGTTTCAGAGCTCATCCAGGCGGTCAAATCAAGCATAAAGGCTATAAGAAATCAGCGATAAAGGAGAAACAACATGAAAATCATCTCCCCCAGTTTTGAAATCATGTCCCTGGTGGACGGCAAGGCCGTCCTCAACCACATTGAGAAGTGTGGCCGGGTGTGCTACAAGTCCGAGGACAAAATCACCGAAACCAGCGCCGCCGCCTTTGTGGCGGGCATCATCAAGCGGGGCCATGAGGCCGTGCTGGAGCATTTCAACATCACCGTCAAGTTTATCTGTGACCGGGGCGTGTCCCATGAACTGGTCCGGCACCGCCTGGCCTCCTACTGCCAGGAGAGCACCCGCTACTGCAATTACTCCAAGGACGGCTTTGGCCGGGAAATCACCGTCATCCGCCCTGTCTTTTTGGCGGAGGGGACGCCCGGCTGGGACATCTGGCGGGATGCCTGCCGCTGTGCTGAGGACGCCTATTTTGACATGCTCACCTTTGGATGCTCTCCGCAAGAGGCCCGCTCTGTGCTGCCCAACAGCCTCAAGACGGAGGTGGTGATGACTGCCAACCTCCGGGAATGGCGGCATTTCTTCAAGCTCCGCACGGCCCCGGCGGCCCACCCCCAGATGAGAGAGGTGGCCATCCCGCTGCTCCGCCGGATGCAGGAGCTGGTCCCCGTGGTGTTCGATGATCTGGAGGTGCCCAATGAAAAGAGCTGAGATTTTAGAGGCCGCCCGTGTCTGCGTCTGCGGTGAACGGGAGCAGGACTATGGCTCCCCGGAGGATAGCTTTGGCCTCATCGCCCAGCTCTGGACTGCATACATGGGCACGCTGTTCACATCCAAGGATGTGGCCATGCTCATGGCGCTGCTCAAAGTGGCCCGCATTAAAGCCGGGGACAAGGCGGACAGCTTTGTGGACCTGGCCGGTTATGCCGCCTGTGCTGGTGAGATTGCCACCGCTGAGAAATGAAAAAGGAGGCTTTGACCTATAAGCAAACACAAAAAGAACCGCCGCCCGGCGGCTCTCCCAAAGACCTGTGACCCCAACCTCTGCGACCATTGCATGTATCTGGGGGACGGTGACTTTGTGTGTGACCTCCACGGCCTGGGACCGGAGGAAACCGTTTTTGTGATGGAGGACTGGGAGCCCACGGAGCATTTTCTCCAGTGCCGCCATGAATAGGCGGGAGCGGCGCAAGCTGAAAAAGCAGGGCGTCCAGGTGCCCAAAGACCCCAGCGTCAACATCAAGCTCTCCGATCTGGGCCGGGGGATGATGACCCCGACCATGGAGCAGGCCATGATGCACGAGATAAACCAGCAATGCTTAGAGGCGGACAAGCGCTACTCCCTGGACCTGGACACCATGGTCCTCTGGACTTTATTCCAATGCTATGGATGGAGGGAAAAGCGGCTCCATGACTTCTACCTGGCCATGGCCAAAGAACACCGCCGTATGCGTGAATTTTATGAAATGGATGACCTTTACCCGGAGCGCTACAAGCTCAAGGAAAAGGGCATTGATATTGAAAAATGGCAGGAGGAGGTGCTGCGAGATGACCCCTAAACCCTGGGAAAATGCGGAGGGCTACCCTGACCCCACCGCATACAACGCCCTGCGGCCCATCATGCAGGAGGACGCCGCCCTGGAGGGAAAGGTCAATTTTCTCATCAAGGTGCTCAAGTTTATCATAGCGGAAAGCGGCTTTGAGCTGCTGGCCCGCATCGAACTCAAGGACAAAAAGACTGGGAGGTGTTTCAGATGAAAACCGTTGACAATATCCCTGCGACACCTGCCCACGAGGTCAACCAGGTCATTAAGGCCATCGGCTTGCCTGCCGTGCTGGAGCAATGCGCTGAGGAGCTGGCCGAACTGACCCAGGCCACGCTCAAAATGGCCAGAAAGCTCCGAGGCGAAAACCCCACGCCTGTGACCCACTCCCAAGCGGCGGAGCATCTGCATGAGGAGCTGGGGGATGTCCGCCTGTGCCTCAAGGTGCTGGATGCCGCCATGGGCGGGGACAACACCGCCGCCGTGGAGGCGGAAAAGCTCCGGCGCTGGCTGGACCGCATCACCCAGGAACAGAAAAACCCAGAGTAAGAGGTGCCGCCCCATGCAATATGACCGCAAAATTACAATATCCGCCGGGAACAACCGGCGGGCCATGACCTGGACGCCCCAGACCATGCTCATCTCAGAGCTGTGGGCCCGGCTCCAGACCCCGGCCAGAGGCACGGAAACCCTGGCGGAATATCTGAATATGAAAAAGGCCCAGCAGGATGACCTCAAGGATGTGGGCGGTTTCATGGCCGGCACCCTGTCCGGCCCCCGCCGCAAGGCCAACGCCGTGACCGGGCGTGATGTGGTCACGCTGGACCTGGACAACATCCCCTCCGGGGGCACGCAAGATGTCCTTCGCCGTGTGGAGGCCCTGGGCTGCGGCTATTGCATCTATTCCACCCGTAAGCACAGCCCGGCGGCTCCCCGCCTGCGGGTGCTGCTGCCCACGGACCGCACCATGACGGCGGATGAGTATGAGCCCATTGCCCGCAAAATGGCCGAGCTCATAGGCCTGGAGCTCATGGACCCCACCACCTTTGAGGTGTCCCGGCTCATGTACTGGCCATCCTGCTGCGCTGACAGCCAATACATCTATGTGTGGAAAGACAAGCCCCTGCTCTGCGCCAACGGCCTGCTGGCCAAATATGATGACTGGACGGACTGCACCACCTGGCCCCAGGTGCCGGGCGCTCTGAGCCTCCCAAAGCTGGCCGTCAAGCAGGGTGACCCGGAGGCCAAGACCGGCGTGGTGGGCGCTTTCTGCCGCACCTATGACATCTACCGGGCCATGGATGAGCTCATCCCCGGCATCTATGAGCCGGTGGACAATATGCCTGGGCGCTACACCTACCTGGGCGGCTCCACCACCGGCGGCGCTGTCATCTACGATAACGGCAAGTTTTTATACAGCCACCACGCCACCGACCCATGCAGCAACCGGCTGGTCAACGCCTTTGATCTGGTCCGCCTCCACCGCTTTGGGGACAAGGACGATGAGGCCCAGCCCGGCACCCCCACAAACCGCCTGCCCTCCTACCAAGCCATGTGTGAGCTGGCCGTGCAGGACGCCGATGTGGCCGCCCTAATGAGCCAGGAGCGCTACCAGGAGGCCATCAAGGACTTTGAGGGCGTGACCGGCACCAACGATGAGGACCCCGCCAACTGGATGGGCAAGCTGGCCGTCAACACCCAAACGGGCCTCCCCAAGTCCACCATTGATAATGTGTGGATAATCCTGGAGCATGACCCGCTCCTCAAAGGCAAGTTTGCCCTCAACCAATTTGCGGGCCGTGGTGAGGTCCTGGGGGCCCTCCCCTGGGACAGCCGCACGGAGCGCCGCTTTTGGGATGACAACGACAACCAGGGCCTCTACTGGTACATGGAACGCTACCACCACATCACCGGCAACGGCAAGATTGACGGGGCCCTCTCCCTGCACTCCACCGCCCACGCTTTCAATGAGATACAGGACTACCTCAAGGGCCTTGTCTGGGACGGGACGCCCCGCCTGGACGCCCTTTTCATCGACTACCTGGGGGCGGCTGATACGCCATACACCAGGGCCGTGACCCGCAAGGCTTTCACCGCCGCCGTGACCCGTGCCATGCAGCCGGGCACCAAGTATGACAACATGCTCATCCTCTCCGGGCCGCAAGGCCTGGGGAAAAGCACCCTGCTGGATAAGATGAGCCGGGGCTGGTTCAATGACAGCATCCGCACCTTTGAGGGCAAGGAGGCCTCTGAGCTGCTCCAGGGCGTCTGGCTGGTGGAGATTGCGGAGCTGGATGCTTTCCGGCGCACGGACATTGCCCGCATCAAGCAGTTTCTCTCCCTGCGGGCGGACCGTTTCCGGGCCGCCTATGGCCGCCATGTCAAAGAGCTCCCCCGGTGCTGCGTCTTTTTCGGCACCACCAACACCTCCGACTACCTCCAGGACCGGACCGGCAACCGCCGTTTCTGGCCTGTGGATGTGGGCGTGGCCCCCATTACAAAGAGGGTGTGGTCCGATCTGCCGGAGGAGGTTGACCAGCTATGGGCGGAGGCCGTGGTCCGCTGGCGGACCGGAGAGCCTCTTTTCCTCAAAGGAGAGCTGGAGGAGGCCGCCAAGCAAAAGCAGGAGGAGCACCGGGAAACAAGCACCCGTGAGGGCATCATCATGGATTTTCTGGACCGCCAGGTGCCGGAGGACTGGCAGAGCTGGCCGCTGGACCGCCGCCGTATGTTCTGGGGCGGTGCTGTGCAGGGTGAGGTCAAACTGGTGGACCGGGACCGGGTGTGTGCCCTGGAGGTGTGGTGTGAGGCCCTGGACGGCAAGCAGCGGGACATCCGCTACTCCGACACGGCAGAAATCAACAGCATCATTGAGGCTTGCCCCAAATGGGAGAAAAGCCGGAGCTCTCTGCGCTTTGGCTACTGCGGAAAACAGCGGGGCTTTCTCCGCCGGAGGGCCTTTTGACCCCGGAACATTGGGGCGGAACATTGCCCGGAACATCTTAAAAATGGAGTTTCAATGTTCCGGGTCATGTTCCGCTAAATGTTCCGCTGAATGTTCCGGGCTAAACCCTTGAAAACACTTGCTTTTTTGAGTGTGCGGAACATTGGAACATTTAATTCTATTGATTATTAAATAGACAAAATAGAGAGTATAAAAACTCTCTAAACCGCCTGATTGCGTATATGTACGCGCGCGAGGTTCCAAGTGTTCCACCTGAGATTGGAGGTTGAAAAACTTGAGGGAAAGCAGCATTGAGAGTTACCTGGTCCGCAAGGTGAAAGAGCACGGCGGCCTGTGTTATAAATTCGTGTCCCCTGGCAATCCTGGTGTGCCTGACCGCATCGTCATCACCCCCACCGGCAAGACGGTGTATGTAGAGCTGAAAACCGAGATTGGGAGGCTGGCCAAGGTGCAGCGGTGGCAGAGGAGCGAACTGGAAAAGCGGGGGGCGGATGTCCGGGTGCTTTATGGCATGGACGCCGTGAAAGAGTTTCTGAGGGAGGTTTTCACCGATGCAGTACACCCCGCATGACTACCAGGCCTACTGCATCCAGCGTGTGGTGGAGGCCCCCGCCGTGGGGCTGTTTCTCCGGCCGGGGCTGGGCAAGACCGTCATCACCCTGTCTGCGGTCAATATTCTCAAGTATTTCCGCTGGCAGGTGGCCCGGTGTCTGGTGGTGGCCCCCAAAAAGGTGGCAGAGGCCACCTGGGGCAAGGAGGCGGCCAAGTGGGACCATCTCAAGCACCTCCGGGTGGTCACCGTCCTGGGGAGCGCCAGCAAGCGCATCAAGGCCCTCAACACCCCGGCGGATGTCTATGTCATCAACCGTGAAAATTTTGAGTGGCTGGTGGACTACTACCAGCAGGCCTGGCCGTTTGACATGGTGGTCTTTGATGAAAGCACCAGTTTCAAGAACTCCCAGAGCAAGCGCTGGAAAGCCGCCAAGCGCATCCGGCGGTTTATCAAGAAAGTGGTGCTGCTGACCGGCACGCCGTCCTCCAAGGGGCTTATTGACCTGTGGGCCCAGGTATATCTCCTGGACGGTGGGGAGCGGCTGGGGCCCACCCTGTCTGCCTATCGGGAGCATTATTTTGACCCGGACCGGCGGAGCCGGACCCAGATATTTTCCTACAAGGCCAAAGACGGAGCGGAGGACGCCGTGCTGGATGCCATTTCTGACATCTGCATCTCCATGAAAGCGGAGGACTACCTGCAACTGCCGGACTTCATCCTGCATGAAATCCCCGTCATGCTGGACCCCAAGGCCAAAAAAGCCTATGACCAGTTTGAGCGGGACCTGCTGCTGGAGGTTGATGAGGACATCATCACGGCGGGCACCGCCGGGGTCCTGGTGGGCAAGCTGCTGCAATTCTGCAACGGGGCGGTTTATGGGAATGAGGGCCAGGTGGTCCCGGTCCATGACTGCAAGCTGGAGGCCTACACGGAACTGCTGGAGAGCCTAAACGGGGAGCATTGCCTCACATTCTACGGCTACCAGCACGACAAGGACCGCATCCTGGAGCGCCTGGAGAAGTACAACCGGGGCCGGACGGACAAGCTGCGGGTCCGGGTGTATAAGGGCGTGGAGGATGAGGAGGCCTGGAACGCCGGAGAGGTGGATGTGCTGCTGGTGCATCCCGCCTCCTGCGCCTACGGCCTCAACCTCCAAGCCGGTGGCCGCCATGTGGTGTGGTACGGCCTAAACTGGAGCTTTGAGCTGAATGACCAGGGCAACTGCCGCCTGTACCGGCAGGGCTCTCCATACGAAAAGGTGTTTGTGCATTACCTGATTGTGCAGGGGTGTGAGGATGAGGATGTCATGGCCACCATCCGGGACCGGGCAGACACCCATGAGGCCGTCATGCAGGCCCTAAAGGCCAGAATTAAGAAAGTGAGGGAAAGCGTCAAATGAGCGAGAACTTTAACATGGAATTGGCCAAAAACACATACATTGATGAGCTCATCCGGGAAAACGCCCGGCTGACCGTGCAGCATGAGGCCGATGTGGCCCGCCTGGAGGCCTGTGAGGCCCGTTTGAGCGAGGCGGTGAATGACGGCACCCGTGAGGCGCTGGAGGCCTGTGGGCGGGCCCAGGAGCGTGCCAGGGTGGCGGAGGTCATGCTGGACAAGGCCATCAAGGACCTGCACTTTGTCATGGCAGGGGGTGACCCCTGCAAGGTGTGCGCCAAGGTGTGCATGATGGGTGAGGGCAACTGCCAGCCGGTGTGGACTGGGGAGAAAACGGAGGACTGAGCGCATGACCTTGAAAGAACTGTCCCAGCTTTATTATCTAAACCGGGAGATTGAGATGGACAAGCGCCGCCTCCAGGAGCTTGAGGCCAAGGCCCTGCCGGGGGCCCAGGTCCTCACCGGGATGCCCCACGCCCCTGGCGTCACGGACAAGGTGGGGGAATATGCGGCGGAGATTGCTGATCTGCGGGGCATCATTGAGGCCAAGCACCAGCAATGCCTCTATGAGCGGAGCCGCCTGGAGCGCTACATATCCGGCATTGATGACAGCCTCCTCCGGCAGATTTTCACCTATCGCTTTGTGAATGGACTGCCGTGGCGGCAGGTGGCCGCTTGTGTCGGCGGAGGTAACACGGAGGACGGCTGCCGCATGATGGTGTCACGCTATCTGGAACGAAACTAAATCTGTTCGCTTTGTTCGCCGTATAGTGTGGTACAATGTAACTGCGGGTGTATGCCTCATCATGGTATTACCTCCTTTGTAGGGTAGCGGCGGGGTAACGGAACAGGCACCAGACCCCCGCCGCCATTCATCTATGATTTTTCGGGCTGCTTTCCCTATGCTGGGGAGGGCGGCCTTTTACTATGTTCTGGGGTGGTGAGTGTGGCAAAGCTGACTGATAAGCAAAAGCGGTTTGTGGATGAGTACCAGGTGGACCTCAATGCCACCGCCGCCGCAAAGCGGGCCGGGTACAGCGAAAAGACAGCGTACAGCATGGGACAACGGCTGTTGAAAAAAGTTGAAATCCAGGCCGCTATCCAAAAGCGCCAGGCAAAGCTCCGGGGCAAGCTGGAAATCACCCAGGAGCGGGTGCTGGAGGAGCTGGCCGCCATCGCCTTTGCCAACGGCACCGACTTTGCAACCATCACCCACAACGGCCTGGTCCGGTTGACCCCCACCGCTGAGGTGCCGGAGGAAAAGAAAAAGGCCGTTGCCTCCATCAAGGAGGGCCAATATGGCACAGAAATCAAGCTCCATGACAAGGTGCGGGCCCTGGAGCTGCTGGGCAAGCACCTGGGCGTCTTTGACGCCAACAACGGCTCCAGCAATGAGCAGGAAAACAACATCTTTGAGGTGATTGAGGAAAGCACCAGAGAGGAGATAGACACGGATGAGATACCAGAAATTGAGCCCCCGGCAAAATCTGGCCATGACCTGGTGGAATAGGCCGGGCTTTGGGGACTATGACGGCATCATCTGTGACGGCTCCATCCGATCTGGAAAGACGGTGGCCATGACGGTGGGCTTTGTCATGTGGGCCATGTGCCGCTTTCAAGGCCAAAACTTTGCCCTGTGCGGCAAGACCATTGAGAGCCTGCGGCGCAATGTGACCACCAACCTGCCCACCTGGCTGGCCGGGGTGTTTTCGTTCAAAGAGCACCGCACGGAAAACAAAATTGTGGTGAGTGCCGCCGGGCGCTCCAACAACTTCTACCTGTTCGGCGGGCGGGATGAGAGCAGCGCCTCACTCATCCAGGGCATCACCCTGGCGGGCGTCCTGCTGGATGAGGTGGCCCTCATGCCCCGCTCTTTCGTTGAGCAGGCCTGCGCCCGGTGCAGCGTGGAGGGCTCCAAGCTCTGGTTTAACTGCAACCCGGAGGGGCCCAGCCATTGGTTTTATCTCACCTGGATATTGGAGGCCCGCAAGCGGAACATGCTGCACCTCCATTTCACCATGGATGACAACTTCAGCCTCTCCGCCGCCGTCAAGGCCAGGTATGAGAGCCTATACTCCGGCGTGTTTTATGACCGCTTTATCCGGGGCCTCTGGGTGGTGGCGGAGGGGCTGATTTATACCATGTTCAACCGGGACTTTCATGTGGTGCCGGATGTCCCCCGGCCCTATGACCGCTACTACATCTCCGTGGACTACGGCACCATCAACCCCACCAGCATGGGCCTCTGGGGCCGGGCCGCCGGGAAATGGTATCGCATCCGGGAGTATTACTTTGACAGCCGCAAGGTGGGCCGCCAGCTCACCGATGAGGAGCACTACACCGGCCTGGAAAAGCTGGCCGGGGACCTGTCCATCCGGGCGGTCATCGTGGACCCCTCAGCGGCCAGTTTTATTGAAACCATCCGGCGGCATGGCCGCTTTTATGTGGAAAAGGCCTCCAACTCCGTGCTGGACGGCATCCGTGATGTGGCCACCCGGCTCCAGAGCGGGGACATTTTCTTTTGTGAGTGCTGCACGGACTGCATCCGGGAGTTTGGCCTCTATCGCTGGGACGAAAAGGCCCCCATGGACCGGCCCATCAAAGAGAATGACCACGCCATGGATGATGTGCGCTACTTTGTCCACAAGATTTTTGCCCCGGAGATTTTCAGCTTTTGAGGTGCGCCATGTTTGAGCAGCAGTATGTTTTATCTAAAATCGAACAATGGGCGGAGCGCCTACCATACCGCACTTTGCGGATTGAGGTGGAGCTCCCCGGCCAGACCCTCACGCTGGAAAAGAGCAAGGCCCGGCCCATTGGATTTAATACCCCCCCCCCGAAAATGCCAAAAAGGAGGTGATGCACGGTGGTGGTGCTTAATTTGCGGGATGACTGCGTGGCCAGAACGGCCACCAATTTCCGCCGTGGTATGACGGACAAGCGCTTTTTGGAGCTGGAAATCACAGCATGGCTGGGCTCCAAAGAGCGGAGGCGGCAGCTTGAGGGTGAGGCCTACTATGACGGGGACCAAGCCGTGCTCCGCCGCAAGCGCCTGGCGCTGGATGATGACGGCAAGCCCATTGTGCTGGAGCATCTGCCCAACAACCGGCTGGTCAACAACATCTACTCCAAAATGGTGGACCAGAAAACCAATTATTCCTTTGGGCGGCCTTTTTCCTTTGACACCGAAAACAAAGCCTATGCGGCGGCCCTCTCTACTGTGTTCGGCTCCCGTTTCCGCCGGACCATGCACAACATTGGTGAGGGGGCCTGGATAGGCGGCAAGAGCTGGGTGTACCCCTACTATGACCAAAACGGGGAGCTGGCTTTCCAGCGCTTTCCGGCGGATGAGGTTCTGCCATTCTGGGCGGATGCAGACCACACCATCCTGGACGCCGCTGTCCATGTCTATGTGGTGCTGGAGTATGATGAAACCGAACAGACCAAGGATGTGGTCAAGGTGGAGGTCATGCACGGCGGCGGGGTGGATTGCTTTGTCCGCCGGGATGATGGGACGCTGGTGCCGGATGACTTTGCCCACTCCGGGCCCTACATCACCACCACGGACCCCCAGACCGGCGAGGAAACCGGCTACAACTGGGAGCGCATCCCCCTGGTGTGCTTTAAGAGCTCCCACCATGAAATCCCCCTGCTGTCCAGGGTGAAGTGTTTACAGGACGCCTACAACAACATCATCTCCAACTTTGCCAACCAGATGGAGGAGGACATCCACTCCACCATCCTGGTCATCAAGAACTATGACGGGGAGGACCTGGGGCGGCTGCGGGCCAACCTGGCCACCTATGGCATCATCAAGGTCCGCTCCTTTGAGGGCTCTGAGGGCGGTGTGGACACCCTGGAGATTGAGGTCAACGCCGAAAACTACAAGGCGCTGCTCTCTCTGCTCAAGGACGCCATCATTGAGAACGCCAGGGGCTATGACGCCAAGGATGACCGCATGAGCGGCAACCCCAACCAGATGAATATACAGAGCATGTACTCTGACATTGATCTGGACGCCAACGGCATTGAGATGGAGTTTCAAGCCTCCATGGAGGAGCTGCTCTGGTTTGTCAACCAACACCTGGCCAACACGGGCCGGGGGAATTATGAGGGCACCGAGGTCAAGGTCATCTTTGACCGGGATGTCCTCATCAATGAAACGGAGGCCATCAACAACTGCAAGAACTCCGTGGGCATCCTCTCCGATGAAACCATTGTCAAGATGCACCCCTGGGTCACCGACCCGGAGCAGGAGCTCCAGCGCATCAAGGATGAAAAGGAGGAGGCCATGGCGGACCCCTACCAGGCCGCCTTTATGGCCAACCGGCAGAACGGCCAGAACGGGGGCGGCAATCCCGTGACCGGCGAGGACGGCGGTGACGGCAATGGCGAGGAATAACCTCCAGCGCAACGCTGAGTATTGGGCCCAGCGCATGAAAAACATGGAGGATGCCCTGCTGGACCAGTCTTATTCCTATGTGGAAAACCTGGACGCCCAATTCCGGGCCGCCCAGGCGGAGATTGAGCGGCAGATGTCCACATGGTACAGGCGCTTTGCCGCCAACAATGACATCACCCTGGCGGATGCCAAGCGCCTGCTCAATAGTGATGAGCTGGCGGAGTTTCGCTGGACGGTTGAGGACTACATCAAGCACGGTGAGGAAAACGCCCTCACCGGGGCCTGGATGAAAGAGCTGGAGAACGCCAGCGCCAGGGTCCACATCTCCCGGCTGGATGCCCTCAAAATCCAGCTCCAGCAGCAGGCAGAGCTCCTCTATTCCAATCAGCTTGACTACATAGACCGGGCCGCCCGGCAATCCTACACCGGGAGCTTTTACCACACGGCCTATGAGGTCCAAAAGGGCCTGGGCGTGGGCTGGACCATGCAGGCCGTCAATGAGGGGACCATCACCAAGGTCCTCTCCCGGCCATGGACCACGGACGGCCAGACTTTCCGGGACCGCTGCTGGACCAACAAGCAGAGCCTTGTGAACAGCGTCAACACCCAGCTCACCCAGATGATTATACGGGGAGAGGCTCCAGACCGGGCCATCTCCGCCATCTCCAAGCAGTTTGAGGTGTCCCGCTCCAAGGCGGGCCGCCTGGTGATGACGGAAAGCGCCTATTTCTCCAGCGCCGCTCAAATGGACTGTTTCAACGCCCTGGGCGTAGAGAAATACAGGATTGTGGCCTCTTTTGACCGGGACACCTGCGGCCTGTGTTCGGCGCTGGACGGCAAGGTGTTCAAGATGTCAGACTACCAGGTGGGGCTCACCGCTCCGCCGTTCCATCCCTGGTGCCGCTGCTGCACCGCCCCCTACTTTGAGGACATGGAGGGCCTGGGGGAGCGCTGGACCCGCAACCCGGACGGCACCACCACAAAGGTCCCGGCAAACACCACCTTTGCCCAATGGCGGCAGAGCTTTGTGCAGGGACCTACTCCTGGTTTACAGGTGGCCTCCGGGAGTGGTACAATGGCCGCAAAGGCAACCACGCATTTCCAGAGTGTTGTGCAGGGCTTGCCCGCATCCCCCAACGGCTACACGGACGCCCTTGAGCAACACTATGCGTCCGGCAATCAGACGGCCCAGGCTGTCTTTGAGCGCTATGTCCAGCCCGGCTCCGTTGCGGATGGGGCTTTCTCCGGCACGCCGCATTTTGACAGCCGCATCCAAAAGGTTAAAATGAATTTTGCCAACGACATGACGGACCCCAGAGGCCCAGCAACAACCTTTTTCCATGAACACGGCCATTATATTGATTTTATGTCGTGCGCCGGGAGCGGCTACACATCCATGCAGACGCCGGATTTTGGCAACGCCTTGAGGCAGGACTTTGAGGCCTATGTCAAGGCCACCATGAAAGCCCACGGCACAAAGAGAAAGACGGACGCCTATGCAGTCATCTCCCAGGAGCTCCGTGGGGCGCTGCCCAATGCAATCTCCGATCTGTTCGGCGGAATGTCCCGCAACAAGTGCGCTGGCACATACGGCCATTGGAACACACGCTACTGGACCTACTCCGGGATGCTGGAGAAAGAGGCCTTTGCCCACATGTTTGCCGCTCAATTCGATGCTGACCGCTACGCTTTGATGCAGAAATACTTTCCCACCGCTTTGGCGGAGTTTGAGAAACTGCTGAAAGGGGTGACAACGCCATGATTAAGTATTCCGATGTAACAACCAACCCGGAGCTCCAGGAGGCCGCCACCGCTTATGAGCAGGCCTTTGGGGGCCGCTTTGTGGGGGATGAGCCGGGCCCCGGCCTGGTGTATTTGGACGCCAACGGGACCGCCTACGGCCCCCCGGACGGCTACACCAAAGAGGACCTGCTCACGGCTCTGGAGGGGGGCAAGGACACCCTCCCCTCTATCTGGACCAATTTGGATGAACTGGATATTGACCCAGACATCCTCTACTGACCCGATGATAAAAGCATCGTGCTGAAAAGCACGGTGCTTTTTTCATACTCAAATACCGCCGAGCCCCGGCGGAAACCAACAGGGGCGCTGCCATACCGGGACTGGCCGGACACAAGGAAAGCAGATAACAGGAGGTAACGCAACATGAAACTTTTATGGCTCAAGGAAATCATTGGCGATGCCTACACGGAGGACATGGACGCCGCCGCCTGCCAGGCGATTGGCAAGGACTTTGTTGCCCGTGCGGACTTCAACGCCAAAAACACCCGTGTCAAGGAGCTGGAGGCCCAGGTGGGCCAGCTTGAGGAGGCCGCCAAGGGACACGCCAAGCAGCTTGATGAGCTGAAAAAGTCCGCTGGCGACAACGAGGAGCTGACCCGCAAGATTGGCGAACTGGAGCAGCAGAACAAGGCGGACAAGGCCGCTTATGAGAAAGAGCTGGCCACCATCCGGCTGACTGCCGCCGTGGACGCCGAACTCACCGCCGCCGGAGCCAAGAACAACACCGCTGTCCGGGCTCTCCTGGCCGACTATCTCAAGGACGCCAAGATTGAGGACGGCAAGGTGGTGGCCAAGGTGAACAATGAGAGCATCACCCTGGCCGCCAAAATCGAGGCCATGAAAAAGGACGCCAACACGGACTTTCTCTTTGGGAGCACCGGGGCCAAGCTGACCGGCTGGAAACCCGGCGACCCCGACACTGGGCGGAAACCCGGCGAGGGGAAAAAGCCCTCTGAGATGTCCTATTCCGAGCTGGCGGCTTTCCTGGCCGAAAACCCGGACGCCAAGCTGGAATGAGGTGACAACATGCGAAACATCACAACCCCTGCCAAAGCCGTGTCTTTTGAGGACGCCTTGAGAAATCTGGCGGCCAAGCTGACCGGCAAGCCCGCCGCATCCCTGCCCCGCACCCAGGAGGCCGTGGTGCAGTACATTGCGGACAACATCTCCTCCGTGAAAGAGCTGACGGACGCCCTGGCCAAAGAGCTGGCCATCCGGCTGACCCAGGAGCTTGCGGAGGCCATTGTCCAGGAAGTCATGGACCGCCTGGCCCCTGCGGAGGCCCAGGAGCCCCAGGATGGGGAGCCGGAGGACGCCCCAAAGACCAAGACCCGCAAGCGCACAATCAAAACCGACTAATTTTCAGAAAGGATGTATTGAGCTATGCCTAACGATAAGTTTGACGCTAAGAGCTTTAACCCCCAGGCTTTCAAGTATGCGGTGGACCGCATCCCCCGCACCCGCCTCAATGAAATGCGGAAGTCCAGAGCCCTGGGCAGCAATCCCGACATCCGGGCGGTGTTCTCCTCTCAGAACGGCACCGCCTACGCCCGCATTGCTATGCGTGGCCTGCTGGACGGCGATGCCGTCAACTATGACGGCCAGACCGACATCACCGCCACCTCCACCAAGACCTTTGAGCAGGGCGTGGTGGTCATTGGCCGTGCCAAGGCCTGGACCGAAAAGGATTTTTCCTTTGACATCACCGGCGGCATTGACTGGATGGACAATGTGGCCCAGCAGGTTTCCGAGTATTGGCAGGATATTGACCAGGACACCATCCTGGCCGTCCTCAAGGGCGTCTTTGCCATGACCGGCGGCCAGAGCGCTGAGTTTGTGGCCAAGCACACCTATGAGGTGGCGGGCAACATGGAGGCCACCACCATGAACAGCGCCACCGCCCAGGCCTGCGGTGACCGCAAGAAGAAGTTTTCTCTTGTGTTCATGCACTCTGTCCCCGCCACCAACCTGGAAAACCTCAACCTGCTCACCGCCCTCAAGTACACCGACAAGGACGGCGTGACCCGTGACCTCACCCTCTACTCCTGGAATGGCAAGATTGTTGTGGTGGATGACGGGATGCCCGCCGAGGATGGCTATTTCCCCGCCGCCTCCACCGATGAGGGGGCGCTCCAGGTCAAGGCCTCCGGTGCTACTGCTGGCCAGATCAACCAGGCGGAGGTCACCCCCTACTTTGGCGAGGGCACCCCTGCGGCGGACAGCTATGTGGTCCCCGGCACCCGCTACACCACCTATGTGCTGGGCGAGGGCGCTATCAGCTTTGAGGACATCGGTGCCAAGGTCCCCTATGAAATGGCCCGTGACCCCAAGACGGACGGCGGCGTGGACACCCTCTACACCCGCCAGCGCAAGGTGTTCTCTCCCTTTGGCATCTCCTACGAAAAGAAAAGCCAGACCACTCTCTCCCCCACGGATGCAGAGCTGGCCAACGGTGCCAACTGGTGCCTGGTCCACTCCGGCGAGGAGGAGGAAAACGACCGCTCCTACATCGCCCACAAGGCCATCCCCATTGCCCGCATCCTCTCCAGAGGCTAAGGACATGGAGGGCGTGTATGAGGCCGTGGTGGACCGGCTGGCCATGCTGGGCTACACTGTCACGGACGCTGACGAAACCGGCCTTAAATACACCATCCGCAAGTGTGAGGCGGAGCTTTTGGCGAACATCAACCACCGAAAGCTCCCGCCTCCTCTTTTTTACATCCTTGTGGACATGGTGGCCGGTCATTTCCTGTTTGATAAGAAAGCCGCCGGAGGGCTTGACGGGCTGGAGGGCTTTGACTTCAACGCCCCCGCCAAGAGCATCACGGAGGGGGACATCTCCGTGACCTTTGCCGGGGCCAGCGATGGTGCAAGCAATGCGGAGAGCCGCTTTGACGCCATGCTGGCCCAGCTCATGCACCCGGCAGAGAGCACCCTGGCGGCTTTTCGGAGGTTGAGATGGTAGTCCCCGCCGCCTACAAAAAGGCCATCCAGAGCCTCTGGACCGGCCTGGCCACCATCACCGTGCGGCAGGGTGTGCTCAACCCTGCCAATGGCCGCACGGAGCCGGTGGAGAAAGTGACGGCCTCCGGCCTGCCCTGTCGCATCTCCCACCAGACCGTCAAGAGCACCGAGCCCACCGAGGAGGCGGCCCTGGTGGCCCAGACGGTGACGCTCTACATTGACCCGTCCGTGGACATCCCGGAGGGCTCCAAAATCACGGTGACCCAGAACGGCGTCACCCGTGACTATGAGCGGAGCGGCAAGCCTGCCGTTTACACCTGCCACCAGGAGGTCCCCCTGGAGCTGTTCAAGGAGTGGGCCTAATGCGGTGGGGCGATGTCGATTACAAGCAGCTCCAAAAGCTACGGGATAACCTGCAAAAGCTCCAGGACATGGACCTGGACAAATTCTGTGAGGATGTGTCCAAAGAGCTGGCCGCCCGGCTGCTGGCCCTGGTCATCCCCCGCACCCCGGTGGGGCAATACCCCCGGAGCAGCGGAAAAAAGGGCGGCACTCTGCGCCGGGGCTGGACCGCCCGGACCGAGCAGGAGGCGGCGGGCGGCGGGAAAGTAGACCCCACGGCCTACGCCAACGCCCTGCCGGTTTTCAAGAGGGGGCGGACCTTTTACATCGAGGTCATCAACCCTGTCCACTATGCCAGCTATGTGGAGTTTGGCCACCGCACCCGTGGCGGTGGCGGCTGGGTGGCCGGTCAATATTTCCTGACCCTATCGGAAAAGGACCTTGAGCGGCTGGCCCCCACCGTCATTGAGAAAAAGCTGGAGGCGCTGCTGCGGGAGGCTTTCAATGTCTGAAATCAGTTTTAAGAGCATTTTTGACGGCGTGAGCCTTGCGCTGCACGCCGGTTTTCCCGCCGTGCAGGTACATGGCGGGAATGTCAAGCAGGGCCTCAACCCTGGGGACCTCAATGTGGTCATGCCCTCCGCGGGGCAGACCCGGCAGGTGGGAGAGCGGTTTCTCCGTACCCCCACCCTGGATGTCATCTACTACCCCAAAGTGGGGACGGCGGAGTGCTGTGAGGTGGCAGATCAGCTCACCATGCTTTTGCGGGACATCACCACCCCGGAGGGGGACCTCATCCATTGCACTAATTGTGAATGGACCATTGAGGAGGGCGTCCTGCATGTGCTGGTGAGCTATGACCACCACATCTACATCCCCCAGGAGCAGGACCTCATGGAAACCCTTGATATTGAAATGGAGGGATAAGCATGGCGCAAGCCAAAACCACGAACACCGAGCAGGCCGCAACCGCCCCCACCTATACGGTGGAGCAGCTTGTGGGCTCTAAGCGCTACGCCAACCGGCGGGACCTCATCCGGGCCCTGCTGGACAGCGGCAAGACCTACACCTTGAATGAGGTGGACGGGCTGATTGAGAAGTACATGAAAGGAAAGGTGAAGTGATATGGCGCTGGGAGGCGGCACCTGGCAGACCCAAAACAAGGTCCTGCCCGGTTACTATGTCAATTTCTCCAGTGTGCCCAGGGCGTCCGCTACCCTCTCTGACAGAGGCTATGCGGCAGCGCCTTTTGAGCTGAGCTGGGGCCCGGAGGGTGAGGTTTTCCCCGTCACCTCCGGGGAGTTTCAGAAAAACAGCAAGGTCATTTTCGGCTACGCCTACGACCATCCCAAGATGCTCCCCCTGCGGGAGATTTTCACCCACGCCACCACCGTGTATTGCTACCGGCTGGGCACCGGGGCCGTCAAGGCCTCCAACACCCTGGCTACGGCAAAGTATGGCGGCGTGAGAGGCAACGACCTCAGCATTGTGGTGGCCGCTAATGTGGATAATGAGGAGCTCTGGGATGTGACCACCTATGTGGACGGCGTGGCCGCCGACACCCAGACCGTGGAGGACGCTGAGGGCCTGGTGAGCAATGACTGGGTGGACTTCAAGACAACCGCCACCCTGACCGCATCCGCCGGGATGCCTCTGACCAACGGCGCTGATGCCACCACCATCAACGGCGAGGCCCACCAGGCCTTTTTGGACAAGATTGAGGCCTACTCCTACAACGCCCTGTGCTGCCCCGCATCGGACGCCACCACCGTCCGGCTGTATCAGCAGTTTTGCAGCCGGGTCCGGGATGAGGTGGGCTCCAAATTCCAGCTTGTGGCCTGGCAGCCCTCCACGGCGGACTATGAGGGCATCATTGGCGTGTGGAACACCGTGACCCACTCCAGCATTGCCAGCGTGCCCACCCACTCCCTGGTGTACTGGGTGACGGGCGCTGAGGCGGGCTGTGCGGTCAACAAGTCCCTCACCAACTTCAAGTATGACGGTGAGCTGACCATTGACACCGACTACACCCAGGCGGAGCTGGAGGCGGCCCTCAAGGCCGGAAAGTTTATCTTCCACAATGTCAACGGTGATGTGCGGGTGCTGGAGGACATCAACACCCTGCTCACCCTGTCCGACACCAAGGGGGAGATTTTCCAGAGCAACCAGACCATCCGGGTGTGTGACCAGATTGCCAATGATGTGGCGGTGCTGTTCGGTCAAAAGTACCTGGGCACCGTACCCAATGACGCCTCTGGCCGCTCCTCCCTGTGGGGGGACATCACCAAGCTCATCCAGCAGCTTGATGACATCCGGGCCGTGGAGAACTTTGACCCGGAAATTGTGACCTGTGAGCAGGGTGACAGCAAGAAAGCCGTTCTCTGCATCGTCAACGGCCTCAATGTGGTCAACGCCATGGCCCAGCTCTACATGAGCGTGATTATCCAGTAAGGGAGGGAAAGGAAAATGTCCAAGCCGACCATGAACACCCAGGACGCTGTAAGCGCCAATTTTGCGGAGTGCTTTGTCACCATTGACGGGACCCGCTACTCTATGCTTATGGCCAAGGAGTTTGAGGGCACGGCATCCGTCAACACCGCTGAGGTTTACAAGCTGGGCGGTGTTGTGGTGGGCCACAAGGCCCAGACCGTTGCCCTGTCTTTCTCCATGACCATCTACAAATGCACGGAGATTTTTGACAAGGTGGTGGAGGACTTCATCAAGACCGGCGTGATGCCCACCTTTGACATCCAGACCTCCAACGATGACCCCGCCACTACCGTGGGCCGGAGCACCAAAATCTACAACAACTGCATCCTGGACGGCGATGTGCTGCTGTCCATGTTCAATGCGGAGGGTGACTTTGTTGAGCAGTCCATTGAGGGCTACTGTGACAGCTTCACCCGGCCCGAACAGTACACCAACCCGACCTACATGTAAGGTCACATAACACACAAGGAGGAAAAAATCCATGAGTAACCTGTCCGCTTTCATGCGTGCCAATGTCGAGCAGATTGAAAACCACAAGTTTGCCGCCTCCCCCCGTATCAAGGGGGAGAACGGCAAGCCCATGGAGTGGGAAATCTGCTGCATCTCCGCCGATGAGTACGCCCGCATCCGCTCCGCCTGCATCCGCCAGGTCCCCGTGCCCGGCAAGAAAGGCCAGTACACCCAGCAGCTTGACACCTACACTTTCCAGGCAAAGGTGGCGGCCCGCTGCACCGTGTTCCCGGACCTCAACAACGCCGCACTCCAGAATGATTGGGGCGTGGCCAAGCCGGAGGAGCTGATTGGCAAGCTGCTCATTGGCGGCGAGTTTGACGATTATGTCACGGAGGTTTTCCAGGTCAACGGTTTCAAGACCGATGATGACATGGTGGCTGAGGCAAAAAACTAATCCTGGACGGTGACCCGGAGGCCAATTTTGCCCATTTCTGCCTGCAAAAGTTTGGCTGGGAGCCGTCCAAGTTTTTAGACCTGCCCGTCAAGGAAAAGGCTTTTGTCATCGCCTCCATCCAAGTGAGGGGCAAGGATGAAAAGAAACGGGAGGCCGAACTGAAAAGCAAGATGAGAAAAGGCAGAGCCAAACGGAAGTAACAGGGGCCCCCGCTGCATGGCGGGGGCCTAATTCTTAAAAGAGGGGGTGAACCCGTGGCAACAATCAGATCTCAGATGGTCCTCAATGACGGTATCAGCGGCGTGCTCAGAAAAATCAACACGGCGCTCAACACCACCCTCAATGCCTTTGAGCAGGTCCAGCGGGCCTCCGGGCGTGCTGTGGACACGGCGCAAATCCAGGCGGCCAGAGCGGCGCTGGTACAGGCCAACCGTGAAGTGGATGAAATGGCGGAGGGCTACCGCCGGGCGGCAGAGCAGGAGGAAATCCTCAACAAGGGCCTCCGCAACGGCACCAATGCTGCGGGCGGCCTGCTGGGCAAGGTCAAAGGCATTGTGGCCACATTGGCCGCCGGAGCCGGTATAAAAGCGCTCCTGGGGCTGTCTGACAAGCTGACCAGCACCACGGCCCGCCTCAATTTCCTTGTGGATGACGGGGGCTCTGTGGAGGCCCTGGAGCAGAAAATCATGGCCTCTGCCCAGAGGTCCCGGTCCGCCTACCTGGACACCGCCTCCGCCATCGCCAGCATGGGCTCCAATGCCGGGCGGGCCTTTAGCAACAATGATGAGCTCATCGGCTTTATGGAGCTCATCAATAAGAGCTTTGTCATTGGCGGCGCTACGGCGGAGGGCCAGGCCGCCGCCATGCTCCAGCTCACCCAGGCCATGGCCGCCGGTGCCCTCCGGGGCGAGGAGCTCAACTCCATCCTGGAGAACGCCCCCGGCATTGCCCGTGCCATTGAGAGCTACATGGGCATTGCGGAGGGCTCCATCAAGCAATATGCGGAGCAGGGCCTCATCACCGCTGAGGTGGTCAAAAACGCCATGTTTGCCTCTGCGGATGAAATCAATGCCAAGTTTGAAAGTATGCCCCTAACCTGGGGCCAGATTGCCACCAAGATGCAAAACACGGCCCTGGCGGCCTTTGACCCTGTGCTCACACGGCTCAACCAGGTGGCAAACAGCGCTCAGTTTAACACGGTCATCAACGGGACCATCAATGGGCTGGCCATGCTGGCCACGGTGGCCACCGGCGTGCTGGACCTCCTCATCAACGGAGCCGCCTTTGTGGTGGACAACTGGAGCTGGATAAGCCCCATCGTCTACGGCCTGGTGGCCGCCTTTATCGCCTACAATGCCGTGGCCCTCATCACCAATGGCATCAACGCCGCCATGGCGCTGGCCGAGGGTGTAAAAGCGGCGGCATTGATGATGAGCACCGAGGCCACCTTTGCCCAGACTGCGGCTCAGTACGGGCTCAATGCGGCCCTGCTGGCCTGTCCCATCACCCGGATTGTGGTGCTGGTCATCGCCCTTGTGGCGGCCATCTACGCCGCCTGTTCGGCCATCGCCAAGTTTACCGGCATCGCCAACAGCGGCTTTGGCGTCATCTGCGGCGGCATCAATGTGGTGGTGCAATTCTTTGTCAACCTGGGCTTGACCATCGCCAACATTGCCCTGGGCATCTGGAACGCCCTGGGGGCCTGTGCTCAAAACATCGGCATTGCGTTCAGCAATGTCATCTCCGGCGTGCAGGCCTGGTTTTACAACCTGCTCTCCACGGCGCTCACCGTGGTGGCCGGTATCTGTGAGGCGCTGAACAAGTTGCCCTTTGTGGAGTTTGACTATTCCGGCATCACCAATGCGGCCAGCGACTACGCCGCCAAGGCGGCGGAGGCCTCTGGCAACATCCAGGACTTTGTGAGTGTAGGGGATGCTTTCAACGAGGGCATGAGCACCTTTGACACCTGGCAGGACGGCTGGGTGGGGGATGCTTTCAACGCTGGAGCCAACTGGGGTGACGGCGTGGCCAGCGGCATCTCTGACGCCGTGGGCGGCCTGTTTGACACGGACCTGGGCGCTGCTACGGACTACGGAGCGGGCGGCCTGGGCACCGGCGGATATGGTGACTTTGCCATGGATGACCTTTTGGGCAACACCGGGCAGACCGCCGCCAACACCGGGGCCGCCGCCGATGCCCTCAGCACCTCCACGGAGGAGCTGGAGTATTTGCGGGACATTGCGGAGCGGGACGCCATCAACCGTTTCACCACGGCGGAGGTCCGCATTGACATGACCGGCATGACCAACCGCATTGAGGGCGGTGCCGATCTGGACGGTGTTATCTCCATCCTCACAGACGGCTTTACAGAGGCCCTGCTGACGGCGGCGGAGGGCGTCCATGCGTAGACCCTGCCCCATGCCGGAAACACGGAGTTTTTTCCAATGGAAAAAAGGAGGGTGACAAGATGAGTTACACCTGCTATCTGGGCGGGGCCCTTTGGCCCACCCCAGAAAAGCTCCAGGTGAAAATCAAGGGGAAAAACAAAACCCTGGTCCTCTTGAATGAGGGAGAGGTCAATTTCCTGCGGGCCCCCGGCCTCACGGAGCTCACCGTCCCCTTTGACCTGCCCATGCTCACCGGCTCCCGGTCCCCGGACTACTACCTGGGACTGCTGGAGCGGATGAAAGCCAACAAGGAAACCACCCAATTCATGCTGGTGCGGATGTCCCCCTCCGGGGGGATGCTCTTTGACACCAACATCAAGGTGAGCGTGGAGGACTACAACATCACCGAGGACGGCAAAAAGGGCCTGGATGTGGCCGTGGATGTCAACCTCAAGCAATGGCGGGACTACGGCACAAAGACCGTGACCGTGGAGGAGCCCAAGGCAGAGAGCACCACGCCCACCGTGACGGTGGAAAAGGAGCGGGACGCCAGCACGGCCCCCACGGCCAAGACCTACACGGTCAAGGCCGGTGACAGCCTGTGGGCCATCGCCGTCAAGTATTACGGCAACGGGGCCGACTACAACAAGATTTTCAACGCAAACACGGACAAAATCAGCAATCCCAACCTCATCTATGTGGGGCAGATGCTCACCATCCCATGACCTATGAGCTGCTGATACAACACCAGGGGACCATCATGCTGCCCCCCGTGGTGGAGAATGTGAGCATTGAGTGGGAACGCCAAGGACAGCCGGGAAAGCTCATTGCCGAGGTGGTCAAGACACCCGGCTTGAGCTTTCAAGAGGGCGACCCGTGCCGTTTTTCCGTGGACGGCACCCCCGTCTTTTACGGCTTTGTCTTTGAAAAATCCCGCAAGGGCAGCACGGATGACATCATCCAAATCACCGTATATGACCAGCTCTACTACCTCAAAAACAAGGACACCTATGTCTACACCAACAAGACCGCCGCCGATGTGATACGCATGATTGCGGAGGACTTCCAGCTCAATGTGGGGGACCTGGAGGACACCGGCTACACCATCGGGAGCCGGGTGGAGGACAACCAGACCCTCTTTGACATCATCCAGACGGCTTTGGACGAAACCCTCAAGGCCACCTCCCAGATGTATGTGCTCTATGACGATGTGGGCAAGCTGACCCTCAAGAACATCGGCAGCATGAAATTGGGGCTTTTGATTGATGAGGACACGGCTGGGGACTTTGACTATAAAAGCTCCATCGCATCCCAGACCTATGACAAAATCAAGCTCTCCTATGAGAACAAGGACACCGGTAAGCGGGAGATTTTCGTGGCCCAGGACAGCTCCAACATCAACCAATGGGGCGTCCTGCAATACTACGAAAAGCTGGACAGCACTACCAATGCCAAGGCCATGGCGGATGCCCTCCTCAGCCTCTATAACACCAAAACCCGGACCCTCAAGCTCCAAGATGTGCTGGGGGACATCCGGGTGAGGGCCGGGACCCTGCTGGTGGTCATGCTGGGGCTGGGTGACATCAATGTGTCAAACTACCTCATGGTGGAGCAGGTCAAACACACTTTCAACAATGAGCAGCACCTCATGGAGCTCAAAATGCGAGGTGGTACATTTGTCACTTGACATCAATGAACTGGTGCGGCTGGTCAAGCGGGCCGCCGTGGAGGCCGTCCAGGCAGGCGCTCCCATGAGCGGGGGCTATGGCTATGTGACCTCCACCTCTCCGCTTGAAATCACCGTTGACCAAAAGAAGATATTGACCGAGGCCCAGCTCATCCTCACGGACGCCGTGAGGGACTACACCGTGGAGATGACCACCATGCCGGAATACCACGAAACCGAGGAAACCAGCGGCGGAGCCGGGGATGCCGCTTTTGCGTCCCACAAGCACCGCTACCAGGGCCGGAAAAAGTGGAAAGTCCACAACGCCCTCCAGATGGGGGAAAAGGTCATCCTCCTGCGGTGTGACGGCGGGCAGCAGTACATTGTCCTGGGCAGATGGGAGGCGAGGACCTAATGGCAACTTTACCGACCACGGGGGATGACCTGGACCTCATCACCTTTGCGGTGGAAACCCAGCCCAGCTACACCCACAAGCTGGACATTGACCGCAACCGGGTGAGAGGCATGACGGATGAGCGGGATGCCGTCCTCCAGGCCGTTTACCTCATTCTGAATGTGGAGCGCTACGCTTTCCCCATTTACTCCCGCAACTACGGCTCCGAGCTGTCCGATCTGATAGGCAAGCCCAAAGACTACGCCATGAGCGAGATAAAGCGGCGCATCACGGAGGCCCTGCTCCAGGATGACCGTATCACCTCCCTGGACGGCTGGGAATTTGAAACGGGCAGAAATTGGGTCACGGCCCGGTTTACCGTCCACACCATTTATGGCGATGTGAGCGCCCAAAAGGAGGTTGACATCTGAATGTTTGAAAGCAGGACCTATGAGGCGCTGCTGGCCAGCGCCCTGTCCAGGGTGGCCTCCCCGGTGGACAAGCGGGAGGGCTCCATGGTGATGAACGGCGTGGCCCCGTCCATGGCAGAGCTGGCCCAGCTCTACATTGCGGCGGACTTTGTGCTCCAGGCCACCTACATCATCACGGCCCCCCGTGAGTACCTCATCAAGCGAGCCCATGACCGCAACATGGACCCCTACCCGGCCAGCTCCGCCGTCTATCGGGCGGAGTTTAACATTGAGGTCCCGGAGGGGACCCGTTTCTCCTGCGAGGACCTCAACTTTGTGGTCACCGCCCGCATGGACCCGGAGGAGGACACGGAAACCGGCCTCAGCTACCAGGTTACCTGTGAAACCCCCGGAGCGGCGGCCAACAACTACGGCGGCACCCTCATCCCGGTGGAGTATGTGCAGGGGCTCACCCATGCGGAGCTGGTGGAGCTGCTCATCCCTGGCGATGATGAGGAGGAAACGGAGGCTTTCCGCCAGCGGGTGTTGGACAGTTTCCAATCCCAGGCCTTTGGCGGCAACCAGGCCGACTACCGGGAGAAAGTGCTGGCCATGCCCGGCGTGGGGGACCTCAAAATCCACCCCGTCTGGAATGGCGACATTTCCCCGGCCAGCCTAATCCCGGATGAGGCCGTGGAAAGCTGGTACACCAGCACCATCTCCACGGTGAGCGGCTCTGTGGCCACCTGGCTCACAGCAGTCTACACGGCGGCCAAGGAGAAAAAGCTCACGGTGGGCGGCACGGTCAAGCTGGTCATCATGGCCTCTGACTACAAGGCCCCCACGCCCACCCTGCTGGAGGAAATCCAGACGGCCATTGACCCGGAGCAGAACGCCGGGGAGGGCCTGGGCCTGGCCCCCATCGGCCATGTGGTCCATGTGACCGGCGTGACGCCGGAGGAGGTGGACATTGCCCTCCACCTCACCTATGCCTCCGGGTGGGATTGGGATGCCGTCAAGAGCTATGTGGAGGCCGTCATTGACGCCTACTTTGTGGAGCTGTCCCAGGATTGGGCCAGCTCTGATTTTTTGACCGTCCGCATTTCCCAGATTGAAAGCCGCATCCTCTCCGAGTGCTCCAACATGATAACGGACATTGGCGGCACCAAAATCAACGGGCAGGAGAACAACCTGGCCCTGGGCCCGGACAGCATCCCCGCCAGAGGGGAGGTCACAGATGGATAGACACCTTTTGAACTACCTGCCCCCGGTGCTCCGGGAGGTGCTGGAGTTTCAAATCATCAACGGGGCCAATGAGCCGGAAATCTCCCTTGCGTGGGACGCCATCACCAGGGTGCTGGCCAACCAATTCCTTGAGGACGCCGATGAGGACGGCGTGGCCGTGTGGGAGCAAGAGCTGCGGCTCTTTCCCAAGGACACGGACACCCTGGAGGCCCGCAAGGCCCGCATCAAGGCCAAGTGGAATTTGGAATTGCCCTACACCCTGCGCTGGCTGAAAAACTGGCTGGCGGGCCTGTGCGGCCCGGACGGTCACTCTGTTTCTCTCCAGGACTACACCCTGGACATCCAGCTTGACTACACGGTCCTGCCGGAGGCGGACCGGCTGGCGGGGGAAATCCTTGACATGCTGCTGACGGTCCGCCCGGAGAACATCCACATTTTGATGACCGCCCTTTTGCAGTCTACCGGCGGCGTCCGGCTGGGGGCCTACACGGAGCGCTCCCTGCACATGGACCTGTGGCCCCTGCTGACCAATGAGCTGGAGAGCACCGGCGGCGTCATCGGAGCCGGGCCTCTGGAGTATCGTGCAACCCTTGAAATTTATCCATACGAACAGGAGGAAAGCGGAAATGCCTGACCATGAAAGAAAGTACGGCACCAGGATAACCACGGCGGGGTCCACCCTCATCACCAACTGCATTTTGGCGGGGACCAAGCTGAAAATCACCCAGGCCGCCGCCGGTGACGGCGGGGGCAGTTACTACCTGCCCAGCACGGAACAGACGGAGCTTGTGAGGGAGCTGTGGCGGGGGCCCATCGTGTCCGCCGAGCAAAACGCCTCTGTCCCCAACATGCTGGATGTGAAAATCATCATTGATGACAGTGTGGGCAACTTCATTGTCCGTGAAATGGGCCTCTTTGATGAGGACGGCACCCTCATTGCCATCTGCAACACCCCGGACACGGAAAAAGTGGCCATCTCCACCGGCGTGGACGGGCGGCTCACCATGCTCATGCACATTGTTGTGGTGGACAGCTCCGTGCTGGAGTTTACCATCACCCCGTCCCTGGACACGGTGAGCCCGGAGGACCTGGAGGAGGCCATTGCCGAACACAACACGGACCCGGCCAGCCACCCGGACATCCGGCAGGACATCACGGACGCCGTGGATGACCACAACACTGACGAAACCTCCCACCCGGACATCCGTGTGGACCTCAGCGGCCTGGACAGCCGCCTCTCCGTGCTGGAGCTGAAATATGGCACCAATGTCACCGGCAACAGCTTTGAGGTGACCTTTGGGACCCTCACCGGCGTGGTAGTCACCGGCGTCTGGAATGAAACCTATGCGAGGATTGAGTTTTAATGCCAAGCTATGACATCATCCCTCTTGCCTCCGATCTGCTGGATTACACCATCCAGCGGGTCAAGCAGAAAGAGACAGAATACAAGCCGGTCAAGGCTTACATCATGGTGGGTGACCAGCTTGTGGAAAAGCTCCTCTATGACAAGGTGAAAGATGACGGAAAGCCTCACTTTCCCAAAAGCCAGACTTTCCACCTGTGCGCCGAGCTCCAGGACTGCGCCGTCCGCATCCTCAAGGGCTGTGAGGCCGCTAATGGCCGCTACTTTGAAACCGAGTATGAGGAGCGGCTCAAGGACCTGGACGGCGTGCTCATCGAGTGCCAGACCATGGAGCAGCTCATCAACCTCAGCTATGGCCGCAAGTACATCACCGGCGACCAATGCCACTATTGGGCGGAGCTGGTGCGCCCGGTCCGGCAAAAGGCTTTCAACTGGAGGAAATCAGACGGCAACCGTGCCGCCGCCCTCCGGGAGGCCAAGGCGGCCCAGGAGCTTGCCAAGATGGGGCAAATGGCCCTGCAAATTGCGGAGGCCCTGCGGCCTCAGTAAACGGATACAACGGCCACCAAGGCCGTGTATTTGGGTGTGACCTGTTTATTTACCTCTACCTCCCCGAACACGAACAACACCAACAACGCCTGGAGGCTGAACTCCAATGGCAATATCAACAACAACAACTGCAACAACTCCAACGGGTCCCGCCCCGCTCTGATGGTAAGGTCCGACCGAGTAGGCCCAAAGCCGAAAGCAGCGCCATCCATCACATCAAAGGAGGTCACATCCAGCCTTGACATCAAGGCAAATACATTGCGCCGATGCACCCCACCGCACACCGAGGCGGCGGGGTGCTGCTGGTCCTGTCCCTGCGGCACCTACACGGCGCACAAGGAGAGGGAGGCCCGCCGCCGGGATGACAGGGGGCCGCCCGCATGTTTACAGGGGCGCAAAGACCCGTGCTGAAATTCTCTGAGATATGCACCTTTTCGGTGCTCTACAAAGCCTACCTGGCGGCCAGACGGGGCAAGCGCTCCAGGGCCGCCACCGCCAACTATGAGGTCCACCTGCTGGCCAACATCGTCAACCTTGTCTACATCCTGCAAACCAAAATCTACCGGCCCGGGCTGTTCCGTGTGTTCTATGTCTACGAGCCCAAAAAGAGATTGGTGCAGGCCCCGGCCTTTGTTGACAAAGTGGTCCAGCACGCATTGGTGGACAACCTCATCTATGAGCGCATCACCAACAGTTTTATCCTGGATAACTACGCATCCCAGAAAGGCAAAGGGCTCCACTTCGGCCTGGACCGGCTGCGTGGATTTTTCACGGAATACTGGAACAAATACCGCACGGCGGAGGGCTGGGTCCTCAAGGCAGATGTGCGGCATTTCTTTGCGTCCATTGACCACGACAAGCTCAAGGAAAAGCTCAAAAGGCTGGACCTTGAGCCCATCGTTTTTGACCTGCTGTGTACCTACATAGACAGCACGGACGGCCTGCCGCTGGGCTACCAGACCAGCCAGCTTTTTGCCCTGCTGTTCCTGGATGAGTTTGACCACTTCGTCAAGGAGCGGCTCCACATCCGCTGGTATGGCAGGTACATGGATGACTTTTTCCTCATCCACCCGGACAAGGACTATTTGCAATTCTGCCTCAAGGAAATCCGGGCCTTTATGGCCAGCCTGGGGCTGGAGCTCAATGAGAAAACCCAGATTTTTCCCATCCGCAACGGGATTGATTTTCTGGGCTTTCACACCTATCTGACCGAGGAGGGCAAGGTCATCCGCAAGCTGCGGCACAGCAGTATCAAGCGTATGCGCTCCAAGCTCCGCCGGTGGGAGCAGGACTATCCGGCGGGCCTTGTGACCCGTGAGAAAATCCTGCAAAGCTGGCAGGCCTGGGACGCCCACGCCGCTCACGGCAACACCTGGTCCCTGCGCCAGCAGGTGCGGGACCGTGTGCAAAACATTCTAAAGGAGGAAATCTAATGGCCACAACTACCCTGGGCAACAAGTCCACCGGCAGCATTATCAAGCTGAAAGAAAACGGCACGCTGGTGGACTTCTATGTTGCCAAGCACGACTATGAAAGCAGCCTCAACGGGGCCGGGAGGACGCTGGTGGTCCGCAAGGACACCTATGATGACCGGGTGTGGGACAACGGCAATGTGAACGCCTACGCCAGCAGCGACCTGGATAGCTGGTTTAACAGCACCTACAAAAACATGCTGGACGCCGACATCCGCTCCCTCATCGGTACGACCAAAATCCGCTACACCCCCGGCAACGGCAACAACACGGTGGGCACCCTGGAGCGGGCCATCTTTGCCCTGTCCCTCACTGAGCTGGGGCAATCCCACACCTATGCCAACACGGAGGGCTCCGCCCTGCCCATTGCGTCCACCCTGCGGATTGCCTACCGCAACGGGAGCGCCACCACCCAATGGACCCGCTCCCCGTACACGAACTACACCAGCGGCGCCTGGGGGCTGAACTCCAATGGCGATATCGGCATCTACGACTGCAGCGACTCCTACGGGTCCCGCCCCGCTTTCACTCTCCCCTCCTCCCTCTATGTGAGCGATGACGGCTCTGTGTTTCAGAACACCGCCCCCTCTACGCCCGCCAGCATCTCCGTCCCCAGCAGCATTGACGGCGGCAGCACCATCACCGTGAGCTGGGGCACCTCCACGGATGCAGAGGGCAACCTTGAGGGCTACATTGTCGAGCGCCAGGTGGACGGCGGCTCCTGGTCCCAAATCTACCAGGGCACCGCCACCAGCACCACCAACACCGTGGCCTTTGGCACCAACACCGTGGCCTACCGGGTCAAGGCCTATGACGCTGCCGGACTTGAGAGCGGCTGGAAAACCAGCAGCACGGTGACGGTGACCAACAACCGGGCCCCCGGCGCTCCCGGCAGTCTGACCGTCCCCGCCGTTGTCCGTGGCGGCAGCAACCTGGCCATCTCCTGGACCGCCGCCTCTGACAGTGACGGCAACCTCAGCGGCTATGAGCTGGAGCGGCAGGTGGACGGCGGCTCCTGGACACAAATCTATAAGGGCTCCGCCCTGGCCTACACCGACACCATCACCGCCGGGTGGAACACCGTGGCCTACCGTGTGCGCTCCTATGACAGCTACAACGCCACCAGCACCTATGTGACCAGCGAAACCCGGACGGTGGACAACAACGCCATCCCGGTCATCACCAGCTCCACGACCTCCGGCACCGATCTGGGGACCAAGGAGGACGGCTTTGACCTGACCTACACGGTGACGGACGCTGACAGCGACACCGTGACGGTGAAAGAGTACCTGGACAATGTGCTCAAGCGGACCTACACCGCCACCCTGGGGCAGAGCAACACGGTCCAGTGTGTCACCGCCGCCAACTGGCAGAAAGTCCTCAACGGGGCCCACACCATCAAGGTGGTGGCCAATGACACCAAGGCGGACAGCACCCCCTACACCGTGACCTTTACCAAGGCCGTCTATGAGGCCTCCATCACCCTTTCGGAGCCCATGGAGGCCGATGACGCCATCACGGTCATGGTGCTCAATGTGCTGGGCTCCATCCCGGCGGATGCTGACCTGGAGGTCCTGGTGACCAACAACGCCAACGACACGGAGCCCGTCTGGGAGGACGCCACCCAGGATGTAAAGAACGGCAACAACCATGTTTTCACCAACCAGACCGCCGCCAACGGCTTTGCTTTTAACTTCAAGGTCAATGTGGGCCGGGGGACCAGCAACACCGGCGGCTACATCACCAGCATTGGAGGTGCTTTTCAGTAATGGCAGTTAAGAAAAAGACCACCAGCCTCAAAGCTCTGCATGAGGCCCAGCTCTACGAACAGCAGCAGCGGGACGCCGCCGCCATCGCCTTTGTGGTGCTGGCAGAGGCCGGGACCATTGACGCCGTGACCGCCTCCGAGCAATCCCTGCTCTTTGTGGAATGGGCGGCCAATGTCAACTACACGGTGGGCCAGCTCCGGCAGTACGGCGGAAAGCTCTACCGCTGTGTGCAGGCCCACACCTCCCAGACCGGCTGGGAGCCGCCCAACGCCGCCTCCCTCTGGTCCATCACCAGCGACCCGGCAGAGGAATGGCCGGAATGGTCCCAGCCTTTGGGAGCCCATGACGCCTATGCCGCCGGGGCCAAGGTGAGCCACAACGGCAAGCATTGGACCTCCAATCTGGACGGCAATGTCTGGGAGCCCGGCATCTACGGCTGGACCGAGGCCAGCGAGTAAGGGAGGGCGGAGCCAATGGTTATTGAGCTTTCCGTGGGGGGCCTGCTCACCCTGCTGGGCATCCCCACGACCATCACCTCCCTGGGGCTTTGGCTGCTCCAGCGGCGTATCAGCAAGCGGGAGGCCGTCCAGGATGCACGGGAGGCCGCCCGTGAGCAAAATGAGGTCCTGCTGATACAGAACACCAGGGCGGCCCTGGCGCTGGCTGAGGCCACCGCCGTGGCCGTCCAGCGCATCCCGGATGCCCATTGCAACGGGGACATGCACGCCGCCCTTGAATACGCCCGCAAAGTCAAACATGCCCAAAAGGATTTTTTGACCGAGCAGGGCGTCAAGGCCATTTATTGAGGCCCGCCATGCGGCTGTTTTTCCTTGCCCTGCTGGGCATGGTGGAAATCCTCTGGCGGGACTGGAGAGGAGGGCATGAAAAATAGACACCTCAAAAAAGCTGCTCTGGGCCCATGTGACCATTTCCGTTCTGCTGTGCGTGGCCACCATCGTCACCAATTACCTGGGCTTTGATGTCACGGCCCTGGCGGGCCTGGCTGGGGCCTCCCTTTTGACCAACGGGGCCTGGGGCGGTTTCTATTTCTGGAAAGCCAAAAACGAAAACCGGGCCAAATATGCCCAGCGGTTTCTCAAGCAGTTTGCGGACAAGTACGGGGCGGATGTCGCTGTCCGTGTGGCGGAAATCGTGCTGAAAGACTGAGTAAAGGAGCGTTTTCAATGAGTAAAATGACCGCCAAGGTCTTTGTGGACAAGGCCGTGGACATCGCCAAGAACTACAAGACCTTGTATGTGATGGGGTGCTTTGGGGCCCCCCTCACCGGCTCCAATGTGAGCCGCTACTGCAACAACCACTCCTACAACAAGAACGCCACCCGCACCGCCATGATTAAGGCGGCGGCCAACCAGAGCCCGCCTGTTTTCGGCTTTGACTGCGTGTGCCTCATCAAGGGCATCCTCTGGGGCTGGGACGGGGACGCCTCCCGGACCTACGGCGGGGCGGGCTACGCCATCAACGGGGTGCCGGACATCGGCGCTGATACCATGATTACCAAATGCACCGGGGTAAGCACCACCGGCTGGGATGATATGGTCATCGGTGAGGCCGTCTGGATGTCCGGGCACATCGGCATCTACATCGGGGACGGCCTGGCGGTGGAGTGCAGCCCCAAGTGGGAGAACAAGGTGCAAATCACCGCCGTGGGCAACATCGGCTCCAAGGCGGGCTACAACACCCGCCGGTGGACCAAGCACGGCAAGCTGCCCTATGTGGACTACACCGGGGCCTCTACCGGCGGCGGGTCCCAGGGCACCACCCAGCCCAGCAAGCCCTCTGAGGGCACCGTGGGGGCCTGTGTGGGCGACACCGTGACCTTTACCGGCAACAAGCATTATGTGAGCTCCAACGCCCTCAACGGCTCCGCCTGCAAGCCTGGCAAGGCCAAGGTCACCGCCATGGCCGGGAACGCCAAGCACCCCTACCACCTCATCAAGGTGCCCGGCGGCGGCTCCACCGTCTACGGCTGGGTGGACGCCGCTGACATCCAGGTGGAGGGCGGCATCACCGTGGGCTCCAAGGTCAAGGTCAACAAGGGGGCCAAGACCTACACCGGCGGCGGCCTGGCCTCTTTCGTCTACACCAACACCTACGCCGTCATCCAGGTGGACGGTGACCGGGTGGTCATCGGCCAGAATGGCGTGGTGACTGCCGCCGTCAACAGCAAGGACCTCACCCTGGTGGGGTAACATAGAAAAGGGAGGATAAAATCATGGAAAGCATTTTTGACTGGTCCGTTATTCTCAGCATCGTGGGCGTCCTGGTGATTGTCACCAACATTGTGGTGCAGGTGCTCAAAAAGCTCACCTGGGACAAGCTGCCCACCAACATCCTGGCGGTGCTCATCGCCATGGCCCTCACCCTGGCGGCCTTTTTCGCCTACTGTGAAATCAAGGGCGTGGCCATTGTCTGGTACACGGTGGTGGGCGCTGTGGTCCTGGGCTTTTTCGTGGCCTATGCCGCAATGTTTGGCTTTGATAAACTGAAAGAGGCCATTGCCCAGCTTGACCAGAAAAAGACCGAATGACGCAAGAGAGCCGGAGAGGGTCACACCTCTCCGGCTCTTTTTTTATGCTCTTTTACAGGGTGTAGTCCTGGGTGGCCGCTCCGATCTGGGCGGCCAGCTCCCGGAGGACGCTGCCGGTTTTGGGCTCTGTGTACCAGAGCGCCAGCATCCGCTCCCCCTCCTGGGTGGTGTAGTGGAACACGGCAAACCACTTGACCGCCTTGCCATAGGCCGTGGTGGCCGCCGTGCCGTGATACCGGGCCATGAAATTGCGCTCCGGCATCATCTCCAGGCCTGTCACCTTTTCCAGCGGGAGGGTGGCCGCCGGGCCGCTTGTCTGCTGGAACACCAGCCCTGCCTCCGTCCGCTCCATGAAACAGGGGCCGTCCTGGGAAAAGCCCCGCAAGCCCTCATAGTGCATCATGCGGGCCCCCGCCGGGAGGTCCTTTTTCTTTCTGCCAAACATCTCAATGCCCTCCTGTTCAAGCGGCCCGCACCCAATACTTGAGGAGCTGGATGTATTCCTCAAGCGGGCGGTTTTCCGCCACCTCTGCGTTGTAAAGGCTGGTCATGTACTGCATCCATGTTTTCCGGCCCTGCAACTTGATTTTACCTAAATAGCCGTGTCGAGAACGCACGGAAAGCGCCTTGTCTGCCATGCGGGTGATATTCACCGCCGGGCTCTTTCTGGCCGTCACCAGGGCGGCCTCAAGCGCATCAAGGAAACGCTTTTCATCCTCCGTGAACAATGGCACCGCCTCCTTTGCACCTCCATTGTACGGTTTCACCGCCACTGTGTCAAGTATTGGAGCCTAAAGTGACAATGACAAGTCAAATGGGCACACTATAATTTACATTGTGGAGGTGATGCTGGTGATAGCAGAACGAATAAAAGAACTCCGGCAGGCACGGGGCTGGACCCAAGCAGACCTTGCCCGGCGGCTGAGTATAACCAGGAACGGCGTCAACTCCTGGGAGCAGGGACTTTCTACACCGTCCCCGGCATCCCTGGTGGACCTGGCCCGGCTGTTCTCTGTGTCCACGGACTACCTGCTGGGCGTGGAGCCCTTGAACACCGTGAATGTGACCGGCCTGGATGAGCGGGATGTGGCCATCCTTGCAGAGCTGGCGGACCGGCTGAGGCAGCACAAGGCCGATGAATAAACAGGGGCCCGGAACAATCCGGGCCTCAAATTTTTTCTTGACACTATACAACTAAAGTAGTATAATGAGGGCACAACGGAGGTGAGCGTGATGGACACCAAGAAAAACAGCAAACTGCAAAATGCCCGCCTGGATGCCGGGCTCTCTCAATCCCAACTGGCCAGCGCTACCGGCCTAAATGTGCGGACGCTCCAATGCTATGAGCAGGGGGCCAAGGACCTCAACGGAGCCAAGCTGGCCACGCTCTTGAAACTCTGTCTTGCCCTTGACTGCAAGCTGGGGGACATCTTGACGGATGAGGAAACGGTCAAGCTGCTGGAGCAGTACACGGCGGCATAAACGGCAGATCGGAGCGGGGCGGAAACGCCCCGCTTTTCTTATTTCTGGAGGTGCAGCATGAACCACAAGGACGCCAAGCATTTCACCTGGGACCAACGCCTGACCCTGGAGCGGATGCTCAAAAAAGGATTTACCAAGGCCGCCATTGCCAGCGCTCTGGGCAAATGTGAGCGGTCCATCTACTATGAAATCAACCGGGGCCTCTGTGTCCAGCAGACCTCCGAATATGAGTTTATTGAGGTTTACTGCCCGGAGGTGGCGGAGCGGAAATATAGGGACTTTCTCAAGGACAAGGGCCGGGACCTCAAGATTGGCAAGGACCACGCCCTGGCCCGGCGGCTGGAGGAGCTGGTCATGGTCCAGGGCTTTGCCCCCGGAGCCGCCCTTGCGGAAATCCGAAACAACGGGGAGGTCTATGCCACCGAGATATGCGAGAACACGCTTTATAATTACATCTATCGGGGGGATGTGTTCCTGCACCTCACCCCGGAGCACCTGCACAACAAGGGCCGCCGCCACTACGCCGCCAAGAGTAAGAAACAGGCCGCCCGGAGCTCCCACGGGAAAAGCATTGAGAACCGCCCCCAGGAGGTCAAAGGCCGGGGCAGCTTTGGGCATTGGGAGATGGACAGCGTTATGGGATGCAAGGGCTCCAAAAAAGCCCTGCTGGTCCTCACGGAGCGCCGGACCCGGATGGGGATTATAATACTGCTGGAGGACCACACATCGGCCAGCGTGGTCAAGGCCATCAACGGCCTGGAGCGGCGTTTTGGCAAGCTGTTTTATAAGCTGTTCAAGTCCATCACCGTGGACAATGGCTGTGAGTTTCAAGACTTCGAGGGGATAGAGGCAGCCCACCGGCGCAAGGGCAAGCGGACCATTGTGTTTTTCTGCCACCCATACAGCGCCTTTGAGCGGGGCAGCAATGAGAACATGAACCGGCTGATTAGACGGTTTTTCCCAAAGGGCACCAGCTTTGACAATGTAAAGCCGGAGGAAGTGAGGGCGGCAGAGAGGTGGGTGAACAACTACCCCCGCAAGCTGCTGGGGTGGAAATCGGCGGCCATGCTATTTGAGCAAGAGCTCCTGACCGCTTGACGGCCCATAAACAAAGCCAGCCGAATGGGAAAGACCCATCCGGCTGGCTTGCCATGTTGTTTTATTGTGAAAACGCCCAACAAGGGCGCTTTTTATTTGTGCTGATTGCCGTTTTTTCTTGACTTATGCAAATTTCTCTTGACTTTTAGCCAAATTTGCAGCGAATAATCTTTGACGAAAGCCTTGACAGAAAAAGCAGAATTTGGTAGTGTTGATTCGACGGAATTGCGTGGTTTCGCAGGCTGTGGAAATGCGGCCGGAAAAGGGCAGAGAGTTGGGACTCTGCTGAGGAGAAGCTGAATATGTGGAAGAAAAAAGAAAGATGGACGGTAGCTGCGCTGCTGCTGGCGATGGTCGTGGTGACAGGTCTGTGCTGGTACATCCTGTACATCCGGCAGCAGTTCTATGACGAAGGCACCCGCAACCTGCTGGAGACCTATGAGCAGGTGGATAAGTCGTTTGCCATCTTCTCTCGGAGCAACTGGAACATGCTGAACGAGTGGGGCAAGAGCCTGCAGGCTGCCAATGAGGAGGGCCTGGCGGAGGAACGCCTGCGCAGCTATGAGGCCGAGCGGGAGATCTGGCGGTACAGCAGCGTGTATCTGTTCAATGAAAACTGCGAATATTGGAGCATCCGGGGCAAGCATGAAAAAGTGGATCACCTCTGGACAGCCTTTGAGGAGATGTACCGCACCGGCAAGCCTACGGTGTCCAGCTACATCATGCGGAGCGGGGAGCGCCGGGTGGTATACGCTGCGCCCATTGCGCCGGTGGAGATCGACGGCACCACCTACACCAGCCTTGCCGTGAGTTATCGGAATAAGACCATAGAGGAATTGATCGGCGGCAGTGCTTACGGCGGCCAGAGCGACTGCTACATCATCCATCCCGATGGCGATGTGATGCTCTCGGAGGAGCCCAAGAGCGAGATCGAGGACTGGATGGACAACCTGTTCGACTACCTGCAGAAGCATGCACAGGTGGATGCGGGCACACTGACCCGGGCCCGGCAGGACGTGGCAGAGGGCCGCAGCGGCAGTCTTTCCTGCTGGCTTGAGGGCAAGAGCTATTATCTGGTCTACCAGCCTGTGGGCTTTCAGGATCTGTCCATTGTGGGCATCGTCGGCCGTGACGTGGTGGACAGTGGAATGCGGAAGATCCAGAACGCCACCATCCTGCTGCTGGCTGGGCTGTTCTTCTGCGCAGGCATCGTGCTGGTGCACGGTGTCCGCATCGATGCCCGCCTGCGCGTGGAGGAAAAGGAGCGCGCCCTCCGGCAGGAAGGGGAGGCCCGCCAGCAGATGGAGGACCTGGCCAACACCGACGGCCTGACCGGACTGTATAATGAACGCTATTTTGACGCATTGTTGAAAGAAAACGAGCTGAACAGGACACCGTTTGTCCTGTTCTACCTCGACCTTGACCGTTTCAAGCCTGTGAACGACCGTTACGGCCACGATGTGGGCGACCAGCTGCTCAAGGAGGTGGCCAGCCGCCTGCGGGGCTGCGTGCGGGAGAGCGATGCGGTGTTCCGCATCGGCGGGGATGAGTTCGCCCTCATCGTCAACGGAGCCATAACGGAGGGGTTCTGCAAGAGCCGGGTGGAAAAGATCAAGGCAGCCATCCGGGAGCCTTACCGCCTGAAGGATGCAGAGGTGCAGGTTGGCACCAGTTGCGGCTGTGCGGTCTACCCCTGTGACAGCGACGATGTGCGTGCCATCCGCATCCTGGCTGACCACCGGATGTATGAGGATAAGCAGCGCTCCGGCCGGAGCTGCGAGTGACGAGAACGATAAAAGATTTCTCCCAGTTTCTTTTGCTTTCTCCCAAAATGAGCGTATAATTGGGAGAAGGAAGAACGGGCTGGGAGAAGGAATGGGTGAATCATGCGTACATTTGATTATAAAAAGATTGCAGAATACTCCTGGGATAATGAGGTCTTGTCTTATGTTGCGAAGATCCATGAATGCAAGGGGCGGCAGGAACTATATCTGAAACAAAGGCCCGCTGAATTGGAGCGGCTGGTGGAGATCGCAAAGATCCAAAGTACAGAGTCCTCCAATCGGATCGAAGGGATCATCACGACCAATGCACGCCTGAAACAGCTGGTTGAAGATAAAACGACTCCACGTAACCGGGACGAAATGGAGATATTGGGATATCGGAATGTTTTAAATCTCATCCACGAGAACTATGCCTATATTCCGGTAGAGCCGGGGTACATCCTGCAACTGCACCGTGATCTGCTGAAATATACGAATTTGACCTATCGAGGACATTTTAAGACTACACCCAATGAGATCGATATGACCCTTCCCAGCGGGGAACGCCATGTGCTGTTCCGCCCGCTGGAACCATACGAGACACCGGGTGCTGTGGAGGCACTTTGCTGCACTTATCAGGATGTGCTGCACAGAGAACTCGTTGATCCCCTGCTTTTGATCCCCTGTTTTATCTTGGATTTTCTCTGTATCCATCCTTTCAATGATGGTAACGGCAGAATGAGCCGGCTGCTGACCCTTTTGATGCTGTATCAGAATGGATATGTTGTGGGGCAGTACATCAGCATTGAAAAAGCAATTGCAGAGACTAAGGATGAGTACTATGCAGCACTGGCGCAGGCTGATCAGCACTGGCATGAGGAGGAAAATGACCCGACACCGTTCATCAAATATATGCTGGCGGTGATCTGCTCCTGTTATCAGGATTTTGAGCAGCGGGTCGATCTGGTTGGCGGGGGACAGAAGCGCGTGACGGCGTACGAACGAGTGCGCAGTTATGCGATGGAAAAGCTGGGAGCCTTTACAAAACAGGAGGCCGCAGAGGCCTGCCCGGGCTTTGGTACAAGCTCGATTGAAAGCGCGCTGAAAAAACTGACAGAGGAGGGCGTTCTGGAGAGGATCGGCGCGGGCAGAAAGACGCAGTATGTGCGCAGGTAAGGCTCCGGCAGGAGCTGAATGAATAATTCCCTTCCTGTTTCCACAGAATAACCATACTTCACAGAAATCTGGAAGCAAAACCGGAACATGGAAAGGAAGGGAACCTTATGAAAGCAACCGGCATCGTGCGCCGCATCGACGAGCTGGGGCGGGTGGTCATCCCCAAGGAGATCCGCCGCACCCAGCGCATCCGCAGGGGAGACCCGCTGGAGATCTTCACAACAGGGGACGGCGAGGTCATCTTCAAAAAGTATTCGCCCATGGGGGAACTGAGCGGGGTGACGGCCCAGTATGTGGATGTGCTGAGCAAGTGCTTTGCCCTGACGGCCTTTGTCTCAGACCGGGACCGCATTCTGGCGGCATCCGGTGCGGGCAGGCGGGATCTGGCAGACCGCAGCGTGAGCCAGCCGCTGGAAAAGCTGATGGACAGCCGCAAGCCCTACCAGAGCGATGGCAGCCCTGAAAAGGCATTGCTGCCCTGTGAGGGCTCACCCCGGGCGCTGCTGTGCGCTGTGCCCATCATTGCGGCGGGGGATGTCACCGGCAGTGTGGGCCTGCTTACGGAGGACCGCACTGCCCAGCCCGATGCCGCCCAGCTCAAGGCGGTGAACGTGGCGGCGGCATTTCTGGCAAAGCAGATGGAGGAATGATCTATTATATAGGAGAGCCGCCGCAGGGCGGCTCTTTTTTGTGCGGCCTTTATGACAGAATTATGAATCTTTCAAAACTTTTCTGAGAAGCTATTGACAGCGCCGCAAAATTGGATATAATGGTCTTAGCACTCAGGAAGAAGGAGTGCTAAAGAACAAAAAGCGAACGAAGGAGGCAGGCGCTATGACGATGGATGCACGCAAGCAGCGTGTCTTGCAGGCGATCGTTGCGCTGTATGGCCTCGAGGGCGAGCCCGTGGGCCTGTCTCTTATACACATCTGACGCTGCCGACGATAAGGCTC
>ENA-OYXF01000061-OYXF01000061.1-human-gut-metagenome-genome-assembly--contig:-NODE-61-length-49567-cov-9.149802_pt1 | contig 49567 bp, 38 predicted proteins | sample MGYA00244842_ERZ653416 | MGnify/ENA primary metagenome ERZ653416 (study PRJEB26926, sample SAMN06164920) | human gut metagenome | biome: ENVO:00009003; feature: ENVO:2100002; material: ENVO:00002003... | reverse complement strand
ATACGAGATAGGAGTCCGTCGCGTGGGCTCGGAGATGTGTATAAGAGACAGGGATGAGCGAGCGGAGGTCTGCGGCGGCGGTGTCGAGTATCTCGTGGCGCAGCCGGGCGATATCCTCGGGGGTCGTGCCCCTGAGATAGCGGCGGCAGCTTAATTCGCACTGTCCGGCGGGGTCAAGCAGGGGGTCGGTGGTGTTCACCGTGCCGATGATGATATCGTCAAGCGGCATGTCCTCGGAGAGCATCTCACCCAGCACATCGGGCAGCGCCGCAAATGCATCGGCGGAGCTCATGAGATTCGGGTCACGGTACGAGTAGCAGAAAATATCGCCGTTCGAGCGGACATTCATGCCCGTGCCGTAAGCACCGCCCTGCACACGCACGGCGCTCCACAGGTAGCCGTAGGTCATGAGCGACGACAAAACAGGCCATGCGCCGCTAAACTTTCCGCCGAAGGTGTTGAGATTTCCGCCCAGTGCGCTGAAGCCGACATCGGCGGGTATCTCGACGGTGCAGTCGGTCTTTACACCCTCGGGCGCAGCGGCAGCTTCGCCTATCTCGCTTTCCGGCAGAGCCTTTACAAAGCTCTCTATCGCCGAAACAGACGGCTCGCCGCCGAAGCCGACAAACAGCCTGTTTGCGGCAAAGGCACGGTGCGCAAGCCCGGCAAGCCTTTCGCCGAGCGCTTCGGCGTGTCCGGAGAAGCTGCCTGCAAGGTCTGCAAACCAGCGGGCAAAGCTCTCGCCCTCGAGCGCTTCACGCAGTGCAGCCTCGGCCGAAAAGCCCGACAGCGCCTTTGTCATTGCATAGCTGTGGCCGTTTCCGATGAGCGACTGCTTGATGAAATAATCGCTCTGCATAACTATTTCGCCTATCTTGTCGGTCTCGCTCCAGCAGGTGTGCAGCAGAAGCTCGCTCAGCAGCTCCGTGGCCGCCTGTGCGTTTTCACGCAGGGTGCTTGCCGAAACGAGAAGATACGGCTTGCAGCTGTCAAGCTCGCCCTCGTGCGAGATGACATCGACCTTTGCGGCGATGCCGCCGAGTGTGGCCTTTATCTTGTTCTGAAGCTCAAGCGCCGTGAGATTTTCCGTGCGCAGGTCGCCGAGACAGCTCGTGAGCAGGTTCAAAAGCCGAAGCTCCTCGGTCGTGAAGTCGGACACATCAAAGTACAGGTTAAGATACACGATGCCGTCCGAGCTTGTCTCGACGCTCAGCGCCGTGCGGCCTGCGATATTTACCGGCGCTGTCTTTATCGGCCCGACATCACGGGGCACATCGCAAAGCTCCAGAACCGGCAGAGTCGAGAGGGCCTCCTCGTCATCCTGACTTTGCTGCCAGAGCTGCATTTTTTCGACAGCCTTCATCATTTCCCGACGCTTTTCGTCGTCCCATGCGGCGGCCTCGGCCTCGCACCTTGCCTTTTCACGCTGAGCGTCGTCAAATAGCTTCGTTTTGGACGGCAGAGCGTAGACATAGCACTTATCGTCGGGGTCTGCGAGCATTTCGAGCATGAGCGCTTCAAAATAGCCGGTGTCGAGCTTATTGCGCAGTGCGTCAAAGACCTTGGCATTATCGATGTGCAGCAGCGGGTCGCCGCCGTAAAGCCAGCCGTCGAGCGCCTTTATCGCAAGCTCCACGCCATACGGCTCCGTGACCTCGCGGCAGTTGAAGGCAAAGCGCTCGATGCAGGCGTGCAGCGCACTGCGGTCAAGGCCGTTTTCGGCAACACGGCGCACGGTCTCTGGCACAAAGGAGCGAATTTCGTCAAACTTATCGGCGGTGGTATTGAGTACCACGAGCGCCGCCGACGGCTGATAAATGCCGTCGTTTATCTCAAGGGCGACATCCTGCGCAAGACCGTTTTCCAAAAACGCACGCTTGAGCGGCGCTTCGTTAGAGCCCGTGAGGCAGTCTGCGATTATCTTCGCCGCATAGAGCTTTTCAATTTCGTCAAAGCGGCACAGGAGCTTACCCATGACCATGTGCGCGCGGTCGTTCTCGCCCTCGGTGGGCTCGAAATTCACGGTCGCAGTGCCGGTGACGGGCTTTTGCTCACAAAAATCAAAGTCCGGCTCAAGGTAGTCGTACCGGGAGAGGTACTCGGAGTCTATGTACTCTAAAACGCCGTCGATATCCATATGTCCGTCAAGGAAGAGGCGGGCGTTCGACGGATGATAAAAGCGCTTGTGCGTTGCGATAAACTGCTCGTAGCTCAAATCGGGGATGCTCTCGGGTCTGCCGCCGGAGGAGAAGCCGTAGCAGGTGTCCGGGTACATGAGCCTGTCGCAGGCATCGCCCATGATGCGCTCGACATCGGCGTATGCGCCCTTCATCTCGCTGAACACGACGCCGTTGTAGCTGACCGAGCCTTCCTCGTCAAACTCGTAGTGCCAGCCCTCCTGCATGAATATCTCGGGCATGGAGTAGATGCTCGGACGGAACACCGCATCGAGATACACGCTCATGAGGTTGAAAAGATCCTGCTCATTGCGGCTTGAGACCGGGAACATTGTCTTGTCGCCAAAGGTGTAGGCGTTCAGGAAGGTCTGCATGGAGCTTTGCAGCAGCGACACAAACGGCTCCTTTACGGGGAATTTTTCCGAGCCGTTAAGCACGCTGTGCTCAAGAATGTGGAAAACGCCGGTGTCGTTTTCGGGGAGGGTCCTGAAGGAGACGGCAAAGGTCTTGTTAAGGTCGGCTCTGTCAAAGTACAACAGCCGGGCGCCGCATTTTTTGTGCCGCAGGGTGTAGAGCGTTGCCTTTTTCGCCTCGACATACTGCTTTTTTTCAAGCTCGAAGCCGGCGGTCACGCCGCCGGGCTCGATGTCACAAAGTTTTGTTTTTTCGGTTATCATTTTTTCTCGCCTTTCAAAGGGTCTTGCTGAAAAGTTTGTAATACTCGTTTGAGCTCTCAAGCTCCTTAGGACTGCCCTCGGCCTCGACGACGCCGTCGTTTTTTAGGACGGTGCGTGTGTCGTAGCTTATGCCGTCGGGGTCGGTGTGCTCGTAGTCACCGGTCTCCTTGAGGCCGGCCTTTATCCCTGCGACGGCCGCTGCGCCGTCATTGAGCCTTATCTTTCCCGTTTTTGTGTCTCCTCTTATTCATACAAAAGCCTGGACAGCTCGCCGAAAAGGTCCTCGCTCTCCATGCTGCCGGCCACTCGGTTTACAAGCTCGCCGTTACGGAAAAACAGCAGCGTGGGCATTGCGTCTATGCCGTAGGTGTCGGCGATCTCGGGGTAAAGCGAAATGTTTATTCTGCCGAAGGACACGCCCGAAAGCTCGTCGGCGGCGGCATCGAAGATCGGCGCAAGCTGCACGCAGGCAAAGCTGTTTTCGCCGCAGCAGTCGATGACGGCATATTCTGCCTTGGAAAATTCCTTCCACCGGTTGTCTTTAAGCTCTCTTACCATGCCCTTAACCTCCGATCTTCCGGGTTATCATATCGTTTATGTGCTCAAACAGCGGATTGAGGCACTCCTCCGAGCGGGCCATGTCAAGAAGCTCCGCTTCATCGGGAACGGTCTCGCCCATGAGCTCCATCATCTGACCAAGCTGCCCGGCCTGCTGCCTGACGGCCTGCTCGTCTATCTCGATGCCGTGCTGTCTGCAAAACTCCTCGGCCGCCCAGCCCTGCTTGCAGTTATACACAACGGCCTGCTCTATCTCCTCGTCGGTGAAAGCGTAGCCCTCATCGGGCATGGCGGCGTAATCGGCCTTAGCCTGCTCGACGGCGGCTTTCATCGCCTGCCCGTCATACTCAAACTCGCTGCCGTTTATCAGCTCGTCCATGAGATAGCGCATGACGGCCTTGCTGTTTTCAAGGTCAGCATCCTCGGTCGCCTTTGCCGTGAGATATGCCCGGTAGCCGTCAACGGTGGTGACGCCGTCAATGCCCACGGAGGCAATGAGCTCATCCGTGACCTCGACCGGCATGCGGCGGGTGATCTTCAAAACCGTCAGCTCCACGCTCTTTCCGGCAAGCTCGGTCTTGAAGCTTTCGCCGAGCTTTTTGCCGATGGCGGCGTTTGCGGCCTCCTCGGCGGCGGGGAGGGATGCGCCGGTGAACAGAATTATCGTTCTCTTATCGGGGTAGCTTGCCTCGTCCGCCTTGCAGCGGACGATATCGCCCCGGGCGCAGATGATGGAGCTTATCTCGTTTGCATAGCGCAGCGACAGGGCGGCGATCTGGTTCTCGATACGCTCTTTATCGATGTGCACCTCAAGCATTTCGTCGGGTATCCCGATGCTGTCAATGTCGCACAGCCTCGTCACATATCCTTTCATAACGCAGTCCTTTCCATAACCGTACTGTGCCCTCATTTTATCGCATTGTCAGGCAAAAAACAACAGGATTCGGCCTTCACAACATGAACAAAAATTGCGAAAACCGGCGATACTTCGCACAAATGGGAACCCCTGCGGTAAAAAGCCGCAGGGGCAGGTGTTCAGGCGGTGAGTACCTTCACGGCGGCACGGGCGGCGGAGGCTGCGTCCGGCGTGTAGATATCTGCGCCTATCTCGTCGCAGAAGCTCTGGCTGATGGGCGCTCCGCCGACCATGATGGTCGTCGTGTCACGGATGCCGGCCTGTTTTGCAAGCTCCACTATCTGCCGCATCTCCTGCATCGTTGTCGTGAGCAGGGACGAGCAGGCGATAATGTCGCAGTTATGCTCCTTTGCCGTCTGAATGAATTTCTCCGGCGGGACATCGGCCCCGAGATCGTACACCTCGATGCCGCTGCCCTCGAACATTATCTTGACGAGATTCTTGCCGATATCGTGCAGGTCGCCCAGCACCGTGCCGATGCAGGCAGAGCCAATGGAGCGGCTGCTTCCGTCCTCGGACACCATGTGCGGCTTGAGTACGGCGGTGGCGGCGGCCATGCACCGTGCGGCAATGAGCATTTCGGGAACGAAGGCTCTGTTTGCCGAGAAATCCTCGCCCAATTCGTTCATGCCGACGACGAGTCCGCCCGAGAGAATGTCCTGAGCGTCCACGCCGTCATTAAGCGCCTCGTCTATGAGCGCCAGCAGCTTTTTCTGCTGACCCCGCTTGATGGCTGATGCTATCCTCGTGAGGATATCGCCCCCGGCCTCCTCGGTCTTAGTCTCGGCTGCGGCGGTCTTGACCGCACCGTCAAGCTTGCGGCGGGGTACCTCCGGCAGGTCGAAATGCGGCATGTGCAGCTTTGCGTTGTAGTCGTCTATCGCACGGTCGATGTACCGGTCTATATGCGGATACACGGCGCCGGGCAAGCCGTAGGTGATAGACGGAATAAAGTGTCCGCCCGGGCAGCAGTCACGCAGCGTTTTCTCGGCGTAGGCGGTTATCTCCTCGGGCGTGGCATCGGCTCTGTCGATGGCGGCGCCCATGCCGCCCATTAAAACGAGTCTGCCCTTGAGATGCTTCTGCAATGCGGGGATGTTGTTCTCCGGCAGCGTGCCCTGCCAGACCTGAATGCCGATCTCGGCCATGTCATCGACGATGTCGGCAAGGTATGCGTCGCCGTGGTGGATGGCGATGCAGCCCCGGGAGCGAATGTAGCCGTAGAAGCGGCGGTACGGCTCCTTGAAGAACTCACGCCACATATCCGGCTTCATGAAAAGTGCGGTCTTTGTGCCCCAGTCGTCGTGCGAGAAGATGACATCCGGCTGAAGGTTGTCGATAAGAAGCCGCACATATTCAAGGCGGTACCGGGTGATGTATTCTATAAGCTCATGCATCTCGTCGGGGTGCTCGTACAGCGCCGTGAGCGTGTTTTCAAAGCCCATGAGGAAGTGGCACTGCTCGAAAATGCCCGTGCCCATGAAGCCGGCGACGAGCTGCTCATCGCCTGCGGCGGCTCTCGCCTTGGCCCGGCACTCCGCCCAGCCCTCGGTGCAGTTTGCGGCGATATCGGGGGCGTGGACAAATTCACGCCAGCGGGTGATATCCGGACAGACGGTGAGCCCGTCGCCGTGCAGCGGCGTTGCGCCCGGGGCATCCTCCGGGAAGCTTATGGTCGTGCCCCAGCGGTCTTTTGACACCGAGCCGCGCTTGCGGTTGCCGCGCAGATAGACATTTATCGGGTCGTACAGACACATGTGCAGCGCCTCGTACTGCTTTAATATCCTTTCGGGCCTGCCGTCGGGCTTCAGTAATTCAAGAAAAATTTCCTTTGCAGTCTGCATATCGGTCACTCCTTAGTAGAACGCAGGATGTGTATGTCATGGTGAGCCTGCCGTAATTATACTCAAGCCCCGAGCGGCGGCAAATGTCGCTGACCCAAAGGCCGTAGGCCTCCATGGACGAAAGCCGCTTTTTCGGGAAGCGGCAGGGCTTCATGGGATAGGTGCATTTTGCGCAAACGGTACAGGTGCCCGCCGTCAGCGCAAGGCAGTCGGGGTAGAGCATCCTCGCCTGGCGGGCGAAGCTTTCAAAGCTTTTCTTGTGGCGGCGGGATATCTCCTGCATACCTTCATAATCAAACTCGTCGGTAAGCCTGCCTGTCGTCTGCACGAGTATGCCGCTTTTGCAGCAGCCGATATCCGTGATCGCCTGCTCGAGCGTCCCGCAGCCCGGGGGACACGCCCAGCTTGCGCCGTATCTTCCGCAGCGGTTTTGCCTGCACATATCCCGCACATCGGCTCTCGGGGTGAACGCCTCCATATTCGCCGCAGCGTAATGCGAAAAGCCGTTTTCCGCCGCAAGGGTCATCAGCCGTGTCATACTGTCGTACCTCTTGACAAAGCAGTCGATGACTGCTTATATAATAAAGATATAATGACATTATATTAAGGAGGAAAGTCCGTGTCAAGCATCGAAGTTGGTTGCGGCGGCAAAGTGCATACCGTGCAGGTAAACGATAACGAAACGCTGCTGGCGGCTTTGCGCAAAGCGGGCTTCTCCGTTCCCGCTGCCTGCGGCGGCAGGGGCAAATGCGGCAAGTGCCGGGTGAAAATAAACGGCGTGCAGCGCCTTGCGTGCAAGGTCATCCCCACGGACGGCGACACCGTCGAGCTTCCCGAAGCCGCCGCCGGTGCGATACTCACCGACACCGTAAGCATTGCCGCTCCCAAGGTGGCGCAAAGCGGCATAGCCGCCGCCGTTGACCTCGGCACGACCACCGTTGCCGTGCGCATTTACGACCTTGAAAATACGGCGGAGCTCAGAACGCTCAGCGCATGGAACGCTCAGGCGGCCTACGGCGGCGATGTTATCAGCCGCATCCGCTATACCATGGATGAGCCGGACGGCCTGCACGAGCTGTCGGCGCTCGTCCGCCGCCAGACCGAGGAGCTGATACTCGACGCCCTCGCCGACTGCGGCAGGGATAAAGCCGAGCTGCGCAGCGTTTTCCTTGCGGGAAACACCGTCATGCAGCACATTTTTGCAGGCTTGCCCGTGCGCTCTATCGCCACGGCACCCTTTAAGCCCGAGACGCTTTTTGAAGCCCCCACGGGCGATACGCTTCTCGGAGCCGAGCTAAGCTACGCCCCGTGCGTTGCCGGATATGTCGGCGGCGATATCACGGCGGGACTGCTTGCGTCCGATCTGTGTTCCGCCGGGGGAAGCTCGCTGTTTTTGGATATCGGCACGAACGGAGAAATGGCGCTCGTGAGCGGGGGCAGGGTCTCCTGCTGCGCCGTCGCCTCCGGCCCTGCATTCGAGGGTGCGGGCATAAGCTGCGGCATGCCGGCGCTTAGCGGCGCCGTCAGCCATGTGCGCTATGACCGTGGCTTTTTGTACGATGTCATAGGCGCAGTCGAGCCTGTCGGCATCTGCGGCTCCGGGCTTATCGACCTTGCCGCCACGCTGCTTAAGCTCGGCTGCATCGATAACGGCGGCAGACTGCTTCCGCCGGAGCTTGCGCCCGGGAGCCTGCGGCGGTACATCCGCCCGGACGGGCAGGGTAACGGCGTGTTTCATCTTACGGAAAGCGTGTACCTCACCGCCGCCGATGTGCGCAGTCTCCAGCTTGCAAAGGCCGCCGTTGCCGGCGGTGTTGAGGTGCTGCTTGCCCGGCACGGGATAAAGGCCGGCGACCTTTCAAGGGTCTGTCTTGCCGGCGGCTTCGGCAATTACATCGACCCCAAAAGCGCCATGACGCTCGGCATGCTGCCGGAAATTTCGCCGGAGCGCTTGCACTGCCTCGGCAACACCTCGCTTGCCGGTGCGTCCATGGCGGCGGTCGATCCCGAGTGCCGCCGTGAGCTGCGCTCATGCGCCAAAAAATGCGAATACATCGAGCTGTCCGGCCTGCGGGAATTCACCGAGGCGTTCACGGACAGCATGACTTTTGATATTACGGAGGACTAATCATGCAGATCCGCTTTCCGCTCATTCTCGACGGTGCGACCGGCACCGAGCTTCAAAAATGCGGCTACAAGGGCGATGTCAGCGCCGAGCAGTGGGTGCTCGAGAACCCCGACAGCATAATCGGCATCCAGAAAGGCTATGTCAAAGCCGGAAGCAATGTCCTGTACTCGCCGAGCTTCGGCGCAAACCGCCGCAAATTGGAAGAGCACGGCATTTTCAACAAGACCGCCGACTACAACCGCCGTTTAGCGGCGCTTTCGCAGAAAGCCGCCGACGGCAGGGCCTTTGTCGCCGGTGACATTTCCCCGACCGGCCTGTTCCTCACGCCCCTGGGCGAGGCTTCGTTCGAGGAGCTTGTGGATATCTACACCGAGCAGGCCGCAGGCCTTGAGCAGGCGGGCGTCGATCTTTTTGTCATCGAGACGATGATGACGCTCTCCGATGCCCGTGCCGCCGTCCTCGCCGTGCGCAGTGTCAGCGATAAGCCAATTTTCGTGACCTTCACCTGCGACGAAAACGGCCGCAGTCTCTCCGGCACGGATATCACCGCCGCCCTGACCGTTTTGCAGGGCATGGGCATCGATGCGTTCGGCCTGAACTGCTCGGCAGGCCCGGCCGAAATGCTGCCGCAGATAAAGCGCCTGCGTGAATTTTCCCGTGTGCCGCTTATCGTCAAGCCCAACGCAGGCATGCCCGAGATAGTTGACGGCAAGACCGTGTATAACTGCCCGCCCGAGCAGTTCGTGGAGCTTGTTCCCGAGTTTCTCAAAGCAGGCGTCGCCATCTTCGGAGGCTGCTGCGGCACGACCGCCGAGCACATCGCCGCACTGAGTAAGGCGCTTCGGAACGCCGAGCCGGTCGCCCCCGCGCCGAAGTTCGCCGACCTGCTTCCGGCCTCGACCGAGAAGCTCACGGCGTATCTGCCGGTCGATGCCCGATGCGGCAAAGTCCTCGCCGTCACGCCCGACTTTGAGGACGAGCTTTCCGACGCACTGGAGACCGATGATGTCTTAGTCGCCGTGCGGATCGACACATGGGAGGAGGTCGAGCTTTTCGCCGACTGCCAGTACATGATATCCAAGCCCCTGTGCATTGTGTGCGACGACGCCGACATCCTCGAAGCGGCGCTGCGTGCCTATCAGGGCCGTGCCCTGTATGAGGGCGCCCTCCCCGACTCCGCCCTCGCCCCGCTGGTGAGCAAATACGGCGTGATAATTTAAATGGAAAGCTCCACCCTCTCGGGTGGAGCTTTCAGCGTGCAAAAAAGTCTTACGACTTTTTTGCACGCTGAGGGGCTGCCTGTTACTTATTTGTAGTTATACACGATGGTTGCGGTGCTGAGGTGCATAGCTTGCCTTTTGCATTATATGTATCCGCAAGACCCCGTTTGGGGACAGGTATTGCAAAAAACTTCATTTCCCGTTAATTGACTTTGTGTAAAGTTTGGTATATGCTTGGTTAAATATCAAACAAATCCGAGGAGAAAGCGGGAAATGGGAAGCTATTCTTACAGATACAATGCGTGGTTCGGCTCGATAGTCTCGCAGGCGAAGCTTCTAAGCGGGCAGGCGGGACTGCTTCCGGAGCTGTACTACGACTTTTTGTCCCGTGTCGGCGATAACTCGATGAACATGCAGATAGTGAAGCTGAAATTCGGCAAATGATAGAAAAGAGCTGATGAGCAAGCGCTCATCAGCTCTTTTTCAGCAGATAGTTTTTGTCCGCCTTGCCGTTTTGCGTAAATATGATTTGATCGTTCTGCACATGGAGCTCGTCGTCGAGGACGGCGATGTTTTCCCAGTGCGAGCGGAGGTAGGGGTAATCGAGGTCAAACTCCGAGACTGCGGGCAGCAGCGCAGGATACAGCTCGGTTTTTAGCCGCTTTAAGGCTTTGAGCGTGGTTTCCGATGCGGTGCATCCGAGCCGTGCGCATACCGCGCCGTTTTCAAGCGTATTAAACAAGGCTTTGCTTTCATCAGGCAGCAGTCGGCTGACCGTCGGGGAAATGATGTTTGCCCAACCGACCTTGTGCAGGTACATAAATTCAGCTCTGCATCTCATCATGAAGCCGGTTTCGTCATCCGCTTCGTCGGTGTTGAGCGTACCGAAGTACTTATCCCAGTCGGAATCGGTCTGCATTATGCCTATAACCATGTTAACATTCGTGAAATCAAGTGCGACCAGCTGACCAAACTTATATAATTCAGCAGCCATATTGTCAAGCTCATCACCCAAGCTAAAACAGCTTATATGCAGCTTAAACTCGCCGGAAAAGAGTTCCGCCTGTTCTTCCATATGATAAGCGAAAAAAGCTCCTTCGACATCATGCTGCGAAAACAGATTTTTGTTAATTCTGCCTTCCTCGGAAAAAATCCTCATTACTGCTTCACGAAGCATTGCCGTGTCATTTTTGCAAGGCTCGAGTTCGCGCTGCGAATATGCAGGGTAATCGGCGGAAGCGTCTCCGGGTGCAAGACCGAGCGTGTACACCGGGTCGTACAGCAGCCGCCGGTCGTATACACGAAGGCTCTTTTTGTCGTAAACAAGGTCGCTTTTGACATCGCCCAGCACGGAAATGTCGAAAATCTCGTCGTCTTTGATGTGTGCTTTTGCTATGCCGTCCCAGCCCTTGAGGGCTTTATCACGGCAGCGCCACGAAAGAACGCACGCCTCGCCGAATGAGCGCTCTACGAACGAATACAACTCCGCCGCAAGGCCGAGCACCTCGCTCTCGGTCAGCCCGAAATACTGCCCGTCGAAAACGAGCGTCCGGCAGTCAATGATGCGCCCGAACGAGTCGGATGTTGGGATCATATCAGCACCTCCGTTTAACTCACTGCTTATTTGTAGTTATACACGATGGTTGCTCGGTCGATGGAGTCGTTGTCGCGGTCGATGGCGATGTCGCTCCACTGGGCTTTTGTGCCCTTGTAATTGATGGTCAGCTTTAGATTGCTGTCGAGCAGCAGGGCGCTTGAGCCGATGCTCTTGACGCTTGTCGGAATGGTGATGCTCGTGAGGTAGCGGCAGTCGCAGAAGCACAAAACGGGGATGGCGGTCACGCCGTCGGGAATGACGATGGAGGTCAGACAGGTGCTTCTGAATGCGCCCTCGCCGATGGTCTTGAGACCTGCCGGAAGGGTGAAATTCTTAAGATGGGTGCAGCCGCTGAACGCTTCCTTGCCGATACTCTGGAGGGTGGTCGGCAGTGTGACGCTTGCGAGATTGCGGCAGCCTGCGAAGGTCATGAAGCCGATGCTCTTTAAGCCATCGGAGATAACGATGCTCTCGAGGTTTTCGCAGAAATGGAAGGCCTCATCGCCGAGACTGCCGAGCTTGTCGGGCATGGTGACGCTTTTGAGCATGGTGCAGCTTTTAAAAGCTTCCTTGCCGATGCTGTCAAGGCTGCCGGAGAATGTGACGGTACGAAGACTGTCACAGCCGCTGAACGCATAGTCGCCGATGCTCTTGAGCGAGGCGGGGGCGGTGAAGGAAACGAGAGTGCTTTCGGAAAATGCCTTGCTGCCGATCTTCTCAAGATCCTTGGGCAGAGTGAAACTGCCGGAGAAGGCGCAGCCGTAGAACGCCTCGTCACCAATGACCTTGACGCTGTCGGGGACGGTGAAAGAGACGGTGCTGACAACGCCGGGCAGACAGCTTAAAAGCTCGGTCATGTCCTTGGTGTAGAGGACGCCGCCGACAACGCAGTAGTAGGGGTTTGCCTCGCTGACGGTGTAGCCGGTGAAGCTTTTGCAGCCACGGCAAATGCTTGCGCCGATGTTCTTGACGGATGCGGGGATAGTCAGCGTCTTAAGGCGGTCGCAGCCGATGAAAGCACTGTCGCCGATGGTCTCAAGACCCTCGGGCAGGGTGATCGTCTCAAGATCGATAAGCTGCGCAAAGGCGGCGCTGCCGATGCTCTTGAGGGTGCTCGGCAGGGTGATGCGTTTGAGACCCTCTGCGGCCGAAAATGCGGAATCGCCGATGGTCTCGACGCCCTCGGGGATGACGATGCTGCTAAGGCTCATGCAGAACTGGAACGCACGCTCGCCGATGCTCTTGACGGAAGCGGGGATGGATACGCTAGAGAGCGATTCGCAGCCTTCAAAGGCGCAGCTGCCGATGCTGGTCACGCCGTCGGAGATGACGACCTTGCTGAACGACTTCTTCCAAGGCACCTTGTTTTTGCTGCTGCCAAGGTTGTCGTAGTCGTACATTTTGCCGCTGCCGCTTATGTAGAGCGTGTCGCCGGTGATCTTCCACTCGACATTGTCGCCGCACTTGCCGCCCTTGGACGGGTCGGGCACGGTCACGCTCACGCTGCGGCTGTATGCCGAGGTGACATTGTTTTTGCTTACCACGGCGACGGCCTTTATCTTGTAGTAATAGGTCACGCCGAGGGATGCGCCGTTGTTGTTATAGCTGGTTTTGGTCGTGCTGTCGTAGTATTTAAAGTTCTTGCCGTCCGTTGAACGGTAGATCCAATACTTCGCTGCGCCGGAAACGCTGCCCCAGCTGAGCAGCGGCTTGTTGTTTGCGTTGAGCCCAAGGCTCAGGTCGGGCGCTGCCGGAACACGCTTTATGCTCTTTGCCGTGCTCATTGCGGAGTTTGCGTAGGAGGTCACGGCGCACACGGCCTTGACCTTGTAGTAGTAGGTCGTACCGATGCTGGTGCTGGAGTTTTTGTAGCTTGTGTTCTTTGTGCTGTCGTAGTATTTAAAGTTCTTGCCGTCTGTCGAGCGATAGATCCAGTACCTGTCGGCGCTCTTGACCGCATCCCATCTGAGCATGGGGCGGCCTGCGGAGGTGGTGATCTTCACGACGGGGGCCGTTAGCGTGGTGAACAGATTTTTGCTGCCGCTGAATGCCGAGGACACATTCTTGCCTTTCACGACGGCGACGGCCTTTACCTTATAGAAATACACCGTGCCGGATGCTGCGGCGTTGTTGGTGTAGCTGAGCTTGGTGGTGCTGTCATAGTACTTGTAGTCGCCGCCGTTTGTCGAGCGGTAGATCCAGTATTTCGACGCACCGTCAACGGCCTTCCACTTAAGCTGCGGCTTGCCGTTCGTGCGGTAGATGCTCAGGCTCGGTGCTGCGGGCTTGCACTGAATGCTCTTTACATTGCTGTAGCCGGATGCAACATTTTCACCGTCGGACACGGTGACGGCCTTGACCTTATAGTAGTAGGTCGTGCCGATATTGGTGCTGGAGTTTTTGTAGCTTGTGTTCTTTGTGCTGTCGTAGTATTTAAAGCTCTTGCCGTCTGTTGAGCGATAGATCCAGTACTTGTCCGCACCGATTATCTTCGTCCAGCTTATCATCGGCTTGCCCGCCGAGGTGGTGATGCTGACGGTGGGGGTGGAGACGGTGAGGTTGCCGTAGTGCATCTTTGCCTTGGAAAGGCCGGGGTTGCTGCTGTCGACCTTGATGAGCTTCCACTGCTTCTGCGTACCGGCGTAGTACACATCGGTGAGCTTATCGCACTTGACGGTGCAGTAGCTGCCTATCTCGGCAAGGCTCACGGGCAGACGCAGCGTTTTCAGGCTGCTGCACTCGTAGAGAGCATTGGCACTCAGGACCTTCACGCCCTCGGGCACGGTCATCTCGGTGAGGCTCTTGCAGTAGGCAAAGGCGAAATCGCCGATGCTGTCGAGCTTGCTCGGCAGCTTGATGCTCTTGAGGTTCTCGCAGGCGTAAACAGAGAACCTTTCGAGTGTCGTCACACTTGTCGGAAGCGTGAGGGAGGTGAGCTTATTGCAGGACGAAAATGCGTCGCTGCCGATGACCTTGACCCCGTCGGGAACGGTGAAGGCTGTGCCTGCCTTGCTCTCGGGATAGCGGACGAGCGTGGTCATGCTCTTGCTGTAAAGCACGCCGTCTTTTACGCAGTAGCTTGCGTTCTTGTCGCTGACGGTGATGCTCTCAAGTGCGTGTGCAAGACCGAGCATGTTTCCGTCAAGGCCGCTCACTTTGCTGCCGAAGCTCACGGCGGTCGCCGCCGTCAGGCCGTCAAACATTGCGCCGCTTACCTTGGTCACACCGTCTGCCACGACGACGCTTTTGATCTCCTCGCCGTGCTTTTTCCACGGTGCGGGGTTGTCGCCGTCGTAGTAGGCCATCTCGCCGGTGCCGGAGATGGTGAGTGTGCCGTCCTTGAGCGCCCATGTCACGCTCTTGCCGCAGCTGCCGCCGATGGGGGCGTTATCGGCGAAGGCCGCTGCCGGAAGAAGCGACACGAGCATGCACAAAACGAGTGCGATGCTGAGTAGTCGTTTTTTCATGATTTCTCCTCCTGTGTTTGTTGTAAAACTGTTTGCGCAAGCTGTCACAAAGCTTGCTTTCACTATATACATGTCCGCACGGGACCGTTTGGGGACAGGTATTTTAAAAAAACTTAATTTCCCGTTAATTGACTTTGTGTAAAGTTTGATATATGCTTGGTTAAATATCAAACAAATCCGAGGAGAAAGCGGCAAATGGAAAGCAAAAGCTATTCTTACAGGTACAATGCGTGGTTCGGCTCGATAGTCTCGCAGGCGAAGCTTCTAAGCGGGCAGGCGGGGCTGCTTCCGGAGTTGTACTACGACTTTCTGTACCGTGACGGCAGACGCACGGCGATAGCAATGGCGGGCGGCGGCTCAAGCTTTGATGACGCTGCGCAGTGCGTGAAAACGCTCGGCAGGGCAAGGCTCGTTCCGGCGTACGATGCCGTCTCGGGCGGCTATGCGATAAGCTTTGACGGCGGCAAATTTTCCGTTGACGCAGCGGAGTATGACGAGGACGGCTTTGTGCATTTCCTCGAAACTCTCGGGCGTGAATATGTCCTGACCGAGAGCTTTGCCGACCCCGCCGACGGCACGGTGAATGTGGTAATCCTCAGCCGCTCCGAGCCCGAAGGCATGGTCACAACGCCCGTTGAGGCATTCATCACCCGCACCGGCGGCTGCACGCCGCTTGCGTCCGATGAGCACTCCGAGCTCATCGCCAAGGCCAAAAGCGCCGCCGCATATCTTGCGTTTTTCGAGCTTTTGCAGTTTAAGTTCGTCCCCTGCGGCGAGGGGCATAAGCTCATCGATGTGTCGACCAAGCTTACGCTGCCCGAGGGCTATGCCCCGAGCGAGGCGCTGGCGCAGTTTATCGCCGACTGGGACGAAAAGAGCGCCCACCCCGACCCCGAGCACGCCGAGATCGGGCGCCGTGAGCGGGAATTTAGCGAAAAGTGGGCGAAAATTGCCGATACCGAGCACCGCAGCGGCATGCGCCCGTACATGGCGAGTCTGTGGGATGCCGAGCTTCGTGCCGACATGGCAGACGGCAGCATCACCGATGCCGAGCGTAAGTGGGCATACGAGCGTGGCTTTTTCGGCTACCGCATCAGGGAGCTCGGCCTGACTGAGGATAATTATCGCCGCTATGTCCCCGATTACGACTATTTTTGGGTCAATCGCATTAACCCCGAGTACCAAATGTGGATATCCGATAAGCTCGCAAGTCGCTTTGCGCTTGCGGAATTTAAAAGCGTGCTGCCGGAGCATTACTATGCCGTGGCAAGGATAAACGGCGCAAGCCGCATCCTGCCGCTGCCGGAGCTGCCCGAGGGGTATAAGCTGAGCTATGCCTCGCTTTTTGCGCTTTTGGAGGAGAAAAGACTGCTGGCCGTCAAGCGCACCTACGGCTCGCACGGGCAGGGCTTTAACAAGCTCGAGTGCCGTGACGGGCGGTATATCCTAAACGGCGTGCCCATGTCGGCGGATGCCATTGTCGCAGAGCTTTTCTCCGCCGAGGGAGTATACCTCGTGACGGAATATGTGCTCATGCACGAGTGGTTTAAAAGCTTCTACCCCGAGGCGCTCAACACCGTGCGTGTAAACTGCTTCCACCGCACGGGAGAGCTGCCGCAGATAGGCGCATGCTTCATGAAGCTCGGCCACTCAAAGGGCGGCTTTACCGATAATATCAACACCGCCGAGGGCGGCATAATCATAAGCCTTGACAAAGAGACCGGCCGCATAATCGAGCCGGAGTTCAAAAGCGGCGACCACTACACGCCCTGCCCGGTGCACCCCGATACCGGCGTTGCCATCGAGGGCAATGTGCCGCACTGGGACATGATACTTGACGGCGTGCGTGATGTTTGCCGCAGCATGCCGCAGCTTCAGTATTTCGGCTTCGATGTCGCCGTCACGCCGACGGGGTATAAGATCATCGAGGTCAATGTGTTCCCCGACTACACGAAGTATCTTCTGCGTGACGAGAAAACACAGGAGTTCCTGACTGAAAAAGTGCGGCAGAAATTCTACCGCTACCGCATCGACCTACCAGAGCTCTACCGCATGGACGGCAAAGCGCCGAGCAAGGGATTTAAGTTCACCGTAGTTGCGCCCGATGAGCCGACCGCCGGGCAGTTTGCCCGCCAGACCATGGGCTTTAAGGAAAATGTGCAGCTCATCGTGACCGGTGAGTGCGGCGCTCTGCGTGAGCACTATCCCAAGAATGTCGCCCAAGCAAATGACCGCAGCGAAGCGCTGCAAATGGCCGAGGGCAGGTATATTTTGTTTGCCGACAGCGGCGACGCTTGGCCGCAGAACACACTCGCCAAGGTGTGGGACTTCTTCGAGGCAAACGGCGACAAGACCGATGTCGTCGCTTGCCGTCAGCGCTGGACGGGCGGAAAGACCGGCTGGATAAAGCTTGATTATAAGTTTGCAGGCGGCAGCGGCGTTGCCGATATCACCGAGCGCCCCGACTGCATCCAAACGAGCCTGAGCTCGGCGTTCCTGTGCACGGAAAAAGCCCGGGAGCACGGCTTTGACGCAGCCCTCCCCGTGCTAGGCGGAAGCCTGCTCATAAATTCGCTCGTGCTGCAAAAGGGCACGATAGGGCTTCTGCGAGAGCCGGTGTGTACAAGAATTTTCGCCGATGCACCCGAGCACGAAGCGGACGCTGCGGCGATGCTCGAGCACTATTGTGAAACGCTGTTTGCGTTGTCCGAGCGCCTGCACGGCAGGGTCGAGCGCTATGCGCAGTATCTTGCCGCCGACGAGCTGCGCACGCTCACCGTGTCCGACAATGCGCCGCTGTGCAACAGGGTCAGGGTGCTTTTGCAAAGGTGCGATGCGCATGTCCTGGCGACCGCCAGAAACTGCGCCCTCGGCACGAAAGGGGCGCTCCTGCGCCTGCGGGATGACGGCGTTACCGTGCGCCTTGACGGCGAAGAAGCCTTTGCCGGAGACGAAGCTCTCGGCAAACTCAACGCCGCTGGTGCGCTGACCGTTGACGGCATCGAGACCGGCAGCAGGTACCATATCACCGGCCATGTGCTGCTGCCCGGGTTCGTGACGAAGCCGGTGATCTATCTCGCCGATGCCGAGACCGGCAAAAAGCTTGCCGATGTGCCGCTCACCCCGGCTCCCGAGGCGAAGTACCGCTGCCTTGACGGCGGTTACAGCTATGTGCGGTATGAGTTTGCGGTCGCCGTGCGGGAAGCTCACCTTGCCGCTTTGACCCGCTTTGAGCTCAAAACCGACACCGCACCCGTGAAGCTGAGCATCAATCTAAAAAAGGACAGTCCACTTGCCGCCCTCCGCCGCTCCGGCGATCTGTGCGTCCCCAAACGCACGCTCCTCGAAAAGCTCAAGGGCAAATGAATTATATAGCGGCATAATTGTATATTGAAAAACAAGAAAACAGCGACAGGTCTCCCTGCCGCTGTTTCTTTTGTTGATATGTTGTAATTCTACTTGTGCTATTTTGCCCTGTATCTGTATACGGTCTTGGTCTCGACCTGCTTAGTGTCGGATTTATATGCAGGAGTCTCCGACCAATCCGACCAATCGCTCCAGCGGGAGAAGATATAGGTTTTCTTCGAGGCCTTGTCACGGTACCTGTAGAAAGTCGCACTGTCGACCTGCTTTGTGGCGCTGGCGGTCAGCTTCTGAGTTGTCCAGTTGCTCCAATCGCCCCAGCGCTGGAAGTGGTATGTTGCGATCTTGCTTCTGTCGCAGTAGCGGTAGACAGTTCTTGTCTGCACATCACGGGTCGATGAGCTTGAGACTGCCGAAGTCGACCAACCCGACCAGTCACCGTAGTTGGTCACATTCCGGAGCGAGCGTGTTCTGTAGCGATACTCGACATGCGTCTGCGCCGGAACGGATGTTGCTTCGCCGAAGAACCAAAGATTGTCGTAGCTGTGGGAGAACATGCTGCTGTCGTAGGGCCCGTATAGACCTAAGCTTGCATTATTTAGTGGCAATGCATAGCTAAGGTTTATCTCGTCATATCGTGTGCACGCACCCTGGCCCGATTGGTATCCCCTTGTACCATACCCATAACCGTTGCTCGATCTGTAGATCCAGTATCTGTAGTTCGTATAGGCGGCTCTGTCAGTGACGGTTCTTGTCTCAACCTGTCTGTAATCGGATGCGGACACAGCACTTGTAGACCAACCGCTCCAGTCGCTCCATGCGGTGTACTGCTGCGAGGTGCTCTTTGAGCGATATCTGTATTGCTTCTGGCTCTCGACCTTTCTCGAATCGGAGGCGGAAACGGCGGTCGTGCTCCAATCACTCCATGCGCCGTAGTCGCTCCAACTATAGGTGGTATTTGTAAGCTTCCAGCCGTCCATGCTGGAATTACTGCTTGTCGTTGTTTTCAGGTTGCGGCTGCGGTAGCGGGTCTCCTTATCGACCTCACGGGTGCTCGACGAGGCGGCCTTCGTCCGGCTCCAGTTGCTCCATGCGCCGAACCCGCCCTTGTCAACGGTCTTCTCCAGCGTCCAGCCGGACATCTTGCTTGAGGTCGTGGAGGTCTTAGTCTGTTTGTCTCTGCTGCGATACTGCGTCTTTTCCTCGACTTCGTAATCGGACTTGTTGACTGCTGAGGGCAGCTTGTCCGCCCAGCCCGACCAAGTGGGTGCCGGCGTGGCGACGGTAGTCTTAGCTTCCCCGGTGGCGTCGGAAGCTGCGGTGGGCTCGGGATCGACAACGGGAGAGGAGTTGTTGCCCGCAGTGCCGAATGCAACTGCGCCGAGCGCAATTACAAGGGCAAGCAAGGCTGCCGCCGCAATATATTTTTTGTTGAACTTCTTATCCGATTTGGGTGCGGCAGGCTCTTTTACGACAGTCGTTTTGGGCGTGCTCCACTTCGTGTCCGCTTGAGTGGACTGCTCTGCCTGATAGTCAAAGTCGCCCGTAAGCATCGTGGTCGTCGTGTCCGCCGCCGGAGTGCCGTTCATGAAAGACACGGTCTGCGCAGCCCCTGCAGCGCCGAACATGCCGATAGTGGCGGTAGTGTCGGTGTTGAGCAGCACCGTGCCGGTTTTGCCCTGAACCGAAACGGTCGCATCACCATCTATCGGCGCAGCCGGCTCCGGCTCGGCTGCGGGCTCAACGGCCAAAGCCTCCAGCGCTTCACGCATCTCGGTTGCCGAGGCGTAACGCTCCTTCGGGTCGTATGCGCAGGCCTTGAGCACTATCGCTGCAAGCTTTTCTCCTGCGTTCACGGGAGAGGGCAGCGCCTCGCCCTTAGACCTTCTGGCGAGGGCGGTGGTCAGATCGTTGTGGCTGAACGGCTCCGGCGGCTGCGGCAGAAACGGGAAACGATTGTTGTTCAGATAGCGGTACAGCACGATGCCGAGAGAGTAGATATCCACGCTCGGACCGTAATCGCTCCCGTTGTAGACCTCGGGCGCCATGTAGTTGTATGTACCCTTCTTGGAGAGGTTGCTCATCGTTTTCTCGACGGTTCGGGCGATGCCAAAATCGCCGAGCTTAAAATTGCCTCTTTCCGAGACAAAGATATTGTCCGGCTTGATGTCACGGTGGATGATGCCGTGCCGACGGCAGATTTCAAGCGCCTTGCAAATGTCGATGCCGAGCCTTACCACATCCGCCTGCGACATGCCGTGCTTTTTCGCATACTTCGGCAGCGGGGTCAGAAGCTCCATGCGGATGAGAATATCCCAGCCGATGCCGTCCTCATGCGGGATGACCTTGTGATCCTCGTAGCTTACGATGTTGGTCTCGCCCTTAAGCCTCGACATGAGCTGAAACTCGTCGACCAGCTCCTGCACAAAGCCACGGTAATACTTCGTCACATTCTGCTCATCCATGCTGTCGTCCATCAGCCTTTCGGCCTCGGTCGGATCCTGCGGGATGGTTATCGCCTTGAGCGCCGCCTTGTAGGTATAGCCGAAATCCTCACGCTCTATCTCGAACACCTTGCCGAAGCTGCCCGAGCCTATCTCACGGACGATCTTCCAGTACCCGAATATAGGCTCATATTTTTTGTAATATGATATATCCATGGCCTTTTCCCTTACTTTGCCCTGTATCTGTATACGGTCTTGGTCTCGACCTGCTTAGTGTCGGATTTGTATGCAGGGGTCTCCGACCACTCCGACCAATCGCTCCAGCGGGAGAAGATATAGGTTTTCTTCGAGGCCTTGTCACGGTACCTGTAGAAAGTCGCACTGTCGACCTGCTTTGTGGCGCTGGCGGTCAGCTTCTGAGTTGTCCAGTTGCTCCAATCGCCCCAGCGCTGGAAGTGGTATGTTGCGATCTTGCTTCTGTCGCAGTAGCGGTAGACAGTTCTTGTCTGCACATCACGGGTCGATGAGCTTGAGACTGCCGAAGTCGACCAACCCGACCAGTCACCGTAGTTGGTCACATTCCGGAGCGAGCGTGTTCTGTAGCGATACTCGACATGCGTCTGCGCCGGAACGGATGTTGCTTCGCCGAAGAACCAAAGATTGTCGTAGCTGTGGGAGAACATGCTGCTGTCGTAGGGCCCGTATAGACCTAAGCTTGCATTATTTAGTGGCAATGCATAGCTAAGGTTTATCTCGTCATATCGTGTGCACGCACCCTGGCCCGATTGGTATCCCCTTGTACCATACCCATAACCGTTGCTCGATCTGTAGATCCAGTATCTGTAGTTCGTATAGGCGGCTCTGTCAGTGACGGTTCTTGTCTCAACCTGTCTGTAATCGGATGCGGACACAGCACTTGTAGACCAACCGCTCCAGTCGCTCCATGCGGTGTACTGCTGCGAGGTGCTCTTTGAGCGATATCTGTATTGCTTCTGGCTCTCGACCTTTCTCGAATCGGAGGCGGAAACGGCGGTCGTGCTCCAATCACTCCATGCGCCGTAGTCGCTCCAACTATAGGTGGTATTTGTAAGCTTCCAGCCGTCCATGCTGGAATTACTGCTTGTCGTTGTTTTCAGGTTGCGGCTGCGGTAGCGGGTCTCCTTATCGACCTCACGGGTGCTCGACGAGGCGGCCTTCGTCCGGCTCCAGTTGCTCCATGCGCCGAACCCGCCCTTGTCAACGGTCTTCTCCAGCGTCCAGCCGGACATCTTGCTTGAGGTCGTGGAGGTCTTAGTCTGTTTGTCTCTGCTGCGATACTGCGTCTTTTCCTCGACTTCGTAATCGGACTTGTTGACTGCTGAGGGCAGCTTGTCCGCCCAGCCCGACCAAGTGGGTGCCGGCGTGGCGACGGTAGTCTTAGCTTCCCCGGTGGCGTCGGAAGCTGCGGTGGGCTCGGGATCGACAACGGGAGAGGAGTTGTTGCCCGCAGTGCCGAATGCAACTGCGCCGAGCGCAATTACAAGGGCAAGCAAGGCTGCCGCCGCAATATATTTTTTGTTGAACTTCTTATCCGATTTGGGTGCGGCAGGCTCTTTTACGACAGTCGTTTTGGGCGTGCTCCACTTCGTGTCCGCTTGAGTGGACTGCTCTGCCTGATAGTCAAAGTCGCCCGTAAGCATCGTGGTCGTCGTGTCCGCCGCCGGAGTGCCGTTCATGAAAGACACGGTCTGCGCAGCCCCTGCAGCGCCGAACATGCCGATAGTGGCGGTAGTGTCGGTGTTGAGCAGCACCGTGCCGGTTTTGCCCTGAACCGAAACGGTCGCATCACCATCTATCGGCGCAGCCGGCTCCGGCTCGGCTGCGGGCTCAACGGCCAAAGCCTCCAGCGCTTCACGCATCTCGGTTGCCGAGGCGTAACGCTCCTTCGGGTCGTATGCGCAGGCCTTGAGTACTATCGCTGCAAGCTCATCATCGGCGGTCGCCGGAGCGGGTATCGTCTCGCCCTTTATGCGGCGCTCGATCGCATTCGACCTGTCGCTGTGAGTGATAACTGCGGGGAACTCGGGCAGAAACGGCGCTCTGTTGTTGTTGAGATAGCGGTACAAAACGATGCCCAGCGAGTAAATGTCAACGCTTGGGCCGTACTCCTCGCCCTTGTACACCTCGGGTGCCATGTAGGTATATGTACCTTTCTTGGAAAGTCCGCTCATCGTCTTTTCAACGGTCTTTGCAATGCCGAAGTCGCCGAGCTTAAACTTGCCGTTTTCGGACACGAAAATGTTCTCCGGCTTAATGTCACGGTGGATAATATTATGCTTGCGGCAAAGCTCGAGAGCCTTGCAGATATCTATGCCGAGCCTCACAACATCCGCCTGCGTCATGCTGTGATCTTTCGTGTACTTGAGCAGCGGAATCAGAAGCTCCATGCGGATGAGGATATCCCAGCCGATGCCGTCTTTGTGCTCAATGACACGGTGATCCTCGTAGCTTACGATGTTGCTTTCACCCTTGAGCTTCGACATGAGCCTGAACTCATCGACCAGCTCCTCAACAAAGCTGCGGAAGTACTGCGTGACGCTCTGCGAGTCCATGCCGTCGTCCATTATGCTGTCGACCTCGCTCTGGCTCTGCGGTATCGTCACCGCCTTGAGTGCTGCCTTGTAGGTGTAGCCAAAGTCCTCACGCTCTATCTCGAACACCTTGCCGAAGCTTCCCGAGCCTATCTCCCGGACAATTTTCCATTCTCCGAAAACAGGCTCATACTTTTTGTAATATGATATATCCATGACTCTATCTCACCCCAGTGTCTCTCTGATCTTCCGCATCAGCTCGGCAATCAGATTTTCCTTCGCCTTGCCGCTTTCGATGTTCAGATAATCTCTAATCTTGTTCTCGATCCCCTCGTAATCGAGATCTGCTTTGGCAGTGCCGACCAGCACAACGGTAACATTGTCCCGACCGCCGTTTGCAAGTGCGGCGTTTATGAGTGCATGCGCCTTGACCTCGAGTGCGGTCTCACCCAACAGCACAGCGCATATCTCATCGTCGGACAGCATGTCCGTCAAGCCGTCGCTGCACAAAAGGAAGATATCGCCCTCTTTAAGTTCAACGGGCTCTGCGCAGTGCGGCTCCACGACCATCTCCTCGGGGAAGATGCCGAGGTGCTGGGTCAGCACATGGCGGTCACGGTGCGTCAGCGCCTGCTCGGGCGTGATTATCCCCTGCTCGAGCAGCATCTGTGCCTGCGTGTGGTCAACGCTCAGCTGCGTGAGCACGCCGCTGCGGTGCAGGTAAATGCGGCTGTCGCCGATGTTGTATGCACGGGCGGCGCCGTCTTTGACCGACAGTGCGGCAAATGTCGTACCGATGCGGCTGACCCCCCGCTTGGTTATCTCCCCGCAAATGCGAGAGTTTGCGTCTTGGACGCAGGCATCGACCTTGCCGTCAAAGCCCAAGGCGTATTTCGACATCGTCTCGACTGCAATCAGCGAGGCGAGCTCGCCCAACTGGATGCCGCCCATGCCATCGCACACGCCGAAAAGCTGTTCATCCGCCGCTGCGCAGTAATGGTATTCAAGGTCGTTTGTCTCGGGGTTTTCCTTGTACTTTCCACAGACGAAAAAATTGTCCTCGTTGTTCCTGCGGACCCGCCCGACATTGGTTATCGCCATGCTCTCAATTTTCATTCATCCACCTCTTGTACATAACTACACCATGATATTCCTCTATTATATAAGTCTATGAAATTTTTGTCAACAATAGGCCGTTTTTTGCAAAATTGTGCGTTTTTAACGGTATTTTTGCGCCATTATACAGGCAAATGAAGGATATAAGGCAAAATTGCTAAATAAAATGCAACATTTGCTTGTGCAAACACTTGCTTTATGTCACAAAAAGCAATATTAATAATAGCAATTTCAGACAATATTTTTAAAAAACAATTAACATGTTGCGCTCTTTGCAAGAATGAGGCGACCAAAGAGCTGTGAGGCAAGGAGCGGAAAGGGTTTTGTATCAGCCCACGATGTCACGCCCCGCAAGGGGCGTGTGAGTTGAAATGTCACGAAACCAGTCATTAACGATTTTAGCATATAGAGCTACGGGCAGCATAATTAGTATGGTTATGTGCATAACTTACAATATATGGCGGCAAGGATGGATTCATAACCGCAGATAACGAGGAAACAGCGACAGGGTCACCTGTCGCTGTTTCCTTTGTTGATGCTTGTATATTCGGATCCGGAGGATCGCACGGGGCCGGTTACAGCCTCTATAGTAAATATGTACAATGAGGGACGCTTGAGGACAGGAGGTTGAAAAATTTTTAATTTTCAAAATGCCACGCAGAGACTGCCGCAACGGGGGCAATTTCACATCGGGATGCGGAGAAGCGCTTCGGACAGATAAAAACCTTGCCAAAATGCGTGTTAAGTTTTTTGCCGGATGCATTAAGACTGCGTTAAGACGGGTAAAATATTCAAATTCGGCTTTTGAGCGATTTGAAATGTTGTTGATGATGCTTTGTCGAAAAATAGCGCTCAAAATCGCATTTTCGACAAAAATACAGATTCATTCGACAAAACACTGCCAAAATCGGTTACAAAATGTGATAATTCATGTAAAAAATGGTCTTGAAATGGACTTGGTAACGAAAAAGTAACGATCCTTACCTGATATATCCAGAAAATTAAAGACAATGACGATTTTTTAACGCTCGGTGCGACGCTTTTTGGACTATTCTTTTTGTATGCACAAAAAAGGGCCATAATACCGGTACAAAGGACAGAAAAATGCCGGATTTTGCGATGCAAAAATTGAGCATTTGTTCAATCAAGATGCGTTAAGCAAACGGTGTGCCGGTTTGACACTGCATTAACGCAAAATCCACGAAACCTTTGAAAATTCAGGATTTGTTCATAATTCAGGCTTTGTGTCTACGGTGCTTGAAGCCGAAAAATCGACGCCTTTTCAGCACTCCTAAATGATTTGCAGCGCAGCGCTCAAACTGGCAGCTTTTCGGCCTGCACGGAGCGTTTCGCTATGCATTTGGCGCCCGCTTTTGGGGCACCATTCTTGTTGTGTTAAGCTGCTCAATACAGAAACAAACTTTTTTAACATTTAATGTCTTGACATAATTCGACATAAGATGCAAAATAATAGCATCGTTCATCAAATTTTAACATTTATTCGTCGAATTATGTCAACAATTTCCTGACAAGGTCGACAAAATTCGTGCGAAAAAAGTATCCGAATATGGTAAATTTATATCGCAAAAGCGGTAGTTTTTGCTTAAATAATACATGGATGCCGTTTCGGCTATTTAATGGAGGATAATTAATTATGGAAACCAAAACCCGTGTACTTATCGCAGACACAAACGATGACTTCAAGCGCTTGATGACCGAGGTGCTGCGCAACGAGGAGGATCTGGAGCTTGTCGGCTGCGTCGGCGACGGTGTGGACGCACTCGCCATGGTGGCAGAGAGCAAGCCCGATGTGCTGGTGCTCGATCTCGTACTGGCCAAGCTCGATGGCATTGAGGTGCTGCGCCGCCTGCCCGAGGCCTGCCCCGACACCAAGGGGCTCGTGGTGTCGGGCTTCTACAACGATAAGATCATCACCGAGTGCGCAGCGCTGGGTGCGGCGTATTTTGTCACCAAGCCCTGCGACATCGTGACGCTGCTCGACCGCATTCGCCAGATCAATGCGCCGAAGCTGCCGGCCGCACAGTCGAAGGGCAGCGATGCTTCGCTCGAAGCGCTCGTCACCGAGATCATCCACGAGATCGGCGTTCCGGCACACACCAAGGGTTATCAGTATCTGCGTGAGGCGATCATTCTGACCATCAACGACATGGACATCATAAACGCCGTCACGAAGGTGCTGTATCCCGAGGTCGCCAAGAAGTTCAACACAACGCCGTCGAGGGTCGAGCGAGCCATCCGCCATGCGATCGAGGTCGCATGGGACAGGGGCGACATCGAGGTGTTGCAGAAGTTTTTCGGCTACACCGTGTCGAATATAAAGGGCAAGCCCACGAACTCCGAGTTCATCGCCATGATCGCCGACTGCCTGAGCCTGCGCCAGAAGCAAGGCGTGCGGTGAGGGAAAGCGAGATATCGCAAGGCTCTGTGGCTTTTTGCTTGCCGCAGAAAAACCGACCTATAGTTCAGCTTTTCAATGATTGCCGACTATTTATGGCGACCTATTGGTTTGGCTGAAGCGACTAACACTTCCTATCAGTTGGGTGTAAAAATCCAACGATGGGAAGTGTTATTTTTGTACGATTTGGGCTTTGATTTTCAGATCGACGAGTTCATGATCTATTGCAGAAGCAGACAGCTGCGGGCATATTCTGCGACTTTTTGACAGGTTACCCTAAACTAGCCAATATTTTGTTGGCATAATTCGTTAATCATGATATAATATCAGCATATTGCAAAACTAAGATAGACAAATCTATTGGGATAAGGAGAGACTATTATGAAAAAAGCGAGTGTTGTTGCGATAGCTCTGTTTATATTGCTCTTGGCTGGTTGCGGAAACGGCACGCTGTCATCCGAGGGAGGAAACCAGTCCACGGTCTCAGACTATGATATTACCGTTACAATAATGGAGGGAACAGAATCTCTAGACATTGACGGGAAATACACTGGCGAGCTCGTAGATGGCAAACCACAAGGCATTGGAACCTTTAAGGCAGAGATAGAAAACGGATATTCTTATGTTTACGACGGAAGCTTCTCCGACGGGAAATACAATGGGCAAGGCGTGACAACCATCATAATTGATGGTGAAACCAAAGTGGCGTCAGGAACATACACAAACGGAGAGTTTACGCCTACTACAGGAGAATCGTTCAATTATATTGGACAGTTAGACTTATTCGGGAAATTTGTTGTTCCGGATGCGGTTATCGAATACATTGATGCCAACAAAAATCTGTTTCCGACTGCAACCGACAAAACCATAAAATCTATTGATACACAAGATTTCTCAAGTAAACAATTCAAAAAAACACGCAGGCAGGATCCTGTTGGTTTGGTAGAGTTAAACCTCTATGCTGTACAAGTATTTGAAGATGATTACATGGGAGGCAAGTTAACATATATTTTGGGCGCTGATAAGGATGATAACTACTATACTCTGTACTATCTAGACAGCGTAGAAGTATACAGCGAAGATGATTTTACTGCATATGCTGTTCCGTGCTCGACATCATCGTTTGATAACATAAGCGGAGGAACAACCAATGTGATTGTTATGGCTGCTTGCTACATTAAGTGACGAAAAAAGAAGCTTCATCCAATAAGGGTGAAGCTTCTTTGTGCCGTTTTATTTCCCGAACTCGACGGAGAAGTAGCAGACATAGTCGTTGGCGGGGGCGGTGGTTTGGCCGTAGTTGTCGATGACGGAGGTGTAGACCTGCTCCTTGCCGCAGACGAGGGCGAAAAGCCCCATCTCGGTGTCGTATTCGATGGGCGTTTTGCCCGCTATCCCAAGCATCGTGCGCATGTTGAACTCCTCCTTGTCGACACCGGTGAAGATCGGGATATCCAGCGAGCCGCTGCCGGCGGAGATGAACTTGACGGTGGAGTGTTCAACATCGGGCACGAAAAGCAGCTTGCCGCTTTTGGGCGAGCCGAGGGGTTCGTAGCCGATCGAGCCTATCGTGTCCTTGCTCACGAGCTTGCCGGAGCGGTACTCATAGCGGAAAATCGTCAGTGTCTTATATTTATCGCTCGTTTTATAATCGTAGACGAGCGCACCGTCGGGGCCGGAGAGCAGCTTGACGGTCTCCATCTCGACGCTTTTGGTGTTGTTGACGGGGTAGATGCAGTTTTGCGGCCAATACTCGTTGACGAGCATCACGCCGATGACCGACAGCGCAAGTATCGACACGGCAAGCAGAATGGCGATGACGGATTTGAGCTTTTTCTGCCGGCGCTTGCTGGCGGTGGCTACGCCGATGATGTTCTCCTCGGACTTTTGCACCACGCTCTCCTGCGGGATATCCTCACCGGCGAGAAATTCGTTGATGCTGATGCCGAGGATGCCGCACAGATCCGAGTACAGCGCCACATCCGGCAGGCACACGCCCCGCTCCCACTTGGACACCGACTTGTCGCTCATGCCGAGCTTATCGGCAAGCTGCCGCTGGGTAAGCCCCACCTCCTTGCGCTTGCCTGCTATATATTTGCCTATCTTAATTAGATCCATGTTGAAACCTCCTTTTGCTGAGCTAATACTATCTGCTCACGGCGAACAAATACACCCCTCGGAAGTAGAATTGCATTTATCCTAACACATCAGTCACTCTCAGCGCAAGCGGGGGACTGTGTATCTTGAAACAGCGCCGTATATATGATAAAATTAAACATTAAAGAAATCGTTCGGAAAGGATCTCGGCATGAAAATCGTAATTATCGGCGGCGGCAAGATAGGCTTCTCGCTCGCCGAGGAGCTTGCAAACGAAAATCACGACATTGTGCTTGTCGACAACGACAAGGAAAAGGTCAAGATGATATCCGAAACGCTCGATGTCATGACGCTTTACGGCAACGGTGCGGCGATAGCCACGCAGCGTGAGGCGAATGTCGATGAGTGCGACCTCATGGTGGCGGTCACGGCGAAGGACGAGGTGAACCTCCTCGCCTGCATTTTGGCACGAAAGCTCGGCTGCATGAACACGATAGCCCGTGTGCGCAACCGTGAGTATTCCGAGCAGCTTTATGTCCTCAAGGACGAGCTGGGTCTTTCCATGTCCATCAACCCCGAGCTGCTCGCCGCCAAGGAGCTATACCGCCTGCTGCAGATTCCGGCGTTTATAAAGCGAGACACCTTTGCCGAGGGCAGGGCTGAGATAGTGGAGCTCGGCATCGAGCCGGAAAGCCCGCTGTGCGGCCTGCGCCTGTCGGACATGGGCAGCAAGATACGCACCCGCACGCTCGTGTGCGCCGTCGTGCGTGACGGCAAGGCGTTCATTCCCGACGGCCGATTTGTGCTCGAAGCCGGCGACAGGATATATGCGACCGCTCCCGCATCGGCGCTTGTGGAGCTCACGCATGAGCTGAAGCTGCGCTCGAAGCGGTCTAAAAATGTGCTCATCGTGGGCGGCGGACGCATTGCCGAGTACCTGACCCCGATGCTTGCAAAGAGCGGTGCGCATGTGAAGATAATCGAAATGGATCGCAAGAGGTGTGAGTACCTGTCCGAGGCGCTGCCGGAGGCGACTGTCATTTGCTCGGACGGCTCGAAGCAGGCGGTCTTGAAAATGCACAACATCGCCCGCATGGATGCCGTGCTGCCGATGACGGATATGGATGAGGAGAACATCATAATCGGCATGTTTGCCCGCAAGGTGGGCGTTCCGCAGCTTCTCACGAAAATCAACCGCAGCGAATACGGCGAGATACTCGGCGACCGTGGAGCGGACAGTCTTATAAGCCCGAAGCAGATAAGCTCCCGAGCCATCGTGCGCTATGTCCGTGCGATGGAGAACACCGGCGGCAGTGCGGTGCTGACGATACATAAGCTTGCCGGCGGCGGTGCGGAGGCGCTCGAGTTTGCCGTGACCGAGGCGACAAAGCATCTTAACGAGCCGCTCATGGACATTAAGCTCAAGCCCGGCATACTGCTTGCGTGCATCAACAGCATGGGCAAGATCAAGATACCCGGCGGCCGTGACAGGCTCTCGGCGGGCGACACCGTCGTCGTCGTGACAACGGCCGGGCGCGATATTTTGGACCTCAATGATATATTTGCCAAGGAGTAAGCGGCGGATATGAATTTTAAAACGATAAGAAAAACCGTCGGTACGATTTTGTGCATGGAGGCGGTATTTATGCTGGCGCCGCTGCTGCTGGCGTTTGCCGACGGCGACCGAGCCGCAATGCACGGCTTTGCGATCGCGATCGCGGCGGTGCTCGTCGTGGGGCTTCCGCTTGCACTCGTAAATCGGTCGAGCATGAGCTTAGGGTCAAGAGACGGCTGCGTGACCGTTGCGCTTGCGTGGATAGTCATCTCCGTATTCGGCGCTATCCCGTTTTATGTCAGCGGTGTCATCACCGCCCCGGGCGATGCGATATTTGAGACCGTGTCGGGATTTTCGACGACCGGCGCAACGATATTGGACGATGTCGAGGCCGCACCGAGGGCGATCCTGCTCTGGCGCAGCATCACGAACTGGGTCGGCGGCATGGGAGTTCTGGTGTTCATGCTTGCGATCGTGCCCGCTGCCCGTGAGGGCAGCTCGATGTTCCTGCTGCGGGCTGAGTTCCCCGGCCCGATGGCGGGCAAGCTCGTCCCGAGGATGCAGAAGTCGGCAAAGCTTCTGTACGAGATATACATCCTCTTGACCGCTGCACAGGTCCTGCTGCTCGTTCTCGGCGATATCCCGCTGTTTGACAGCGTGAATATTGCCCTCTCCACCGTCAGCACCGGCGGCTTTGCGATCAAAAACGGCAGCTTGGTGTCCTACGGCAGCTATGTACAGACCGTGACGCTGGTGTTCATGACGCTGTGCAGCATGAGCTTCAGCATTTTCTACTGCCTCATCGCCCGTGAGCTTCTGCGCATAAAGCGCAATCACGAGCTGCGTGTGTTCGGCGTGCTCGTTCTGGGCATGGCGCTCGTCATAGGCATCTCGTCGGCTGCGCAGTTTGCGACTGCCGGCGAGGATATCCGCCATTCGCTGTTCCAGGTCATTTCAATTATCAGCACCACCTGCTATGTGTCCGTTGACACAGGGCTGTGGTCGCCGTTTGTTTGGTCGCTGCTGCTGGTTCTCATGATAACCGGCCCCATGTCGGGCTCGACCGGCGGCGGCATGAAGCTTTCAAGGGTCATGATCCTTGCAAAAAGCACCTACCGAGCCATCGCCAAGGCCATCACCCCGGGCTCGGTGCACCTTATTAGGGTCGATGACGAGGTCGTTGACGAGGAGACCGTGTCATCGGTAAACAGCTTCGCCGTTGCGTATCTCATGGCGCTTGTTATTACGGCGGTGATACTCTCGCTTGACGGGCTCGACTTCGGCAAGGGCATCGTCGTTGCGATATCGAGCATCGGTAATATCGGCTACGGCATCGATGCAAACACCTTCACCTACGGCGTGTCGGGCCTGTCGGTTCTGAGTAAGCTCGCCCTGTGCTTTGACATGTTCCTCGGCCGCCTTGAGATATTCCCCCTGCTTATAATGTTCGCCCCCGCAACATGGAGAAAATGAGATAACATTAGAATAATGAAGAAAGCGACCGGTTTCCTGTCGCTTTTGCGTTACTTTATCTTGCATATCTCACAATGTATCTCGCCTGTGGGGCCGAGTTCGAGCTTTGCCCAAGTGCGGTTGAGGCCTTGACCGGCGGTGCCGGGGTTGAGGACGAACATGCCGCCGATGTTGTCAAAGCCGGCACGGTGCGTGTGACCGAACATGACTATCTGCGCACCGCTGCACTCGGCGGCGTACAAGAGTGTGTCGAGCCTGCCGCTGCGGACGGCGTAGCGGTGGCCGTGCGTCAAAAACGCCTTCATGCCGCATAGATCAATGACCTTGTACTCGGGGTCATAGCTGTCATAATCGCAATTGCCGGGCACGGTGCACACGGGTATTTCAGGAAACTCACGCATTAGGCGCTCGGCGTCACGCATACCGTCGCCGAGGTGGATGACCTGATCGGGGCGATACTCCCGCACGGCATCTATCATGCCCTGTGCCAGACCGTGGGTGTCGGAAAAAACGGCAATTTTCATTGTAAACCTCCGCAGTATAGGTGAATATAATAGACCGGGTGATGACTTATGAAGGACTTGGAACGGCTGGGCGAGGAGCTCAGCCGCAGCGGAAAGGGCGAACGGCTCAAAAGTCTTGCCGACACCGCCGAGGGTAAGGCGGTCAGCCGCATGGTAGATCAGGAGAAATTAGAGCGAGCCGCAAAAAGCGGCGACACCGCAGCACTCAAGGATATCCTCTCGCAGGTACTGAGCACCGATGAGGGCAAAAGGCTTGCCGAAAAGCTTAAAAAAGCGATGGAGTGAAAGGAGCGCTGCCTGTGAGCGAGTTTGAGGATAAGCTCAATGAGCTGCTGAATGATCCGGGACAGATGGAGCGGATAGCAGGCATTGCAAAGTCGCTCATGGGCGGCGAAGCTCCGCCGGAACCTGCGCCGGACACGGGGTCGGATGAAGGACTTCTTAAAAAAATAAGCGGGCTTATGAAGAGCTCGGAAGCTAAGACCTCGAACGACAAAAAGCTTCTCGAGGCCATGCGCCCGTATCTGTCGGAAAAGCGGCGCAGCAAGATGGACAAAGCGATGAAGATAGCAAAGCTTGCGTCCATAGCGTCAATAGCGGCGCAGTTCGGAGGCGATGACGATGGCAATGTATAACCGCTACCGCGGAAATTCCGGCAGACCCGAAAAGGTCGCCGAGCCCAAGGAGCAAAATCGCAGACCGCCGCCCCCGCCGCCGAGACCTGCGCAGAAAAAGCCGCCGAACCAAATGCCGCTTTTAGGCGGCTCGCTGTCACGGCTCATCCCGGAAAAGTTAGGCGAGCTCGAGACGGAGGATCTGCTTTTGATACTCATCCTCTATCTCATGTACCGTGAGAGCGGGGATAAAGATCTGCTTATCATTATGGGTGCGATGTACCTTTTGTAATATACTTAAGAAGCCGTCCTGCTGGGACGGCTTTCAGGTGGTTTTGAAGTGTTCGATTATCGCATCGGCGATCCGCTCGGCGGCGTGACCGTCACCGTAGGGGTTTACGGCGTTCGCCATGCGCTCGTAGGCTGCGGGGTCTGTGAGCAAAAGCTCTGCGTCACGGAGAATATCGTCACGGCGCACACCGGTGAGCTTCACCGTGCCCGCCTCGACCGCTTCGGGGCGCTCGGTCTCACGGCGCAGAAGCAAAACGGGCTTGCCCAGCGCCGGAGCCTCCTCCTGCAGGCCGCCGGAGTCGGTCATGACAAAATAGCTGCGGGAAAGCAGAAGACGCATATCCAATGCGTCCAACGGCTCGATGAGCTTCACATTTTGCGTGCTGCCGAGAATTTTTTCCGCCGCACTGCGCACCTCGGGCGCACTATGCACGGGGTAGATAACGGTAATATCGCCGTGCCGCTCGGCAAGCTCTTTCACGGCGGAGAAAATGCTCTCCATCGGCTCACCGTAGTTTTCACGGCGGTGGCAGGTGAGGGTCACGATCCTGCGTGAAAAATCGAGCTGCGCAAGCTCCGGCGAGCGAAACGCCGTGCGCTTTGACGGCATTTTCATCGCATCGATGACCGTGTTGCCGGTGACGAAAATTTCGCCCGGGACACGCTCACGCCGCAGGTTCTCGGCGTTGGCCTCGGTGGGCGCAAAGTTCAGCGCCGTAAGGCGGGATATCAGGCAGCGGTCGGCCTCCTCGGGAAAGGGGCTTTGTAGATCATATGTCCGCAGACCGGCTTCGACATGGCCTACGGGAATTTTTGCGTAAAATGCGGCGAGGGCGGCGGCGAGCGCCGTTGCGGTGTCGCCGTGGACGAGCACGAGGTCGGGCTTTGCCTGCGCAAGGCAGCCCTCCATGCCCGTAAGCACCTTGGCGGTGACAGAATACAGCGACTGTCCCTCGGTCATGATATCAAGGTCATAGTCCGGCTCAAGCTCAAAACAGCGCAGCACGCAGTCGAGCAACTGCCGATGCTGGGCGGTGACGCATACAATGCTCTCCGTCTCCGGACGCTTTTCCAGCTCCCGCACGAGCGGAAGCATTTTTATTGCCTCGGGTCTTGTCCCGAAGACGGACATGACCTTAATTTTCTTCATTTTTCTCTTCCGTTTCCTCGGCGGCAGGCGCTTGGGCGGCCGGCTCGTGGTGGAGATGGATGTTTTTATTGTGCCTGAACACGAACCACCAGATGCACACGGCAATCGCAAAGGCGATGGCGGCGAGGATGTTTCTTGCAGGACCCTTTGAGGTTATCAGCACGGCGGCAAGGCCGAGGATCGCCGATATCGCATACAAAACGGCGACCGCCTGCTTCTGATTCAGACCCATGTCGAGCAGCTTGTGGTGGAAATGGCTTCTGTCGGCGTGAAACGGGCTTTGACCGTGCAGGATGCGGCGGGTAAAGGCGCAGATGGTGTCCGAAAGCGGGACAGCCAGTGCCAGCACCGGCAGGATAAAGGTCACGATGGCGTAGAACTTGAACATGCCGATGACTGAAGCCGTTGCGAGAATGTAGCCTAACAGCAGAGCGCCCGTGTCGCCCATGAAAATTTTCGCCGGATTGAGGTTATACGGGATAAAGCCGAGGCACGCTCCGCACAGGGCGGCGAGTATCGTCGCAACATTGCTGTTGGAGTCGGAAACGAGCATCGACACGACGAGCATAGTCAGCGATGCGATGGCGGAAACACCGCAGGCAAGTCCGTCAAGCCCGTCGATTAGATTAACGGAGTTTGTGCAGCCGACTATCCATAGTATCGTCACGGGGACGGAAAGTATGCCGATGGTGATGGCCTGAGAGCTCGTTATATGCAGGGGATTGGTGACGACATTTATGATGATGCCCGAGAGCACCGCAATGACTGCGGCGAGTATCTGCACGCCGAACTTGAGCCATGCGTTGAGGTTAAGAACATCGTCTATCGCACCGACGACGGCGATGAGTATCGCACCGACTAAGATGCCTCGTACCTGCGTTGTGATATTCGCAAACAAAAGCACCGAGATTAAAAATCCTGTAAATATCGCCAGGCCGCCCATGCGGGGTATCGGGTGGCTGTGGATATGGCGCTTTTTGTCGGGAATATCGATAGCTCCGACCTTGACCGCAAAGTTCTTCACGAGCGGCGTCGCTATAAATGAAATGCCAAATGCAATAACTAATGCAAGGATTATCTTTATCCAAGCAGCCGTGCTGTAATCGACCATAGCTGTCTCCGAAAAAATTTATATCTTTAAAATTTCCGTTAAGTTAAACCGTCGGATAGTTTACCGTCGGATATTTTCGCTCAGGCAAGGCTGAGCGAAAACAGACCCGTCAGAATTTAGGCTTTTCTACTAAACCTATCTTCTTGTAAACCTTGCGCAGGGTCTTGCGGGCGATGCAGCTTGCCTTCTGAGCGCCCTCGGTGTAGACCTTTTCAAGATACGCCTTGTCGGCGAGGATGCGCTCTGCCTCCTCACGAATGGGGCGCAGCATCTCGATAACGGCATCGCCGACGGCGGGCTTGAACGCACCGTAGCCGAGACCGTCAAATTCTTTCTCAATTTCGTCAAAGCTCTTGCCCGTGACGGCGGCGTAAATGTTCATGAGGTTGGAAACGCCGGGCTTGTTCTCGGGGTCAAAGCGCACGCAGCGCTCGGTGTCGGAGTCGGTGACGGCACGCTTAAACTTGCGTGCGATATCCTCGGGCTTTTCCAAGAGGAACACGCAGCCGTTGGGGTCTGACTTGCTCATCTTCGAGGAGGGGTTGCCAAGACCCATGACCCTTGCGCCCACCTTGGGGATGTACGCCTCGGGAATTTTGAAGGTCTCGCCGTAGAGGTTGTTAAAGCGGGTGGCGATATCCCTTGTCAGCTCGCAGTGCTGGCGCTGATCCTCACCGACGGGAACGAAATCCGCCTGATAAAGCAGGATGTCCGCCGCCATGAGAGCGGGGTAGGTGAACAGGCCGCCGTTAATGTTGTCGGCGTTCTTTGCGCACTTGTCCTTAAACTGCGTCATGCGGCTTAGCTCGCCGAACATGGTGTAGCAGTTGAGTATCCAGCCGAGCTCGGCATGCTCATGCACATGGCTCTGCAAAAACAGAGTGTTCTTCTCGGGGTCGAGCCCGCAGGCAATGTACTGCGCAAGCTGCGTGAGCGCACGGCGGCGAAACTCCGTCGGATTCTGGCGCACGGTCAGCGTGTGCAGGTCGGCCATAAAGTAGTAGCAATCAAACTCATCGGCAAGCGCACTCCAGTTCTTGACCGCACCTAAGTAGTTGCCTAAATGCAGGTCGCCCGAGGGCTGGATGCCGGAAAGCATTATCTTCTTCGTAGTATTTTCCATTTTAATTATCGCCTTTCAGGAAATTCTATTATGCTAATCTAGCATTTTACCATTTTAACTCTCACTTGACAATAACGAAAATGTAAAATAGTATATAGGAGTATAATAATTAAGCTGACTTCGGATTGAACGGAGGTAAAAATGATAGACGAAAAATGGTTTATAGAGCAGGAGGCACGCATCCCCAAGGGCGAGGTGCGCACCCGCTTTGCTCCCAGCCCCACGGGCTATATGCATGTGGGCAACCTCAGAACGGCGCTGTACACATGGCTTATCGCCCGCCACAACAAGGGCAAGTTTATCCTGCGCATCGAGGATACCGATCAGGAGCGCCTTGTCGAGGGTGCTGTCGATGTAATCTACCGCACGCTGACAGAGTGCGGCCTTGACCATGACGAAGGCCCCGATGTCGGAGGCCCCGTAGGCCCGTATGTGCAGACCGAGCGCCGTGGGCTTTACGGCAAATACGCCGAGCTTCTGGTCGAAAAGGGCTGCGCTTACCGCTGCTTCTGCGAAAAGAGCGAGGCTGACGAGGATGCAGGCTTTGAAAAGGTCGCCGACCCCTGCCGTGACATGAGTAAGGAGGAGTCTGACCGCCGTGCAGCAGCCGGTGAGCCGCATGTCATCCGTCAGCGCATTCCCGAGGAGGGCACGACCACCTTCCATGACGAAATTTTTGGCGACATCACCGTTGAGAACAAGACCCTTGACGATCAGGTGCTCATAAAGCGTGACGGTCTGCCGACCTACAACTTTGCAAATGTCATCGACGACCACCTCATGGGCATCACCCATGTCGTGCGCGGCTCGGAGTATCTGTCGTCGTCGCCGAAGTACAATCTGCTGTACGAATCGTTCGGCTGGCCTATCCCCTGCTATGTCCACTGCTCGCCGGTCATGCGTGATGCTCACAACAAGATGTCCAAGCGCCACGGCGACCCGTCTTATGAGGATCTCATCGCACAGGGCTACCTGACCGACGCCGTCGTCAACTATGTCGCCCTGCTCGGCTGGAGTCCCGGCGGCGAGCGTGAGGTCTACACCATGAAGGAGCTTGCCGAAATTTTTGAGCTCAAGGGACTTTCCAAGTCTCCGGCCATTTTCGACATTGAAAAGCTCAGGTTCTTTAACGCCGAGTATATCCGTGCAATGAGCCCCGAGGACTTTGCCAAGGCGGCAGAGCCGTTTATCCGTCAGGCGGTCAAGAACCCCGACATTGACCCGGCTGCCATCGCCGCCCTGCTCCAGCAGCGCACCGAGGTTTTGACCGATATCCCCGAGAAGCTGGATTTCTTCGACACGCTTCCCGAGTACGACACGGCGCTGTTCGTGCATAAAAAGTCCAAGACCGACGAGGCGGGCTCGCTTGAGATGCTCAAAATGATGCTGCCCGTGTTCGAGGCAATAGACGATTGGTGCGATGAAGCTATCCTCACCGCCATGACCGATATGGCCGCACGCTGCGAGTGCAAAAATGCCAAGGTCATGTGGCCCGTGCGCATCGCCGCAGCCGGCAAGGCGGTCACGCCCGGCGGCGCAGTCGAGATCTGCCGCATCCTCGGCAAAGCCGAGACGATACGCAGAATGAATGTTGCGATCGAGAAGCTTGAAAAGGCAGTGGGATAATGCGTGACAAGATAATCATCGTCGATGACGAAAGGGAGATAGCCGACCTCATCGGCCTGTACCTTGAAAACGACGGCTATGAGGCGGTGAAGTTTGCAAGCGGTGCGGAGGCTCTTGATTACATGGAGCACTGCGAGCCTGCGCTTGCCATTCTCGACATTATGCTGCCGGACATTGACGGCTTTTCGCTGCTTAAAAAAATTCGGGAAAGCTATGCCTTTCCCGTCATAATGCTCACCGCCCGAGTGGCGGACACCGACAAGATACTCGGCCTTACCATGGGCGCCGACGACTATATCACAAAGCCCTTTAACCCGCTTGAAGTGACCGCCCGTGTGAAAACCGTGCTGCGCCGCTGCCGCCGTGCATTAGACGAAGAGCATGAGGTCGACATTCGAGGGCTCATCGTAAACCGCCGCAGCCACAAATGCTCGCTGTTCGGCGAGGCGCTTTCTCTCACGCCGACGGAGTTCGATATCCTGTGGTATTTGTGCGAAAACGCAGGGCGGGTCGTTGCGTCCGAGGAGCTGTTCGAGGCCGTGTGGAAGGAAAAATATCTCGCCGCCAGCAGCAACACCGTCATGGCGCACATCGGCCGCCTGCGGGAGAAAATGCATGAGCCGGTGAAGAAGCCGAGGTTTATAAAAACCGTGTGGGGTGTGGGATATGAGATCGAAAAATAGTGCCCTGCGCAGCTTCCTCAAGCTGTTGTGCGTCTTTGCCGCCGGTACGGTGCTCATAATGATGATAGTTTGGTTTTTCGACTATTCGCTAAACGGCGTTGTGCTCGACTGGCTCGACAGGACATATACATACTATTATTACACCGCAAACGGTGTGGAGGTAAAGCAGCCGGACTGGCAGGCCATCAAGCGGCTTGCCGTGCAGCTGATGATAATAAACCTTGCGTTTTGGCTCATCGTCGGCTTTGTCGTCATGCAGGTGCGCCGCCGCCGTCTGCTTCGGGAGGCGGGCACGCAGGTGGGCGAGTACATGCTCGGCGACATGCCCGCAAAGGAGCTTCCGAACGAGCTTGCAGCCCCTCTGAGCGAGGCAAAGAGCGCTCTCGTGCGGTCGGAAAGCCTGCTGCGGGAGGAGACGGCTCGCAAAAACGACCTTGTCATGTACCTTGCGCACGACCTCAAAACTCCGCTTGCCTCCGTCATCGGCTACCTCACGCTTCTGCGTGACGAGCGGGAGCTGTCGCCGCAGCTTCAGGAAAAGTACCTGACGATAACGCTTGACAAGGCCGAACGGCTCGAAGAGCTGATAAACGAGTTTTTCGAGATAACCCGCTTTAATCTCTCGACGGTAACGCTCGAGCGCAGCCGAATTGACCTTGTGCGCCTGCTCGAGCAGCTGCGCTATGAGTTCATGCCCATGCTGCGGGATAAGCGCTTTACCTGCACGCTGACTGCGCCCGAGACGCTGCCCGTTTACTGCGATGCAGGCAAGATCCAGCGTGTTTTCGATAATCTCCTGCGCAACGCCGTGCTGTACGGCTACCCCGACACGGAGATAAAGATAGACGCACGGCTTGACGGCGCAAGCGCCGTGGTCAGCGTTAAAAACTCGGGTGCGACCATCCCCGAGGAAAAGCTCCGGCGCATATTCGAGCAGTTTTACAGGCTCGACGCCGCACGCTCGACAGACAGCGGCGCAGGGCTCGGCTTGGCGATAGCCGACCAGATAGTGCGCCTGCACGGCGGCACGATAAACGCCCGCAGCGCCGACGAAACGATAGAGTTCACCGTCACGCTGCCCGTAGGAAAATCGTAAGATTTTCCGTCGAAAACCGTCACAGATTCATACGGACAAACGGATAAACAACGCTCCCGTTTTTGCTACGATGTAAGCGAAAACGAGAGCGTTTTTGTTTGGAGGCTGTTATGAAAAAGTTTGTTGCCGTTTGTCTGAGCGTTTTGTTGCTCGTCGGCTGCGGGAAGACCGAGCCGAGCGCCGGGGAAAAGCTTGAACACATAAAAAGCAGCGGGGATTACCCCGAGATACTCATAGAGACCGCCGAAAAGTGCCCGCAGACGATAGATTTCGTCTACGCCTACCCCGAAAAGCACGGCAAGCGGTTTGACATTGACCTAACTGCCGATGCACGGCTCGACACCGTGCCGCTTTTTATACAGTGGGATGAGCGCTGGGGCTACGAGCCCTACGGCTCGGGCTATATCGGCACCTCCGGCTGCGGCCCGACCTGCCTGTCGATGGCGGCGGTGTATCTTACGAAAAACGCAGAATTTTCGCCCTTGTATGTCGCCCGCATGGCAGAGCAGTACGGCTACTGCGTGCCCGGCAACGGCAGCTCGTGGACGCTTATAAGCGAGGGCAGTGCCCTGCTCGGATTGTCGGCGGCTGAGCTTCCGCTGTGGGAAGGGTCAATGAAAAATGCGCTGGATTCCGGCGCGATCATAATCCTTGCGCTCGGTCCGGGCGATTTCACAAGCAGCGGACATTTTGTCGTCGTGACCGGCTGCGACGATTCAGGCTTCACGGTAAACGACCCGAACAGCATCGACAATAGCCTCCGTCACTGGAGCTATGAGCGCCTGTCGGGGCAGATATCGAACCTGTGGAGCGTGTCAATTAAAAATTAAGTTAATATTAAACACCTCTTGAGGACAAGATATCCTTGAGAGGTGTTTTTATGTATATCAAGAAGAAAACCTTTATTTTAATAATAACATATCTGTCGGCGGCGGCGATCGCCTTCGGGGCGTACTCGGCAGTGCTGTCGGTTGGTGGCGCAGGCTACCGCAGCACCGCACGCTACGGTTATGAGCACGCCTTCGGCGAGGTGGTCACGGCGGCGGAAAAGCTGAGCGACGCTCTGCACAGGGGCGCTTACGCAACCGGTGCGGAGATGTCGGCCTCGGTCTGCGCCGATGTCTACGGCAGCTGTCTGACGGCGGGCATGACCATGTCCGAGCTGCCGTTTTCCACGCAGGAGCTTGAAAACACCGCACGCTTTGTCGGCGTTGCGGCGGATTTTTCGCAGTCGCTCATGGGAAGCGGCGGCTTTGACGATAAGACCCGGAAAAGCTTTGCAGAGCTTTACAAGACTGCCGAGAGCATCACCGACTCTCTCGATGCGCTGCGTGACGATATCGACAACGGCACGGTGAAGATGGACGAGCCGGAGGCGCTGTTTGACGACACCGGCGCATCGCTTTTAAGCACCGCCATGCTTGAAATGGAAAGCGGCATCGGCGAGCTGCCGGAGCTGAGCTACGACGGCAGGTACAACAAGGCGGCCGCCGAGGAGTGCAAAGACCCTATTACCGAGGATGAAGCACGCACGATAGCCGCCGATTTTCTCGGCCTTGAGGGCGACGAGATATCGCTTCAGTACCGCAGTGAGGCCGGCGCAACGAGCTTCGAGCATGAGGATAAAAGCATCCTTGTCGACGGCTGGGGCAATGTCGTGTCATTGAGCTCATCCCGAATCGTCACGGGCGACATGCCGGCTGAGGACATGGAAAAAGCGGCAAAAGAATTTTTAACAAAGCATGGTTTCGATCATATGCATTTAGCGTCCTCGGAACGCATGGGAAATTCGCAGTCCATGCGCTTTGAGCGCCTTGACGGCGGCGTGCGCTGCGAGAAAGACAGCGTCAGAATTTCCGTCGCCGCCGATGACGGCACGGTCTATTCCTTTGACGCAAGCGGACATTATTCCGATACCCAAAAGCACGCAAAGCCCGGGAGCATCGTGACCCAAACGCAGGCGGCGTCGGCGCTGCCGAAGGGGCTGAGCGCAAAGCCAAAGGGCATGGTCTACGCCGAAACGGCGGGCGGCAATGAGCGTCTGTGCTACGAGTTTGAGTGCGAAAGCAAAAACGACGACACCCTGCGCATCCTCGTCGATGCCGAGACCGGCGAGCAATATCGCATATCGTTTGTATAATTATAATTATATAATAAAAAAGCCTCGTTTCCGAAGAAACGAGGCTAAAAGCTTTTTTAATTACTGCTCGACTGCCTTGGTCTTCTTGCCGACGGTGGAGCGGAGGATGAACAGCACAACGATGGTCATCACGACGCCGATAGGCAGGCAGAGCCATGCGTTCTTGACAAAGCCTGCGATGATGAAGTTCACGAAGCTCAGTGCTGCAACGGTGATCGCATACGGAAGCTGGGTCTGGACATGCTCGATGTGGTTGCAGTTTGCACCGGCGGAAGCCATGATGGTGGTGTCGGAGATAGGCGAGCAGTGGTCGCCGCAGACAGCACCTGCAAGGCAGGCGGAGATGCCGATCATGAGCAGGGGATCGCCGACCTTGAAGATAGGCAGGACGATGGGGATGAGGATACCGAAGGTGCCCCAGCTGGTGCCGGTTGCGAAAGCGAGAAGGCAGGCAACGACAAAGATGATTGCAGGCAGCATGTTGAACAGACCTGCGGAAGCGGCCTTCATAATGCCCTCAACATAGGTGGCGGCGCCGAGCAGACCCGTCATGTTCTTAAGCGTAACTGCGAAGGTCAGAATGAGGATAGCGGGAACCATTGCGTTGAAGCCCTTGACTACGCAGCTCATTGCGTCCTTGAAGGTGGTGACACGGCGGCAGCAGAGGTAGATGATGGTGAAAACGACTGCCACGAGAGAGCCCCAGGGCAGACCGACGAATGCGTCGGTGTTGCCGAATGCGCCGACAAAGTCGCCTGCGACGCCGCTTTCGGGATCCCAGAAGCCGCCGACATACATAAGGCCGATGATGCACATTATGATAAGTACGATGATGGGGATGAGCATATCCCACAGGGTTGCCTTGGTGTTCTCGACCTCTTCGTCGCCGCCGAGGGAACCGAGATTGCCCTTGAGAGCCTCAAGCTCACTCTTTGCCATGGGGCCGTAGTCAAAGCCCATGACGATCATGCCGATGACGAACACGAAGGTCAGCAGGGAGTAGAAGTTAAAGGGAATAGCCTGGATGAAAAGCTGGATGCCGGAGATGCCTGCGTCAAGGTCTTCTGCAACGCCGGAGACCGCTGCTGCCCAAGAGGAAACGGGAGCGATCATGCAGACGGGAGCTGCGGTAGCGTCGATGATGTATGCAAGCTTTGCACGGGAGATCTTCTGGTTATCGGTCAGCGGACGCATGACGGAGCCGACGGTCAGGCAGTTGAAGTAGTCGTCGATGAAGATCAGAACGCCGAGAACGAAGGTTGCAAACAGCGTGCCCGCACGGGTCTTGACATGCTTTGCCGCCCACTGTCCGAAGGCTGCGGCAGCGCCCGTGGAGTTAACGAGAGCGACCATGATGCCGAGGATAACGAGGAACATGAAGATACCTGCGTTGCCGGTGATGGCTTCCGTGAAGCCTTCCTTGATCATGGCGTTGAGTGCGCCGACGGGGTTAAAGTTGGAGACGAACAGTGCACCGACAAGTATGCCGATGAACAGCGAGCTGAAGGTCTCCTTGGTGATAAGCGCAAGGACGATTGCGACTATCGGAGGGACCAGCGCCCAGAAGGTGTTTACGAATTCCATAACGGTTTTTCCTTTCTTTTGAACAAAAAAATTGAGCCATGACGCTTCATGACTCAACAGGAAAAACAATTCATGCCGATCATGACAGCTCTCCGCATTTGCGACAGTCCGCAGGATGTTCTCCTGCGTCCCAGACACCGGCCATTCGGGAAAATGATCGGCTCTTCGGCGGAGACCCCTTTCGCTTAACGCTTCCCGGCGTTTTACTAAGCTACTGATGGCGACCGCGCCTCTATCATGCTCTGTTCAATTCACCGCCATTATAACCGCAATTCACGATTTGTCAATACCTTTGTGAAATTTATTTTGCTTTTAACAAGAAATTCATGCAGAGCTTGTCTATTTTAATTTATAATGTTAAAATGATAAAAAAACGATAAAACGCAAAGGACGGCTTAACATGAAATATTCATTTATAGGTCTGGGCAACATGGCGTCTGCCATTATCGCAGGCATGGCTGCCTCGGGTAAATTCAAAAACGACAACATTTACGGATATAATCGCTCGGAAGGAAAGACAAACGCTCTGCGTGACCGCCACGGGCTCATTCCCTGTGCCTCGGCTCTCGAGGCCGTGGAAAAAGCGGAGGTCGTCGTGCTGTGCGTAAAGCCGCAGGTCATGCCGAAGCTGCTTGACGAAATAGCCGGAGCGATAACAAAGGATAAGCTCGTTATTACCATCGCCGCAGGCAAGGGCTGCGACTGGTACGAGTCAAAGCTCGGCAAGGGCGTTCCCGTCGTGCGTGTGATGCCGAACATAAACGCCAAGGTCAAGGCCTCCGTCACCGCAATCTGCGGCGGCAAAAACGCCAAGGACGAGCATATAAAAATCGCCGACGGCATTTTCTCGACCGTCGGCAAGATATATCATATTGAAGAAGCGCAGTTTCCCGCATTCGGCGCACTCGGCGGCGCTTCGGGCGCATTCGTGCTTTTGTACATAGACGCACTTGCCGAGGCCGGCGTGCGTGCGGGCTTTGCCCGACCCATGGCCGAGGAGATCGCCACGGCGACCGTCGTCGGCAGCGGACTGCTTGCCATGGACTCAAGCGAGCACCCCGTTGCGCTCATGAACAAGGTCTGCTCCCCGGGCGGCACGACCATCGAGGGCGTGTGCAAGCTCAAGGAGCTCGGCTTCGAGACCGCCGTTCAGCAGGGACTGAAGGCAATCATCGAGAAAGACATTCAGCTTTCGCAGAACTGACAAACGCTCTTTAGGCAGCAATTTTCGCACATCGGCTTGCGTGCGGTGCACACCGCTCTGCCGTGCAGGACGATGCGGTGACAGAAGTCGGAGCTTTTCTCCGGCGGAAGCTGCCTGCGCAGCTCAAATTCTATTTTGACGGGGTCTTTGAGGTTATCGACCAAGCCGAGCCTGTTTGAAATGCGGATGCAGTGCGTGTCCACAACCGTCGAGCCCGGGATGCGGTACACATCGCCGAGGATGAGGTTCGCCGTCTTGCGGCCTACCCCGGGAAGCTTCAAAAGCTCATCCATGCTGTCGGGCACCTTGCCGCCGTAATTTTCGACAAGCATTTTCGCACAGGCGACGATATCCCGGGCCTTGGCACGGTAAAAGCCGCAGGAGCGGACATATTCCTCGACATCCTCGACCTTCGCTGCGGCGAAGCTCTCAAGCGTCGGGAAGCGCTCAAACAGTGCGGGCGTTATCATGTTGACCCTTGCGTCCGTGCATTGAGCGGCAAGACGCACGGAGATAAGAAGCTCATACGGCTTTTCATAGTCGAGCGTGCAGTCGGCGAGGGGATATTCCTCCTCCAAAAGCCGCACTATCTCAAGAACCTGTTCTTTGCTGCGCATAAAATCACTCCGTTTCGGCAAAAACATATCACATTTTCACCCAAAACACAACAGCGAGGTATTGGCAATGTATAAGCCTCTGGCAGATGAGATAAGACCCTCCAGCCTTGACGAGGTCGTCGGGCAGGGGCATATTTTAGGCAGAAACGGCATGCTGCGCCGCATAGTCGAAAGCGGGCAGATACCGAACATGATATTCTACGGCCCGTCCGGCACGGGCAAGACCACCGTTGCAAGGATAATCGCCGAGAAAACCAATCGCACACTGCGCAAATTAAACGCCACCACGGCGGGCATTGCGGATATCAAGGCGATAATATCGGAGCTCGACACGCTCCTTACTCCGAGCGGCGTGCTGCTGTATCTTGATGAGATACAGTACTTTAACAAAAAGCAGCAGCAGTCGCTGCTGGAGTTCATCGAGGACGGCAGGATAACGCTCATCGCATCTACGACGGAAAACCCCTATTTCTGCGTGTTCAACGCAATTTTGAGCCGCTCGACCGTGTTCGAGTTCAAGCATGTCCCCGCATACGAGGTCGAGCCCGCCGTGCAGCGTGCGATAAACATTCTTGCCGAGCGCAACGCCGTCACGCCCGAAATAGAGCCCGGCGTTCTGCGCAGGATAAGCTCTGCCTGCGGCGGCGATGTACGCAAGGCGATAAACTCCGTGGAGCTGCTTTTTTCGGCGGCAAAGCGTGATGACGGCAAGGTTCTCTTGACCCTCAATGACGCCGATGCGATCTCCCAGCGCAGCGCCATGCGCTATGACCGTGAGGGAGACGAGCATTATGACATTCTATCGGCGCTGATGAAATCGCTGCGAGGCTCCGACCCCGATGCGGCGCTGCATTATTTAGCACGGCTTCTGGAGGTCGGCGACCTTGTGGGCGCCTGCCGCAGGATACTGTGCTCTGCCAGCGAGGATATCGGCCTTGCCTACCCGCAGGCCGTGCCCATCGTCAAGGCCTGCGTTGACTCGGCGCTTCAGCTCGGGCTTCCCGAGGCAAGGCTTCCGCTTGCCGAGGCATGTATCTTCCTTGCCACCGCACCGAAGTCAAACTCCGGCATCATGGCGATCGATGCCGCCATCGCCGATGTCAAGGCGGGCAAAACAGGCCCCGTGCCCCGTGAGCTTCAGAATGTCCATGCCGACGGCACGGGCTTTGAGCGTGAGCAGGGGTACAAGTACCCGCACAGCTTTGACCGCCACTGGGTGCGGCAGCAGTACCTGCCCGACGAGCTTAAAAACGCCCGCTACTACGATTACGGCGATAATAAGATAGAGCAGGCGGCGAAGAAATATTGGGACGAGATAAAACACTGACGGAGGTTCAGATGGATATTCAGGTCGGTGATATAGTCACCATGAAAAAGCAGCACCCCTGCGGCGAAAAGCGCTGGCAGGTGCTCAGGATAGGCGCGGATTTCAAGCTGCGCTGTCTCGGCTGCGGCCACGAGGTCATGGGCGCAAGAAGCAAATTTGAAAAAAACATACGCAGTGTTGAACGAAACGGAAAAGAATGATAAAATGAATAATGTTGAAGCAATAAGAGGCAGCCTCATCGAAGCAAAGCTCGATGCGGTGCTCATAACGGACGAGAAAAACCAGCGCTACGCCACGGGCTTTGCGTTTACGGACGGCGCCGTGCTCGTGACGAGGAAAAGTGCGTTTTTGTTCACCGACTCCCGCTATATCGAGGCGGCTTCAATGACGGTGGCGGATAATATCACGCTCCGCCTTTTCGGGGCGGGCAAGCGCCTTTCGCAGCTGATAAAAACGGAGCTTGACAACGAGCATGTCGAGCGTCTCGGCGGCGAGGAGGGCACGCTCCCGCACGGGCAGTATCTTGCCTATGAAAATCTCTTGGGCAGGAAATTGATCCCCTGCCAGCACATTTTCAGCTCCCTGCGTGCGTCGAAAACCGCCGGGGAGCAGGAGTATATGCGCCGTGCCCAGGCGATAGCCGAGCTTGCGCTGAGTGATGTTTTGCAGATAATCAAGCCCGGAGTCAGCGAGCGGGATATAGCCGCCGAGATAACCTATCGGCTTTTGAAGCACGGCGGCGAGGGCAACTCCTTTGACCCCATTGCCGTTACGGGCAAAAATTCGAGCATGCCGCACGGCGTTCCGGGCGACACTTTAGTTCAGAACGGTGATTTTGTCACCATGGACTTCGGATGCTTAAAGTATGGCTACTGCTCGGACATGACCCGCACGGTCGCCGTGGGCCATGCAACGGATGAAATGAAAAATGTGTACGACACGGTTCTGCGTGCTCAGCTTGCCGGTATCAGGTCGGCAAGAGCGGGCGTTACCGGCCGCAGCATAGACAAGGCCGCAAGGGATGTCATCGCCGATGCCGGCTACGGCGAATATTTCGGTCACAGCTTCGGACACAGCCTGGGGCTCGACATTCACGAAGCGCCGCCCGCTTCACCGGCAACGGAGACTATCATGCCCGTCGGAGCGGTCATCTCGGCAGAGCCGGGGATATACCTGCCCGGCAAGTTCGGCGTCCGCATCGAGGATGTGCTCATCCTGCGTGAGGACGGCTGCGAAAACATAACACATGCGGATAAAAACCTGATAATACTTTGAGGAGGACGGCAAATGGCAAGCAACAAACCCAAAAAGAAAGACAACGACAAGGATATACGCAGTAAGCTCATGGTGCCGCTTGCGGTGATGGGCTTCCTGTTCATCTTCGGCACGGCGATAGTGCAGGCACTCGTTCCGGGCTTTCCCGCATCGGTGCGAAACATCCTGTATCTGTTCGGCGTGATATCGTTTGTGGTGTATATGATACAGATCGCCTTTGAAAAACGCACCGGAAAAAGCGAAAAAGGCGGCAAACCCGCGCAAAATCGGCTTTCGGGCAGAAAATAATCTTGCATATTTATGCTATTTAATGTAGAATACATAAGTTAAGACATTTAAACAGAAAATTTACATTGGAGGATTATCTATATGATCACAGCAGGCGATTTCAGAAACGGCGTTACCTTTGAGATGGACGGCCAGGTCATGCAGGTCATTGAGTTCCAGCATGTCAAGCCCGGCAAGGGCGCAGCCTTCGTTCGCACCAAGATGAAGAATGTCATCACCGGCGCCGTTACCGAGACTTCTTTTAACCCCACCGCAAAGTTCGAGAATGCCACCGTCGACCGCCAGACCATGGAGTACAGCTACAACGACGGCAATCTGTATTACTTCATGAATCCCGAGACCTACGAGTTGGAGCCCGTTGACGAGTCCGTTCTGGGCGAGAACTTCAAGTTCGTCAAGGAAAACATGGAATGCACCATCTACTCCTACAAGGGCAAGGTGTTCAATGTCGAGCCGCCCTTCTTCGTTGACCTCGTCGTCACCGAGACCGACCCCGGCTTTGCAGGCAACACCGCTACCAACGCAACCAAGCCCGCCACCGTCGAGACCGGCGCAGAGATCAAGGTCCCTCTCTTCATCGAAGAGGGCGAGAAGATCCAGATCGACACCCGCACCGGCGAGTATCTCGGCAGAGCAAAGTAAGTTATAAGTTATTTATAATTGATAATAAGCAAAAAGCAAATAAGCTGACGGAAGTCGAGCTCTATCGTCTGTCGGCTTAAAAGTAAGGAGGTTTGACTTGTGACCGCATCTGAAAAAGTAGCATATCTGAAGGGTCTCGCCGAGGGCCTCGGCATTGACGGAGAAACTTCCGAGGGCAAGCTCATGCTTGCAATGATCGATGTTCTTGACTCGCTTGCAGATGATGTCGAGGATCTCGAAGCGACCGCCGCAGACCTTGCCGACAGCATCGATGATATCGGCGAGGACATGGCGTATCTTGAGGATCTGTGCCTTGACGACATGGACGAGGACGACGAGGACGATTATGACGATCCCGATGACTGCGACGGCGAATGCTCCGGCTGCTGCGGCTGCGGTGATGAGATCGAGTATGAGGTCACCTGCCCGCAGTGCGGCAAGACCTTGACCGTCTATGAGGACGACCTCGACTTCGGCAGCATCCGCTGCCCCGAATGTGACGCAGAGTTAGAGTTCGACCTCGACCACGACGACGACGGATCCGACGAATAAAGCATAGCAAAAAGGCTTCCCAAGGGCGGATTCAGATAAGGATAAATCGGTTTTGACCGGCTCTTTTCCGCCCATACTTCACAAAAATCTCCGGTAATACAC
>ENA-OYXF01000049-OYXF01000049.1-human-gut-metagenome-genome-assembly--contig:-NODE-49-length-53659-cov-7.421442_pt1 | contig 53659 bp, 66 predicted proteins | sample MGYA00244842_ERZ653416 | MGnify/ENA primary metagenome ERZ653416 (study PRJEB26926, sample SAMN06164920) | human gut metagenome | biome: ENVO:00009003; feature: ENVO:2100002; material: ENVO:00002003... | reverse complement strand
AGTACACGTACTTGTCGATGGCTCCGCCGTCTCCTTCGATTGTTTCCACGCATGCGCTCTCGTCTGCCTCCGTGGTGTAGTATTTCAGCTCTATGTCGTAGGTTTCCACGCTCGGAGCCTGAACCTTCACCAGATCGGTGAGCGGCCGTATATCATCCGCGGAGCATTTTTCCAGGACTTTCGCAAGTATTGACTCGTCCGGGATCTCTCCACCGTAGCAGATTGGCGTTATCAATACGACGCCAGGAGAAGGCGAGTCGACCGCTGCATCTGCGACGGTGCTGTCTGCTTCCATGGCCCAGTATTTGTATGCGTTAGAAGGACCGGCCACGCTCAGACTTGCGCCGGACGTTCGTATTCTGTCTCGATATGCGTCGTCCGTTTCCTCGTCAGATCCTCCGGATGTTGCCGCGGTGTTGCTTACGCTGTCAATATATGGAACCGTATCGACTAGGACGTTGATCTGGCCGATTGCAATGCCGTTGGCAGAACTTCCCCCGGTTTCTGCAGTGACCGGAACATCCACAAAAGTGTCGCCCGCTGCTAGAACGGCCGTTGTGTCTGTTGCAAAATAATTTGTATAGTCCGAAGTGACTCTGGTCCCCTTCGGTATGATGATATTTTCCGAGATTGCTGTATTCAGTGAAAACCGCTCGGTTGTTGTTGCCGATACTGCTGCCGATCTGGTCACGTTCTCGCGTTCTCCGAGAGCGTCCAGGACTTCGCCCCTGGCATACCTGAGCATCTTTTGGCGGCACGCATCATTCACGGCATTGAATAGGGCCACAACCAGCGGCACCATAGCTTCGCCGAATATGCGGCGTTCATCTCCTGGATATAGATCCTCACCGCATTTGTTTTCCAGCGAACCGATCACGATCTCATAAATCTCGGAGGCGTTCGTTTCGATGAATTTCAGGTCGCTCATGTTTCTTCCTCCTCGTCGTTAAAATTTATCGATAGATCTGCAACAATGCCGAAGTCGCCAACTCCATCCGGATCGCCGGCCTCGATGCTGTTGATCTCAACCCTCGGCTCGTATGTTTCCAGCAGCCACTCGGCGTCGGCAGCCATTTCGGCGGCGCTTTCTGCGGCCGGAGAGTCTACCAGCTCGCCGTCGATGCCTTTCAGCCTCTCGTATGGAACCGAAAAGCGCGGCGTCTGGAGAAGGTTGGCCGCGCATGTCTGAGGCTTGCCGTTTCCTTTTCCTAGCATGTGAGTCCCTCCTTGCTATTTTTTCTTTTTCTTTTTCTTATCCGCCTTGGATGCTCCCGATCTGCTTGACTTGTTGGACGGTTTGACGTTCTCCTCTGTGAACTCCAGAGAGATCTCGGCATACCGGAACCGGCCTTTGCCATCGTTTGTTACGCTTCCCAGGCTTACTTTTTGGAGCTGGAGGCGGTTGCTTTTCCATTTTTTTCCGTGGATGTATAGATAATTGGTCTGTCCGATCAAGCCGCGCCAGGTGTAATACTCTTTTTGAGGATCCACGCCGGCGTTTGCGTGGCATGCGATCGAGAGTTTCACGCTCTCGAGCTCCAGGCTTTTCTTTTTACTTTTGGAGTCTTTGTCCTTTTTCTCGGCAGCAGTAGAGAAGCCCTTGAAACCTCTGATCTTCTTGGTGCTGATCGTGAAGGACTGATTGCCCCAGCGTCCCATTGTTGCCATGAGATTCCTCCTTTACATTTTGGCCAGGATCACGCCCGTCCCATCTGCGAAGGATAGGAAGGCAACCTGGTCACCTTTTTTTATGTCCTCGTCCTGGAGGTATTTCGGTATCTTGTAGAACGTGCTCACGGCGTCGATGTTGTCGATCGGCGCCACTCTGACCATGTTCAGGTTTGCACCTTCTCCAACGGTGAGGACTGTGCCTTTGTTTGCGGTCATTTAATATCCCTCCAGTGGTTTCCTCAGGAATATCGTGCTCTGGTTTTTGTGGAACTCGTGCCTTACGTGATGCACGAACAATGTCCCGGTCCATCCCTTAGGCACTGAGGAGCCGCCCAGGGTGCATGTAACTCCGGCCGGTATTTCCGGGGAGAGTGTGGTTGTCATTTTCAGACCGGTGAGGCCCTTGTTTTTATGCCTGAGAAGCCCGGCCGCATAAATCATACACTCGGCGTTGCTGGATGCCTGGAGGTTCCCGGGTTTTTCCGTGAGCTTTCTGGCAGCCCCATTGTTTGCTGTGTACGCACCTTTGAATTGGCCGACGCTTATCAATGCCGATCCGTATGCTTTGGCTGAATTATCAAAAAACTCGACAAAAGCGCCGTTTGTGTCTAGTTCCGCAACCGGATCCGCTGCCTCCAGTTCCTTTTCTTTGGCCATTATGATCCGGCCGTCGAATACGACTAGGGCAGCGCCCTCAAGTATTGCAAGTTTGGCCAGGAAGGCCGCGTCGCTTTCTACTTCTTGCTTGATATACTCGAAGTAGTTGTCGTCTACGCCTATTAGCTCGAAGCTCAGGCCGTTCCTTGCTGCAATTTCCGCACCGATCTGGCTCAGGTGAGCACGCTCCCAGGCTTTTGTCCTTGGGATCTCGCGCATGTCCGTCGGTGTGGTTGTTGCATATAGTACGTGGCCACCGCTTGTCAATTCCTGGTCGAATATAAACAAGCGGCCAGTGTTCAGGCCGTCACGTTGATAGGTGATAACATCGTCGATCTGTGGCCTCCATGTCGTCCAGGCTTCGTCCTCAGGAAAGTGAAGCTCCAGGACATCGGAGCGCTCTGATCCGGCGTATAGGTCGGCCGCTGTCGCGATCACTGTCACGTCTGCGGTGATGTCCTTACCGTTGTATGTCAATTTCTCGGCCACTGGATCACCTCCTCCATGGTGGCGTTGTTTCTATGCCGTCAACATCCTCCACGATCGGTATGATCAATTCGACGTCAGCGTCGAAAATAATCACGTCAGAGTAGTCCGGATTGGCTTCGATGATAGTCGTCGCCATCTTTTCCTCGTCGTAGAAGTTGAGGGCGATCATGTCAAACGTGTCGCCCTCTTTGGTTGTGTATTTGTAATACTTAGTAGCCATAAGCGGTCTGCTCCTTTCTTCTGATCCAGGTCTCGAGCCAGTCAAAGAACTCCTGGCCAGCCTCTCGGAGCTGTGCCATGATGTCCGGTCCGTCTCCGGTTGTGTTGACGGTCGGGTTGTAGCTCATGCCTGAGAAGTCATAGACGACGGTGTTGTTCTCGCTTGCAAGTTCGGAGAGCGAGAAGTCGTCCAGCGCTAGGAGTTGGCCAGCCAGCGAGCTCGTTGTCGTGTTCTGGTTTTGTCCCAGGACTCCGAGCATCTTGCCGGCTTCCATCCAGTAGCCGATATTGGCCGATCTGTATGCCTGGTCGAAGCTGATCACGGCCTCGGTGCCGGCCTCGCCGGCGATTGATACACCGTCCGTGAAGCCTCCAGTCGCCAGCATTGGTATCGTCGGTATATTAAATCCGAAGTGCTTGCCTCCCAGGCCTGGCACCCAGCGCGGGACGTCGATGCTGATCGAATTGATCGCACCGATCGCTTTATTCACCAGGCCGATGATTGCATTGATTGGCGTCTTTACAATGCCGACCAGTCCGGAGAAGGCGGCCTCGAATACCGAGGCGATAGTGCCAACCACGGAGATCACGCCATTGATCACCGGCATGAGCCCCTGGATTGCAACCGTCAAAACAGTCGATATGATAGAGGCAACGGTGGTAATTATAGGCATGAGCGTCTGGATCAGCGAGATCACCGGTGGCAAGAGCGTCGAGATCAGTTGTCCGGCTGCCGCGAGCACGGGGCTCAGGGCTGTGAAAAGCTGCGTCACGATAGGAGCTAGGGCGGTCAATAATTGCTGGATCACGGGCAGCAGAGCGGTCACGATTTGAACGACCGGCGGGATGATCTGCTGGATAATATCCACCAGGATCGGGAGTACGGTCTCGATCAATACCTGAATTATTGGCATGAGCGCGCTCACGATGGAGATCGCTGCCGGGATCAGGCTGGTCACAATTTCCACGATCGGCGGGATCACGCTGCTGGCGAGTACACCGGCCATGCTTACGATCGGCGGGATCAGTTTCGTGAGAAGTGGAGCGATCTGAGGTACCAGATCTTCCACGATCGGGATGATTGCCTGGGCCAGTTGTCCCAGGATTGGCATGAGCTGAGTCATGGCGTCCGCTGCGATTGGCATGAGCTCATTGAGTGAGTCGAACAAAGTGCTCGCAAGTGGCTCCAGCGCGACTTGAGCTTGCTGCTTGAATAGCTGCAATTTTTCCGCGAAGTCATACGTGTCGCCGGCGCATCCGTTTATTGTTTCGCCTGATCCTTCTAGCTCTGCAGTCAGATCTGCGACCGATAAGGTGCCGTCTCGTATAGCTGCCGCCATTGACGACGCTGCTTTCGATCCGAAGATCTCCGACGCGATTGTGGTTGCCTCTGTCATGCTTCCGGCGTTCTTGATCTGTTCGGAATATTTGGCCAGGCCTTCGCTTGCGCTTAGTCCTTCTTTTGCCAGAACTCCGACCGACTTTTTCAATGCACTCATAACCTCGTCGGCATTTACGCCAGCCTTGTCGAGCTGGCCCAGGAGTGCGGTGGTCTCCTCGAATGAGTAGCCCATTTCTTGCATCTGTGGCGCGAACTTCTGGACGTCTGCCATCAAGTCAGTGAAGCCGACGCCGGTGGACTGGGAAGCCTTGAAAACGTAGTCCATTTTGTTCCCCATTTCGTCCGCGTCGATGTTCCACGCCTGGAAGGCCTGGGACGACTCCTCGATAACGCTGCCGAGATCCTCGCCGAGCATGTCAGCGACCTGGATCGCCTGGGTAGATATACCCTGGAGGGCCGGGCCAGTTAGACCGAGCCTTGTGTTATAGTCTGCGATCGCCTGGCTCGCGTCCTCCATGGTGGTCGGTACTGCAGAGTACACGGCCTGGAAGTCGTCCTCGAGGGCTTCGAGCGCCTCGCCCGTTGCTCCGGTTCCGATCCTGATCGAGTCGTATGCCTTGTCAAACTCGCCGCCGAGCTCTGTGAGTGCTTTGCCGGCCTCAAATACTGCCTTCGTAGTTGCGATTGCGATGCCTCCAGCGGCCGCACCGACGGCCAGGGCTTTGACATTGATGCCGTCGAGTTTATCAACGACGCCACCGATACTTTTTTCGAGCGTAGGGCTCAGAGTTCCGGCAATTTCTACGATTGCCTGGAGTGTGTTGCTCTTTGCCACGGTGCCACCTCCTTCCGGTTAAAAATATTTACTATGGCGGCCCTTTCCTTTGCCTCGCATTTGGTTTCGTTTTTGCTGTATTCTCTTGTTTTCAGCAGCCAGATCCTCGGCCGCCTCTGCGTATTGGATCAGGAAGTCAGTTAGGCGTTTCTGACTGATCTCTGTTACGCTTGTGTGGTAGACTCTGGCGAAGTCTCTGATTGCTCGTCGGAGGTCTCGCCCTCTGATCCTTCCGACTTCATAATAAAATTTCGCCCGATCACACTTATCTCGATGATGTCACGGCCTTTTACTCGCTCAACATCCTCGAATGTGTAGCCTTCATTGACTGCCAGGATGGCAGCGAAGCCGAGGTATAAGTGGAACGGGTAGTCGAGCTCCATCGCTCCAGATCTGTTGCCGTTTGCATGTCCGGCTTTTGCCTTTCTGGTCTCCGCCTCAGCATAGAGCTCCGGCGTGATCTCGTTGGTGTCGTATTTGAGTTGTTTGACGTTCTTGCCGTCGATCTTGATCGGGTTTACAAGTGTTAATTTTCCTTGCATGTGGGTTCCTCCTTAATAAATCAGGCCCAGGAGATCCCGGGCCCGTGTTTGCTTGGTTGTGTTGTAATTAGAGCAGCTTTTTCACGTCTGCCATGTAGTCCACGCCGTTGATCTTGAGGATCTGGTTGAGTCTATCAACCAGCAGCACCTCGGATCCGTCCACGTAGAGCTGATAGCGGAGCACTGTGTATGTGCCGCCGAGCTCTGTGGCGCTTCCTACTTCGACGCTGATGCCAGGGATCTCCTGAGGGACTACGTTGAGGAAAGCCTTGCATCCGACGTGTGAAACGTCACCGGATGCGTTGACCTTATCCTGAACCCATCGGAACTCGACGGCCATCTTCTTGAGTTTATTCATGGAGCCGTATCCCTTATCAACGCCGATCTTTGTGATCGTCATCGTCATGTCGTCAAGAAGCCCAGCGATCGGGAGCGATAAAGTTCCCATAGCCTGGAGATCTGCTGTCTGGAGCGCAAGAGACGGAAGCTCAAAAGAGACGTCCTCCGCTGCCTTTGTTTTGTCGACGTACATGCTGTCAGCAAGTACCGCGGTGTGTTTATCCATGTCTTACGCCTCCTCTCCAAAGAACGAGGAGAAGCCCTCGTCTGTATATGTTACCTTTGCCGTTGCCGACTTCATCGGTGGCGTAGGCGTTGCCATAATGTGGAACATAAAGTCGCCGTTGACCATATTGCTGGTAGGGTTTTCGCTCTCCAGGAAAATGATCTCCGGATCTCCGATAAGTGCACCGACGCCCTTGAGTGCGTCGAGCTCGCCTTGCTCACTGATCACGATGCTGTCGCGATCGTTTGGAGTCATAGGGGCGTCGATCTGTGTTCCGTTTCGTTTCTGGAAGCCGTTGGTACAGTGCATGAGCATACGGATATTGTTATCGAAGATAGCAGCCGCATCCATCGAGCCATTGTACTGGTACGCGGCCGTATGAGGCCCCCACAACTTGAAGGCTCCCTCCCAGTAGATCAGGGTTGTGATGCCTTTTTCGTTGAGGTCATTGGCTTCCACCTGGTCGAAGCCCTGGTTTTTTGACTTGTCGCCAAAATATTGAGCCGTTGCCATGATGTCCTCGTTCGACGGGCTCTCACATGGTACCGCATCATGTTCCATGTCTGTCGCCATCATTGTCGCCGTTGTGACTGTGCTGAGGTGGTAAACCTTGCCGGCGTTCTTGCTCATTGGCCAGCACACTTTCGAGATCTCTGATGTGTACCCGTTCTTTTCTTTCCAGTCAATCGCCTTCGCGATGGTGTCGATGTCCGTGCCGCCTTCCTCGAGAGGGATGTCGGCGTTTACAAAAGCGTCCCAGTGTCCGTTGATCTTCTGGGCTGCTGAGCATAATGCTCGATATACTTCCGGAATTTGAGACCATCCAGGCGCGGCCATGATGTTGGTGATCGCGTTATGTCTCAAATACATGAGAGCCACGGCAGCGATGCCGGAGTATTCTCCGCTCTGCGATTTCTGTCCGATGATGTTAGAAGTCTCAACCATTGAAGGATCGACCTCGTAGAATGTAACGGATATTTCTCCATCGAGAGGATCGGAGTCATTCAGGGACGAGATCGTCACCTTTCCGCTTGTGAAGTTGTAGTCCACGGTGTAGTCCACGCCCTCGACCTTTTCTGCAATCGCAAGAGTGTCGAGGATCACTGTGTCGCTCAGGAAGGACGCGCGGCCGTTGGAGAACGTGAGCGTCTCTTTTGTGGCCTCTGCCTTTCTGTGAACGTCAGGATCCAGCACGTTGATCATGTAGATCGGGCCTACGTTCTGGACTGTGTTGTTGAAGTGATAGTCCATGACTTCGCATAATGTGAAGCCGTTTCCTGGCTCCCAGTTGTCGGAATATCCGACCTTTTGCTGGGCCTCGCCGATGTTTCTCAATCGAACGGGAACATTTACCAGGTCGGCGTCGTCGTAGCCTCTGATCAGGTTAATCGGAGCCGTTCCGAAGTAGACGGCAATTTCATCCACCTGGGCTGTGCTCTTGACCTGGGAAGCTGTGCGCTCGCCATAGGTTCCGTGCAAATATGCCATTGTTTGTGCCTCCTTTGCTTATAATAGGTCTGAGTAGCTGGCCGTCTTTTTCTCAGGAACGCCGCACGATATTGTGAAGCATACCCAGCCGAACCAGTACGGGTAAAAGTCCCATATTTCTCCGTCCTCCGTGAAGGGGCCGTATGTAATCGGGACTGACGAGTCCACTCTGACGCCGGCGATGATCTGGCTGCCTTCCAGTGCTGCGAGAGCGATGTCCTGGAAGTTGTAAAGATCTTTCCAGCCGTCCGAGTTTCGTTGGTATTCATCCTCCGGGCCGTCGTCCCGGATATATTTGTAGCCACCGAGCACCGTCGGATCCTCTACGGGGATCATGTTGTCGCCGGCGTGGTGGCCTGGGTTCCATGTCGAGAGGCTGAGCCTGATCTTCATGGTTCTGGAATGGTTCCGGATGTCGTCCGATCCTTCCATGAGCTGTACGCATACCGAAGGTATAGGAGCGACCGCCGTCGGTGCAAGCCGGTCTTTTGCCGGAACGTAGAGAGGGAAGGCCTCAGGGTTTTTATTCACGAGGTTATAGTCTCCGCCGTCCTGGTAGTCGTCCGGGACTTTCAGCTCGATTTTGCTGCATATATTCTCGCTAACCCATTGTGTGAGGTTCTCGATGATCTGCTTGGTTGTCATGGCGTCCCTCCTTATCGTGTCGCGTTCTGTTTGAGTGCGATTGCCGCGACTCCAGTGTTCTCACTCCAGTCAATGACCAGCATTTCGCGGCCGTCATAGTTGATAAATGAGCCCGGAGCTTTTCGCTTCGGGAGGTCGGCGACTCTGGCGTAAATCAATAGAGTGGCTTCGGCCAGGCCGAGAGTCGTGGTTTTTAATGACTGCAAGACGTCCGCATCGGGGACGCACTGGATCGTCGTCCCCTCGACCTTGTGTTCCTCTCCGAAGTCCTCCAGCATGAAAAAGAGATCGGCCACATCGCCGGCCATCATTTCCTTGAGCGTCATTCAGGCATAGCAGCGGAGAGGGCGGGAGCTTCGTCGTCGTCCTCTTCACCGTCCAGATCTTCGCCCTGGTCGCCTTCATGCTCGGCGCGGGCCTTCTCGATCGCCTCAATGATGTCCTGGTTGGTTGCTTTTTTCGGCAGCTCAATTCCCAGATCGGTCGCGATCTGCGTGAGCTCCTTCTTTGTCATGTCTGCGAGAGTTTTCTCAGGCTTCTGATCCGATTTCTGGTCGTTCTGGTCGCCCTGGTGAGCGTCCCCGTTGTCCTGGCCTTTACCGTCCGGATCCTGATCCGGATCTTCGCCCTGGTTTACTCCTTCGACGTATTCTGCAACGCCCAGTGCTACCAGGCGCGCCTCCTCGTCTTTGTCGCACGAGAACGGCTGGGCCTTTTTATCCTTGGCTTCGACCGCTCCCGTCTTTTTATTCACGTAGCCGTATGTGCCGGCGATAATTTTGATCATGTGGGTTGACCTCCTTGCTTGGTATAGATTAGAGAACGCTCGCGCTGATCCATGCGTTCTGGTTTCTTGGTATCAATAAAGGCTTAGCGCTGACCTTGAGATTTCTCACCTCAGAGTTTGCGTCCGCTGTATACTTAGGCACGCGGCTCGCTGCGTAGGTGTGGAATTGTCCGTCAGACTGCTCGAGCTGTGTGACTGCTCCGTAAAGAGAGCGGCCGGATGCTGGAGCTGTGAGCACCACGTTTCCGGATCCCATGAACGACTTGGTTGTTCCATCCTCGTCCTCAAATTCCTCGTCATATCCGATGAGGTTGATGTTCTTGCCGTGTACGTTAATCACGCCGACAAGTGTTGCACCGTCAGGAAGCTCCTGAGGGTTGATGCCTCCGAGCTGGATGTTCTTAATGTCGAGCAGCTTCTGGATTGTCTCGTCGTTGATCACAATGTCAGCAACGTCCGGAGACATAACGAGATCGGATGCCGAGAGTCCTTTGCTTGTGAGCATCTTGACCATGGCGCCGATGTCTACGAGGATCTTTGCGCCGGCTGCGTTCCACTTGGTTGCTGGCACGTACTTCGCGTCGTTTGTTCCGTCATAGAACTGGATAGCGTACTCCTCGTACTTACCACCGAAGTCGTCGGCGTACTGCTTGAGCACGTAGCCATTGTTTAGCATAGCCTGGGCTGCCATGTATTCCTCGCGGCCGTCGATCAATGTGCTGAGTTCCTGGAGATCCAGGCCGAGGATCTGAGCCTCGCGCTGCTGTGGAGTGATCTGGCTGTAAAGGTTCTCACCGAAGCCCTTTTTGTTGAGGTCGTCGATGGTGAGAGGTCTCTGAGGTGCTACGAATGGCGGCACGTACTTCACGGTCTTGTAGCCCTCGCGTGCGATATTGATGCCGCCCTTTCTAGGCATTACAACCGGCGCGATCTTCTTATTTCCGTTTCTGTACTCGACGAGCACTTCCTCAGTCGGGAAAATGTCAGTCGCCGGAGTGCAAGGGAAGTAGCGGTCACGCAAGAAGGTGCGGTGTGATGGCATAGCCTGAACGGCTCCGATCATTGTCACTGTTCTGTAAATCTGTGGAATAGGCATTTACTTCGTCCTCCTTTTTCTTAGTCTGCGACGGACTCGACGAAAAGTCCGACTTTTCTCATGTTTTCGATGTCCGCATCTTTGAGTGTGTAGTCACTTGCTACAATGAGCGCGCCCTTGTTAAAGTTTCCGCTCTTGTATGCTGTTACGACTGTTGCGGCACCAGTTCCGACCACCTCGTCTGTGAGGATGCAATCAGGAGTCTGGCCCTCGGTTCCGGCGAAGATCTTGCCGTCGGATCCGATCAGTGTGCCGCGTGCGAAGGTTTTGTCTTTCTCGACGGTGATGCTGATGCTCTTGACGTCGAGGCTGTGCTTTCCGTCAATGATCAAGCCGTCGTATGCAAAAGTTCCGATTGTTTCGTTTGCTTTCATTGGCTTAGTCCTCCTTTGCCTTGTTTGTAGGTGTGCCGAGGATCATCGCGATCGCGTCCTCCTCGCTCATTTCTGTCTCGCCTTCTGGCTTCTGTGGCTCAGGGTTGCCAGTGTTAGGGGTTGCTGTTACACCAGCGGCGCCACTTGCCTGGAAGTCGGCCTGAGTGTCTGCGACGTGTTGCTGTCCCTTCTGGGCGTCTCTCTGCATTACGCGGAGAGCGAGCTCGGAAGCTGTGCAAGCCTTCTTGCCGTACATGGCCTCGTTGATCATATCCTGGTCACCGACTGCTGCCGCGATCTCGCTGATCCCTCTGAGGCGTTCGCGTTCGCTTGTGATCGCTGCTGAGACAGCCTCGTCGTGTGCCTGGGCTCTGATCTGCTGCACGAGCTCAGGTTCCTGGTTCTGTAATTCTTCCAGTGTCATTTTGTGTACCTCCTTTGGGTTTGTGTTTTTATTTGCATCCTTCGCCTGGCGTGCGGAAGCACCTGGCGCCGGGGTTGCACTTGGTTGTGTGGTTGCTTTTACTACTGGCACCGACTCAGGAATATGGTCGAAGCCTTTGGCACTCATGCTGAGGCCGTTGACGGTGAGAGTGCTGCCGTCTTTTGTGATGCTTATACTTGGATCATCGCCGTCGATCACTTCGTCGATCCAGCCTTCCTCAAGAGCTTCGCGGCCAGTCATCCATTTTTCGGCGGCCATCTGGCTCCTGATCTTGTCGATCTCGATGCCAGTCTTTCCGTGATACTGTTCGGCGACCGCTGAGTTGGCTGCTTCCAGCCTTTTATTGACCAGAAGCAAGGCCTTGTGGTTGTATGCTCCATATAGCTCGGTGAGAGCCTCGTGGATCATAAACATCGAGCCGTTGTATGCTTTGATAGTGTCGCATCCCATAGCGACGACTGTGGCGGCGCTGGCAGCTATGCCGTCGATTATTGCCACCGTGTTTCCTTTCAGCTCCTTGAGTCTGTTGGCGATGCCGATCGCTGTGTAAACATCCCCGCCAACCGAATTGATCCGGACGGTTATGTTCGCCGCGTCTTTGATTGTTGTCAGATCCTCCAGGAAGCCTTCCGGCGATGTGTAGAGTCCGTCCTCAGGTTCTCCGGTGAACCAGTTGGTCGGGCGATGGCTTACGATCTCACCGTATATGGTGATCTCAGCGTCGCCCTCGTTGCTGATCACGTTCCAGAAACGCGGAGCGGTCTGGCCTGATGGCGCCGGGCCGGCCAGGATCTTGATGCTGTTTTGCTTCATTGGCTTAGTCCTCCTTTGCCTGGGCCGCGTCACTTCCGGCGGCCTCTTTTAGTATTTTGTTTTCGTGGGCCAGTTGTGCCACATTGGACTCCCACTGGCCACCGTTGAGCTTGATCGTGCTTTGCTCGTGAGTAGAGAAGCCGTGCTCGACTGCCTTGATCTCTGCCTCGATCTCCTTGGTAGGATCGAGCTGTCCCTGAGAAGGACCAACCCATTCAGATCCGAGCCACGCTTCACGGATCAGCGGATCATTGAAAAAGCCAGGGGCCTGGATGCGTCCACGCGCCACGGCCTCAGACAGCCAGATCTCATAGATTGGCTTGCAAAAATCAGACACGAACCACTCGCGGCGCATCTTGAAGGCCTTCCATGCTTCCAGGAGAGCGGCACGGCTCGCGCTGTACGAGCTATTGAAACTCTTGAGAAGTAGGTCGGCCGGTATCTCTAGGGCGGCGCCACATTGTTCGCATAATGCTCGAATGAACGCGTCGAAGCCGCTGTTCGGTCTCGATGGTGTTCCGAAGGTTATGGACTCGCCCGGCTTCATGTAGTTGATCTGGCCCGGTCCCATTTCGTACTCGTCGTCGCTGTGATCTATCTGAGGTTGTCCGGCTTCGTTGTACGGATTTTCCTCGGGGTTCTCAGTCATAACGAACGCCGTGAAAAAGCTCTCGATCAGGGCAGAGGTCAGCTCGCTTTCTGTGTATCTCCGTATCTGGAGAAGCGGCTCGATCACTTGGGCCAGGTAGCTGACGCCTCGGTATTGCTCCGGACGTTCTGACTCCATGATCTGGATAATGTTCGGCTGTCCGGTGAGGGATCCGTATGCTTCGACGCGAGTCCATTCACTGACGGCCATCTTGAGCTCGTTCGGGTAGTTGTTGCAAATGTAATACGCCACGATGGCGCCGTTCTTGTCGAGCTCTACGCCGTCGTAGATTTTGTTGCCGTTCTTCGCGATGCCTTCCGTCATATTTGAGAAGGTTGCGCCAGGTGATCCCGGTGTGCTTACTCGGTCGGCTTCAATTAGATGCAAGCGGAGAGAGTAGGGTGTGGCAGCAGTAGCGGGCACTTGCTTCATAATGCAAAAAGCGTCGCCGGATAGGAGCCAACTCATAAGAGCGAGCTGCTGGATCCCGTAGAAGTCATTGACGCCGGTCGCATCGCACGACTTCTTTCGCTTGGCCCATAGGTCAAACTCTGCCTCGGTCCTTCTTTGCCAGTCCTTGGCCGCTTCCGGACTTAGTCCCAGGAGCTCAGTGTTCGGACGTGCCTGGAGTTTTAAGCCGCACCCGATCACGTTTGTTCTGTTTGTCTTGATCGCACTCGTGGCAATAGGAGCGGCCATGTATAGCATCCTGGCCCGTTGCCGGAGTGTGTAGTTGTTTTCGTCGATGTCCTGGTGTGCTCCGGAACTGTATGCCAGGAAGCTCTTGAGAGCTTTCTTGTTCCAGCTTGCTCCGGCGTCACTATAACCCGAAGCGGATGCCCTTGGAGCTTTGCCACCGGTTCGCTTTACCTCGACGTTGTTTGTTTGTTCCATATTTCCCCTCCTTTACCAGTCGCGCGGGATCACGCCGACCGCCTTGCGTGGAGTCTTGCACTCCAGCGCGGAGATCTCTGCCTCAATCTCTTTGATCGCCGTCCTCACTTGGGCGAGGTCGGTGTTGTACCTGGTAGCGTTTCTGGATCCTACGCCGTAGGACTGGACGCCTCCGGTGAGCATTTCCTTCTCGCGGCCTTTGTAGAGCTCGAGCCTCTCCTGGAGGTCTTTGATTTTCTCTTGCTTTGTCATGTGTGCCTCCTTACCATTCGCCGTCGTATATGTCACGGCGCTTGTTGTGTCTTTTTGGTGGTTCCGGTTTTGGTTTGGGTTCTTCCAGGCCTTTGAGCCTTCGCTCAATCGCATCCAGATCCGGATCGACGATACGGTACCCGGCCAGTGCATAATTGCGAAGGTCGAGTGGCTCGTTTCTTTCGTGACCTGGCAGCTTTTTCCACGTCACTTTGTCGCGGCCGTTTGATCTTGTGAGTACCGGTGTCTCGGATAATAGGCCGTTAAAGTAGCCCGCGTCGTAGCCTCGGTCGTCATTGTCAGGGAAGTGGCAATACTTGGTGCCACCAGGTTCCTGGACTTCCAAGGCGTTGTATATCATCGTTTTTCCGGCGTCAACTCCGATAGTGTAGAGCCAGCAGCGCACGCGCTTGTTGTCCCGGATTGGCACCTTGCTCGGCGGGTTAATGTATGGAATACCCTCGCCGCCTTTTCCTTTGATTGCGAACACATGCTTCGCGAGACGGGCGCGGCATTGTTCGTATACCTCCTGGGTGAAGTGACCGCCAGAGTCGACGCATGTGATCGAGATCTTGAGGCCTTTGCCGCTTGCGTATGTGTACGTGTGATCAATCAGGTCGTCGAGACGGTCCCACGGTTCTTGGGTGTCTGGCCGGCCCATAATGTACCCGCGCTTGATCCCCCAGGTCTCGCCACCGTGTCCGTGGCCTACGACCTCGTACTCGAGACGGTTGTCCTGAGTGTCTACGCCGCAAGTCAGGACCAGAACTCCGTCCGGAAGCTCTGCGTCGTAGTGTTCGCGCCGGCCTAGCATTTCGTCGTCGTCCACGACTGCAGTGCGGTCCTCCCACAATTCCCCGAGGAGAGTGTTGCAGACTACCTTGAGCCGTTCCGGATCCCCTTGAGCATCCAGGAACTTGACGACGATCTTGCTCCATGGAGTCCATGGAGAAGCGAAGGCCGATAGCCAGAACGATCTCACGCCGTTCTCGTATGCCTCCGGGTTGGTTGCGATCCACTTGGCCGGCTGCTTTCGCATTTCGGACTCTGTGCTAATACACCCGCACTCGGGGCACACATAATTGATGGCGCCGACGACCTTATTGGCCATGCGCCCGTTTGGTGCTTTTATTTTTTTATGTTGGAAGCGGATCCGCCCGAAGGTGATCTCGCTGTATTCCCCACAATGAGGGCAGCGGTGGCACCATCGCTCCTGAGTTCCCTGGTAGTAGCTCGTCTCGATGTTGCTGCGTCCTTTTATTGTTGGAGTTGATACCTCCACGGCCTTCGCGTTGTAGAAGGTCGCCTGGCGTGCTTCGGCAAGAGCCCAGGGATCACCTTCGCTGCCAGCCGATATAGCCCAGCGATCTCGCTCGTCTCCGAGGATGTACCTGGCCGGGGTGGATGCCAGGGCGCTGGCACTGTTCGATCCAGTGATGGTGAGCATGCCGCCAGGGAAGGACTTCTGGAGCACAGTGCTCGTTGTGTCTTTTCCTCTGATCTCTGTCACCTTCTGGCGTAGTACCTTTGAGTCTCTGACCATCGGGGAGATCCTCAAGCGGGAGAACTTTCGAGCATCTTCGAGAGAAGGCTGCACGAATAGGATGGAGCCAGGATCCTGGTCCATAATGTACCCGATTATGTTGAGCTCCAGCTCAGACTTGCCGACCTGGGAAGCTGCGACCATGACGATCTTCCTGACTTTCGGATCCGTGAACGCTTTCATCGGTTCGGCCAGGTATGGTGTCCTCTTGGTTCTCCATGGTCCGGCCTCTGCCGAGTTCTCAGGGGAGAGGCGCCGGTATTTGTCAGCCCACTCGTCGACGGTTAGGTTCTCCGGCGGTTTGAAGTGTACCACCTCTGGAGCGATCGCGGCGTTGAGAGCTGCCGCGGCCTTTTTAGTCGTCTTGCTCATCGGTGATCACCTCGCTCCAGCCTTCTCGGTCGCGCACGCGCTTCGCGTAGGCGTCCGGGTTGTACTCATACTGCGAGAGCTCCTCCAGGATCGCGTAACATTCGCGCCGGATTATCTCGGAGCACTCTGGCGCCGTGTTCACGTCTGCCACATCCACGGCCAGGCGGCCGGGTAGGGCGATGATCATGCTCCTGATTGCGTACACCAGGTCAGAAGTCATGGCGGCCACGTCCTCCGATCGGTGCATCCTTCCTTTGAGCTCGTCAAGTTGAAGCTGAGCGATCTCGGCCTTTGCGGTCTTGAGATCGGCCTCGGCTTTTTCCTTGGCCGCTGTGTTTTCGTTGTTCTTTTGTTCTCGACCGTTCGCCTTGTCGCTCAGGTGTTTGATGTACGCCTGGATCGTAGGCAATAGGTCGTACTGGTTGGCGCCCTTGACCTTGACGGCTTGGATCACGCCTTCCTTTGTTAGCTGCTGGATCCTCCTGGTTGTGAGCCCGAATAGCTTGGCGATCACATCGGTGCTCTGGAGGTTCTGCTTCGCCTCAGCCATGTGACCACCTCCTTGGAATTTGGCCGGAGGGATCTGGTCGCTCCGACGAAACGAAACGCCGGAAAATTTCCCAGCAAAAAATTTTCAGATTTTGGGCTCGCCAGCACCGCAGCCGTTTTGGGCGCCTGGAAGGACCCGTGGAGCGCGTCGCTTCGCGTTTGAACCTTCGAGTCGTCTTGCGCGTTGTTCTCGAGGACGACGCGTGGGGCGCGGCCCTGGTGTGTGGCTCCCGGCGTGTGGCTCGTGGCCGTCCGGTCGTGCCCGGTGGAGTGGAGTGGAGCGTCAGCCCTTCCCCATGCGCGAGGCGTGGTACTCGAGACGCTTCGGCAGCTCCTCGTTGATCTTGTCTTGGATGGCAGTAGCCACCTTCTCGTTTGTGATCATCTGTGGCACGCTGGTCGTCTTGATGCTGACGATGTCGGAGCGTTCTTCTCCTCGTCTCTGGAATGGTATGTAGCCGTCGCCTCTGTTGGTCGCCAGGAACGGGGCCGGTGCGTACTTGCCGGAGAGCTCTGCCTTCTGTCCTTTGTGAATTTCCACGGTGATGGTCTGAGCTTTCAGCGGCGCGGCCATTACGACCTCGCTTGCTGAGCTGGTTCCTTCTCCTGGAATGAGTCGAGGCTTCTGTCTCACGGTGCTCGGTTTCTTCGGCGACATTTTGAAGTGTGTCGGCGTCAGGCTTCGGCCCTCGAACACGAGCTGGATGTTGTCGATCTGTGTGCCCTCGACCTTTATGCTCCCGGCTTTCTTTGCTCCGGTCATGGCGTCCTTGACTTCTTTTTTCTTGATGGTGTACTCGTCTGTCACGGCCTGAGATACCCAGCCAGGGGCTCGGCTTTTGAAGTCGGAGACGGTCCGGCTCAGTGCTTTCTCAGCGTCCTTGTTCATCGCCTTGAGGTTCTTGATCAGTTCCGCGTGGTTCTTGATGGCCACGCTCATGGATCCTTGTGCCATGTCGTTCCTCCTTCCTGATTGCAATAAAAAGAGGAGTGCCCTCGTGAGCTCTCCTCGTTTCTGTCAGTGTATATAATACGGCGGTTGTTTGGCCGGTGCGTTCCAGCTTTATCCGTCTTTGTCTTTTCTTATCCGGATCTATCCCTCTATGATGCCCGCGTCACTTTGCCCTTGCCGCCTTCCTTGGCTTTTATTTGTCCCGGTGATACATTGGAAGGGTACGACATTTTTTGACGCTCTACGAGGCTTCTGGCGCTTCGATCTCTGCCAGGTGTGCCAGCGCCTCACCGTGTTTATTGTATGCCCGCTTTAGGTACCCGCTGGTGTTCCTCTTGTAGTCTTTCTTCTTGTGGTACTGGATCCAGGCTACGTCCACCCAGTCCTCGGCGTCGATGTATCTCAGGCGAAGGATGCACCGCTCCTCGGCGTTGTCTAGTTGTTTGATAATGGCGTCGATCTTTCCCTCGTCGTATCGGATCACTTTCAATAGGTGCGCGATGTTTTCCTCGAGCTCGATCTTCCTGGCCACCTGGAGAGCCATCGGATCGCTTTCCGGTGTCCCTCCTGGCATGCCGTCGTATGTCTGAGCCTTTGGCGCTGTCATGGATGCCGTCAGTCTTTCCAGGCGCTCGCATTGGTTCTCGTACTCCCTGATTAGATCGACGTGAGCCTGGAGCCTCTCTTTGATCACCTCTGTCGGTTTTTTCTGCTGTTCGGTTGTTCCTTGCTCTTGCATCCTTTGGTTCTCCTTTTACTCTATGCCATCGAGTAGGGCGTCCCACTCAGATCTTGGCACTTCTTTTCCTTTTCTGATTAGTAACACGCCTCCGATGTCCCCGGTGTCTTTGGCGTACCTTCTGACGATCACGTCCGTGTACCCTTCGGTCAGCTCCATGAGGTAGGCTGTTTGTCCTTGGTGTTCGGCCGCGATCAGTGTGGTCCCGCTGCCTCCGAATAGGTCAACGACTCCGTTGGCCCACGCCGTGTTGTCTAGCAGCTTCTCGATCAGCTCGACCGGTTTCTGTGTTGGGTGTAGCTCGTTGCCCGACCTTGCGACCTGGATCACGTTGCCGTATCCTTTGTGGTTATCCCACTTTGGCTTTGTCTTTAGCCCGAACATACAGAGCTCGTGCTGTGCGCGCCATCCGAAGCCCATGCCTGGCGTCTGTTTATCCCAGACGATCATGCTCTTGACTCCGAGGCCGGAGCTCTCAACCAGGTCGTAGAGGTACACCCACATCCTCCAGTCGGTGAAAATATAGGCCACCAGTGCCGTCGAGTTCTGCAGCATGTTCTTCATCAATGCCTGGTACCCGCGTGTGCTGAATGTATCGTTTGCGATCTTTACGTCGATCTCTTTGCCGGTCGAGTCGTATCTCTTCGTACCGATCGAGCCCTCTGATCTCTTTGACTCCTGGAAGCCTCCGCTACAGTATGGTGGATCAGTGACCAGGATCTCCGGTGCGGCTCCGTCCAGGAGCGTCGCGACGTCTTTCTCGCTCGTAGAGTCTCCGCACATTACACGGTGGCGTCCCAGGATCCACACGTCGCCCCTCTGGCTTGTTGGTGCCTCAGGCGGTTCCTCGGCAGCAGTTTCCTCGCGCTCTGTGTCGAGCTCCTGGTGGAGCGCCTCGCTCAGTGATGTGACTAGCTTCTCGACTTCCTCGTCGGTGTACCCGGTCTGGTCCAGGTCAATCTCTCCGGTGTCGATTTCTGCGAACACGTCGGCGAGCATCTTCTGGTCGATCTCTGAGAGCTCCGCGATCCTATTGTCCGCGATCAGGTCAGCATACTCCTCGGCCTCGCTTGCGTAGTCCTGATAGTCGACCGGCGCTTGCTCCATGTTCCCGAGCTGTGCGGCCATGAGTCGGCCGTGGCCTTTTACTATGTACCCGGATCTTGTGCTCACCGTGATCGGCTGCCTCCAGCCTCCGTTCTTGATGATCTTGGCCAGGAGCCTGATCTGGTCGTCTGGGTGCTTGTTAGGGTTCGCTGGGTTCGGTATCAGCTTTATGATGTCAACGATCTCGTCGTGTGCGCAATATACCGGGATGTCTCCGGCCATTCCTTTCGGTTTTACTTCCTTGTCTTTGCTCATTGTCTGTGTGTCCTCCTTTGGTTTCTTTCTTCTTTGAAGCGATCGCGTGTAATCGCATCCCACTCGATCCGCTGGCCGCACCAGTGGCACCATGAGTCTGGCACCCGGATCCATCTGCCGCATGTAGGGCAGCAGTACCCGAAGTCGTCCTTTTTAATTGCCAGGGCCGGCGTCTCATACCTGGCCGTCATTCTTGCGGCGCTCTGGCACGCTGCATCGTAGTCGCTTATGATGTCGCATGCCTCGGCGACTGCTGCCGCCTGATCACCTTCGAGCCCCTCGATGGCTTCCAGGACCTTGATGATCTTGCTATACTCAGCCGTCAATAGCGGATGCCTCTGCCTTCTCTGTCTATCTTCTCTGCCTTCTCTCTATATTCTTTGGTCATCTTTGCGAGAGGGCAGTGGCCGCACACTTCCTCGGTCGGGTTTTCCGACTCTGGTTCCGGGCACGTTGCCATTATCAGACTGCAGAAGCCCGGGCCCTTTTTGCCTTCTTTTTGCCTCTGGAGTCCGACCAGGTTCCTGAGCTTGTTGGCCTGGTCCTTCCTGGCTGGGTTGTCCGGATGCCCTGGCATGTACTTCGGATCCATGTCGAGCACTTTGGCGATGTTTATGATCTCTGGGCCTCTCGGTATTCGTTTTCCCTCGGCGTATCTTCTCAGCGCCGTCGGTGTTACGTGTGAGCGCTCTGCAATTTCCTCAAGAGAGAGTGGTGAGGCTTCGATTGCCTCGGCTAGTTTTTCGTGTGCTTTCATGTTGTTCCTCCTTCTTTCTTTACTCGTTCTGCAGCTATGTCGGCCTCGTTTCTGCTTAATTCGTAGCCGCAAAATGAGAACATCCCGCGGGCCGCGTGGTCAAAAATTATTTTGTGCTCATTGGTTTCCATCTGTTTCGCCTTCCTTTCCGTATTCAAGTTCTACGCCTTCCAGGACCTTGATCACGCCGGCCATGTAGGCCACGCGGAACGGTTCAAGCTCCGTCTGTTTGATGTGCTTGTGTCCGTATATCTTTTCCATGTCTCTCCATACTTCCCAGGGGATCCGGTAGAAGTCCTGGAGCCCGACGCTCACAACGACAAAAGCAGCGGCGCCGAGCTGGTAGTGTGTCTCTAGGGCCTTGATCTGTTCTTCGGTGAGTCTGCTGGCTTCGATTCTGTCTCCGTCTGTGTGTTTTGCCTCGAATACGATCGAGCGACCTCCGGTGAGTGTTCCTTTGAAGTCCGGCTGTCCGCTTTTCGTGTAGCATGCCTCGAAGCGTCCGGCTCCTATTGGCTGGATCGGTTTCATCGGTTCCGGTGTCTTTTCTATGTATGCCAGGTTTAGATCTCGGTAGAAGTCGAGAGAAGCCTGGAGCATGCTCTCGAAGTGTTCCCCGGCAATCCTTGACTGTCTGCCTTTTATCCTTCTTTCATAGTTGGCCATCTTTCCGATGACCTCGCTTGCTGTCGGATCCGGGTAGCCTTCCCGGCTTTTCCCTTTTGCTGCCATGTAGTACCTCCTTGATCTTGTACCTGAGGACCTGGGCGATCTGGCTCAAGTACGGGTGTTTTTGCTTATATCCCATGCGAGCCTCCTATGTTGCCGGCATTAGCGTCGGAGCTGCTGCGCTGTCTGCAGCGTCTTTTGCTGTCTTCGGTCTTGTGAAGTATTCAATATCCACGATCTTGATGCCGTGGCTCTTTGCGTATTCGATTTCCCTGGCCATACCTTCGCTTGGCTCCATTACTCCCAGGCCTTCGACCGCGATGGTATCGCATAGATCCAGGAGCTCGATGCCTTTGGCCAGCCCGTAGGCTCTGCCGTCCGGATCGTGGTCGTCCATAAACAGTGGGAAGTATAAGTGTGGCGCGATTGGTATGAGCTCTGGGTGGAGTCTCGCCACGGTCCCGCAATAGTTGATTGCTCTGCGGATGTTTTCCGCTTCGCTTACCTGGCCATTCCCTCGGAACGGCGAGCATATATAAACCATGTTTTTCATGTCGTACCTCCTTAAATCACTTTGATCGTCTGTTTTCCGTCGCCTCCTGGCTGCCATACGAACCAGGAATAGCTTGTCGCGTCCGTTCCTTTTCCGGTGAAGCTCGGACGCTTGTGTAATGTGTAGAGTCCGGCCAGTTGGTTCCCTGGATCCTTCCAGAACTCGAAGCGAGCGTCTGACTCTAGGAAGGCCGTGCGGAGTAGAAAGATCACCATGCCGCCAGGCTTTACGAGCTCGAGGTTCCTCTTTACGAAGGCCATGGCCTCCGAGAATGGCGGGTTGCCTATGATCAGGTCGTATGGTTCGAGCTTGGCCGTCATGTAGTCGCCGATGATCACACGGTCGGCCAGCGGCTCCAGGTGTTCGCGTTCCTCCTCGCGTATCTCAAGTGCGTCGATGTGCATGCCTTTGTATCTTCTCAGTGCTTTGACTATGTTTCCGGATCCGGCGCCTGGCTCAAGTACGCGCCATCCCCCCCTCAGAGGGAGAGCGTCGAGGAGTGCGTTGATCGCGTCGTCTGGCGTAGGGTAGAAGTCGTTGTCCCTTCTTTTGGTTCCTCTGTTTGTTGCGCTCATGCTTGTTTCCTCCGTTTCTTCCTGCTTCTGGTTGCAACCTTTAGGGCGGCAATAGCAACGCCGACCTCTGTGATCTCTGCGTGTTCGCTCCTAAGATCGCTCCGGTTGAGTTCCAGATTGATCTCATTGTCAACCAGTACAAGATTGTTGATGTCGCAGTTGTCTTTGTTTCCATCCAGGAAAGAGACCATTTTCCCCTCGGGGATTGGTCCGTTGTGTTCTTCCCAGACAAGTCGATGAAGAAAAGCCCAGCGCTCGCGCTGTATTCCATCTTCCTGTACCTTTTTGATCAGGTAGCCGTCCGTTGTTCTGGAAATGTCGCCGACTTTCATGTGATTGGCTGGGATGTTTCCCTTTTTGAACATTGTCGGTCGGGCTTTCTCATATTGTTCCGGTGTCATGGGCTTGCCTTTGTTCGGTGGTTCCTGACCTTTTACAAATCGGCAATCGACGCCACTCTGGATGTCGTGGTTTATCTTGTATGCCCGGCATTGCCTGGCAGTGAACTCGATCCCGAAGTGCTCGGAGACCATCCTGGCAATCTCGTCCGTCTTTCTTCCTGCCGCAACACTTCGCACATAAGCCTCCATACCTTCCGGGTAGAGGAGAGAGCTGCCTTTCGGCAGTCCTCCAGGTGTCCCGCTTTTAATATGGAGCCGGTTCTTTGCTCCTTTGACCATATTCTCCGTGAATGTCATGCCGTAGCGCTTGTCGAAGCCCTGGCGGTTGATCAACTCAGTGACTTCTCGGGTTGTTCTTCCTGGTACATTCTCGGCGAGCCAGTCGTTGACTTCCTGAGGCCATGGTTTTCTCATTTATCAGACACCTCCAGCTCAGGTACCATCGAGTTGATCAGGTGCTTGCCGCTGTTGTTGTATCCGTACTCGTCAGCGTACTGCAGAGCCTTGAGCTGCACCTCGGCGTTGTTGATGATAGTGCTTGCGACTTTCGTCACGGCTTCGGACCTTTTGATTTCTTTCTCGAGTTCCTCGTCTGTGAGATCGTCGTCGTTGATACGTTCCAAACTCTCAAAAAGATAGTTGTTGAGGTCCTGGAGTGAATTTTTCATGTCTGGCACCTCCTATCTGTCAAGCAGCTTCTCGATCAGCTGGTCGTACAAGAGCTTGTAATTCGGCTGGTTTTTCAGTTCGGCAAGTTCGGCGGTTACTGCTGCCAGTTTTGCCTCTGTTTCGGTCAACTGCTGCTGCATAGTTTCCAGATCTTCCGGCTGGTACCCCCCCCCGCGAGGTTTTTGACTGCATCCAGTCAAGTCCGAGCGATATGGAGAGGGCGATGTCAAGCTCCTGGAGCTCTCTGTCTGTCAATTCTCCGATATAGGTGTCGAGTCGTTCTGTGCTTACTGAGTAAATCTGTTCGCAGAGCACGGTGGACGGTCTGAGCGAAGATCTGATGAACACATGAGTCGGGAGGTCGTTCTTTGGCTGCGTAGTCATGTAAACGACTTCGACCGTTGTGCTGTTTTCGTTGTTTTTGTCATTTGATACGATCACCGCAGGGCGACCGGCACGCTGTTCGCTGCCGATTTCCTGGTGATTGCTTTCGATATAGTAAATTTGTCCTCTTTTCATGTTTGACCTCCTTTGAGTTGTGGGCTCTGGTTTATTTTTCTTTTACGGCGTAGAGCTCGTGGGTTCCGTCAAGTATCTGCTTTTCGGCCTCCTCGGTGATAGAGAAGCCATACGGTACCAGTGCGCGGATCACCATCTTGAATGTTCCGGCTTTTTCCTGGTTGTAGTAACCTTGCCAGTCGACAAGATCGATACCCTTGAGAGAGTCGGGCAGAAGCGCGAGCATCTGCAGGCTGATCTGTGTGTTTTTCATAATCTGCATGGTTGCCTCTCGTTCCTCTTTGCTTACCTGGTACTTTTCCTTGCCAGATATAAAAGAGACGAGGGCACTCTCTGAGATATATGTGCCGGTTGCCAGCATCGCCTCCCAGATTGTCCGGAGGAGCTCGTCCGTTTCCTTGAGTGGCTCAATTTTTCCAGAGAGCAAATTGTTGACAAAATCTGTGACCTTGCTGACGATCTCCTTGGTTGACCTTTTGATTTCTTTGATCTTTTTCTCACGATCTTTTTGCTCCAGCTCGGCCTTACTTGGTGTTTTTGCCTTTTTCGGTGTTTTTTTGAGGATCTTTATGGTTCTAAATTCACGGTAGTAGAAAAGCTCGCCATCGTCGCCAATCCTGAGGCGTTCCGGGGCTTTTTCTTCGAGCGATATGTCTTTGACCTCTGTGTATGTATTGTCCCAGCGGTGGTTTGCGTAGTCACTGGCCAGTTTAATTCCTCGCTTTTCTGCCAGTTCTATGACTTTCTTTGCAACGGCGTCCATTGCCTCCTGCTTGGCCGCCTGGATGGCTCTGCTCGCCAGATCCCTGGAGTCTCTTGAGTCTCGAAGGACTTCGTTGCGCATCTTGATGTCTTTGATTTTCTCCAGTTCGTACAGATCCTTGAATGAGAGCTGGAAACTCTCGTCCTTGTCGATCCTCTGCATGACGCGCTTGTCGAGCTTGGCAATGTTCAGACGGTGGCGGATCGTGGTGCGGCCGAAGCCGGTCTTTTGTGAGATTGTCTCCTCGGTTTCTCCGAGGTCGAGCATCATCTGGAAGCTCTGAGCCTGCTCATATATGCTCAGGTCATTGCGCTGCATGTTTTCCTCGAGCATGATGCCGATCTGGTCGCTTCGGCCGATGTTACTGACGATGCGGCACGGAACACTCTCAAGCCCTGCCTTTTTGGCTGCTGCCAGTCGTCTGTGTCCGATCAAAACACGGAAGTCGCTGTATAGTGCAATGTTTCCGGCGTCCGCCTGCTCCTCTGGATCCCTTTCGTTACCGATCGGGATGACTGTTAAGTTCTGCATGATGCCGTTTTTCTTGATACTCTCAACCAGCTCCGTGAGGTCTCCGAGATCCTTGCGCGGATTGTCTGGGTGAGGGTAGAGGTTCGACACCTTGATCATTATCGCGGTGTCTTTGGTTGTTCTGGTTGTTTCTGTCATGGTCTGTTCCTCCTTTGGTTGATTGTGGGCTCCTTGTATGTATTCCAGGAGAGCAGTGCGCTCTCCCGGATGTTTCCGGCATTTATGTCGGGATCATATTATGCGATGATGGTGATTTGTTCGCGGTTCTCAATACCTTCGAGAGCATCCTCCAGGTATTTCTTGATGTTGTCGACTGCCTCGGCCTTCCAGAGACCGCCATCTGCTGCCACCAGCTTGAATACCGGCTCGCCTCCGCGTCCTTCGCTGATGCGGAACACGAAGTCACTGGCAGGCTGCTCAACCTCCAGGAATGTGCGGTACGGTACGAGGTGCACCGGGTTCGGCACGAGCGCAGCCTGCTTTGTTGTGATGCCAGTCTTGATGACTGCCTGCTGTGTGATGCCGTCGTCAGAGTATTCCTGCTGCTGATTGTTCACGATGTTGCTGGCAAGCATCGCGACAGCTTCGCGGTCTCCGTTGTTCTGGAAGCACGACTGCAGGGAGACGATGAAGCTCTCCTGGTCGTACTGCTGACCGAACTCGAAGCGAGGGAGCAGGGCATTGACCACAAAAAGCTCCTCACGGTCGCGCTCGTCAATCAACCCAGAGTACATTCTGACCTCTGTTGCGCTCACGACCTGGATGATCATGTGCTCTCTGAGCTCGTAGCGTTGCTGCTTGATGTAGTCGACCAGGGATGTGAGGGTGGTGGCTTTGATAGGATCCGCCATGTCTGCCTTGTCGTATCTGGTCATGTTCTTGGTGCAGTATGTTCTGCCATTGATTTCTAAAACTTCCGGTTTTTCTGCCTGGACTGCCAGGTTTGTGATATAAGCGATTGCCTCTTTGATCATATTCTTTTCCTCCTTATGCCTGCTTTGCCATTGCGATCACTTTGCCGCCTTTGCCATTCTCGAAGATCTCGCCGGTTTCCGGATCAAAGTCTGGTTCCGGCTTTTCCTCAGGTGTCTCTGCCTCTGGTGACTGCTGCCCGCGTTTTCTTAAATCGAGCGGCTCGCCAGCTGCGGCCTCTGCGTCGCCAGTAGCCTGCTGTGCGGCGATCATCTTGTCTGCGGTTTCCATGATTTCCTCACCGGCTTTCTTGCCTTCCTCGAGGATCTCATTGATCGACATCTGCCCGCGGATCTGTCCGTCGTACTCACCGATCTCAAGCTGGCCGGTTCTCATATTCATTCCCATGACCATCTGGGTGTCGACCGCCTCGGTTGCGGCAAGAGTAGTAGTGACGCCGATCTGCGTGTTTACCAGCTGTCTGGTCTTGTTTGGTGCGAAAGTCATCGTGATGGTGATCTTTCTCTTTTTGGTCGCCTCTGTGTTCTGGTTCTGGATGTTCTCGCCCACCTGGACGAATGCCTCGTTAATCTTTTCAGCGAAGGCTCCGCCTGCCAGAGTGTTGAGGTCGACGCTGCTTTTTACTGCTTGTTTCTTGCTCATATGTTTCCTCCTTTATCTCCAGGATCTTTCTGATCCGTGGGTGCTTTTCTATCCTCCAGGAGCGAAGGCTCCATGGTTTCGGTGTTAATTGCCAGCGGTTGCATCCCGCTCAGCCGTCTGTATATGTTTTCGTGCTCGATGCGTCGCGCCCGAGCTATCTCCAGCGACTTCCTGGCGTCTCCCGCTGCCGATCTGTCCTCTATGGCCTCGATCTGCTTCCTGAGAGTAGGGGAGAGCTGCGCCTTCTGGCGTTCTCGCTCATATACTGGTTTGTATTGGTCCATGAAGGCCACACGGTCAAGTCCAGGTTTTCCGCCTCTGTATGCCTGGCGGTGCATTTCGATCAGCGTCGTCCATCCGATCGACTCGACGGCCCGGCGTATCATTTCCGGCATGTCCGCCAGAGCCGCCTCGCCTCCGAACTCACCGTGGCCGGCGATCAGGTCGTTCACCAGTAGCCACGCCTGATCCGGTGGTAGTAGGTCCGGGTTGGATGCCCTGGCCATGAGCTCGCGGATCTCTGCGATGCTTGGTGGCCACTTGCTCGTCTGTATGTGTTGGTTGGTCGCTATTGCCACGAGCTCGACCGGATCGTCTGCAAATTGCGTGGCCCAGAGGGCGATTGTGTCCTCTATGGCCTCAATGCTGTCGAAGCGTGTCGCGTTCGGGTATGCTCTGACGATCACCATGACCAGCTCGGTCGCGTTCTTTTCTGTCATGTTATCCCTCCTCGAACGATGCCAGCTTCTCCTTGAGGTATCTGCCGGCATCAAATTTCTGGCCTGATCCTTGTGGTGTGGTTGATCCGGATGCTGCTGCCGGTTCCAGTTCATCGTCCCAGCGCCCTTGGTTCAGCCATGTGGCCGGGTTTGGTATGTACTGGCCGTTGTTCCTGGTCCATTGTGCTGAGTTCTTTGCCTTCTGGACTGCTGCCAGGATCCGATCAAACAACTCGGCGTTTGGTTTGATCCGCTTCCAGGAGTTTTTCGCTGCTTGCTTCCCGACTTTCTTCGGGTAGAGCTTCCAGAACTCGTGGAAGCGGCGATCCTGGAGCGGTTCTTTCTTCTCGTTGTCACCATCCGGCCCGGCCGGTGGTGTTATATTTGTATCAGTATCATTGTCATTGTCATTATCATTATCATTGTCATTATCATTATCATTATCATTATGCTGACGGTTGCCTGCGTTCGTTTGCGTTCGCTGGCGTTCGCTTGCGTTCGCTTGCGATTGCTTCCGACGCTCTGCGGCCTCGATAGCTGTCTTGCGGTTCTTCTCACATTTTTCCTCGTATGCCTGGCGATCGCGGTCGAGCTGGGCCCTTATGAATGAATAGGCCATAGCGACCGCTGTGCCAGGTGCAAGAGTGGGCTCCGGCTTGTCAGGATCCATGTGGTCGAATATCGCACGGAATAGGATGCCGCAATCGGCGTCCGTTAGCTGCTCGAGGTGCTCAGCGTAGTCCATATAGAGCACAAAACTCTTTTTGTCTGCCATTTTGTAGCACCTCCCTTGTATTGCTTAGTTGAACAGCAGTTCCTCGGCGATGTCGTCCGGTATATTCATAAAGTCGTCGGCGTCTACCGGTCCAGCGGGAGTGGGCTGGCTATTTCCGGTGTGGCTCTGGTTTGCCGCTTTGCTTTCTGCGAACTCCTGAGACTCGATGATCACGTCCAGGGTGTAGACTTTGTTGCCGTCCTTGTTGGTATAGCTGCCGCTTTGCAAGTGGCCCTCAATCACGATCTTCATGCCTTGGGCCAGATACTTCTCGGCGAACTCTGCCAGCTTGCCGAAGGCCACGCAAGGTATGAAGTCGGTCGACTGCTGGTTGTCGCTGTTTCTGCTTTGTCTACGATCGACGGCGAGAGTGTACCTGGCGATCGCCATCGGCTCAGCTCCTTGTGTGTATCTTATTTCTGGATTTCTGGTGAGTCGTCCCACCTCAATTACTTTATTCATGCGCTTTTCTCCATTCTTCCATTGTGTAGTAGTTAGGTTTTGGCGGTAGGATGATCTCGCGTTCTTTTTTCTCTTGTGTTACCTTCGAGATCCCCCAGGGCAAAACGGGCAGTCTGGCTTTTCTCACGTTTATGAGGTCCTGGATCTGCTGCTGGATTGGTTTTGCTGGTTTGTGGCTCATGCTGGGCCTCCTTCCTGGTTGCTTGCCTGGCTTGCTGCCTGGCGGTCGAGAGCTGCGCAAGTGTCGTCATATTGCTTGCGGCTCATAGCTCCCGGATCGCTTACGTTGAATTTTTTGAGGATCCAGGCGTCAACGTCTGCCGGAGTCACCCCGGTAGCTTCACCCTTCTTGTACATGCGGTTGAGTTGGGCCTCTGTAAGCCGTTTTTGGTCCCCTCCGCTTGATCCCGCTGCCTGGTGATTGCCGGCGCTTCTGTACCCTCCGGTGTATTCTGTTTCAGCATCCAGAGGCCGCGTGTTGTCCTTGTTGTCCGGATCATCCTGGCCCTGGTCGATGCCGAGGAGCTCGAAAAAGTAGTATTTTAAGCAATAGGTGAAGGCGGAGCCTTTTGCCTTGTCTGGTCCGGCGTCATTGGTTCCCAGGGCGTGAAGCATGACGCTCATACGATCCTCTGGGTTGTCGATGTTGATCCATTCCATGACCAGGTCGCCCTCGTAGATCCACACCATGCGCTCACCGTTTTTGGTGTGCTGGATGTAGTTGGTGTAGAATACCGGGTCCCCATTGTCTGCGTGCCTTGTTGCCGCCTCCTCGTTTATGGATAGCAGCACACCGAGCTCATTCATGGCCGGAGTGAGGTGCTCGTAAATGTCGTCCAGGTTGATATATGCGTACTTTACGCCGTCACTTTTCTGGCTCTTTGGGATCCTTGGGATCCTTTTCTTAATTTCCACGAGCTTGGCCACCAGAGGGAGAGAGCGGAGGTCCTTCGCCGGAGCCTCTGCCTTCTTTTCTGTGGCTGTTGCCTTTGTCGTGGTTTCTTTTGTGCCGGTCTTGGCCGGTGCGGTCTTTGTCGTAGCTGCTGCCATGTTATCCCTCCTTTATAGCTTGATGTCGAACGTGTCTGGCTTTTCCTCGACGGGGATGCACTCGACCATTTCGCCGGTATCTGTCAGGATCGCGTTGCCGTCCTGGAATGTGAGGAGCTTTTTGAACTCGCCCCACTTTGGCTCCTGGGTGGTCTTTATATAGTCGTCCATGCCTTCCGCTGCCAGGTAGTCCAGAAGCTCGTCCTTGTCATATTTCTGAGTGACTCCGCCTTTCTTGAGGACCAGCGTGCCGCTCAAGAGCTTGTTTTTCCTTGTAAAATGTTAAGGCACCATGCTCGAAAAGCCGATCGAGGTGCGTGTTGTGCCATGTTTCTCCGTCTGTGGTTGTCTCGAAGTATAGAGCGCCCTGGCTTTCGTCCCATCCAGACATAACCAGATCGAGAGCCTCCCAGCAGTCGGCGTCCGGTTCCACCCGGTCGTACCTTCCGTTCTGGTATGGTGTGAAGGCGTTTCGCTGCGTGATCACTCCCTCGATGGTGTCTGGGAACCCGTCGCTCCAGACTCGGTTGAGAATGACCAGGATCACGAGGGCCTTGCACTCTGTGTCCTCGCTCTCAGCTTCGGCCATGGCCATCTTGGCCAGTATGTAGGACTCGTCTGCATCCCAGTCCATAGATCCGATCAACCTCGTTGTCGTTTCCTCTGTCGCGATCTCGATCTGAGTTGTTTGCTTCTCTGTCGTTGTTGGTTCCGGCGTTTCCACCGTCGTCTGAGGATCCCGGTCTTTTCTTCCGATGCTGGCCAGTTTAGATATGCCAGCCACCAGGCCAGTGATAATAGCGACGACGATTAGGATCCGGATCGTGTACGCGATAGGGTATCGCTTCGCGATCCTTCTTTGCCTCTTGAAAAATCTCTTGATTTTTGTTATCATTGTTGTGGACTTCCTCTGAGTTGTGGGCTCCGGGAATGATCCACGGCGTCGGTCATTTTGGCCGGCGCCACTTTTTATGCCTTGCCGGCGTAGCGTTTTTGCTTCCATGCTTCGTACTCCTTTTGTGTGTTATTGTCTGCGAAGGCTCTGCGGACCGCGTCAGCCAGCGATCTGTACAGCACGGCGCTCACTGGCTCCGGCATCTTTTCTGGTTGTATCTTTACTGTCTGCATGCTTTTCCTCCTTTTTCTCCTGATCCTGGCAGTCGCAATGCTCCCCAGGATCCAGGGCGCTCCCACAATACGGGCAAGCGTAAAACTTGTCGTATCTCAATTTTTTCCACCTCCTTTTTGTGCTTTAATTGCCTTTTTTAGCAGTTGGTTCCTCCATTTTTTCCGGACTCTTGGCCTCCCGTGCTTGTATAGGTGCCATTGTCTCGGTGTGGCCACACTGTGGATGATCTCGTCCTCATATTCTGGCCAGGCGTTCCGGATAACGTCCACGATGTTCCTGAACGTGTCGACGATCGCATCCACGACCGGTCTCAAAGAGTCGGCGAGAGCTTTCCCGAAGGCTACGATCGCATCGTTGAGCTGTTGCGCGGCTGCTGCCATCGTTCCGTCCACCGCATCAACCTCAGGAACTGCAGAGAGCTCTGCGACCTGGGTGATCGTTTCCCCGTCAATGGTGGTCTGTGTTGTTTCTTCCTTTGGTGGCATGTCGTTCCTCCTTCCTATGCGGTGGCTGCAGCAGTTCCAGGCTCCGGAGTTTTAGAAAAAAGGTAAGCGATCGTCATGCCTGGAAAGTATGCTTCCTGGATCGCGAAGGCGTCGGCGATTGTAAAGTCGCCGTTTCCGACTCCTCGCAAGTAGTCGTAAATGCTGCTTTTGCTTTTTCCAGTCGCCTGGCAGAGATCCTGGATCTCAACGCCGGTGCGGCTCATTTCTGCAATCAGGTTCGGGTATTTCGGCAAGTTCTTTGGCTTTCTCATATTGTTCCTCCTTTCTTAGTGCTCAACTATTGAGAAGCTGACGTTTGAAATTCTGTTAAGTTCCCACATGATCGCCTCGATCGTGTAGTCTGTTTCGCTATGGTCTTTGATGTCTTTGGCGATTTCTGCCAGTTTGTCAGCCTTGAAGTTCGTGCCAGCATCCTCCATGTCGAAGATGCTGTTGAGTAGGTCGCTGTACGCCTGGCAGTCGCCTCGTGTGTACCATTCTTTTGATATGCAAAGGCTCCTTACATCGTCGGCGCTCAAGTTTCTGTGTTCTGTGTATTCCATGCGGTTCCTCCTTTTTTTATTTTCCGTTCGTGTGGAATTTATGCTCTTATAATATTCCACTAGTGCGGAAATGTCAAGACGTAAAGTGAATTTTTTTCCGTTCGTGTGGAAAAGTCTTGATTTTATGGTGTTTTTCCGATATAATGGAAAATGTGAAGGAGGTGAAAAAGATGCGCGAATTGCTCGAAAAGTATCTAAAATCCAGAGGGATCAGCGTTGTGGAGTTTGCTCAGGAAGCTGAGGTTTCAAAAACAACGATTTACGATCTCTTAAAAGGTGAAAAGGATGCTACAAAAATTTATGCAAATCAGGCAATAAAAATAGCGAAGGCCATGAATATCAGCGTCGAGGAGCTGTATGGTCGCAAACTCCCGGAGTCCACACCTGAGAGGAAGCAAGAGAGCCTGACAAGCGACGAGCGTGATCTGCTGGATACCTGGCGAGGTGCTACCGATGCTGCACGAGAGTCGGCGATGATGGTGCTCCGATGCAATCCGGCGCCGGTTGTGAAAAAAGAGACGGCAATTTGATCGTCGTCGATTTCACGCGACACAAAAGAGGCCCGCGATAAAAAGCGGACTGACTTTGTGTAAATATAACGAAAGGAGGCGATTGCATGGATCAAGTTGGTGTGATCTATGCGCGTTTCTCCAGCCACGCTCAGCGTGAGGAGTCGATTGAGGACCAGCTCAGAGAGTGCCACGCCTTCGCGGAGCGCAACGGGATCCGGATCGTCGAGGAATACTGTGACCAGGCCCTCACCGGAAAAACGGACGCAAGGCCGGCGTTCCAGCGTATGGTTAGAGACTCGGCAAAGGGCCGTTTCAGCATCGTGATCACCTATAAGGTGGACCGTTTTGCCAGGAACCGGTACGACTCGGCTACATACAAGGCCAGACTCAAGAAAAACGGCGTCCGGGTGCTCTATGCAAAAGAGACGATACCAGACGGGCCGGAAGGGATCATCCTGGAGAGCGTTCTGGAAGGATATGCCGAGTATTATTCCGCGAACCTTGCGCAAAATATCACGAGAGGGCTGGAGGGAAATGCTTTGAATTGTAGGACCAACGGCGTCGTGGTTTTAGGATATAAAAAGAGTGACGACGACCATTATGAGATAGACGAGACGACCGCGCCGATCGTGCGCGAGATCTTCGAGAAGTATGCGGCCGGAGTCAAACAGATGGAGATCTGTGAGGAGCTCAATGCCAGGTGTCTCAGGACGACGCGCGGCGGGCCGTTTAATAAAAATAGTCTTGTGCGCATCCTAAAAAATCGGAAGTATATCGGCGAATACCATTACATGGACGTCACTGTACCTGGTGGCATGCCGGCTATAATATCCGTCGAGCTGTTCGAGGACGTACAGCAAAAGCTCAAGAGAGGTAGACGCGCCCCGTCGAAGGACTGGAGCCGCGCGGACTTCCTTCTCACCGGCAAGCTGTTCTGTGGAGAATGTGGCGAGCCTATGGTTGGCACTTCTGGCCATGGCCGAAGCGGCCGCAAGTATAATTATTATATATGCGGGGCGAAAAAGCGCCGCCAGGGATGCAAAAAAGAAAACGTGGCCCAGGATTGGATCGAGGAGGTTGTTCTGACGTACACGATGGAAGTCGTGCTCCAGGACGACACGATCCAGGAGATCGCCGACGGCGTGATGGACTTCCTGGCCAGAGAGGCAGCAGACGACGGCGTTCTGGTCAGCCTGGAAGCCCGGCTGGCTGAGGTCAAAACGTCGGTCAAAAATTTAATGAAGGCGATCGAGGCCGGGATCATTACGAAGGCCACGACCGAGCGCATGATGGAGCTGGAGAACGAGCGTGTTGAGCTCGAGGATGCGATTGCGATCGAGAAAATAAAAGAGCCAGAGATTGAGAGGGATCAGGTGGTTTTCTTTCTGGAGAAGTTCCGGGACGGAGATCTCAACGATCCAGCGTTCCGGTTGAGGCTTGTCGAGGCCTTTGTCTCGTCCGTGTATCTTTGGGACGACGGCCGCATCGACATCAATTACAATTATACTGGCCAGGGCTCGAAGGTTTCACTGGACCAGGCCGCCGACATCGTCTCCAAAATAGCCGGAGGAGACGGTTCGGACTTAGACTCGTCTGGTCCACTGGAACTAAACAAAATAACGTTGTGTTTACTTGAATTTTTATTAATATAATCCGACGCAACGTGTGAGCACCTACCGACAGTCAGGCTAGTGATAGTCTGGCTGTTTTATTTTTTATTTAATTATTTTATATATGTAGGAGGAATTATTTATGTTTCAATATATCTGGCCGGTTATATTAGTTGTGTTTTCAAATACTGTATATCAGGTATGTACAAAGGGAGTTCCTGAAAATATGAACCCATTTGCTTCTTTGATTATTACTTATCTTGTAGGGGCTGCAGCATCTCTTATTATGTTTTTTGTTCTGGGGAACAGTCGTAATATTTTGGCTGAATTGAAGAAAACGAATTGGATACCTTTTGTACTCGGATTAGTGATTGTAGGTCTTGAAGTCGGATTTATATATGCATATAAAGCAGGTTGGAAGATAAGTACAGCCCAGATTGTTACATCATCAATACTGGGTGTAATTCTTATTTTTGTTGGATATATAGGCTATAAAGAATCTATAACATGGAATAAAATAGTTGGTATTATTGTATGTCTTGTGGGACTTGGATTAATCAATATGAAATAGGAGCAAACATGTGTGTTATTTTTTATATAATAATTAGAATATAAAAGTATTTGAATTTATCGGAAAATTAATATTAGTGCCGATTTTTTATGTTATAATACAGATATGAATTTGGCAAAACGGAATTTGGAGGAAACTTATGAATATTTATGAAACATGTCCAACCTTAAAAAGTGAAAGGTTCATCCTTAGATTATTTCAAGATGAGGACTGTAATGATTTATTAAAAGTATATAGCGATAAAAATGCATTGCCATTTTTTAACAGCGATAATTGTGATGGAGATAATTTTTATTATGCAACAGAAGAAAGAATGGCAGAGGCTATCCGCTTTTGGCATATGGCATATGAAAACGGCTGGTTTGTCAGGCTTTCTATTGTTGATAAGTCAATATTAAGTGTAATTGGAACAGTAGAATTATGTGTTAGAGTGTCAGAGGATGAATTTAACAACATGGGAATTTTTAGAGTGGATGTGAGAAGCGATTACGAACAGGAAGAATCATTGTATGATATTTTTTCACTTGTTACATCAAAAACTTGAAGAAATGTTAGGATGTAAAGGCGTGCTTACTAAGGCACCAATCTATGCAGTAGAAAGAATGAAAGCAATTCAGAGAGTAGGCTTTGCTAAATCTGAACATTTGTTGATTGGCAAAACCGGTTATGCTTATGATGGATATTGGACCATCTAATAGTATCATTCACTTCAGGCTTATGGAATTGGTAAAATCGTTAAGGAGGCGGTTTTTATGTGGTTTTGGTGGTTTATGTTAATATGTGATATGGTAATTCCTATTGTAATGGTCATTACAGGAAGAATGATGTGGAAACATTGTACAAATAATTCAATGTTTTATTATGATTGCATCAATATATCCGACAGAGAAAGCTTTGAAAAAACATTTTAATGATGATGGAATCCCAAGATAAATTTAAAAGGAGAATTGTTTATTGGGAATATTTAAAAAGAAACAACCAAAAGGAAAGAATGAAATTGAGAATAAAGTATTAAAGGAAAATATTGTTAATGCAGCATTAGCTCAATTTTTTTATTTTGCTGTTCAGGGAGCAAATCTTTTAAGACTTACAATAACAGAGGAATTATTTTCCGCTTATGTAGATGGACTTTTCGCTGCAAGACAGCAGTAATGTGTATATGGTGGCTTTATACCGGAATTTGCAAAATGGAGGTAATGAATGAAATACAGTTCAATATATTTAGTTGTTAAAGATTTTGATAAATCATTATATTTTTACGAAAAACTATTAGAAATGAAAGTAAGTGCAACTAATGGAAAAAGATTTGCAATGTTTAATAATGACGGATTGAATTTGTGTCTTATGAATGGATATTATGATGAACTATATCCTGAGAAAAAAGAAACGAAGGGCGAAATTTATCCCGAATATGACGATATGGTTGGCATTGCAAATGATGTAAATTCAAGAAAAGTATTCATTAATTTAGGTGTGGATGATTTAGATAAGGAGTATCAGCGTATTGTAGAGTTGGGAATAGGAAAAAATTTGACTCCTATTCGGTATCTTAATGTTTTTTCACCATATTGGTATTTTACTTTTATGGACCCTGATGGAAACCCAATTGAAATTACAGGAGCACATAAGGAATAAGAATTATCAATATGTAAAATATGACAATTTTCGCTACAAGACAGCAGTAATGTGTATATGGTGGCTTTATATCGGCGATTATATCTATATTGACATAACTAACCATTATTTTGATTGTTTTTAGCATAACAAAAACCATTAAAATAATGGTTTTTGTTTACAAATATAAGATTTTATGATTTAATAAAGAAAAAGTCGGGAATTATAAAGCTGGAAGGTGAGTTTATGAAAGAAAGGTTATATATAACACCGGAATATACAACTGCAAAGGAAATTAAACAGATTAGAAAAGAATTACATTTGACACAAAAAGAATTTGCAGAATTTATCAATTGTTCCAAGCCGACAGTAGAGCGTTGGGAGAGAAGTGAAGAAATAATTCGCGGACCAATTGTTCCGTTTTTAAAAATGTTGCAAAAATATCCGGAATATGAGCAGGAAGTGAAGATACCTGAAAAAGTGTGGACACTCAGAATATGGTACATGTATAAGCAGGAAGTTTGTACGTTGATTGATGTGAATGAGCAGGAGCAAAAAGTGAAAATAAAAAATTATACAGATAAGGTCATGTTCCGTGCTTTCGGTAGTGTAGAAAATCCGGATTATAATGATTATCAGGAGTTCCTGAAATCAAGATGTTTTCCGGAAAGCAGAGATAAGATGAAATTGATATTGAAGGATTTGGGGCTGCCATTTTATGATCCGATTATGATTATAGAGAAGACTGAAGGACGAATGGCAGAAGATAATTTTTGGATTCGCATAGAGAGGTAGATGCATGATAGAATTATTTGAACAGAATATCAGGACAAACGACCGCCAGTCTTCAAAGGGAAATCAGCTAAAATGGGAGAATGAAGGAATATGGTATAAAGCAGATTATACAGGTTATGAAGGTCTGGCAGAGTATATGATTTCCAATCTTCTGAAAAAGTCAACATTGGATAAGAAAGAATTTGTTTGTTATGATCTTGAAAAAATAAAATACGGTACCGTAATATATAATGGTGTGAAAAGCAAAAACTTTCTGAGCGATGACTGGCAGATTATTACATTGGAGCGTTTGTTTAAGAATTTTTTTGGAGAAGGTTTATACAAAGCAATGTATAGAATACCGGCTCATAAAGAACGCTTACATTTTTTAGTGCAACAGGTAGAACGTATGACAGGACTTAGAAATTTTGGCATTTATATGAATAAACTATTGACAATTGATGCATTTTTCTTAAATGAAGACCGTCACACACATAATATTGCAGTTCTGATGAATGGAAAAGGGGACTACGCATATTGTCCAATTTTTGATAATGGTGCGGGTCTGCTTGCAGATACAACTATGGATTATCCATTGTCAGGAGATGTTTATACGCTTATGGATAGCGTTCAGTCAAAAACAATAAGTAGTGAATTTGATGAACAATTAGATATCTCGGAATCTTTGTATAAAATAAATATTAGGTTTCAATTTACTAAAAATGATGTAACAGAATTGCTTGAAAAGGCAGTGGAATATCCGGAAGAAATTAGAAACCGGGTAGAAATGATTATATTTGCACAGATGCGAAAATATAATTACTTATTTTCGGCAGTGTAAAACAGAAGATACACCACTGAATACGATTGAGCGTGACGATGATTGGAGAGGAATACGTATTCAGGGCGTTCTTGATTTTTCGTTAATAGGAATTCTGGCAAAAATATCAGGTATTCTTGCAGAACATCAAATTGGAATCTTTGCAGTGTCAACGTATAATACAGATTATATTCTTGTAAAAGAGGTAAAAGATGAAATACGATTACAGATTTGAAAAGGGCGATAGCAGATATTTATGAAAAAAATACAACCTGAAGCCGGAAATTTGGAGGAGCTAATTCAATATGGATTTAATATATAAAAGAGCAACACTTGAAGATATAAATACATTGGTAGAAACAAGAATAGAAGTATTAAGGGCAGCCAATAAACTTTGTGCTGATACTGATATGGGTGAAGTAGAAAGGCAGTCTTATCTTTATTATCAAAAAGCTCTTTCTGATGGTTCACATATCGCTTATTTGGTTTTTGATGAGAGTGGATGTATCGGAACCGGTGGCGTTAGTTTTTTCCAGGTAATGCCCACATATCACAATCCAAGCGGTAAAAAAGCGTACATCATGAATATGTATACTAATCCTAAATATAGAAGAAAAGGGATTGCCTATAAAACATTAGATATGCTGATTAAGGAAATTAAGAGTAAAGGAATCTCGTCTATTTCATTGGAAGCGACGGATATGGGACGTCCATTATATGAAAAGTATGGATTTGTTAAAATGAATAGTGAAATGGAGTTGCCGGAGTAGTGCGTTATCCCATACATAAAAAAGTAGAAAAGAAAACAGAAAAATCAAAAAGCCAAAGAGTATTTGAGCTTATCGGAAAATTAATATTGGCGTTACCGTTTTTAATAGCATTTGTTATCTTTATGATATTCGGAAAAATTGGTATGGGACTGTTTGTGGCGGCTATAGGCGTAGTTGTTTTTAGCATGCTGTGCTTTATAACGAAAATGCCGGAAACCTCAGGATATCTGGAGCTTGGAGAAAATATCATATTTCATAATGTGATTGGAAAAATACAGCATAAAAAATATCAATATAAAGATATAAAGTGTCTCTGCATTGATGACTGTCCTTGGATGTTCAGGAAAAACAAAGGAAAAAACAGCCGTTATACAGCGGAAGAATGGCGTCTGATGTATGGAAAATACATTATTGCACTTGATGAAGAAAAGTTTCCTATGTTTATATGCAGCTATTCGGATACAGTATGGAAAATTCTTTCGGAGAGGTGCAAAGATACTGCAGAGAAAATTTTCACAGAAAAAGAATGGCTGGAATATAAGCAAAAACAGATTGAACTTGAGAAAAATGCAGAAAGAGAAAACGGCTGTAGTGAAATCATCTCAAAATATGACGGCTATATAAATTAGAAAGCAGAACACACGGCATTGTATATTGCTAAAGTGATATACAGTGCCGTTATTTTTATGTTATAATAGTGCTTGACAGTAGTACGGAGGTGAAATTGTTTGCTTATCAGAGATAACGCTATTGATGGCGGAAAAGGATTTGACTGGGGAAAAGTTTCTACGGATTATGCAAAATATCGTGATATTTATCCTAAAGAATTTTATGAGAAAATCCTTGACCGTGGTTTATGCAAAGATGGACAGAGTATTTTAGATATCGGAACGGGAACAGGGGTTTTGCCGAGAAATCTGTATCCGTATGGTGGAAAGTGGACAGGCATAGATATCTCTGCAGAACAGATTGAGCAGGCTAAGAAACTGTCTGTCGGAATGGATATTGACTACGAGACTGTTGCAACGGAAAATATAAATTTTCCTATAGAAAGTTTTGACGTTGTTACGGCGTGTCAGTGTTTCTGGTATTTTGACCATGAAAAAGTTATGCCAAAATTATGTCAAATGTTGAAACTGGGTGGAAAATTACTTGTCTTATATATGGCGTGGCTTCCGTATGAAGATTACATTGCCGGTAAAAGTGAAGAACTTGTTTTAAAATATAGTCCTGTATGGAGTGGGGCAAGAGAAAAAATGCACCCTATTCAAATTCCGGATTGTTATAATCTAAAATTTAATGTTGTATACCATGAGGAATATACGTTAAATGTACACTTTACCAGAGAAACGTGGAACGGTAGAATGAAAGCCTGCCGTGGGGTAGGGGCATCGCTCTCGGATGCAGAGCTGCAAGCTTGGGAGGAGGAACACCTGAAAATGCTTTCAGAGATTGCACCTGAAGAATTTGATGTAAAACACTATGCGGCACTTGCAGAGCTTCAGGTTAAGAAATAGACAGATTTTAATATGTAGAAAAACAAGGTATTGGTATGGAAAATATAGTATTAGCAATTATTTCGTGTGTTGTGGCATTAGTATGGTTTTGTACTTAGTTACAGACAGTTTAATGAAAAAGGATTTTTGTTTAATAATGCTTATATTTTTACTTCAAAACAGGAACGTGAGACAATGAATAAAAAGCCTCATTATAAGCAGTCGGGAATTTGTTTTTTTGCTGATAGGAATTATGTTTTTGATTAACACAATAGAGGTAATTATTAAAACCGGCTGGCTGTATTATCCGGTAGTAATTATTGCTGTTGTACTAATAGTTTATTCTATAATTTCATCGATTAATATAGAAAAAGGTAATAAGAATGTTTGACGGGAATTAACGTTTTTTTGGCAAGAAAATTCCAACCTATCTGTGCCTGTATCTGCTTGGATATTATCTGGCTGATAACAGGGATTTTACGGAAAGACTTATAAAATTTAAGTAGGTATTTTTTGTTACGTTTGTTGTTACTTCGTTAATGAACGTTATTTTATTCGTATATATTGAGGATTATACATTATTAAATAATATCTGTAATTACCTGTCATTTGCAACCGGAATTCCGGCATTGATTTGTTTTGGAAAAACGTATCTCGATTTTTCAAACACATTCAGTACATACTGCCAGAAGCTATCCTATGTATTTTATATAATTCATTTTCCTGTAGTTGTTTTATGCCAGTATTTTATTTCTCTGTCGCGCGTAGGATGCATATATAATTTTCTTTTGTCACTTGTGATATCATCGCTTGTGACTTGCAGCATTTGTTATATTATAGATAAAAATAAGGCACTGGGTATTTTATTTGGATTGAAAAAATGGCAAAATACCAAGGAATGGATGAGGTTGAGAAATATATTGACCTTATTCCTATATTGGAAAATTTATATTATGATGTAGAGACTTTTTTGAAACCAATAAAGGAAGTTAGAATAGAATATACGTGATATAAAGCTGTTGCCGATAAAATGGATATCATAATTAATGGCTATGTTTTACATTTCTATCTAAACAGCTTGGAATGGTAGAAAAGGTAGAAAAATTCACAGTAGGGAAAATAAAATCTCTACCCAAACGGCTGAAAAAAACGAAAAAGGTAGAGAATCCCATGACATGGAAAATCAAAACTCTACCTAAATGACTGGGAATGGCAGAAAAGGTAGAGAAATTCACAACAGGAAAAATCAAATCTCTACCCAAACGGCTAGGAAAAGCAGAAAAGGGTAGAGAAATTCACAACAGGAAAAATCAAATCTCTACTAAAACAGCTGGAAAGGCGAATAAAGGTAGAGAATCCCACACCGGCTCACAAAAAATCTCTACCCAAGTGAACAAAATAAGCAAAAAAGGTAGAACCACCATAACAGAATAACCAAATTCCCGTCTCAAGCAGCGGAGAAACGTAAAAAAATAGCGTGGTGCCATGGGCACCACGCCGGAATTAAAGGACTTTTAAAAAGTCCCTTTTTTAAATCAGCTTTATTTTAAATGGTTAGCCTTATTGTAATCATCCACCATCTTCCGGATTCTGTTGGTTGGGTCCATAAGACCTGCGATTGACACATCGTGATTGATTGAATCAATGATTGTACCGAGGAACGCAGTCATATCAGCTTCGTAGTAGTAAGGCTTTGCTTTAAGTTCCGGAGTCTGATATGTAAGATTAGTAGTGATTACACCATGGAAATAACCATTGTTATAGTAGTCATCAAATTTTTCAAGACCGTCTGTGAAAAGACCGAAAGTTGTGCAGATAAATACACGTCTGGCTTTTCTTTCTTTTAATTCTCTTGCAGTATCAAGCATACTTTCACCGGAAGAAATCATATCATCCATGATAATAACGTCTTTGCCCTCAACATTATCGCCGAGGAACTCATGGGCAACTATAGGATTACGTCCGTTGACAACCTTTGAATAATCGCGGCGCTTATAGAACATACCCATATCAACACCGAGAACATTTGAAAAATATACGGCTCTGTGCATAGCTCCCTCATCAGGAGATATAATCATAAGGTGCTCGTTATCAATTTTAATGTCATTGTTCTTCTCAAGAAGAGCTTTAATGAACTGGAACGGAGGAAGGAAATTATCAAATCCGTTAAGTGGAATTGAGTTATCAATTCTTGGGTCGTGAGCATCAAATGTAATAATATTGTTGACACCGTAGCTGACAAGTTCGTTAAGTGCAAGAGAAGAATCAAGGGATTCAAGTTTGGTTCTCTTGTGCTGTCTGCTTTCATATAAGAATGGTAAAATTACCGTAATTCTCTTTGCAAAAGCCGAAGAAGCGGCAATTACACGCTTTAAATCCTGAAAATGGTTATCAGGAGACATATAATTGGTCTCACCGCATACGGAATAAGTCATAGAATGGTTCATAACATCTGTCATGATAAAAAGGTCAGCACCACGGATTGATGATTTAATCATACCCTTTGATTCACCGGAACCGAATCTTGGACATTCTGCTTTTACAAGGTATGAATCCTCCTCATATCCTTTAAATGCTATACTGGCTTTATCGGCGTGATCCCTTGTACGACGCAGGTTAGCGATGTATTTGTCAACGCCTTCACCAAGCTCTTTGCAGCTATCCATTACAATAAGCTTAAGGGGACCTACAGGGATTGTATTGTCAAAAATATTATTACTCATAATATCCTCCTTCTAAATTTGTCACTAATAGTATAAATATCAATGAAAACATCGTCAAGTGAATCTTTACAAAGAGGATAAATGTTGATATGATAATTTAGTTAGAGAATATCTAAAAAATATAAAGATATGGAGTATGTTGCTATGAGCAAACCGGTAGTAGCCATCGTTGGAAGACCTAATGTAGGTAAATCAACGCTTTTTAACGCTTTGGCAGGCGAACAGATTTCAATAGTTAAAGATACGCCAGGAGTAACAAGGGACAGAATTTATGCTGATGTTACATGGCTGAATTATAATTTTACACTGATTGATACAGGCGGTATTGAACCCGAATCAAAGGATATTATTTTGTCGCAAATGAGAGAACAGGCTGAGATTGCCATTGCATCGGCAGATGTCATTATTTTTATGGTGGATGTAAGGCAGGGACTTGTGGATTCTGATTCCAAAGTAGCCAATATGTTAAGACGTTCAGGTAAGCCTGTTGTTCTTGTTGTCAATAAAGTGGACAGCTTCCAGAAGATGATGACAGATGTATATGAATTCTATAATCTTGGAATCGGTGATCCTGTACCGGTTTCTTCTGTAGGCAAGTTGGGAATCGGCGATATGCTTGATGAGGTTGTTAAGCATTTCCCTGAAAGTGCGGCAGAGGATGAAGAAGATGAAAGACCTCGAATCGCCATTGTTGGTAAGCCTAATGTAGGTAAATCATCCATTATCAACAAAATAGTCGGCGAAAGCAGGGTTATTGTTTCCGATATAGCGGGAACAACAAGAGATGCCATTGATACGGATATTACTTACAACGGTAATGAATATGTATTTATCGATACAGCCGGATTAAGACGTAAGAATAAGATAAAAGAAGAACTTGAAAGATACAGTATAATCAGAACTGTAACGGCGGTTGAGAGGGCAGATGTTGTCCTTGTTGTAATTGATGCGACGGAAGGCGTTACAGAGCAGGATGCCAAGATTGCGGGAATTGCACACGAAAGAGGTAAAGGCATAATTGTTGTTGTAAATAAATGGGATGCCATTGAGAAAAATGACAAGACCATATATGAACACACCAACAGAATTAAAGACATACTTTCGTTTATGCCGTATGCGGAGATACTTTTTATTTCTGCCAAGACAGGACAGAGAGTAGGTAAGATTTTCGATACCATAGATATGGTAATTGAGAATCAGAATTTAAGGATTCAGACAGGTGTTCTTAATGAAATTTTATCAGAAGCGGTTGCAATGCAGCAGCCACCTTCAGATAAGGGCAAGAGACTTAAGATTTTTTATATGACTCAGGTAAGTGTTAAACCGCCTACATTTGTCATATTTGTAAATAACAAAGAACTTATGCATTTCTCATATACACGTTACCTTGAGAATAAGATAAGAGATACTTTTGGTTTCAGAGGTACGGCTTTAAGATTTATTATCAGGGAACGCGGAGAAAAAGAATAGAATTATAATTATTTGGAGGATTTTAATATGGCAAATGTTGGAATAATGGGTGCCGGAGGATGGGCACTCGGATTAGCCATGACACTTAACCGTAATAGCCATAAAGTAACAGTGTGGTCCAAGGTTAAGGCGGAATTAGATGCAATAAGAGAGACCGGACAGAATGAACGTTCACTTCCCGGTGTAATGATTCCTAAGGAAATCGTTTTATCAGAAGATCTTAAAGCACTTGCGGAGAATAATGACATTCTTATTATGGCAGTTGCCTCTCCTTATGTGAGAAGTACGACAAAAGAACTTTATTTAACAGGTGTTAAGAATCTTAAAATTGTTAATGTTGCAAAAGGCATAGAAGAGGGAACTTTAAGAACCATGACACAGATAATAGAGGAAGAGATTCCTGACTGTAAGACCGCTGTTCTTTCAGGACCAAGCCATGCGGAGGAAGTAAGCAGATTTCTCCCTACAACATGTGTTGTAGGTGCGGCAGACAAGGATTTCGCATTGTATCTTCAGGATATTTTTAACAGTGATGTATTCAGGGTATATACAAGTCCTGATGTGTTAGGAATAGAGCTTGGCGGTTCGCTTAAGAACGTAATTGCCCTTGCCGCAGGTGTGGCTGACGGACTGGGATACGGCGATAATACCAAGGCTGCTCTTATAACGAGAGGTATTCATGAGATAGCAAGACTCGGTGTTGCCATGGGTGGTAAGCTTCAGACATTCTATGGCTTATCCGGAATTGGTGATCTGATTGTTACATGTGCAAGTATGCACAGCAGAAACAGAAGAGCCGGAATTCTTATGGGACAGGGTAAGACAATGGAAGAAGCCATGGCTGAGGTTCATATGGTAGTTGAAGGTGTGTATTCCGCCAAAGCGGCAGCAGAACTTTCTGAAAAATACAATGTTGAAATGCCTATTGTAAAAACAGTCAACCAGATATTGTTTGATAAGGATTTTTCTGCCAGTAAATCAACCGGTATGCTTATGGAAAGAACTGCCAAAGTTGAGAATCTTGATATGCCATGGTAAAGGAATGATTTTTGATGAAAATAAACGATCCTAACGGTGAAAATATTATATACATTAACGAGAGACTCAGAAATAAAATTGACAAAATACCATTGTATGATATTACTGTTATTGATGCACCCGCGGGATACGGTAAAACAGAAGCAGCATCCTTTTTTTCAAAAGAGCATAAGGACGAGGTAAGAACGATTTCAGTATTGTCTTCGTCCACTGAAATATTTTTTTACGATTTATGTGATGCACTGGGTCAGTATGATTCCGGTGCATCTGTGTTACTTAAAAGTATCGGTTTTCCCAAAAATGACGGACATATTGCAAAGATAAGAGAAATAATAAAAAACATCAGATTGCAGGATGAACTCTTTATTGTGATTGATAATTACCATCTTGTAAGTTGTGATGAATTTAATACACTTATAAGCAGTCTTGCAGGCAATATGAATAACAAAATTCATTTTATTATGATTATGTCTTATATTGATTCGCAAATTGTCCGCAATGGAGTGGAATCCGGTAATATTCTGTATATCGGCAAGGAGTACTTTGCCTTTACACAGGATGATATCTGTGAGTATTACAGATTAAACGGTTCGGATATTAATGAAGAAGAAAGCAATGCAATATACGGACTTACAAAAGGCTTTGTAACTTCAATAGAGCTTTCGTTATTGCAGCAGAAGGTTGATATTAAGGACAAAATAATTAAAAATATATTGTGGGACAGACTATCGAACAAAACCAAAGAAAGACTTATGCTGCTTTTTATCATTGATTCGGTTTCAATTAAAGAAATCATGGATTTTAAGATAAGTCTTATGACAGAAAAAGAATTATTGCTTTTTATGAACACTTCGTATTTTATCGAATATGATACCGGGAAATGCCGCTACTGCATAAGGGATATTTTCAAAGACTTTTTAAAAGAAGTCATTACTGATACGGAAAAAGAGTCTAAAAGAGGAATATTGGAAAAAGCCGGTGCTGTGTTTATAAAAAGGGATGATTTTTTTGCAGCATATAAATGTTTCTACGAAATAGATGAATGGGAAAAGATATATGGTTCAAAACCCGAATTTCATAAGATTTACCCTGTCCTGAAGGCAGAAAATAAGGACTTTTTTATGAAAATCATAAAAGAGTGTCCCACAGAAGCCAGAAAAAAGAATTATTATTTTACCACACTTATGTGCCTTGTTCTTTTCTTTTATAACGAGAGAAATTATCTGATACAGTATCCTATGGAGATAGTGTATGACATAGAAGAAGATAATGAGCTTAATGATATGGACAAAGCGAATTATCTTGGGAATCTCTATTTTGTAAAGGGATACACAGAATTTAACAATATTGAAATTATGAATGGATTTTACAGACAGGCACTTGATTATTCGTATTTTCCGGTAAATGGTGTTACTTCAAAGATACCTTTTAACTTCAGCTGTCCTTCAATTCTTCATCTGTATCATACAGAGGAGGAAAAAGCAGACGAGGAACTTACAAAACTTGTGGAATGTATGCCATATTATTACGAGTTGTCCGGAGGGCACGGCAAAGGTGCGGATGCGCTTATGAAAGCAGAGATTCTTTTTAACCGGGGAGAATTCGATGCTGCGGCGATTTTGTGCCATAAATCTCTTTACATGTCTGACAGCAGGGAACAGTACAGTATTTCTGTGGGTGCAAAGCTTTTATTGACCAGGATATGCCTTAATAACGGTAAATACGATGATTTCAAGCAGAATTATGACAGTCTTTCTGTGAAAAATATGGATTTTAACGGTTTAGACCATGAATATATCGTTTTATCGGAACTTGCGAAAGGTTTCGTAGACATTACGACAGACAATGCGAAGAGTGTCAGCAAATGGCTTACAGACTGGGAAACTGTGGAAAATAACGTCAATATTATGTGCATGAGTTATGCTGATATTATATATGGTAAATGGCTTCTTCTCACGGAACAATACACCAGGTTTTTAGGTATAAGCGGGGAATTGTTAGGTGTTGCATCAATCTTTTCAAATGAGATGCCAAAGATATATTTATACATTTATATTGCCATCGCGAATAATATGCTTGGTAACAAAGATAAGGCTGTAAGAATTTTAGGCACTGCATTAGATATAGCACTTGCAAACAGTTTTGTTATGCCTTTTGTTGAAAATTATACTCATATATCGGAAATCGTTACATCTTATGGCATGGATATGAAATACAGGAATTTCGTTAAGAAGATTGCAGGCGTAGCGGCTAAATATGGTGCAGGTGTCAGAAGTATACTTAAAAATGCAAAAAACAAAGACAATTTCGGACTTACAGCAAGAGAACTTGAAGTGGCAAAGTTAGCCGCCGGACGTCTTAGTAATAAAGAAATTGCAGGAGAACTTTTTATTGCGGAAAGTACAGTAAAATCCACAATGAAAACTATATTTAACAAGCTGGACATAAATAAACGACAAGACCTTATGAATTTTTTTAAAGAAAAATAAATTAAAGTGAATAAATGAGAAATGCTCCTCATAAATTTTATTAAGCAGATTAATAAATTCAAAGAGGGGCATTTTTTATGGACAATATAAGTCTTTACGAAGATATAAAAGCCAGAACCGGCGGTGAGATTTATCTGGGGGTTGTAGGACCTGTCAGAACGGGTAAATCTACTTTTATCAGAAGATTCATGGATTTATGTGTTATTCCATCCATACTTGATCCGAATGAGAAAAAAAGAATAATTGACGAACTTCCGCAGGCGGGAGTAGGAAAGACGGTTATGACAACAGAACCGAAATTCATTCCGAAAACAGGAATAGAGATTCCCTTGTCTAATAATGTAAAAGCAAAATTCAGACTTATTGACTGCGTCGGATACATTGTTGACAGTGCACAGGGTGTATATGAAGATGATAAAGAACGTCTGGTTAAAACGCCTTGGTTTGATGAAAATATTCCTTTCAGCAAGGCGGCACAGACCGGTACGGAAAAAGTTATCAGGGATCACTCTACAATTGGAATAGTTATGACAACCGACGGCTCTATCGGTGAGTTCACAAGGGATGACTACATATCGGCAGAAGAAAAAGCTATTATGGAATTAAAAAAAATAAAGAAGCCGTTTATAGTTATTGTAAATTCCACATTTCCTGCATCGGATTTTACGAGAAAGATTGCTAATGAAATTTCCGAAAAGTACGAAGTAACGGCACTGCCAATGGATTGTGAGAATCTTAACAAAGAGGATGTAAATAAAATATTATCTGCTATTTTATACGAATTTCCGATTGACTGTTTTAATTTTAATATTCCAGGATGGACGGAATGCCTGAAAAACGACAACCCTGTCAAAGCCGAACTTATTGAAAATGCAGCCGATATTCTCCAGAAAATAACCTGCGTAAAAGATATTTCAAAAGGTTATCGTAACAGCGACAAAAACCAGTATATAACTTCTGTGAAAATCAACGAGTTTGATTTCAATACAGGAATATTATCGGTGGATTTTGAACTTGATGAAAAATTGTATTATGAACACCTTAGTAACCTTACAGGTGAAAATATAGAAGACGAATATGCGCTTATTGAGCTGATAAGGAGACTGTCAAAGTTTGATAAGGAGTTTAATGGGTACAATGATGCAATTAATGTTGCTAAAAACAAGGGATACGGCGTGGTGGTTCCCGGACTTAATGATGTTAAATTGTATGATCCCGAAATAATCAAAAACGGCAATAAATACGGCGTAAAACTTAAAGCGGAAAGCCCTTCACTTCACATGATTAAGGTTAATATCGGAACTGAAATATCGCCGATTGTCGGTTCAAAAGAGCAGGCAGAGGATTTGATGGCATATATAAAAGAAAGTACCAAAGAAGGCAATGTCTGGGAGACCAATATTTTTGGCAAAACCATCGGAAATCTTGTTGAGGAGGGAATTGCCGCAAAGATACAGACAATTAATGATGACTGCCAGATGAAGCTGATAGACACGATGCAGAAAGTTGTAAACGAAACAAGTAATGGCATTATATGCCTTATACTGTAAAAAGTTCGCCTCTCATTAACAGACTGATAATCTGTTTCTGGAGGCGAAAATATTGTTGTTAATAAATGGTAAATAGGTTATAATAATCTCTAATATATCATTTGCAGGAGAGAAACAAATGGACTATCTGAAAATTATTCTTATAATCATAGCGGCAGTCGCTGCCATTGTCATTATTGCACTTATTATTGCAAAATCTTCCGAAAAAAACGAATATTTACAATTAAAAGTTAATTATGGCAGGCTTAAGAAGTACGAGTTTACTTATGAAGAATATGAAAGCATTTCGCATTTCTTTAAAAATACTTTAAAAGACGGGGAACCGTATATTGATGATATTACATGGAATGACCTTGACATGGACAAGATATTTATGATGATTAACAGTACTAACTCGTCTGTAGGAAGGGATTATCTGTATAAGATTTTAAGGGTTCCGGTTACCAATGAAGAGGAACTTAAGGAAAGAGACAGGCTGGTTGAATATTTTGACTCCCACTCCAATGAAAGAACACTTATTATGCAGTGTTTTACAAAAATCGGTTTTACAAGAAAGATATCAATAACCGACCATGTGGACAGGCTTTTGCAGTTAAAACCATCGTCCAACTTTAATCATTTTGTCAATCTTCTATGTATAATTGCGGCAGTTTTTTTTACTGTATTTGTGGATGCTACCATTGGCATACTTCTTATACTTGTAACAGTAGGAATAAGTATTGTAAGCTACTATAAGACTAAAGCGAGAATTGATTCGTTTTTTGTATGTATAAGACATATTGTAAGCATGGTTAATGCCTCAAGGCGTATAACATCACTTAATATTGCCGAACTTGAGCCATATAACGCGGAACTGAAAAAATATATAACGAAATTCAGCAGAATAACACGAAATTCGTGGCTGCTTGTATCAGGAAAGGGAACATCCGGTAATATTTCCGAGATACTTATGGAATATGTAAGAATGTTCACACATGTTGATTTAATCAGATTTAACAATATGTTAAGACAGCTTGATAACAGCAAGGAAGAGATATATGATTTTATGGGTGTCCTGGGTAAAATCGAAGCAATGATCAGCATTGCCAATTTCAGGCATCTTCTTCCGTACTATACTAAGCCGGAATTTGTGAAAAGCAGTAAAATGGAAATCAAGGATTTATACCATCTTTCCATAAAAGAGCCGGTTGCTAATTCAATTTATACGGATGGTCCGGTTCTTTTAACCGGCTCTAATGCATCAGGTAAGTCAACTTTTCTTAAATCGGTTGCAATTAATGCAATACTTGCCCAATCTGTATACACATGTCCGTGTGAACTCTACAGAGCCGGATTTTATCAGGTTATGTCATCAATGGCATTAAGCGATGACCTTGATTCGGGAGAGAGTTATTATATTGTGGAAATTAAATCCCTAAAAAGAATTGTTGATGCCGCAACAACCGGCAATGTCAGGGTTTTATGCTTTATCGATGAAGTCTTAAGGGGAACAAATACGGTTGAAAGAATTGCCGCGTCCACAGAGATTCTTAAGAATCTTGCGGAGAATAATGTTATGTGCTTTGCAGCGACCCATGATATAGAGCTTACCGATCTGCTTTCGGCACACTATGATAACTATCATTTTTCAGAAGAAGTTACGGACGGGAATGTTATTTTTTCTTACATCATACAAAAAGGAAAAGCAACTTCGAGAAATGCCATAAAGCTTCTTGAAGTAATCGGATATGATAAGAATATAATCAACAAGGCTGAACAAAGGGCAGAAAGATTCATAGAAACAGGAGTCTGGAGGAATTAGATTTGAATAATGTTATTATATATACCGATGGCGCCGCAAGGGGTAATCCAAACGGTCCCGGAGGATATGGCGTTGTTTTGGAATATACTGACAAAAACGGTATTGTCCATCATAAAGAATTATCACAGGGTTACAAAAAAACCACCAATAACCGTATGGAACTTATGGCAGCAATCGCAGGACTTGAAGCACTTAAGGCTCCATGCAATGTGACATTATATTCCGATTCCAAATATCTTGTGGATGCATTCAGGCAGAAGTGGATTGATTCATGGATAGCTAAAGATTTTAAAAGAGGAAAAAATGAACCCGTCAAGAATCCCGATTTGTGGAAAAGACTCCTTAAAGCCAAGGAAAACCACAATGTAGAATTTGTTTGGGTAAAGGGTCATGCCGGACATGCAATGAACGAAAAATGCGATATGCTGGCAACAAGTGCCGCTGACGGAGATAATCTTGCTGATGATGTGACACTTGAAAACATTGTCTGAATGTGCTACCATTAATAAAGTGTGTAGTTTACAGGAAGAAAGGCAGGTCATGATATGATATTAGCTGATATATATGATTTACTTAATGATGTTTTCTTTGAAGTGCTCAGGCTTGTATTTATAACTGCTATGGTTGCACTTGCAATTTTTCTCGGAGTAAAACTTCGCAAACATCATGATAAGAAAAAAGAAATGGAATCAGCCGGTAGCGATAACAATATAACAGATGATACCGGTTCAACCATGCAGTAACAGGAGGAAATAGCCATGATAAAGTATGGCGTGAATGAATTAAGAAGAAAATATCTTGAATTTTTTGAAAGCAAAGGACATCTTAAGATGAACAGTTTTTCACTTGTTCCTCAGAATGATAACAGTCTTTTACTTATCAACGCAGGTATGGCTCCTTTGAAGCCTTATTTTACAGGACAGGAGATACCTCCAAGAAGAAGAGTAACAACCTGTCAGAAATGTATAAGAACAGGCGACATTGATAATGTGGGTAAGACAGCGAGACATCTTACATTTTTTGAAATGCTTGGTAACTTCTCATTTGGTGATTACTTCAAACATGAAGCAATTAACTGGTCTTGGGAATTTCTGACAAAAGTAATCGGAATGGAAGAAGACAGACTTTATCCTTCAATTTATGCCGATGATGATGAAGCTTTTAATATTTGGACTAAGGAAGTGGGTGTCCCTGCTGAGAGAATAACAAGATTCTACAGGGATGAGAACGGCGATTGTGATAATTTCTGGGAACATGGTGCAGGTCCATGTGGTCCATGTTCAGAAATATATTACGACAGAGGAATCAAGTACGGCTGCGGAAAACCTGACTGTAAAGTAGGTTGTGACTGTGACCGTTTTATGGAAGTCTGGAACAATGTATTTACACAGTTTGAAAGTGACGGACATCATCATTATACAGAATTAAAGCAAAAGAATATTGATACAGGAATGGGTCTTGAAAGACTTGCCGTTGTTGTGCAGGATGTGGATTCGGTATTTGATATTGATACCATGAAAGCAATCCGTGACAAGATATGCGAACTTGCCGGAGTTACTTATATGGAGGACGAGCATAAGGATGTATCTATCAGACTTATAACAGATCATATCCGTTCAGTTACATTTATGGCATCTGATGGTATTATTCCTTCTAATGAAGGACGAGGATATGTTTTAAGGAGACTTTTAAGAAGAGCTGCCAGACACGGAAGAACTCTTGGCATAGACGGGCTTTTCCTTGCCAAGCTTGCAACAACAGTTATTGACAGCAGCAAGGACGGATATCCTGAGCTTGATGAGAAGAGGGAACTTATTCTTAAAGTTCTTACAACAGAGGAAGAAAATTTCAATAAGACCATTGATCAGGGCCTTGTAATTTTATCTGACCTTGAGAGCCGTCTTGTTAAAGAGGGTAAGACTTGTCTTGACGGAGAAGATGCGTTCAGACTTTATGATACTTATGGATTCCCTATAGACCTTACCAACGAGATTCTTGAAGAAAAAGGATTTACTGTTGATATGGACGGATTTAACAATGCGATGAATAAACAGAAAGAGACCGCAAGAGGTGCCCGTAAAGAGACTAATTATATGGGAGCTGATGCAACTGTTTATGATAAGATTGATACAAGGATAACTTCGGAGTTTGTCGGTTACGATACACTTGAAACTGAATCAGAGATTACGGTTCTTACAACTTCAGAAGACATAACAGATACTCTTGCAGAAGGTATGGAAGGAACTATTATCGTTAATAAGACACCATTTTATGCTACAATGGGTGGACAGCAGGGTGACACAGGCGTTATCACATGCAATGGTTCGGTATTTGAAGTTATTGATACAATCAGATTAAAGGGCGGAAGAGTCGGACATGTAGGTAAGGTTACGGCAGGTTCTTTTAACGTTGGTGATAAGGTTACACTTACAGTAGATGAAAAGAAACGTATTGATACAGCCAAGAACCACAGTGCGACACATCTGTTACAGGAAGCTTTAAGAATTGTGCTTGGTAATCACGTTGAGCAGGCAGGTTCACTTGTTACACCTGACAGGTTAAGATTTGACTTTACCCATTTCCAGCCTATGACAGAGGAAGAGATAGAGAAGGTTGAAGCCATCGTTAATGAACAGATTGAAAAATCAATAGATGTAGAGACTAAAGTGCTTGCTATCGAAGATGCAAAGAAAACAGGTGCCAAGGCATTATTTAATGAGAAATATGGTGATACCGTAAGAGTTGTATGTATGGGTGATTTTTCTAAGGAATTCTGTGGTGGTACACATGTAAGCAATACAGGACTTATCAATTCATTTAAGATTGTATCTGAGGCAGGTGTAGCTGCAGGTGTGAGAAGAATTGAAGCTTTAACAGGCAATGGTGTATTTGCATATTATAAAGACTGTCTCTTATACACATCTGACGCTGCCGACGATAAGGCTC
>ENA-OYXF01000044-OYXF01000044.1-human-gut-metagenome-genome-assembly--contig:-NODE-44-length-55321-cov-26.074150_pt1 | contig 55321 bp, 44 predicted proteins | sample MGYA00244842_ERZ653416 | MGnify/ENA primary metagenome ERZ653416 (study PRJEB26926, sample SAMN06164920) | human gut metagenome | biome: ENVO:00009003; feature: ENVO:2100002; material: ENVO:00002003... | reverse complement strand
GGCGCAGACGTGCAGCCATACTTTGTGTATGGCAAGCGGCTGCAACAAAGTATCGGCGGAAAAGAGCCGACGGAGGAAGGAGGGAGTTTTACATGGCCAACTATCGTCACGGCGCCACCTACGGCAGCCTGGCATATGATCTGGACGCGCTGGCGCGGGAAAAGCAGCTGGACGAGGCCGGAAAGCTCCCCCAGAAGAAGGTACGGCCGGCGCAGCCGGAGGTACAGCCGGTACAGCGGCGGCAGAGCGCGGCACGGGCCGCGGTGCGGCCCTCCCCTGTTCTGCTGCTGGGAACGGTGCTGGTGGTGGGCATGGTCATCGCGCTGATGCTGTGCTATGTGAAGCTGACCGGCATTTCCGATAATGTGTCCTCCATCAAGCGGGAGATCTCCGCGCTGGAGGAGCAGCACATCGCTTTGCTGACGGAATATGAGCGCACGTTCGATCTGGCTGCGGTGAAGGCGGCGGCGGAGGCGGCGGGTATGTCCAAGCCCAGCAGCGGCCAGATACAGTACATCGACCTGTCCGGTGCGGACAGCGTGGAGGTATACGCCGCGGGCGGCGCGGCGGCGCTGAACGGCTTTACCGAAAAGGCAGAGTCGCTGTGGGCGTATGTACTGGAATATTTCCGCTGAGGGAAAGTATAGTATAAGCGCGAGGAGTAAGAAGGCGACTTCTTGCTCCTTGCTTGGTCTATAACAGCAGGGCGCGGCGGCGCCGGAGCAGGGTCCGACGGCAAAACAGGAGGCACTATCGTGGCAGAAAACCAAAATTCCAACCGAAAAAACGAGAACGTACGGCGGGCCAACCGGATCATTCAGACCCGATCCTTTGTACTGATGATCCTGATGGGCGTCGTGATGTTCGTGCTGCTGTTTTTCCGGCTGTTCGACCTGCAGATCACCCGGCATGAGGAATTGCAGGGCAAGGCTGTGAACCAGCAGACCCGGCGGACGGTGGTGACGGCTAACCGGGGCACCATCTATGACGCCGGCGGCAACATTCTGGCGATCTCCTCCAGCGCGGAGACCATCATTCTCTCCCCGCTGGAGATAGACAACGCGGTGAACGACACGGAAGATCCCGTCAGCTGGACGAAGGAGTCGCTGGCGGCAGGGCTGGCGGAGATCCTGGGCAAGGACGCCTCGGCCATCCGGAAACGGATGGACAACGTGAAGTCCCAGTATGAGGTCATACAGCTGCGGGCGGACGAGGACACGGCGGCCAAGGTGCGCTCGTATGTGGACGAGAACAAGATCGCGGGCGTACACCTGGTGGCGGACACGAAGCGGTACTATCCCTACGGCTCGCTGGCGGCGCAGGTCATCGGCTTCGTGGGCGACGAGAACACGGGGCTGTATGGGCTGGAGGCCTATTACGAGAAGGAGCTGGAGGGGCAGAGCGGACTGGTCATCTTCTCCAAGGATCAGGCGGAGAACGATATGCTGTATACCTATGAGCAGTATTTCGCCGCCAAGAACGGCAGCGACCTGACGCTGACGCTGGACACCACCATCCAGTACTATCTGGAAAAGGGCATCGAGAGCATGGTGGATAAGTTCTCCGCCGCCAACGGCGCCAGCGGCATCGTGATGGACGCCAGGACCGGCGGCGTACTGGCCATGGCGTCGTATCCCAACTACGATCTGAACGACTTTCTGACCGTCAGCGACCAGACGCTGCAGGAGCGTATCGAGCGCGGGGAGAGCACCGTGGCCGATATGCAGCTGCTGCAATGGCGCAACAAGGCGCTGAACGACACCTATGAGCCGGGCTCCACCTTCAAGATCCTGACCCTGTCTGCGGCGCTGGAGGAGGGCGTGGTGGATAAGACCACCACCGTCAACTGCGGCGGCAGCGTCAACATCTCCGGCTATACCATCCACTGCTCCAACAAGAACGGCCACGGCCTGCAAACACTGGTGCAGTCGGTGGGGAACTCCTGCAACCCGGCGTTTATCAACTACGGGCTGCGGATCGGCAGCGAGAAATTCTATGAATATATGCGCTCCTTCGGCCTGATGAACACCACAGGCATCGACCTGGGCGGCGAGGCCGTGGGCGTGTTCGCCGCGGACAGCAGTTTCACCCAGCTGGACCTGGCCTGCTACGCCTTCGGCCAGAACTTCACCGTGACGCCCCTGGCGCTGATCGCGGCACAGGCGGCCTGCGTCAACGGCGGGTATCTGTACACACCGTATCTGGTGGAGCGCATCGCCGACAGCGACGGGAACGTGACCTACCGCCACGACGACACGCCGGTGCGGCAGGTCATCAGCGAGCAGACCTCCGCCACGGTGCGGGAGTGCCTGGAATACGTGGTGGCCAGCGGCACCGGCAAGAACGGCCAGGTGGCGGGCTACCGCATCGGCGGTAAGACCGGCACGGCCGATAAGGGCCAGACCGGCGACGTGGTGGTGTCGTTCCTGTGCTTCGCGCCGGCGGACGACCCGCAGGTCATTATGCTCATCACCATGGACACCCCCAGCCGCGCCACGGGGACCTATGTCTCCGGCGGCAACATGGTGGCACCCACCGCCAGCACCGTCATGGCGGAGATCCTGCCCTATCTGGGCGTGGAGCCCAGCTACTCCGCAGAGGAGCTGCTGGGCATGGACACCACGGTGCCCAACGTCATCGGCATGAGCGTGGAGGAGGCCAAGGCGAAGCTGAAGGACCGCGCGCTGAGCTATAAGATCGTGGGCGACGGTGAGACCATCACCGACCAGACGCCGGCCGGCGGCGCCATCATCCCCGGCAAGTCCAGCGTTATCCTGTACGTCGGCGAGGAGAAGTCCACGGACAAGTGCGTGGTGCCGCATCTCATCGGCAAGACGCCCTCAGAGGCCAACACCACCGCCACGGCGGCAGGGCTGCTGATACGGTTCTCCGGCACCACGGGCAGCGAGTCCAGCTCCGTCCGGGTGCTGAGCCAGTCCATCGACGAGGGCACGGAGGTGGAGGCCGGCACGGTCATCACCGTGCAGCTGGGCGACACGTCCGTGACGGACTGACGCCACACGTTTTGCGCCCAACAGAGCACACGGTTCCCTTTTGTCCGCGGACGAAATGTGGTAGAATAGTGTGTATACCATTACACACAGACGCAAAGGAGAGTTGATGATGAAACTGCGTGAGCTGTTGAACGGGCTGGATATTCTGGAAACAAACGCCGAGCTGGATAGCGACATCCGGGAGGTACGGTACGACTCGCGGCTGGTGGAATCGGGCGATCTGTTCATCGCCGTCACCGGCGCGGAGACGGACGGACATAAATATATTCCCATGGCACGGGAGAAGGGCGCTGCCTGCGTGCTGTGTGAGCGCGCGCCGGAGGACGGCGCGCCCTTCGTCCGGGTGGCGGACAGCCGCCGGGCGCTGGCGGTGGTGGGCGGCAATCGCTTTGATCACCCCGCACGGGAGATGACCATGATCGGCATCACCGGCACCAGCGGCAAGACCACCAGCACCTACCTCATCAAGAGCATTCTGGAACAGAAGGCCGGGGCCAAGGTGGGGCTGATCGGCACGATACAGAATATGATCGGCGACCGGGTGCTGCACACCAAGCGCACCACGCCGGAGTCCTTCGAGCTGCAGAAGCTGCTGCGGGAGATGGCCGACGCGGGCTGCACCCATGTGGTGATGGAGGTGTCCTCCCACGCACTGATGCTGGACCGGGTGTACGGCATACCCTTCGCGGTGGGCATTTACACCAACCTGAGCCGGGACCATCTGGACTTCCACAAGACCATGGAGGCCTATTGCGACGCCAAGGCGCTGCTGATGCGGCAGTGCGACGTGGGCATCTACAACGCCGACGACCCCTGGGCGGAACGGCTGATGGCCGATGCCACCTGCCGCCGGCGGTTTTCCTACTCCGTGAACGGTCAGGCGGACCTGATGGCGAAGAACGTGGCGCTGGAGCCCGGCAGTGTGGATTTTGACGCGGAGGCGGACACGGAATGGTGCCACGTCCACGTGGGCATACCGGCGCTGTTCACCGTGTACAACACGCTGGACGCCATGGCCTGCTGCTGGAACCTGGGCGTGCCGCTGGCGGAGTGTGCCGACGCACTGGTGAAGAACCACGGCGTGAAGGGCCGGATGGAGATCATCCCCACGCCGGGAACGGGCTACACCGTGCTGAACGACTATGCCCACAAGCCGGACGCGCTGGAAAAGGTGCTGCAATCCGCCAAGGCCTTCGCCAAGGGGCGGGTGGTGGCGCTGTTCGGCTGCGGCGGCGACCGGGATAAGACGAAGCGGCCCGTGATGGGTGAGATCGGCGCAAGGCTGGCAGACTTTGTCATCGTCACCAGCGACAACCCCCGGACGGAGAAGCCGGAGGCCATTATCGACGACATTCTGGTGGGACTGAAGGGCTATGACACACCCTATGCGGTGATCCCCGACCGGGTGGCCGCCATTCACTACGCCATGGACCACGCCCAGCCGGGCGACGTGATCGTACTGGCCGGCAAGGGCCACGAGGATTACCAGGAGATCGACCACAAGCACTATCCTATGGATGAACGGGTCATCGTGGCCGAACACCTGAAGGAAACGCAGAAATAAAGAAAAGACCTCCGCGCGGCGCGGAGGGAAGGAGCAAGATAGTATGGGAATTATGGAGATCGTGCTGCCTGTCGCGGTATGCTTTATCGTCACCGCCATCGCAGGCAAGCTGCTGATACCGGCGCTGGTAAAGCTGAAGGCGGGACAGTCCATCAAGGAGATCGGGCCCTCCTGGCACATGACGAAGCAGGGCACCCCCACCATGGGCGGGCTGATGTTCATCATCGGCATCGGCCTCACCATCGTCGTGTTGGGCTGGCAGCGGATGATGGCCGGCAGCTTCGTACACCTGTATGTGTACCTGTTCGCGCTGGTATTCGGCGTTATCGGATATATCGACGACTATCAGAAGGTGAAGCACCACCAGAACACCGGCCTGACCGCGCCGCAGAAGTTTATTTTGCAGCTGGCGGCGGCGGTGGCGTTCCTGTGCCTGATGCGGTACGAGGGGATGCTGAGCCCCAACCTGTATATTCCCTTCTGGAACACCCACATCGTGCTGCCGTGGATCGTGTATCTGGTGTTCGCGGCCTTTGTGATCGTGGGCACCGTCAACGCCGTGAATATCACGGACGGTCTGGATGGACTGAGCAGCAGTGTGACCGTGCCGGTGGGTCTGTTCTTCCTGGTGATGGCGGTGATCTGGCCCGGCTTCGAGCAGCTGGGGCTGTTCTCCGGCGCACTGGTGGGCGGTCTGCTGGGGTTCCTGCTGTACAACCACTATCCGGCCAAGGTGTTCATGGGCGATACGGGGTCGCTGTTTCTGGGCGGCGCCGTGGCGGCGCTGGCCTTCGCCTATGATATGCCGCTGGTGCTGATCCTGGTGGGCATCGTGTATATCTGCGAGACACTGAGCGACATTATCCAGGTGGGCTATTTCAAACTGACCCACGGCAAGCGCATCTTCAAGATGGCGCCGCTGCACCATCACTTCGAGATGTGCGGCTGGAAGGAGACCAAGGTGGTGGCGGTGTTCACCGCCGTCAGTGTCATAGGCTGCGTCATCGCCTATCTGGCCGTGTGCCAGCGCTTCAGCTTCTAAGGCTTCGCACTATTTTCACAGGAAAGGAGGGAGACTATGACACGGGAGGAACAGCGCGCCCGGAAGGCCCAGCAGGAACGGATGCGGCAGGTGGAGCGCCGGCATAAGGAAGCCGCCCGCGGGCAGATGGATCTCCCCTTCCTGATCCTGACGCTGCTGCTGACGGTCATCGGCCTGATCATGCTGTTTTCCGCCAGCTTTCCCCGGGCCTATTACGACACCGGGGACGGCACCTACTACTTCAAGCGGCAGGCCGCCTTCGCGGCGCTGGGTCTTGTGGCCATGTTCATCGTCAGCAAGATCAACTATCAGCGCTGGCGCGGCGCGGGACGGCTGCTGGTGGGGCTGGCGCTGTTTCTGCTGATACTGGTCATCATCCCCCACAACCCGCTGGCCATCACCTCCAACAACGCCACCCGATGGCTGGGCATCCGGGGCGTGTTCCAGTTCCAGCCGTCGGAGATCGCCAAGTTAGCGGTCATCGTCTACTTCTCCGACACCATCTCCAAAAAGCGGGAGAAGATGCTGACGTGGCGGCAGGGCATACTGCCCTACGTGGCGCTGCTGGCGGTCATCGGCGTGCTGATGATGCTGGAGCCCCACCTGTCGGGCACCGTTCTGATCTTCGCCACCGGCGCGGTGCTGATGATCGTGGGCGGCATACAGGGCTGGCTGGTGGCGGTGGGCGTCGGCGGCGTCAGCGCACTGGGCTTTCTGTTCATCAAGCTGGCGGAGGCGGGCGTCATCAAGTACGGCGCGGCGCGCATCGAGATGTGGCACAACCCGTGGGAGGACTACTACGGCGACGGCTACCAGCTGGCGCAGAGCCTGATCACCATCGGCTCCGGCGGCCTGCTGGGCGTGGGACTGGGCCGGGGACGGCAGAAGTTCCTATACCTGCCGGAGCAGTACAACGACTTCATCTTTTCCGTGATCTGCGAGGAGCTGGGGCTCATCGGCGCGTGTGTCATCATGCTGATCTTCTCCATGCTGATACTGCGGGGCTTCTGGATCGCCCTCCATGCCCGCGACCGCTTCGGCGCGCTGCTGACGGTGGGCGTGATGACCCATCTGGCCTTGCAGACATTTCTGAACATCGCCGTGGTGTCCGGCTTCGTGCCCACCACGGGCATCTCCCTCCCCTTCTTCAGCTACGGCGGCACAGCGCTGTGTTTGCAGCTGGTGGAGATGGGCATCGTGCTGAGCGTATCGCGGCAGATACCGGCGGCACGGGCGGGATAAAAGCGCAGGATTTGACAACATTCCGTATTTTATTGCAGGAAAACTACTATTCGTATCAAAATATAGAGGTCGGACCGCCGCGGCGGTTCCAGGGAGCAGCAGAATGAGAGTGATATTTACCTGCGGCGGCACCGCGGGACACGTAAACCCTGCCCTTGCGTTGGCGGGGTATATGAAGGAGAAAGATCCGGAGACGGCCGTGCTGTTCGTGGGCACGCCCACGGGCATGGAGCGCGAGCTGGTGGCCAAGGCGGAGTACGACTACGCCGCGGTGGAGGTCAGCAGCTTTCAGCGGAAGCTGAATGCGGCGGGCATACGCCACAATCTGCACACGGTGCGGGTGCTGGCGTCCTCCGGACGGCAGGCGCGGGCCATCCTGCGGGATTTCAAGCCCGACCTGGTGGTGGGCACCGGCGGCTACGCCAGCTATCCCATGGTGAAGGCGGCGGCCAGGGCGGGCATCCCCACGGCGGTGCATGAGAGCAACATGGTGCCGGGGCTGACCACGAAGATGCTGGAGAACTACGCCGACGTCATCATGGTGGGCTTTGAGGACTGCCGGCAGCACTACAAGCACCCGGAGCGCATCGCCGTCACCGGGACGCCGGTGCGGGGGGATTTCTTCCGGCTGAGCCGGGAGGAGGCCCGGAAAAAGCTGGGCTTTGACGACGAGGCCCCCCTTGTGGTATCCTTTTGGGGAAGTCTGGGCGCCAGCCACATGAATGAGTGCATGGTGGACTTCTTCCGCCGGGAGGACGCAGAGGGCTATCCCTTCCGCCACATCCACGCGGTGGGCAAGGGCGGCTGGGAGGCCATGGAGCAGAAGCTGCGGGAGCTGGGCCTGCCCAAGTCCGACCGGCTGGACGTGCGGCAGTACATCTATGACATGGATGTGGTGATGGCGGCGGCGGACGTGGTGTTGTGCCGCGCCGGGGCCTCCACCATCAGTGAGCTGACGGCGCTGGGCATGCCCACGGTGATGGTGCCGTCACCCTACGTCACCAACAACCATCAGGAGAAGAACGCGCGGCTGCTGGAAAAGCACGGCGGTGCGGTGGTCATCACCGAGCCGGAGAGCACCGGCGGCGGGCTGTACAAGGCCGTGGAGGCCATTCTCTCCGATAACGAAAAGCGCACCTCCATGGCCCGGGCCATGAAGGAGCTGGGTATCCCCGACGCCACGGCGCGCATCTACGACACGGTCATGGCGCTGGTGCGGAAGTAAGGGAGTCACCCCTCTCCCCTGTCCGTTCATACAATGGCGTAGCTGTTGGATGGACGGGAAAGGGAGGGCACATGAGGTATATCACCATAGAGGGCGGCACGCCGCTGCGGGGCGAGGTGGCGGTGCAGGGCGCGAAAAACAGCGTACTGCCCATTCTGGCCGCCACGCTGCTCAGCGGGGATGTGTGCCGCATTGAGGGCTGTCCGCACCTGAGCGATGTGGACTCAGCGGCAGATATCCTGCGGTACTTAGGCTGCGCCGTGCAGTGGGACGGAGACGATCTGCTGGTGGACAGCACCACACTGACGCGGTGCGACATACCCCAGACACTGATGCGGCGGATGCGGTCGTCCGTGATCTTTCTGGGGGCGATACTGGCGCGGTGCGGCTGGGCGGAGCTGAGCTATCCCGGCGGGTGCGAGCTGGGGCCGCGGCCCATCGACCTGCACCTGGCGGCCCTGCGGGCGCTGGGGGCGGATATCGACGACGCGGGCGGGACCCTGCGGTGCCGGGCGCGGAAGCTGACCGGCTGCCAGATCGTGCTGGCCACGCCCAGCGTGGGCGCCACGGAGAACGCCATGCTGGCCGCCTGCGGCGCGGAGGGCGAGACGGTGATCTGCAATGCGGCACGGGAACCGGAGATCGCGGACCTACAGGCCTTTTTGTGCGCCATGGGCGCGGAGGTGCGGGGCGCCGGCGGCTCGGTCATCACGGTGACACCGAGACGCGAGCTGCACGGGTGCGTGCACCGGGTGATACCGGACCGGATCGTAGCGGCCACCTATCTGTGCGCGGCGGCAGCCGCCGGCGGAGAGGTCACGCTGCAGAACGCGGAGCACCGGCACCTGGCTGCGGTGACCACGGTATTGGACCAGGCGGGCTGCGGCGTCCGCTGCGGCGAGGGGTACATACAGTTGGTGCGGACAGGGCCGCTGCGGGCCGTACCGCCGGTGCGGACGGCGCCGTATCCGGGGTTCCCCACCGACTGCCAGGCCATACTGATGGCGGCGCTGCTGCGGGCGCAGGGCACCACGGTATTTGTGGAGAATATCTTTCAGAGCCGGTACCGGCACGTGCCGGAGCTGGCACGCATGGGTGCGGACATCCGGACCGAGGGGCGGGTGGCAGTGGTGTGCGGCACGGAACGGCTGCACGGCACGGAGGTCGTGGCCACCGACCTGCGGGGTGGGGCAGCGCTGGCGGTAGCCGGGCTGGCCGCCGAGGGCATGACCACGGTGCAGGGCATCGGCCACATCCAGCGGGGCTACGCGGACCTGGCCGGGGACCTGCGGGCGCTGGGCGCCCGGATCACAGAGCAATAGACGAGACAGCAGAAACAGCGGAGGAGCACGGACCATGGCAAGGCGCAGACGGTACAACCATAAGCGGCGGAGAGGAAGCCTGAGCTTCCTCTACAAGCTGCTGGCTTTTGTGCTGATCTGCACCGCCATCTCTCTGGCTCTGACGCTGTTTTTCCGTATACGCAGCATCGAGGTCAGCGGCAATGACCGCTATACCCGGCAGGAGATCATCGACGCAGCGGGGGTCAATGAGGGGGACAATATGTTCCTGATGAACAAGTACAGCGCGGCGGAGCGCATACGCAGGGCGCTGCCCTATATCGAGACGGTGCAGTTCCGGCGGTCGCTGCCGGACGGGCTTTCCATCATCGTGACGGAGTGCGCGGACCCGGCGGCCATCGTGCAGGACGGGAAAGCGTACCTGCTGTGCGACACGGGGAACATCGTGGACGAGGTAACGCCCGCTGCCGCGAAGCAGCGGATGCAGGTAAAGGGCCTGACGCTGACAGACCCGGCGGTGGGTCAGCCGGCAAAGGCGGCGGAGGGACAGGAGCTGGCGCTGGAGCAGCTGCTGACGCTCATGCAGGCGCTGGACCAGCGCGGCATGACGGCGGACGTATCGCTGCTGGATATGAGCGACCCGGCACAGCTGACGCTGCGGTATCTGGAACGGTTCGACGTGCAGCTGCCCCGGGAGGCGGACTACGGCTACAAGCTGGACTATCTGATGGCCGTGGTGGAGAAGCTGGAGGTCAACGAAAAGGGCGTTATCAATATGATGCAGGAGGGGAAGGCACGGTTCATTCCGGAGTGATGCCGCGCGTACCGCACCGCATCGGGGACGCGGCGTAGGTGCTTCATGCTCCCGGCACAAAACTTTTTCGGTAAATTAAGTGCTTACACTTGACGCTTGCGTCAATTCGTAATACAATACAAGATATAGCATTTACCAGGAGATAATCCGTCATTTTCATACAAATTATGGCAGGAGGAGCAGACATGGCTTTTGGATTGGAAACCGGCCCGGAGAACGTTGTCAGCATCAAGGTCGTGGGCGTAGGCGGCGGCGGAAACAACGTGGTCAACCGCATGGTACGCAGTGGCGCGCAGGGCGTTGATTTTGTCGCAGTCAACACAGACAAGCAGGCGCTGAATGCCTCCAGCGCTACCTATAAAATTCAGATCGGCGAGAAGCTGACCGGCGGTAAGGGTGCGGGTTCCAACCCGGATGTGGGCCGCAAGGCCGCGGAGGAGAGCCGCAACCAGATGGCCAAGGCGCTGGAAAACACCGACATGGTGTTCATCACCGCCGGCATGGGCGGCGGCACCGGCACCGGCGCGGCACCCGTGGTGGCTGAGATCGCCCGGGAGGCAGGCATTCTGACCGTGGGCGTGGTGACCAAGCCCTTCGGCTTTGAGGGACGCCGCCGCATGACCCAGGCGGAACAGGGCATCGAGGAGCTGCGGAGCAAGGTGGACTCGCTGGTCATCATTCCCAACGAGCGCCTGAAATACGCCACCGACCAGAAGATCACCTTTGCCAACGCCTTTGAGATCGCGGACGACGTGCTGCGCCAGGCGGTGCAATCCATCTCTGACCTGATCCGCGACACCGGGTTCATCAACCTGGACTTCGCGGACGTGACCGCCATTATGAAGGACGCAGGTCTGGCCCACATGGGCGTGGGCCGCGCAGCCGGCAAGGGCAAGGCCGAGGAGGCCGCCAAGATGGCCATCTCCTCCCCCCTGCTGGAGACCTCTATCAACGGTGCACGGGGCGTGCTGATCAACGTCACCGGCTCCATGGACATCGGTCTGGAGGAGGTGGAGCAGGCCGCCACACTGGTGCAGCAGGCGGTGCATCCCGACGCGCTGACCATCTTCGGCGCCGCCTTCGACGAGACGCTGGACGATGAGATCCGCGTGACCGTCATCGCCACGGGCTTTGACGAGGCGCAGCAGGCCGCCAATGCCGCTGCTGTGACCCAGCCCGCACAGGCGGAGAACAGCGGCGCGCCCCAGCCCTTAGACGAGGTGAAGGGCGAGCAGGGTCAGGACGAGATGGACAAGTCCTTCGACGAGATCCTGCGGATATTCAATAAGGATAAGTTCTGAGAAACAGGCCCCCCGGCTTCGCCGGAGGGCCTGTCTATATAGAGCAAATAGCCTCCCCCACAGGGGAGGCTTTTGTATCACCATTGTGCAAGGTCAACGGGAACGACGACCTCTTTATCCATGCCGGAGAAGAGCAGGTAAGTCTCCTCCGTAAGCTCCTCCATCGGCGACAGGTCATACGTGCATATGAACACATTGTCGTCGGTGTCTGAAACGACAACATCCTCGGGATAGCACCAGTTTTCAAAGCCGTCATCGTCCACCCAGATAAGGTCGGGGAAGGTCTGGTAGTCCCCCTCCTCCACCACATAGGCCAGCAGGGACAGGTTCTCGTGGTCCAGCTCGGTATAGGCCACCACGAAGGCACCGCCCTCCAAGGTGAAGCATTCGCCCATCTCCGCGTACTCCCGCGCCGACGCTACCGCCTCACCGACGTACTCCGGAGAGCTCCAGTCGTAGTCGGGCGTCGGCTCATTGCGGTCAAAGATGTCACCGGACACGCCGCGCAGCGTGTTGATAAGCCCGATCAGGACGCTTACCACGATCACAGCGCCTATCACGCCGGAAGCGGCATTCTTCTTCGGTACGTGCCACTGGATATGGGACCGGGGGCGGCGGGTCTGGTTTTCATAGCAAACTTTCTCTTCGTGGCACTCCTTCTGCTCGTAGCAGACCTTCTCCTGTTCGGCGTAGTGGACGTCGCCGCCGGCGTCCACCCACTCCCGGCGGGGCGGGCGGTTATAGGCACCGCACTTGGGGCAGAAGCCCTCACGGGAATCATAGGTCTTGCCGCAGGCCTTGCAGCGGATAGAAGCCATAGGCGGTCCTCCCTTCTGTGTTCTCACCGCCATTATACAGGAGAAGCGGCGGAATGTCTATCACCTTTCGGTTGCGGCGAAAAAAAGGTGGGAAACCTGAAGTTGCACCGCGCGGACGCGCCCACCCCGTCGGGGTGGGCGCATCTGCTTATTCCACTAAGCCGTATTTGATCTTGATGCGGTCAAGCTTCTCCAGCATGGGCTCCGCCAGCACCAGCAGGAAGAATACCGTGGCCGCGGCGTGAACGCAGTCCATGGGAAAGCCGGTGACATAGTAGGCGGCGATGACCTTCCACTCCAGCGTGCGGGCATAGAGCAGGGCGGAGACGGGGTTCATGATGCCGCCGTAGATGAGCACGGCGGAGATTGCACCGAACACGCACAGGGCGGCGCGGCTGCGGCGCAGCCAGCCCCGGCGGAACAACACCCCCGCCAGGAAGCCGATGATGCCCATGGCGAACATCTGGAAAGGCGTCCAGGGACCCTGGGAGAACAGAACGTTGCTGGCCAGCATGGTCATGGCGCCCACCAGGAAGCCGGTCTCGCCGCCCAGGGCCACGCCGGAGATGATGGTCAGGGCCAGGACGGGCTTGAACTGGGGCAGCATGAAGAAGGCGGCGCGGCCCGCCACGCCCAGGGCGCAGAGGGAGGCCACCAGCACCAGCTCACGGGCCTGTGGCTTCCGTCCCTCGAACACCAGGAAGAAGGGCACCATGCATTCCAGCAGCACGGCGAAGGCGATGGGGTAGTAGGCAGTGTTGCCCAGGCAGAAAAAGCCCAGATACAGCGTGGCGGGGATACACAGCAGGATCAGTGCCGCCGCCAGACGGGTACGGTGGGAGAGCTTTCGCTTCTGCACCGGGGTCTGGAGCAGCGTCAGGGGCTTGGAGCGCCGGCCGATGGCGGCGATGCAGCCGAAGAGCAGGGCGATGAACAGGCCGTAAAGGCCCAGGGCTTGCCAGCCGGCCTGAGAGAGCGTGCCGCCGCCCACCAGGGCGGTGAGGTCAGTGTGCTTGGCCGCCAGCCAGAAGATCGCCATCGCACCCGCACCGCATACGGCGGCGATGGTCCTGCGCCACCAGGGGAGCTTTTTCGGCTTCCAGGCGGTGGACTCCTCCGCCACCGGAGGCAGAGGCTGCCAGGCGGCAGGCACCTCCGGCTGGGGCGGGACGGTCCCGCCGATGACCGCGATCACGTCCTCCGGCGTGACGGCACGGGGGCAGAAGTCCCGGGCCATACGGTTGGCGGAGGTGGTATAGAAGCTGTTGCCGGAGAAGAAGTCACGGGGTGTGCCCTCCGCGACGATGCTGCCGTCGAAAAACAGGGCGCAGCGGTGGGCATACCGGGCACAGAAGGCCACGTCGTGGCTGACCATCACCACTGTCGTGCCGGCGGCGGTCAGCGTGGAAAGAATAGCGGCAAAGGACTGCTTGAAGGCGGCGTCCAGGCCCTTGGTAGGCTCGTCCAGCAGCAGGATATCCGGCTGGTGCAGCAGCACCTTACCCAGGGCGGCCCGCTGCTGCTCGCCGCCGGAGAGGTCATAGGGATGGCGGTCCAGCAGCTCGGTCAGGCGGCAAAGGGCCGTCACCTGTTCTACCCGGCGGTCACGCTGGTCTTTGGGGAGGTCTGTGCCGTCAAAGGATTCGTACAGGTCCTGACGGACCGTGTTTTTCACGAACAGGGCCTGCGGGTCCTGGGGCAGAACGCCGATGCGGCCCGTATGGGTCACGGTGCCCCGCTGGGGCGTCAGCGCACCGGACAGCAGGCCCAGGGTGGTGGACTTGCCCGCGCCGTTACCGCCCAGCAGGGCCAGCAGCTCACCCCGGCGGGCCTGAAGGTCCAGACCGCGGACCACGTCCGGCTGGTCCGGCTCATAGCGGAACCAGAGACCCGCGCCGACAAGGGCGGTATCCCCGGCGGGATACACCGGCTCCGGCGGCAGCGGGCACAGGGGGTGTTCATCGCACCAGCCGGACAGGAAATCGCGGCCCTCGCGGACGGTGATGGGGCAGGGCGCGTCGCTGTCCACCCCGGCCCAGATACGGACGGCGGCGGGCATGGCCAGGAACATATCGTGGCCGCGGCCCCGCAGGGAACGGCACACCTCCTCCGGCGCGCCGGCACAGAGGAGATGGCCGCCGTCCAGCACGGCGGCGTGGGTGGCCAGGGGCAAGGCCTCCTCGAGACGGTGCTCCGTCAGGAGGACGGTGATGCCCAGCTCGCGGTTCAGGCGGCCCACGGTCTGCAAAAAGTCGGCGGCGGCAATGGGGTCCAGCTGGCTGGTGGGCTCGTCCAGTATCAGCAGACGGGGCTGGAGCACCATGACCGAGGCCAGGGCCAGCAGCTGCTTCTGGCCGCCGGAGAGCTCATCCACTTTCCTATGGAACCAGTCCTGGATGCCGAAGAAGGAGGCCATCTCCGCCACGCGGCGACGGATGGAGGGCGTGTCGCAGCCAAGGCTCTCCAGTCCGAAGGCCAGCTCATGCCAGACCTTGTCGGTGACGGTCTGCTCCTCCGGAGACTGGAGGACGAAGCCGATATCGGCGGCCTGCCGATGGGGCGGCAGGTCATCCAGCGGCTGACCGTCGAAGAGGATATAGCCCTCGGCCGCACCGTGGGGGCGCAGGGCGGGCTTCAGCTGGCGGAGAAGCGTGGTCTTGCCGCAGCCGGAGGCGCCGCAGAGGACCCAGAACTCGCCCTGACGGACCGTGAGGGACACATCCGCCAGCGCGGGGCGGGGCTGCTGGGGATAGGTAAAACCAAAATGCTCCAAACGCAGCAGTTCAGGCACGGGGAGTCCCTCCTTTCCGGACGAGATAGCGGCGCCGGGACAGGGTGTCCAGCAGCACCGGCGTAAAGCAGAGCAGGCTGTAAACGACGAAAAAACTGACCGTCAGCGGTGTGACGGGGCCGCTGATCAGCATGGGGTAATACTGAAAGCGCAAGCCGCCGGCCAGACCGCCGCCCAGCAGATACAGGCCGCAGAAGGCCAGCCAGAGGGCGACGGCACCGTCACGCCGGTCAAAGCGGTAGAGGGAGAAGGAGGTCCTCCCCGGCAGGCCATAGCCCCTGCAGCGCATACTATCGGCGGTAATGAGCCCGCTTTCCAGGCTCCAGGTGACGACGATAGAGAACACACGAAGGGCGCTTCTGACGCGCCGGGCCGGGGCGCCGGTCTGGGTATCACGGCCCAGATGCCGCTGGGCCTGCGCCACGGCACGGAGCCGCCGGACAAAGCGGGGCACAAAGCGGAGGATCATGCTCAGCAGCAGGGACAGCGCCGGGATGACGCGGCCAAAGAGGTACACCACCTTGTCCGAGGTGATGACATCGGTGACGCAGACGAACCACAGCGCCACGGCGCTGAGCATGGCGCCGGCGGCCAGACCGTAGAGCAGGCTCTCCAGCGTCAAAGGATTGCCGGAGGGCAGGTAGGCCAGAATGGTGACGCCCTGGTGGACAAAGGCCGGGTTCAGGGCCGCCGCCAGGAGGGCCATAGGCAGCAGCCACAGCAGGTGGCGGCGCAGGCCCTTGCCGCCCAGCAGACGGGCAACATACCACCCGCCGCCCAGCGTCGACAGAACCAGGCACACCGGGTGCATCAGCAGCATCGCGCAGGCGATGACCAGGGCGAAATAGGCAAAGCTCACCGCCGGATGGCAAGTGCGCAGCGTATCGTCCATGGGATCACCTCCTGCATACATGATGTCTTAACCTTTTGATTATACCCTGCCGCCAGGGGATACGTCAATCCTGCGTGCGGAAAAAGGGCGGCAAAAGCCGCCCTTTTGTCAGCCCATGTAGGTATTGCCCACGTCTGCACCCATATTACAGGTGTAGAGCCACTGAATACTCTCGCCGCCGGAGAGCGTATAGCTGTCCGCGCCATAGCTGGGGAAGGTTCCCCCCACGCAGTACATCCAGCCGGAGCTCCTGCCCACATTTTTTTCGAACAGGCCGTTGATGCCCCTGACATAGTTGCCGCTGGAGCTCACCGGGATACCCGCGTCACCGCAGGCCCGCTTCAGTACGGACATGACAGACTCACCCTCGGTGATGGTCACCGTGGCGGACAGGATCACGCCGTCGGCGGGGATAAGGCCCTTCACGCTGTCGGAGCACTTGTCCATATTATCAAGCACCGTGGCGCAGGAGATGTACAGCGATACGGATGCCGCCGGTGCAGGGTCAGGTGCAGGCGCAGGGTCCGGGTCCGGCGCAGAAGGCTGCTCCTGTTCCTGCTGTTTCTTCTCTTCTTCCAGCCGCTTCTGCTCCTCCAGGCGCTTGGCTTCCTCCTGCTTTTTGGCGTCCTCCTCGGCCTTTTTGGCATCATCAGCCGACTTCTGCTTGTCAGGCTTCTTATCGTCCGCGGTCTTATCCTCAGTCTTTGCCGCGTCCTGCTTGCCGTCAGCCTTGGTGGTGCCCGTTTCAGCTGTGTCGTCCTTCCTGGTGTCCGTGGTCTGCTCCTGCTTTGCCGTGGGAATGTTGCCGGGGGCGTACGATACGGTCTTTTTTCCGCAGGCGGCGCAGGTCAGCAGCAGGGACAGTGCCAACGCCAGCAGCCAGAATCGGTGGTTTTTCTTCATATCTCTCATTCCTCACAAAAGCGCCATACGCAGAGGCGCTTTCGCGCCCCTGCGTCGGCTGTTCTGTTGTTACTTGGAAACGCGCTTCTTCCGGGTCAGCACCACAACGGCTGCTGCCGCCAGGACCGCGCTGCCCAGCCACAGCACCATCTGACTGTCGTCCGCCGTGTTGGCAGAGTCGGTCTTGTCCGGCGTCGCGGTGGGGTTGTAGTAATAGTGGTTGGTGGACTCCGTCCAGCTGATGGCCACAGGAGACAGGCCGGTCAGCGTCACCAGCAGACCGCTGGGGGTTTTGGTGACAGCGGGGAATTCCACGGTACCCACATCCAGGCCGCAGTCCGCCATGGCGACCATGTGCGCCACGGTGAAGTTATACTGGCCGTACTTGGCGGCCACGGCCTCCGGGTAGGGCAGCAAAACTGTGATCTTGCCGGCTGTCAGGTCCTCCTTGGTGGCAGGACGCCACTCGTTGTTCTCGAATACGAGCAGCGACACATCCATGAAAACGGTGTTGTCCTTATTGCCCTTGCTGTTTTTCAATGTGATCTGCAGCTGCAGCTCGGCTTTGATCCTTTCCACGCTGTTCAGCTTCTCGTTATCCCGCAGGGTATCGGGCACTGTAATCGTGTCAGATACCTCGATGCGCTTCAGCGTACCACCCTCGGACTTCACCGCACCGCAGACGCACTGGATGCCGTTCACATAGGTGTGCCCGGTCTTGTTGACCACCGCATGGCAAACCTTGCAGACGTTCCAGTGGCCATCTTTGTCTGCGAGCATCTCCGTGCCGGGGGTGTGGCCCAACGCAGCGATAACGCGGGTCTCCTCCTTGGAGCAGACGGAGCAGGTGCGCTTCTCCGTGCCGGTCTCGGTGCAGGTGGGTTCCTTGGTGGTCGTCCACGCGCCGAACTTGTGGCCCGGCGCGGGAACGGACTTTTCCTCCACGGCGCCGCAAATGGAGCAGATCCGGCGGCTGACGCCGTCCTTGGTGCAGGTGGCGGCCACGGTCACTTTCCACTCGCCGAAGCGATGGGCGCAGGCGGCGTCAGTCATATCGTAGAGGGCGTTGGCCTTCTCCGTAAAGCGCGCATAGGCGGCCATGGCGCAAAGCGCCTGCTCCGTGGCCATCTCGTTGACGGCCTTGTCTGCGAACTGATGCTTAAAGCCGCCGTTCTTCGCCACGCGGTACTGCAGGAGGTTCCCCAGCACGCTCAGGGTCTTCCCCTCCACGGTCTTGGTAAAGCGCGCGTCCGTGTTGGCATCCAAATTCAGGGCGGAAAGGGCGATGACCACCTGTGCGCAGCTCTCGGAGGAGTCGTAGCCGCTTTGATACTTGCCGGAGAGCCAGTTGAGGGCTTTCTCCACGGCGGTGTTCACGGTTTCATTGCCGCCGTCCTTATAGTAGGGTGCCAGCGCCTGTAGCGCCATGGCGGTCATGTCCACGTCGCCGACAGATTTTCTGTCGGCGCTGGCGCTCCAGCTGCCGTCCGCATTCTGCTGGCCCAGAATGGCCTGCACCAGCCAGGAGGTGTCGGAGGTGTAATTGCGGCTGTTGAGCGCCAGCAGACCCATGACGAGACCGTTGATATCCGTGTAACTGGTATCGGTGACCTTCATGATATCCTTGTCCTGTAGCGCTGCCAGCAGGTTTTTGCCACCCACGTTGGCGGGGTCCTTGCCGATGGCGGTAAGGGCCAGGGCAATACGCTCATTGTCGGTGATGACGGGGGTGTTTTTATCATCGGGTTTCCGGAGGATGCCGTCAGAGCCGATGTTCGCCTTTACATAGGCCACAACCTTATCGTAGTAGGCCTGAATGTATGCATCGGACAGCTCCACGCCGGCGCGAGCCTGTCCCAGTACCGCCCATTCGCCGAAGAGATAGCTGACGACCGGGGCGCTCACCGCGCTTTGGATATACGCCTTGGCGCCGGCATACGCCTCATCGAAGCCGGGCACTTCCGTACCGGGCACCGTGGGATCCGTCGGGTCCAGCGGAATATAGGTGTCGGTAAAGAACAGGCGCAGGGTGTCGCCGTCCTTGAGATAGGTGTTGTCCAGCGTGGTCTTGGGCAAGGTCTCGGTGCCGCCCTTGACGGCGAGGCCGAACATCCAGCCGGAGGACTTGCCGTCGCCCTTCTCCTTGAGGGTGTTGCCCGCCGCATCGGTGATGCTCTTGATGTAGGTGCCGCTGCCGGTATAGGTGTAGTTGGCACTGTCCAAGCACGCCTTCACAGCGTCCCAAGCGGTGGGATCCTCGTTGACCTTGCCGGTGAAGGTAAAGTCGGAGATTCCCGTGAAGGTATGGCCGTTCTTGTTGTATCCGTCCACCTTGACCTTCACGGTGAGGGTCTGATTTTCGTTGGGGTCATTCTGTTCCGTGGTGCCGGACACCGTCAGGTCGATGTGGATGGGCTGCTTGTAGAATTGGGCAAAGTCCTTGTAGCGTTCCTTGGTCTCCTCGGTGCCGTTGATGCCGAACTTCTCCCAGTACTGGGCGTACTTGGTGTAGGTCAGGACGCTGTCCAGCCTAACTGTCGTATTGTACTCCGGCTGGTGCACCCGCAGCAGCTCATGCTCGATGACGGTGGGGCGGGAGGAATAGAAGGTGCGGTACTTCTCCGAAGCATACCAGCCGGGGATATCGTCGGCCTCGATGCCGTCGAAGGTCATATTCACCGTACCGCGGACGTATTTCAGCGTGCCGTCCTCGTTTTTGCAGATCTCCGCGAAGGGATACAGGTCGGAGGTGACCTTGGTCTTATCCGTATTCTTGTTCCTGATGCCGTTCCAGTAGGCGTTCTCGGTCAGCGCATCGGTCATAAAGTCGGCGGCATCCTTCAGTTCCTGCTCCTCAAAGGGCGCGATGGTGAAGGTAAACTCCTGCCGCGCCAGCAGAAGGCCGGAGCTGCGGGTGGTGATGGTGACCACATACTTCGCCTCCGCCGGCTCCTCACCGGGCAGCGGGCGGTAGACCATGGCGTGATAGCCGTTGAAGTCCAGCACATCGGGGGTGAGGCTCACCATCGTGACCTTCTGGTTATAACTGTCGCTCATGATGCCCTTTTCCTCCAGAAGAGCGGGTCTGGGCATCTGCATATCGTCGCTGACGGCATCCAATTTCACGGGCTTTGTCTTATCCACAAAGTCACGCAGGAGCCCCTGATACTTCTCCGCCAGAGCGTTTTGCATCTCGCTGGTCACGCTGCTGTCGAAGGGCGCAACGGTGGCGTCAAAGAGCACATCGGCATAGACCTCCACGCCGTTGTCGCCGGTGATGTGCGCCAGCGTGTAGTCATCGAAGGCGTCATAGGTCACGCGGGCGATCAGCCGGAACTTGCCGGCCTTCTCGGGCAGCGCCGTGCCGTCGGCGGGCTGCAGGGGGCGGTTGACGGTGCCCACGCCGGTGCCGTTGGTGCCGTTGGTGATGTAGAGCCACTCGGTGTTCCGGGTGCCCCACTGCACCTTCACATCATAGCGCCCCGCAATGCCGGAGGGAAGCGTGAGGTTGGAGGTGATGCGGTCGTTCACGGTGTAGAGCGTCCAGCCCGCCACCTCGCTTTGGGTGGCCCCGTTGGTATTCTCGCCGCGGATGAGTTCCCAGTTCAGGGACTCGGCGGCGCTCTCCACCAGCTGCTGCACAGCATCGGCGCTGCGTCCCACGGTGCCTCGCAGGATGATCTCCTTGGTGACCCCGGCATAGGCGATGCGGAACTTCAATCCCGTGTACTGCACGGTCTGGCGGGCGGTGCCGTCACCGGTGAAGTAGGTGATGTCGCCGTTGTCGGCAATGTACTGTACCTTGGTACCGTCAAAGCCGTTGGCCTTGGCGCTGCCGTTGACATAGGTGATCTCGGCCTTGTCCGCCACATCCGCATAGCCCTGTTCCCTCAGCAGGCGGCAGAAGGCGTCGGTGATGTTGGTTTCATCATAGAGTCCCACACCTTGCAGGGGCTGCACGGCAATATTCTTGCGCGTGAACTCGGCGGCAATGTCTTCCAGGGTCTGCACCTTTTCCGCATTCTCGGACCAAAGGCACAACTTGAAGGTCTTGACCTTCGCGGCCGCGCCGCTTCGGAGCGTGGCGGTGAGGGTCACCGTGACCTTATCCTTCGCAGGCGCGGTGAGCGCGCCGGTGGCGGTGTTCACCAGAGCGTTATCCGCCGTCCATGCGAGGGAAACGGTCTTTTCCTCGCCCTCCACGGAAACGGTGACGTTCGCGGGCAGGGTCAGGAAGCCGGTATAGGTCTGCGCGGTCTCCTCTTCCTCCTCCGGGTCGCCGCTCACCGGGGTAAGGCCGCGGAGCTGATAGACACCGGTGGCATCGGCCTTCAGAAGGTCTGCATTCTCGGCATCGAGCCCCAGTTCCTTATAGAAGTGCTTTTGCAGGGCGGTCAGGAAGTAGTCGTGCAGGTCCGTGACCGCTTCGCCGGGCTCTTCGATGCCGTATTTCTCACAGAGGTCGGCCTTATCGTTATAGTCCGTAAGGTCATAGAGTCCCAGCACATTCTTGGCGTACCAGTCGGCCTTGGCTTTCTTGGCGGCGTCGGAGGCGCTCATGCCCCGCAGGGACAGGCTCTGCTGGGCCTGGCTGACGGCCCGCAGGTCGTCGGCAGAGAGCACGGTGCCGCCCTGCCAGGGCAGAACGGGGAAGCCGCCGTTGAGGGTACCGTCATCCTGATTCATGCCCATATCCACGGCGAACTCCGCGGAGCGCATATAGTCCGCGGTGCGGGCAGTCATACCAGCCGTCACATTGCCCATAGCAGGTACATGAGCCACGGTATCCAGATAGACACAATTGGTGATACTCGTCCCGCTGTCAACCGTACCTACCACCGCGCCAATACCGCTTTCCGGGCCGGTGACGGTTCCAATAACGTAGCAGTTGATAAGCGCTCCCCATTTTTCATAGTAAGAAGAACCCTTTACAGCGCCCGCAATACCGCCGATCGCTTTGTTGGTGGTCTTTGCAGGGTCTGCATAGACCTTACCGGTGGAATAGCAGCTCTCCACCTTACCATAGGTATAACCCACGATACCGCCGACACTCAACGTCGAACCGTAAGAGACCGTTGTATTCTTGATACTGCCGGTGTTCACGCAGTTCCGTACAACGCTGTTCTCGCCCTCACTCTTACCCACGATACCGCCGGCAGCTCCATAACTGGAGCTGTTGGTAACAGAACCACTGAACAGGCAGTTTTCCACGGTACCGTCGTTGAAATCCACGATGCCGCCCACAACACCATTGGCAGTAAGCACGGCATCCACACTGAGGTTTTTCACCTTGCCCGTGCTGTCCACATAATCAAACAGTCCCTTGGAGCCCTTCAGGCCACTGACGGTGTAGTGATGCGCTTCATCGCCGTCCAAGGTGCCGGCGAACTTATTGCTGCTGGTGCCGATGGCCGTCCAGGTCTTGCCGTTGAGGTTGATGTTGGCGGTGAGTTTGCCGTTGATGGCTTTCTGCCCGCCGTTGACCGCATCGGCAAACCAGGCCAGCTTCGCGGCGGTATCGATCAGGTAGACACCGCTCTCGTCCTGCGCGGGCGCGGTCTTGGTCGTGCCATCCCAGCCCGCACCGGCATAGGTCAGTGTTACCTTGATGGTGTCGTTTTTGGCAGCGGTAAAGCTGCCGCTGACCGTGATATAGTCCGCCTTGGCGACGGTATAGGCATACGTCTCGCCGGCGTAGACGATGTATGCGCCGTTCTCGTCTGCTGTGATCGTGCCGCCCACGGGGTGGGTCACGGTCACCTTGGCATCCTCCGGAGTTACGGCAAAGGTCAGGGTGCGGGTGGCAAGTTCGGTCAGCGTGACGGTCTCGGTCACATCGGCGCTCACGGTGATGTTCCCCGTCTTGGTCTCGTAGCCGAACTTGCTGACGGTATAGGTATAGGTACCGGCGGCAACGGTGTATGCGCCGTTTTTGCCGGTGATCTCCGTGCCGCTACGGTCCTTCAGCACCACCGCTGCACCGGTGGGAGTGTTAAGGGTGAGGGTGTGGGCTGCGGCGGCGGCAAAATCCTTGAGCCGGACATAGTAGTTGCTGCCACTTTCGCTGAAAGACAAGGTGAGTTTTTCATCCTTATTCAACACCGTGCTAAAGGTTTTCCAATCGTCCTCCTCATAGACTGTCAGCAGAGTAGTAGTACCCTTTTTCACGGTAAAGAAGGCGGAGTTATCCTCATCCCAATTGTTTTCATATCCCTTTGCAAGATACCGGAAGGACACCAAGCGGGACTCTGTCGCCGTCAGGGTCAAGGAAGTCGTGCCGTAATACTTTCCATTGCTCTCCAAATAGTTTCCGGCAGCGTCCTTGACGGGCTTAAACCCGCTGGTGCCATTGGTGGCGGTGATGCCCTCGATGTCTTGGAAGATATCATCAAAGGTCAGTTTCTTTGCAAAGGGCAAGTTCACGGTGACGGCGGCAGCGGCAACGGTGAAGCTGCCGGAAAGGTCATCGCAGCCATCCAACTTGGCCGTGTAGGTATAGTTCCCGGCGGGGAGGGTGCAGTTCGTGCCGCTGCCCTCGTACACCTTGGTACCGTTGTACTTCACGGTGACGGTGGGCGCGGCGGTCACGCCCTCCGGCTTGGTGATGTTGAAGGTCACCGTCTGCTTTGCCAACTCGGTCAGCTTGACGGTCTTGTTCACATCGGCGGTCGCAACATTGATCGTGCCGGTGGCCGTCTCATAGCCGAACTTGCTGACGGTGTAGGTGTACTCGCCCGGCTTTACCGCGTACACGCCTTTGCTGCCGGAGACGGTTTTGCCTTCCTTATCTTTCAGAGTGACCGTCGCGTCCGTCTGGTCCGGCGCTATGGTCAGCGTGTACAGCGGGGAAACGGTAAAGTTTTTGAGCTTGAGTCCGCTTGAGGAACCATAACTCAGCGTCAGTGTCTCCCCAATTCTCAGATCAGCAGAAAAATTCTTCCACTCGGAGCTATAATAGGAGGCTAACAGTTGACTACTGCCTTTTTTGACATAGAAGTCCGTATAACCTGTACCGCCGCAATAGTCAAAAGATACAGTTACATTCTTGATAGCCGCAATCGTTATCGTTGAGGGGGAATAGGAACTCGCGTTACTTGCCGGTTGTAGGCATCCCTCAGATTGTACCGGCTCAAATGGACGGGACGTACTATTCGTTGCCGTGACGCTGTCACTGATGGCACTAAAGAAATCGGAGAATTGCAGCTTGTCCTTGACCTCGATCGCAAAGCTCGCGGTCTTGCCTCTATAGCTGACGGTAATACTTTTCGATTCCGCCGGCTCGCTGGTGTCAAACCCTTCAAACGTCACACCGGCGGCGGCATAGTCGCCTTCAATGGTGCGGGTTTCATTGGTGCCATCATAGTTCACCGTGAGGACCATGCCGGTCAAATCCAACTTCGCATCGCCCTTGTAATAGACCTTCTTGGTTGGTGCGGCAGTCACTGCAATCCCTGCCACCTTTTTCAGCGCCACGGTTTGGGTGCTGTTCTCGGTGGGCGTCACTTCGCCGACGGCGGGCTCATAGCCCTCGTCGTCGCTGACGGCGGTATAGGTGTACGCGACGCCCTTCAGCAGCTTATAGATGCCGTCGCTCTGCGGCTCAACAGTCATGTCGCCCCGCTTGACGGTCAGGGCCGCACCCGTGGGCGTGACATTGAAGGTCACGTTCACCCAGGCAGAGGTATCCTTCTCCAGCGTAACAGTAACATTGGCAGGATCAGCCACGGGATTATCCTTGTTCCTCACGGTCACGGTGCCGGTTTTTGTGGTGTAACCGTCACAGGACACGGTATAGGAATACGGTGCATCGGCGGCAGGCAGCGCCACGGTGGTGGAGCCGGTATAAGTGCCGCCGTTTATCGTAAGCACAGCATTCTCGGGCTGAATGGCAAACGTCACCGCCGCGGTGGGGGTCTCCCAGCTGAGGGCGGGATAGTCGCCGGTCTTGGCCATGAAGGCGCTGCCTAACAAGGCTGCAAACGCGGGGGATTTCATCTCCTCGGCGGATTTTGGAGTAGACTCCGTTTCAGTACCATATACACCTTTTAGGTTGTCAACAGCAATAAAATAACAGTTAGAAACGGTAACGCCATAACCATAACCAGCAATTGCGCCATAATTTGTCGTGGACTTTGTTACTATCTGTCCAGCATTATAGCAGTTGCTGATTTTTGCACTGGGAGCATTTCCAGCAATACCACCCAAACACACACCCTTACCGCTTCGATCGCTGGAAATCGTGCCAATGTTGTAGCAGTTTAAAATCTTGGAACCATTGGAGGTTTCTCCGGCAATGCCACCTATCCATCTGCCATCAGCACTGGCACCTTTGATTGCAGCGGTATTCTTACAATTCTCAATGCTGCCCGCATTTTTTCCGGCAATACCGCCAACATATTTTTTCCCTGTAACGGTTCCCGCAATCCCAAGATTCTGGACTTTGCCGGAAGCCGCAATTTTTGAAAACAGCGCTTGACATTCGCCTGCTTCATTCTCAAGTGCCAGCGTCACGGTGTGGCCGTTGCCGTCAAAGGTGCCGGTAAAATCCTTGGCATAGGGCGCCGTGACGGTGATATCCGCCGTCAATTGATAATTGCCGCCGGGCTCCATCTCGGCAAAATCCTTCGCGGAGCTGACAGTTCCTTCCGCCAGCGCCAGCGCCGCGCCGCCGCTGCGGGCAGACCGGGACACAGGCACTTCCTCAGCGGGCTCCTGCTGCTCCTGCTGCTCCTGCGTCTCCTCATTCCCGGCAGGGACGGTGTTCTCCGTGTCCACCGGAGCTATCTGTTCCTGCTGGATCTGCTGCTCCTGATCCGCGGCCAGCGTGTCGGCCAACACGGAGGTGGGCAGCATGCTGACGACCATCACGACGGTCAGCAGCCAGCTTATGACTCTCTTCCTCATATCTCTTTCTCCTTTATGTAAATTTTTTGTCGACGTGAGGGGGTGGGCGGGGATGCGGCAACATCCCCGCCCCACTTATGGAAAAGCACGCGGCCAATGGCCGCCTCAGCTTGACAAAGGGGACCCATCTGTACAGTTTCACTGCGCAGATGGAAAGCGCACGGCGCCTCAGCTTGACAGTCGAGTTTTCCGCACCGCTTCGCTGTGTATGGCAGCGTGTCAGCCTGGCAAGGGAAATGTTTTTCATGCCCTGCATGAAAAACGGGACAGAGTGCACTCTGTCCCGCGAAAATGAAACGCTGCCCGGCGCAAAGCCGGACAGCGAACGCAATAGATACGACCCCTGCACCACGGAAAGACGTCGCCGCCCCCGCCGCCCGCCCAAAAGGGCCGGCCGCGAAAAAGGCGGCGCAAAAAACACCGACCTCCCGTTCAGGAGGTCAGCGTGGTACATCTACATGGTGGTACAAGATTCCCGCACACGGAGAGCGCGCCCGCTGCAACTTTGTCCTACACAATGCAATTCTCCTGGCTCGCGCCGCGGGGGACAGACATCCCGCCTCGTTTGCAGCCTACCTTCTCATGGGCTTACCCACAATGGCGGACTTTCGTCCCGGCGGCTTACGCCGCTTCGGTGCATCCTTGCGCTCACAGTACCGGTCGTGCGGGGTTTGGCTACCCCTTTCCTTCTATGCCGACGCCTGGCCCGTGGTGGGCTGTACGGCCGCCGGCGACATTGGATCAACAGACTGTTTATTTACTTGTCAGCGACATTATATTACAGGAATTGGCCGTTGTCAACCCTCCTCCCTACCCCAATGCCACGTCCAGGATCATCATTACGGTAAAGCCCGCGGCAAAGGCCAGCGCCCCCGGGCCGGGGTCGCCGCGCGTGGGCAGCAGCTCGGCGGCCACCACATAGAGCATAGCCCCGGCGGCAAAGCCCAGCAGCCAGGGCAGCGCCGGAACGATGAGCGCCGCCGCCAGCACCGTCACGCCGGCGGCCAGGGGCTCCACTGCGCCGGAGAGTACACCGCCCAGAAAGGCTCTTCCCTTTCCTGCACCGGCGGTACGCAGGGGCAGCGCCACGATGGCACCCTCCGGCACATTCTGGATGGCGATGGCCAGCGCCAGCGTAAACGCCGCAGCGGGCGTGGCGGCTCCTGCCGCCACACATCCGGCATAGGCCGCACCCACCGCCATCCCCTCCGGGATGTTGTGCAACGTCACCGCCAGAAGGGTCATGGTGGTGGAACGGTCGGTAACAGCCTCCGGCAGCAGTCGCTCCAGCAGCCGCAGGAACAGCACCCCCAGCCAGAAACCGCCCGCCGCCGGAAGGAAGGACCAGCGGCCCATGTCCGCCCAGTCGATAGCGGGCAGCAGCAGGCTCCACACCGAGGCAGCGGTCATCACCCCGGCAGCGAAGCCCTCCAGCACGCGGCGCAGAACGGCGGAGGGCGCTCTTCGCAGGCAGAATACGCACGCCGCACCCAGCGACGTGCCCCAGAAGGGGAGCAATATCCCCTGAAGGACAGATGATTGCATAGACACTCCCTTTTCCGTATCCGTAGTATGCGGAGCCGGGCGACTCCGTACAGTCTATCCTACGCAGCGGGAAACAAAAGGTGAAAAGACAAGGGCCCCCGCCGAAACGGGGGCCTTTGGGAAAATACAAAGTCATTCAAAATGCTAAGATAAGGCGGGAGCGCCCGAAGGGTGCTCCCGCTGCGCGGCTTATTGCTTTATGTGAGATGCAGCTTCACTGTACCGGCAGCTCCACCGCAATAGTAGTGCCCTCATCTGAACTCTCCTCTACCCGGACGCAGCCGCCGTGGAGATCGGCGATCTCCCACACCAGTGAAAGTCCCAGCCCCACGCCGCCGTACTCCCGGCTGCGGGACTTGTCCACCCGGAAGAAGGGCTGGAAGATGCTCCGCTGAAATTCCTCCGGAATGCCGCGGCCGGTGTCGGAAACGCGGATCAGGACTTTTTCCGTCTCCTGTGTGACGCAGACCCACACCGAGCCGCCAGGGCGATTGTACTTGACGGCGTTCTCCGTCAGGTTGAAGATCAGCCGATAGATCAGCGCGTCGCTGCCGGTCATAACGCCGTCGCCCTCCGCTTTTAGCGTGACACCGCGCTTTTCTGCCAGCGGGGCGAGGTCTGTGAAGATCTCCTCAATCATTGGGATAAGCTGAATCTGCTCGTTCCGCGCCACCTGCTGCAAATTGCTCATTTCCAGCAGCGTTTTGGTCATCTGCGTCAGCCTCTCCGTCTGCTCCCGCAAAAGCAGGAGAAACTCCGCCGTCTCCGGCAGCACATCGGTGTGCTCTGCGGAAAACAGCTCCAGCTGCGCCTGCATCAGCGCAAGCGGCGTGCGCAGCTCGTGGGCGGCATTGCCGGTAAACTGCCGCTGGGCGGTAAAGGCGTTGTTCAACCGCTCCAGCATCTGGTTGAAGGAGTGGCTGAGCTGCCGGAATTCCGGCAGCACGTCCTCATCGATCCTCACATCCGCCAGATTGTTCAGCTGCACCTTCTCTACCTGAGAGGCGAAGCTGTGCAGGGGTTTGAGGGCTCGCCCGCTGACGAAATAGGCGAGGATGCCGCTGAGCAGCGTTACCGCCGCTGTGATGTACCAGTTGGTGGTGCGGAAGCGTCCCTGCGCCCCATCGACAACGATGGTCAGCTCCTCGCTGGGTGCAACGAGCTGCGGGTCAAAGCTTGCCGCGCCGCCCTCATTCAGGATCACCGTGCCGCCGCCCTGTAAGCTGTCTGCAATGGTGTCCATATAGTACACACCGGAGGAACAGAGCAGCAAATTCATGGCCACGCAGGTGATGCCGATGAGCAGAACGGTCATCAGAGTGATGCGCCACTGCAGGGAAAGCCGCTTCATTCTTCGTCCCCTCCCATCAGATAGCCCTCGCCGATGCGGTTGCGGACAGGGTCGTAGCCCAACGCGGTGCGCAGCTTCTTCCGCAGGGCGGAGATGTGGACGCGGATGGAGTTGCTGAAGCTGTCCACGCTGTTGTCCCAGACGTGATCCATCAGCTCCTCCTGACTCACAGGCCGCCCCTGATGCGCCATCAGGTATTCCAGGATCCCCGTCTCCTTGCGGGTCAGCGTCAGGGGCTGCCCGTTGGCGGAAACTGCCCGCGCACGGGCATCAAAGGTGAGCTGCCCGCAGCGCAGCACCACATCCTGCTGGGTAAACTGCCTCAGGGTCAGGCTGCGGATGCGCGCCTCCAGCTCCGCCAGATGGAAGGGCTTCGCCAGATAGTCATTGGCGCCGGCATCCAGACCCGTCACCTTATCCTCCACCTCGCCGCGAGCCGAGAGGATCAGCACAGGTGTCTCTCTGTCGGTCTGCCGCAGAGTGCGCAGCACCGTCATTCCGTCCTTTTTCGGCAGGTTCAGATCCAGCAGCACCAGATCGTACCGCTCCGTTTCCAGCAGCTCCAGCGCCTTCTCGCCGTCGTAGCAGCAATCCACGCTGTAGGCCGACCGCCGCAGGCTGCGGGCGACGGTGTCGCACAGGGCGCGCTCGTCCTCTACAATCAAAAGGTGCATAGTCGCCTCCTTAATGAACAGGTTGTCTCCTATTATAGCAGAGCCGGATAAAATTTGTGTTAAATTTCTGTTCTTAACAGAGATTTTAACCCACCTGCGCTATGATAGGCCACAGAAACAGGAAAGGGTGATCAAAATGAGTCACAGGAAGAAGGCAGCAGCGCAGGTCACGCTGCTGCTGGCGGGAGCCGCCATGCTGTGCTTCGGTGTCTGGCGGGGCGAGGCCGCCACGGTGCTGAGCAAAGCGATCAAATTATGTTTGGAGTGTGTGGGCATTGGATAAGAAGAATACTTCGGGCGCGTCCCATCTTTTGGCCCGTTTTCGGGGCTGGATACAGGCGGGGGCGGCCTTATTGACCAACCTGCACCTGCCGAACTTTCTCAAGGGCGGCTTGTATCAGGGCGCGGGCAAGACCGTCTGCGTGCCGGGGCTGAACTGCTACTCCTGCCCGGCGGCCTCCGGCGCCTGTCCCATCGGGGCGTTTCAGGCGGTGGTGGGGTCCTCCAAGTTCAGCTTCTCCTATTATATCACAGGCTTTCTCATTCTGCTGGGAGTACTGCTGGGGCGCTTCATCTGCGGCTTCCTGTGTCCCTTCGGCTGGTTTCAGGAGCTGCTGCATAAGATCCCCACGAAGAAGCTCTCAACAAAAAAGCTCAAGCCCCTGACGTACCTCAAGTACGCCGTGCTGCTGGTGATGGTCTTCCTGCTGCCGGCGTTTCTCGTCAACGACGTAGGCATGGGTGACCCCTTCTTCTGTAAGTATCTCTGCCCCCAGGGCGTGCTGGAGGGGGCCATCCCACTGTCCCTTGCCAATTCCGGCATCCGGGCAGCGCTGGGCAGCCTGTTTACCTGGAAATTCAGCATCCTGCTGGCAGTGATCGTGCTGAGCATCGTATTTTACCGGCCCTTCTGCAAGTGGCTGTGCCCGCTGGGTGCGTTTTACGCGCTGTTTAACAGGGTGTCCCTGTTCCAGATGAAGGTGGATAGGAACAAATGCGTCTCCTGCGGAAAATGCGCCAAGGCCTGCAAAATGGATGTGGACGTGACAAAAACGCCCAACCATACTGAGTGCATCCGCTGTGGGATGTGCATCCGCGCCTGTCCCACCAACGCCGTCAGTTTCCGCTACGGCTTTGGAGACGGCAAAAAAGAACCTGTAGAACCTGCAAATACATTAAAAACGGAGGAAACAAAATGAACGTAAAGAAAATCATCACACTGCTGCTGGCGCTGGTGCTGGCCGCCGGTATGGTCGCCTGTGGCACAAAGCCCGCAGAGGACACAGACGGCAATGATGGCGGCGAGGAGGCAAAGGCGCTGTACGAGCAGCTGATGGCGCAGGAAAATGCCATCCTGTCGGAAAACACAGCTCTTTGGGAAAAGGTCTTTATGGCAGCCGATAAGGGCATGGCCATGATAGAGGACGGCGGCAACTACGGCGATTTTCTGCTCAAGACCATCGAGAATGCCAAGGATCAGTTCACCGAGGAGGAACTGACGCTGCTCACCGGCGAGGCCACCAAGATCAAGGATATTGAGAACCAACGGGCGGAGCTGGAGACGAAGTATCCCTGGCTGTCAGAGACGCCTGATGACGATGACAATACGAGCGTCCCGGCGGGCAGCGATATGACCACGCCGCCTGACGATGGCAGTATGCAGAAGTTTCCCGCCTTTGAGGGCAAGGATCTGGACGGTAACACGGTGAAGAGCAGCGAGCTGTTCGCCAAAAACGCCGTCACCGTTGTGAATTTTTGGTTTACCACCTGCAACCCCTGCGTGGGAGAGCTTGCCGAGCTGGACGCGCTGAACAAGGAGCTTGCGGAGAAGGGCGGCGCCCTCATCGGTGTCAACACCTTCACGCTGGACGGCAACGAGACGGCCATTTCCGAGGCCAAGGATGTGCTTGCCAAGAAGGGCGCGACCTATCAGAACGTGTATTTTGCTTCCGATGGAGAGGCCGGCAAGTTCACCACCAATATCTTTGCCTATCCCACCACCTATGTGGTTGACAGGAACGGCAACATCGTGGGCGACCCCATCGTGGGCGCTGTTACGGAAAAGAATCAGGCGGAGGCACTGCAAGCCCAAATCAGCAAGGCTCTATCCGCCGATATGGGCTGACAAACAGACTTGTAGATATCTCCTGTACCTGTTTGTGGTCTGATTTCAGATACATATCAGCAGAAAAAAACGGGACGGCTGTTCTTTTGAGGAACAGCCGTCTTTTTCTGGGAAGACAGCGAATGGGGCGCGGGGCTATTTGCCCGCGCCCCTGAAGGTGAGCCTGTTTACTTTTCGATGATTTGCAGTGATTTTTCCTGACGTCGCCGCCTGATCTGCCATGTGGTCAGTGCAAGGCATCCGGCAAGAGATGTGCAGAGGGAGAACCCCCACAAGCCTAACACGCTGCTGTCGCCGGTCTGCGGGACTGTGGTCACGCGCCAGCCTGCATACACGGTCATATCCTTCGTCAGATAAGCACCGGAAACCTTGTTTGTCAGGCTGCGTTCGCTGTACCAGCCGGTAAAGGTGTGGCCGCGCCAGGTGGGGACATATTGGGTCAGGTCAATGTAGGCATTGTACGTTCCCTGCACACTGGAAATATCACTGCCGCCGCCTGTTTCAAAGCGCAGCGTGTAGTAGGTGACAGGCGGATAGTAGTAGCCGCCGCCGGTATACGTCCAGTGGGCGTAGACGGTGGTTTTGGCATGGAATACGGTATCCGTCGTGACCTTCGTACCGCCATTCTTTTCGGTGTACCAGCCGTTGAAGCTGTGCTTGCTCCGGGAGGCACTGGGCAGCGAACTTAGCTTCTGATTGGTGGTGGTCATGCTGCCGACAGAGGACGTACCATCGCCCGCGTCAAAGGTGACGGTATGCTCGTTGCGCTTTTCAAACGTTGTAGTTATGGTGACGTCCTCCTCCGGCTGGGCGAAGGTATAGGTATCCTCCCCAACCGCAACGGCGGCAGGGGTGCCGTTGATGGATAGCGCGCTGAGCATATAGCCCTCATCGGGTGCAATGGAGAGCATGACAAACTCGTCCTTGCAGAACAGAGGCGTGCCGTCCTCGGCGGTTTTCGCAAAATTTGTCACCGTAACTGTGCCATTTTCGCTGCTCGTAGCCGTTACTCTGTACTGCGGCGCACCGGCCACCGTCACCTCTACCGTAACAGTCTGCAAGGATTCCTGCTCCGGTAGGACGACAATGTCTGTGCCTGACAGGTCAAGCGTTCCGTTCACGGTAAAGCTCTGCTCCCGCTTTGACGCCTGCTCATACGTCTCTGGTATTTCCCATATCACAGGGATATTGGTAAACATAGAGCTGTCTCTTGCCGTGAGAATCCGAACCGTCTTCGGGAGACTTTCCTCCAGATTCGCACCGTTCGGTAGATTCAGGGCAGAGGGATTATCCCTGCGGTCAAGCGTGTTCATACGTATCTCGTTGATATACGCAGTTCTATTGTTGCCGGCGTCCATGATAACGATCTCGTGCTTTATGCCCTCGTCCATGTCCGCTTTTATCGTATAGACGCCATTCTCATCCGGCTCCAGAGGCGTACTCCCGTCCTTTACGGTGAACTCCGATTCATCAACCACGGTGAATTGCAGATCGCCCCAGTATGTACCGCTCTCGGTTTGCCCATACTTGCCGGTAAGTTCCTTGCCGGAGGGATATTCCAGCGCCACCGCCGGGTCGGCGTCTATGATGATGTTCGGCGTTGAAACGTATCTTGTCCCCACCTCGTTTGTCGCTTTCGCATAGTAGTACCAGCTTCCGTTATATTCCTCATAGGAAATCACATCGAATGTCAGGAGCGAGGTCGTGTCGAACTGCGTCCACTTGATTTTGCCCTCTGCATCCAGTGCTTTCAGCTGCTCCTGCGTGTAGCGTACCGGCGATCCGAAGTAGTAGCCGATTTTGTTTGATGTGACGCGGATATCCATAAGATAGCCTTCCTCAGTCTTTGACGGCATATCCGCGTAGCAGAAATCGCTCTCCGAGTCTGCGTGATAGCCCCAGAAGCGCCTGCTTCTGAGCCCTAACTCCAGCGTTGGCAGTTCAGTCTCCGGAATCACCTGAAGGAACGTCCGGTTCGAGTTGATGATGCCGAGGTTATAGTAATTATTCTCCCCGCGGCTTATTTTGATGTCCTCGTTATCCCAGTCGACAAAATAGGCTTCCTTCGGCAGATGATCGAACGGCAGTTCCAGTTCAGACCCGTGCGGCACGCCAAGGTGGAGGATCGTGCTGCTCGGGTCGTTTCTGTCACTCAGGATCAGGACCCGGTGCCTTCTGTACAGAGTTATCTTTGTTGTGGTGCTGTTGCCCGCATTATCCGTAGCAACGACCTCATACACAAGTCCTTCGTCATTGTTGCCGCCGTCCGGCGCGGTCAGCTGATAAGCCTGTCCGGTCTGCACGGTCTGCTCCTCACCGTTGATCGTCACAGACTTGACGCCGGAGGACACCTCCTTGTCTCTCACCGGGTCGCTGACTGTGAAGCTGATCGTACCGGGCTGCCCGTCGTCGGTGTCGTCGGCGGTATACTCCATTCCATTCGCAATTCCCTCGGTCACCGGAGGCGTGGTGTCCTTCGCCGACACAACCCCGCATACGGTGCACTTCTTTTCCTGGTTTTCCCACTCTCCGGGAATATGCTCACCATCCGGTACAGGTCCACGCTCTAGCGGATTCCGGGCCGGGCAGCGTGTGCATCCCCAGACATGACAGCCATTCCGGTTTTTCCAGCCGTAGGTATGGTTTCCCTCGCAGGAGGTCTCCATCATTTTCACATCAAGATCAGTTATCGCCCATCCGTAGTTCTGCGTGTATGGCAGAGTCAGCAGTGACAGGTCAATCATTCCGTCGCTGTCCGGAATCAGGAAATCAGTGAGATGCATGAAGTAGCTCGGTTTCCCATCCGTTCTGAGCGCGTAACCGTTAGCCGTCAGCATGACGATCTTTCCATCCTTTGAGCCGACCTTTATCCGGTCGTTCGTCGCGATCGACGGATCCGCCACGAGCTGCTCCGGTTTGTAAACAATGTCGCCGTAGCCGACAGCCGCCGCGTCCGAGCCGTTGCTGCGGTAATTGGTCGACAGATTCAGGGTAGCGTCGGTAAGGGTTATGTCCATTCCGCGGCACCAGCGGCCGCCGCCTATCGCCGCTCCGTAGTGTCCCGTCGCCGTAACAAAGCCGCCCGTCACCGTGATATCACGGGCGGGGACATACTGCCCGCCGCCGATACCCGCGCCGTTGTGGCCGCCTTTAGCCGTGACCGTGCCGCCGGAGATGTAGATATCGTGGGCGGCGTTGATGCCATTCATGTCCTGCTCCGTTGTCCAGCAGCCACCGCCGATACCAGCGCCTCCGTCACCGCCTTGAGCGCTGACTGTGCCACCATAAATATAGATCTCACTGCCGCGACCCTTATAGCTGCCGCCGATGCCGGAGGCCAAGCGGCCGCCGTTGGCTTGCACCGTGCCGGAGTAGAAATACAGTTTCTCACCGCTTCCGCCCTGGCCGCCGCCGATGCCTGCGCCGCCATTGCCGCCGATGGCCGCTATGGTGCCGCCCCAGTAGTCAGGATTGCTCCGAGAGCCAAAGTGCATATTCACGCCGTGGCCGTACATATCTCCGTTGTAATAACCGTTGGAAATATTGCGGGTCGCGTAGCTTCCTCCTATGCCCGCCGCTTTGTCGCCGCCCTTGCAGGTCACCGTGGTGCCTGTGCGCGCCAGAACATAAAGCTGACCCTCGCTGCGGTTTTTCTGTATTGCCGCGCGGCCGTCGGCACCTTGCAGGGAGCTGTTCTTGCCGATGAAATAGATATATGCCGAAGCCTTCTTATTTAATTCAATAGCCGGCCCCTTGGAACTGGGACTCATCTCGATATTTACGCCGTCAATAAATACGTGCGGCGCGGTTTTATCTCCCTTGATGAATATCTTCTTATCCCATGCCCATGTGTCCCTGAGCTTATCGGGAACGGACGAGTAGATGTAGTAGCTCCGACTGTCCTTAATGGATATGTCCGATGTCCGGTTGTACACGTCAATGCTCACGTCGTACTTTGGTATGGTATCCATCGGCCCGTCCGCCGCCAATACTGTTGTCGGAAGCAGCGTCAGCACCATGCAGCACAGCAGCAGGATGCTAAGTATTCGTTTCTTCATTGGCTTTTCTCCTCCTGTTCGTGTCGGTTCGGTTTGTCCGTCCCGTCTTTTTTCTGGTTTTCTCTGATTCTGAGCCGGAAGCACAGCGCGGTGATCGCTGCCGCCGCGGCAAAGGAGACGACGCCTACCAGCACATAGCCGCCCGCGTCCTCCCGCAGCAGCATCGCGCCGAAGCTGCCCCATGCGGCGGTCTGCCCCGGCCCGACGACCGTGCCCGCCGTCTGCGTCAAGACCGCGCACAGCAGCATACACGCTGCGGAGAGACTTATTACCTCGCGCCGCTGCCTCCGGCGGGTGTTTTCCCGCACCCGCTGCTTGACGAGTGCGACCCGTCTTGCGGTATCGTACATATCGTTTGAACCTCCTTTCTGGATTTTTTGAAATGCGGCTTAAAAACCCCTTCACTTATATAGGTACAAAAAATCGAAAAAACTCTCACCCAAAACGCAAAATTTTTCAAAAAAATTTGAGAGCCGCCAAAAAGCAGCTCTCGGGGAGTGGTTATTCGGTTATTGCTTCCGTGATAATCGGAAAACGGACAATCTTCCCGCCGCCACCAGCAGCACCGGCAGGGCGTAGGCGATGTACTGCGCCGCGCCGCCGTAGGCGATCAGCAGATTATAGATGGCGTGGAGGGTGATGACCGCGCCCAGCAGTCCGCAGGTGCCCGCGACCTTCAGCCACGTCCGCCGCCATGTGTAGGCAAGCCCGCCGCCCACAATCAGGCCGCAGAGGACGTGCATGGCTCCCGTGCCGAAGCCCCGGAAGAAGATGAAGGAGAAGCGGTCAGCGCCGTTCTGGATGAGATAGCACACATTTTCAAAGGTGGCAAAGGCGAGGGCAACCGTGATGGCGGCAGCCTTGATTTTATCCCCCTCCGGCTCAAACACCAGCAGATAGAACACCAGCGGCAGCAGCTTCATCATTTCCTCCACCACCGGCGCAATCTCCGCCGTGGCGGCAAGGGCATCCGCCTGACACACCGCCGCGAGAAAGGTGTTGATATAGGCCGAGAGCAGACACACCCCCATTCCGGCAATGCAGAACAGGAATAAGCGTAGCTGCCGCCTGCCCATGCACAGAGCGGCCACCAGCAGGGGAGATACCATGCAGAGGAAGATGTTTTCAATATAGGTCATGCTTCCACCGCCCTTCTCGTGGCGGGTAGCAGCCCCAGAATCGCAAACGTCAGCAGCATATCGCACCAGAAGGTTGGGCTGGTCGGTGAGGTATCCGGCCAAAAGCAGCCCGCCGTCCAAAGCAGATACTCTGCGAACGCAAAGCACAGCACGCCGATGTGAAACCACCGCATATTCCGCGCCGCGCCCGTCTGCCCATTGGCGTAGACCAGCCCACGAATGGCACAGAAGGAGAGCCATATCATCATGCCGCACCAGATCAGGTTGGAGAGAATATCCCCGAAGATGCAGTAGAACGCCAGCAGCGGCACGCCGAACGCAGGCGCGAGCCATGCCCTGCGGCAGCGGAAGCTGCGTTCCTCCGGTGTGGAGAGCGTCGCCTGCAAAATGCGCAGGAAAATTACGCTCGCCACCCAGCCGAACTCCGACACATAAAAGACGCGCGGCGTGGTATCGAACAGCAGCAGATACAGCGTCCAGTAGAGCGCGCCGAGGGCAAAGCAGCCGTAGAAGCACAGCAGCAGGAAGTACGCCTGTCTGCGGCTTTTCCGGTAGGCGATGCCGGAAAGCAGTGCGCCGATGAACGTGACCAGCAGTTGCAGCAGGTTCTCAATCAGCTCCATGAATCCCCTCGCTTTCCCTGTCCTGTTCGTCCTCCCGGCTCATCTGACGCAGCCGGAAGCACAGAACGGTCACGCAAACGCCGAGTAAAAACGCCAGCAGCCCAATGACGATGTATCCCAAGGCAGCACCGCCGTGAAAGATGCTGGCCGCCGTCTCAAAGCCGGAATAATTGCCTGTCTGGATGTTTGCGGCAATGCCGGGCATGGCGAGGGACGCACCGATGAGCAGCGCAAGGCACGCCGCCACAGCGGAGATCATCGTGATCTTATCGCGCCGCAGCCGTTTCTCTCGCTCAATTTTGGCGATGCGCCGCTTCGTCTCCGCAACGCGCTCCTCATGACTCCGCATTTGTGATCCCCTCCCGTTCTAAGAGCCTTCGCAGGCTCTCTTTTCCGCGATACACCATGTTGGTGATCTGTTTTACCGTTTTTCCCGTGACCTCCGCCGCCTGCGCGTAGCTCATATCCTCAAAATAGGTGAGATAGAGGACTTCCCGATAGTCCGGGTTCATTTCATCCATGCAGAAATGCAGGATGCGGTTTCGCTCCTCCGTCCGGATGACCTCCTCCGCCAGCAGCCGTCCGTCCGGCTCGTCTGCAAGCGCATCAAGGCTGAACAGGGGCTTTCGCTTGCTCTTATGGCGCAGCGCCATATTCCGCGCGGCCTTATAGAGATACGCCTTGAAGCCGCCGTCCCGGATCTTCGGCTTTTTGGTGAACAGATAGGCAAAGACGTCGAGCATCAGCTCCTCCGCCTCGTGAACGTCATGCAGATAGCCGTCAATATACAGGGTCAGGGGGTCACCGTATTTTTTCATCAGGGCATTAAGCCCTTCGTCATCGCCGCTCAGATATTGGCGGTACAAGCTCTCATCGCAGGTCATAGCGTTCACTTCCTTTTTGCGGATGCTAAAATGCAGAGGGGTATCCGTCAGGTGCTTGTCCTGTCGGGATCGCGGTGCTGTTCCTGAAAGCGCGGGTCGGACGGCTTTTCCGCATTTTCCGGGATCGCCCATGAGCGCCCGAACCGGGACGCGCCGGGGATCCGCCCCTCGGCGCAATATTGGTTGACCCGCCGCTCTGACACGCCCCAACGGTAGGACGCCTCCCGAATGGAGATATAGCCCTTGATCCCGTTCATACCGCACCTCCGCATGGATAATACTCAACACGATACATTATATACGAATATCCGAAGAAACACAAGGCATCCGGCGAAGTGAGCAGCGAAAAGTTACGGATAGGAGCGACATTTTTTGAAAAAGTCCTCCGAAACTGGCCAAAACACCCCACTCGGATTGTAGTATGGGTAGAGGGGGAAATACGGGGGTACGAAGTAGTCAGCAAGCACAGCAAGCGAGTACCCGCTTGCGGATTTTGCGCTGTTCAGGTCCCTTGCCCGAACAGTCAAAATTACTTGCTGGGGCGCAGGAGCTGAACAAGCAGGTCTGCGGCAACTGCTACAACTATGAATACGACGGCTTTGTGTTTGTGGACGAGCTGGGCGAGCGGAAGCGGGCCAATTATTTGACTTCGGCATTCCCAAAATTCTTGGAGAGCCACGGCCTGCGCCGGATGCGCTTTCACGATTTTCGTCACAGCTGTGCCAGCTTGCTGCTGGCCAACGGCGTTCCCCTCAAGCACATTCAGGAGTGGCTGGGACACAGCGACTTTACCACCACGGCGAACATCTACGCCCACCTGGATTACAAGTCCAAGATCACCTCGGCGCAGGCGATGGAGACAGGGCTTGCTCTATCGGAGGGCGGCGACTTCGGAAGCCGGTGGGGATCGATTGATGTTGGGGAGAACGGATGATTTTCTCTCCGAAAAAGTGAAAGAGCACGGAATTGCCCGTTTCGGAAAAAGGAAAGAGCCTGTAATCGGCTTGATTACAGGCTTTTTCGGTGGCGGAGATGGAGAGATTCGAACTCTCGCGTCGGTTTGAGCCGACCTACCGCATTTCGAGTCTTGTTCGCACTTGGTACTTTCGTGTCTGCTGTGGTCGGTGGCGGCAGTTTTGGAAACGGCGAAAACCCTTGTGCTGCAACGGGTTTCGGACGCGCCGACCGGTATTGACCAGCTCCATATCAGAAAAAACCAGAGTTCAAATTGAAATGAGAAATGCCCCAAAACGATCGATTTTTTTGCGTGCTGGCAAGAAAACACGCAAGAAGAAAACCCTTGTCCGGTATGGCTTTGCGGACAGCCCCCCGGATTAAATGCAAGAAAAACCGGCTCAAAACAGATTATACGAAGCACCCTTTCGGACCGAAACACAGAAAGGAGTCTTCGTTATGAAATACGACGCCAAGGAATTCAAAAAATACCCGGAGATTATGAACAAGGAGCAGATGCAGATCGCCTGCCACATCAGCAAGCAGACGGCGCTCTATCTTCTCCAATTCAACCTGATTCCGCACACCTGCACCGGCAAGAAAACCCGCTGCTACGCCATTAAAAAGAGCGATGTGATCGCTTTTATGAACGACCGTGAGGTCAACCCGGAAAAGTACATAGCGCCGAAGAACTGGTACAAATACGGAAGCGAAATGGTTCGGCCCTATAAAATCCGCATCCATCCGCCGTGCGCCAAAGACGAGAAGAAGCTTCGGCGCTACTATGAGAGCAAGCTGGCCGCGCTGCCGGATGTGATGGATGTGGCCGCCGCCGTGGATTTCACAGGATATAACCGCCGCACCGTCTGCCAATGGATTCGCGTGGGGAAGCTGAAGGCGCTGACGCTGCTGCAGAAGTACATGATCCCCAAATGCTATCTCATCGACTGGCTCTGCTCGGACGATTACAACAACACCAACCGCAAATCTCGCCGGCATATCGATATGCTTTGGGAGGCACAGAAATGGAGAAATTGATGCGGACATTTTCCCTTATTCTCTCAAAAAGAGGCACAGCGGCATCATTCCCTTGGCGTCTGTTGAAAAAACGCCGATTTTGTGATACTATAATAGCAATAAGCCGAGCATTTGCTGAAGCCACCGAAAAGCCGGGAGGGAACAAAAATGAGCAGTAATTTCCTCAACGATGAAAACAAGGGCGATATCATCATTTACCAGTCTGAAAGCGGCGAGACAAAAATTGATGTCCGGTTTCAGGATGAAACTGTCTGGCTGACACAGGCGCAGCTTTGTGAGCTGTATCAGAGCAGTAAGGCCAATGTCAGTGAGCATATAAAAAACATTTTTGAGGAAGGCGAGTTAGAGCAAAGCGAAGTTGTTCGGAAAATCCGAACAACTGCCGCAGACGGGAAAACCTATGCCGTAAATCACTATAACCTCGACATGATCATCTCCCTGGGCTATCGCATCAAGTCCTCCATTGCAACGCAGTTCCGCCGCTGGGCTACCGAGCGCTTGAAGGAGTATATGGTCAAGGGCTTCGCCATGGACGATGAGCGCCTGAAGAATCTCGGCGGCGGCAGCTATTGGAAGGAGCTTCTTGACCGCATCCGGGACATCCGTTCCTCCGAAAAGGTGATGTACCGTCAGGTCCTCGACCTCTACGCTACTAGCGTGGACTATGACCCCAAAAGCGCCGAGTCGGTGGCTTTTTTCAAAATGGTGCAGAACAAGCTGCACTATGCCGCCCATGGCCATACCGCCGCAGAGGTGATTTTTGAGCGAGCCGATGCCGAAAAGCCATTTATGGGGCTTACCGCATTTTCCGGGGATTTTCCCACGGCGAAGGATATTGCCGTCGCAAAGAACTATCTCTCCGCGGACGAACTGAAGATACTGAACAATCTCGTTTCCGGATACTTTGACTTTGCGGAGATTCAGGCGATGCGCCGCCGGCCCATGTACATGAGCGATTATGTAGAGAACCTGGACCGCATCCTTGCCTCCACTGGAGAGGCCCTGCTCACCGACGGGGGAACCGTCAGCCACACGCAGGCGATGGAGAAGGCAAAGGCGGAATACAAGAAATATCAGGCGCAGAATCTTTCTCCCGTGGAGGAGGAATATTTGCAGACCATTCGCAGCATTGAGAAGGCGGCAAAAGAGGGCGAAAAACGCTGATCTCGGAATAGCCTTACAGGGAAGGAATCCTTTTTGAGCCGGTATACTGTGGAGGTATGGATAGGGACTGCCAAAAATTATTTTGCAAATCAACTGAATGATATGGCGGGAGAAAACGCAGATTTCTGCGATTTCTCCCGCTGTTTTCAGCTATTAAAGCTCCAGCATGCACGACTTTATGGCCCAAATAAGAACAGAGCAAGGATTCAGAAACTTTCCGGTACAAGCGCCAGTTTGTTGATTGATTCGTGAGCCCGGGCGAGAGCATCACGCACCTTTGACGGGTGAAAAAGAACAATCCTCGGAACAATATCAAAAATCCACGGAATAATGTCATTGCATTATCGGAACTATGTCAATGTAAAACCAGAATGATGTTATAAAACCGGGCCATAAGGATTTTACTCGTGTGTCACAATCCTCTTTGGGAACAACCCAACGGCGATGCCTATAAGCCTGGGGATTGACAATGCTATCTTGTTGCGCTATAATAAATAAACAAATTTATTTATTTATAAAGGAGGAGTGACCTTGATTGAACCTTCTGATTTTGGCTTGTTTTTGAAAGAAAAGCGAAAAAACGCTCAGCTAACACAAGATGAGTTGGCCTCTGCAATCAATAAGTCAGGACAATATATCAGTAACATCGAAAAAGGAAAGAACAACGCTCCTCCCAACCCCTCGGATATAGAAGCTCTCATAAGAAGACTTGGGCTTTCCAATGACGAAGCAAACCTTTTCAAAGAAAAAGCTTCCGCAGATCGAGGACGCTTGCCGATTGAGCAAATGGATTATTTGATGAAGCATAGAAAGTTAATTGATCTCATCAATTTTGGATTGGAAAACAACATAAACGACAAATGCTGGGCAGAAATGTTAGCAACAATTTCGGGAGGAAAATAAAATGACTTTGAATGAAGTGTTAAAAAATACAAATTATGATGTTTCACTCTTTTCTGAGGAAGCACGCAAATATGTTGAAGATGCTATCGTTGTCAAAACTATCAGAGGCAAGGAATCTCTCTTTATTAAATGTCTGAAACGTGATAAAGAAATCGCGCTTAAACCTGAAGAAGCAGTGCGTCAACTCTACCTCTACAAGCTTATCCACGAGTACGGTTATCCTACAAGCCGTATTGAAGTTGAATTCCCGATTCATTTTGGTCGCGAAGTTAAGCGCGCTGATATTGCCATTATGGATAAGGATCGTCTGATGGTTCCCTACATCATTGTTGAGCTCAAAAAGCCCAAACTGACAGATGGCAAGGAACAACTGAAGTCTTACTGCAACGCCACTGGCGCACCTATCGGTGTGTGGACGAATGGCGAGCAGATTTCTTACTACAACAGGAAAGACCCTAACTATTTTGAGCCGATTACAAATATCCCAAAAGTTTCCGAAAAGCTCGCTGATATTATCAACGAGAAGTTTACTTATGAAGATCTGAAAAAGATTGATAGAATCAGCCAGCAAAAGCGTTCTCTTCGCTCTCTTATTCAGGAAATGGAAGATGAAGTGCTTGCCAGTGCAGGGGTGGATTCTTTTGAAGAGATTTTTAAGTTGATTTTTGCCAAGCTGTATGATGAGCTTGTTTGTGAGCGAGATGCCGGCGCATACTTAAAGTTCCGCAATGCCGGTGAAACAGACTTTGAGCTGAAAGAGAAAATCCAGGGGTTATTTGATGACGCCAAGAAAAAATGGGAGGGTATTTTTACAGACGAAAGCAAAATTCTGCTCTCGCCTTCTCACCTTGCCGTCTGCGTTGCTACGCTCCAGGATATTAAACTGTTCAACAACAATCTGGATGTTGTAGACGATGCCTTTGAATACCTGATGAGCAAGGCGCAAAAGGGAGAAAAGGGGCAATACTTTACACCGCGCTATGTTATTGATATGTGTGTAAAGATGATGAATCCCACCGTCAATGACAAAATAATCGACACCGCCTGCGGCAGCTCAGGATTTACCGTGCATAGTATTTTCAAAGTATGGAAAGATATTCGCCGCGAAAAAGGGCTTCCGGAAGACGAAGGATTTACGGCTGCTCAGCGCATACCGGAAGAAACAAATTTTGTGCGCGATAATGTATTTGCTATTGACTTCGATGAAAAAACAGTTCGGGTTGCCCGCACCCTTAATCTGATCGCTGGTGACGGTCAGACCAATGTGCTGCACCTGAATACATTGGACTATGCCCGCTGGAACGAGATAATCAAACAGGAAGATTGGAATGATACCTATAATGAAGGTTTCAAAAAATTAAAGAAGTTGCAACCCAAAGGCAGCAGCGATTATAGCCAGTTCCAGTTTGATCTGGTCATGGCAAATCCTCCATTTGCCGGAGATATTAAAGAGAATACGATTATTTCCCGTTACGAGCTTGGTAAAAAATCTAACGGAAAATGGCAGAATAAGGTTGGCAGAGACATTCTCTTTATCGAGCGCAACTTGAACTTTCTGAAGCCCGGCGGACGTATGGCTATCGTTCTTCCGCAAGGGCGCTTTAACAACAGCAGTGATAAGTCAATCCGTGAATATATCGCAGAACGCTGCCGCATTCTCGCCGTTGTCGGTTTACACGGAAATGTTTTCAAACCGCATACCGGAACAAAAACCTCAGTTCTGTTTGTGCAGAAGTGGGACGATGAATTATGTCCAAAGAAGGAAGACTACCCGATCTTCTTTGCGACGATGCAAAAGCCCAGCAAGGATAACTCCGGTGATAAGATTTATCTGTTTGATCCTGAAACAGGACTGCCCGCGTTGGATAAACACAATCACCTGATTGTCGATCACGACCTGTTCCAGCTTTCTTACATGAAGCGGGACGGGACAGAGGCTTTGCTTGAGCCGGGCATAGCAGAAGCCTTTGCAGAATTTGCAAAAAAGGAAGGTTTAAGTTTTTTTCGGTAAGCCCATCCGTTGAACCTTTCAATGAAGCCAAATATAAGGCTTTGATGGATGGGCTGGAATGCAGCGAAGTATTGTACAGCTTCGCAAAAGAGAACAAAGACTGTCGTATTGATAGTCAATTCTTCACCGCAAAAATAAAGCATAATGGTAATCTTGAATATTGTCCTATCGGTAAATACTTGATTTCTTCGCAGTATGGTGTTTCAAAGGATATGAATACCGAAGGCTATGGATATCCGATTTTCAGGATGAACGAAATCCACCATTCTCTTTGCGACTTAACTACAGAAAAATTCGTTGAATTATCAAACGAGGAATTCTATGCTGTTAAACTAAATGACCGTGATGTTTTATTTAACAGAACTAATTCCTTCGAGAAGGTTGGAAGAACAGGTGTTTATTACAGCTGTGGCATACCCCAGACATTTGCCTCTTATCTTGTGCGACTTATTCCTGATAATATCCACATTTATTCCGAGTATTTAGCGGCGTTTCTGAATACACAATATGGCATTCAAGAAATCAGGAGGAGAGCGAGGCAATCGATTAACCAAACAAATGTTAATCCCGAAGAAGTAAAAGCTATTGAAATACCGTTGTTAAAAAGAGAGTTTCAAGAAAACGCCAGAAGATGTTATGAAAAAGCTCATCAGTTACGCAAGGATGCTTCAAAAAAGTATGATGAAGCAGAGGCTTTCTTTGCACGAAAAATGGACATGGATTATTTCAAACTGAAGGATGATTCTAATGCAATAAAACTGTTGTCGGCAAGCTTTAAGACTTTTGGCCGTCTTGATGCAGAATACTATCAGCCGAAATATGAGGCAATTGTAAAGAAGCTCAATACAAGAGAGACGGTACTATCGTTGTGCAATCTGCATGATAAAAACTATAACCCAGATGCAAAACAAACATATCAATACATAGAACTTGCAGATGTGGGGCAATCAGGTGATATTTCTGATGTTGATATTCAATACGGCAGTGCTCTACCCACGAGAGCACGCCGAATTGTAAAATCAGGACAGGTGATAGTGCCTTCTGTTGAAGGCTCATTACAAAGCTGTGCCCTAATTACCGACGAATATGATGGTGTACTGTGTTCAACCGGGTTTTATGTGCTCGATTCTGATTGTATTAACTCTGAAACTTTGCTTGTCCTTTTCAAATCTGAGCCGATACAGGCTCTTATGAAGCAACGTTGTTCAGGGACAATTCTTACTGCAATTAGCAAAGATGAACTTCTTTCCATGCCGTTACCGATGATTGATGATGACATTCAAGAAGAAATCGCAGCCAAAGTTCAGGAATCCTTTGCCCTTCGTAAGCAATCCAAACAACTGCTTGAATATGCAAAGCAGGCTGTCGAAATGGCTATTGAGCAAGGCGAAGATGTGGCATTGGCATGGCTGAAAGACAAAATTCCGGTGGAGGTGTAAATATGCCTCAGGAGAAGATATACAAAAACTGGAAAGCAGTAACCGAAGCTGATTTTGTATCACTGTTTATTAAGACATGGTTTGCCTATATTTCTACTCTTAGAACTATGTTTCCAGAGGCAACAAACAGAAGAGGTGACGGCAAGTATCTGAATGCATATAAAGATTACTACAGAACAAGCGGGAGCAAGAAACTTATCGTTGATGATCAGATAATGGCGTCTATGGAACAAGTCTACCGCGAAGGTCGTAAAGTCATAATGGAGCAATATCCTGAATACTACCTTTGGGACTTTTATCATGTAAACGAGGACTTTGAATATACTTTCAAAGACATTCCGCCGGATAAAAGCGATTGCCTTATCATCGGCCTAAAAATAAGCCGAAATCGCGGCACTAAGTGGCAATTTGTTATATCGGGATTTGCGCGGTTCTTCGGTAAATACTATGAGGAGTATAATGGAAATGTTCAATTTCAGTGCAATATCTCAGGGATTCTTGAATCGTCAACAGAACATGTCAAAGAGAATCCGACTGAGAGTGAGCAGGACTATCTTTCATGGTTATTACGCGAAATAAATGTCGCGCTAACGCATAGTATTGTGGAAGCGTTTAAACTGCATTATGAAAACAACGCCTATGGGAAACGCCTTCTGGTTAAAATAGGGAACCTTGAGAAGCGAATTATCTCTCTTATATGGCAGATTTTTGATCTCAACGCCAAAGACGAAACATTTAAAACTCCTGATGAAATGGGACGTTCGCGAAACACATATGAGCTGATTCAACAACGCCCGTTAAACTATTTTCAATACCATTTCGATGTGAATTTGACGCCTCAGCGCGATTTATCTGCATCGGAAAAGGAGTGGTTTCGCAAACTGCATGAATCTCGTAGGCAAAACAGCGTCCTTTGGTTCCTCGACTTTGTATATCGTCTTCGTAATGCACTATTCCACGAAATCATTGATCCATTGGATGAAGAATGGCAAGTCATTTTCAAAAATGCATACTTAGTGCTTAAAGAGATTGTTGACCTGAATATAGCTGCTATTGAAACAAGGTAAAATACGCTTGGCTAAGCTTCCGTGCATAGTAAGTGGCGGCGAGGAGCATTCCTCACCGCCACTATAATTTGTTGCGCGCAAATCAGGATATTGTTGCGAATTTCTCTGTGAGTGCTACCATTTCTTCAGCCGCAAGGCGTAGATAGAATATCGAGCCGCCGCAAGCGATGGCTCATATCAAACCACCACTTCCCATTTTCCGTATCTCTTGCCGTTTTCTCGGCGGATATAGTTTTTATCTTGCAGCGACTTCATAATTCGCTTTACACTTCTGATTGATTTGTCGGTGATGTCTGCAAGCTCCTGCTGCTTGATGGTTGGATTTTCCTTTATTAAATCCAACACAGCCAATTCTTCTAAAGTGCAGTCCAAAGTGCCAAATTGGCACTTTGGAATTTGCTGTTTGGCACTTTGGGAATTGCTTTCCTCCACATAATCAATGTGCATATAGCGGTTCTTCAGCTCGTAATCCGTGCCCAAAAGGAGATTGCCGAAGAACATCTCCAAGAACTTTGTGGTGGAGTGAACACCCTTTTGCAGATTTGTGTAGTTCGCTCGGACCAAGGCGTTGCGGAAGTACCACGAATTCTTTTCAAAGGCGTCGTTGTTTACACGAAAGCCGAAAGTTTTCATATATTTGATCATAAAGACGGCGGTGGCACGAGTATTTCCCTCGCCGAAGGGATGGATCTGCCAAATGTCGGAGGCGAATTTCGCCAGATGCTTCACCGCCGCATCTACGGACAAGCCCTCATAAGAGAACTGTTTTTCGGTGGCAAAATCGTAATCCAGCGTATCCTTGATACTGTTCCAATCCGCATAGGTCACGGTATCGCCGTTCAGCACCCACTCTTTCTTGGTGATGTTGTACTGCCGAATCTGTCCGGCGTGACTGAACACGCCCTCAAACAGCCTACGATGGATGGAGAGCCACTCAGCGGGGGAGAATTGGAAGGCTTTTTCCCCCAACAGTTTTGCGATTCTGGCGGAAACAATGTCCGCTTCTTTGGTTTCGTTCTCTATTTCGGTGCGGGTGGTGCGCTGCTCATAATAGCTATGAATGCGCTGCTGGGCTTCATCGATGGTGATTTTACCCTCGATGTGATCCTTGGCCGTATCCAGCAGATAGGCAGAGGTGTTCAGCCCGTCCACCGCCTGCAAGCCGATGGCGGTCTGCCACGCCTCGCTTTTTTCAGCTCGGTCGGGTTCACCCTGCTTGATATATTCTTCCAGTTCAAATTGCCAATTCTGATCCGGCATATCTGCACCTCATTCCTTGCTCAAATCTTCCGCCTTGAAGGTCGTGCACCCCTCGTAATAATAGCTTTGGTCGATGCCCTTCCTATGCCATAGTGCACCTCCAAAATAATTACTTATCCGCCGCCACGCCGGACTTCATCCAGGCGTCTACTTCGCTGACCTTGAATTTCCAAAGGCGGCCTATTTTCGCAGCGGGCATATTTCTTTTCTCTATCCAGGCGAGTACCGTATCACGGCTGACGCCGAGGTATTCGCAAATCTCTTTCATTGAGTACCAGCGTTCGATGGTCGGTTCCATTAAAATGTCCTCACTTTCAGGCAGTTTCCGATAGCTATAACTATACAATTTAAGTATATCACAACAAGGCGGATTTATCAAGGATTATTGCGGATTTACGAGGAAAGCAGAGGATAATCCCATGCTTTCAAGAATGAACTTCTTGCTTTTTTATCACAAGGCCTTATCAGATGGGGGAAATATTCGCTGAAAATTCGCTCCATTCACCCGCTCGGAGTGAATGGAGCGAATTTGGCTTGCAAACAGAATTGTAAAATGGTCAAATCTGCAAATCTGTTTTTCACACATTGGGCTTTTCCTTCGGGTTGCGCTATTATGTGGATGATGATAAAACCCATACGGCGGGCGTGAAGGAGGAAGAGTATGTACAACAGATTCGCAGAAAAGCGCAGGCGGTATCTGCGCGAGTACAGAGACGGCATCTACACGGGGATGCTGCTGACCGGCAAGCTGGACGAGCATCTCAAGGAAATCGGTGACACAGCCCAAGAGATGTTTGGTCGGCTGGTCGCGCAGATGAAGGAAGCCGAGGGTGTCACTGAGCGGCTGAAGGCTGAGAATCAAATGGAATGGGTGGGACGGATGAACAGCATCCGCAGCCGAGCGGAAGAGATTATCCTTTCTGAGCTGGTTTATTGCTGAGGTGTGGTGATGTTCAAGCATAGAAGAAATCGGGTGTTAGCACTTTGCGCCGGCGAGCGACGGCTGCTGACAACGGCCCTGTTGTCCTTTCGGAACAAGCTGGTAGCAAGCGGCAAGCCCCCCGAGGATATCAATGAGCTGCTGATCCGGCTGCTACGGTAAAAACTGAATACGAGAAATGAGCGTCTGCTTCTGAAAAGAGGCAGGCGCTTATTTTTATGGCATCAATTTTGCAGCCACACCGATGAAATCCGGAATGGACATGGCATCAATTTTGATGCCATAGACGAAAAATGGCTCCATTTCGGAGCCACGAGCAGTCCTGCATAGGAAAATGGCTCCAATTTGGAGCCAAAACAAAAGAATTTTTCAAGGGGGTTAATTTTTTGGCCTTCTCGCTGCCTACCAAGTGAGGGGAACTTTGAAAAAGCTCTGCACAAGCTCGGCTTTTTATAATTTACCAGCTCAAAAGAAAAAATTTTGAAAAGCAGCGGGAAAATCTGAAAAAAATTCGGCAAAGGGAAAGTGAGAGGAGCTTCTAAGCTTCCCCCGTGGACCTTGACAACGGAATAGCCGTTACCGAGACAGATATGACTGTGCGGCGACCTCGAAAGAGCGAGCATAGCAACGCCGCGGAGCCCCCGGGGCAGGTATATAAAAACGATATCGGAAGTACGGCGCCAAACCAAAAAACACAATTACCAGCGAAAGAAAGAAGGTGAAACACATGAACAAGCTACAGCTGATCGATGCCGATACCCTGTATTACAAGCCTCTTGCCCACCCCAAAATGCTCATCGACGGTGTTCTCTCCGACGGGCTCGCCATTTTAGCGGGTGACTCCAAGATCGGCAAGAGCTGGATGGTGCTGTGGCTGTGCCTGCAAATCAGCCGCGGCGAGGCGGTGTGGGGGCTGCCCACCAGAAAAACCGATGTGGTATATCTGGCCTTGGAGGACCGGGAATGGCGCGTTCAGCAGCGTATGCAGGAGCTGACGGATTCTCCACCGGAGAATCTCCGCTTCGGCTTTTCCTGCGGGCAGTTGGGTGCGGAGCTGGAGGGGCAGATCGAGGAGGCTCTGCGGGAATTTCCCTCCACGGGCCTGATATTCCTCGATACCCTCCAAATGGTGCGGGACAATGCTTCCGCAAAGGTCAATGCCTACGCCCAGGACTACAAGGATCTGTCCGGCCTGAAAAAGCTTGCCGATGACCACGGCATTTGCATCTTCGTTGTCCATCACACCCGAAAGGAGCGGGACAGCAGCAATATTTTCAATGATATGACCGGCTCCACAGGCATTTTGGGCGTGGCGGATACGGGGATGATTCTCCGCAAGGATGACCGCTTCGGCGATTGCGCCACCCTCTGCATTACGGGCCGGGATGTGGAGGAGAAGAAGCTGAAAATGCAGATGCGGGGCGTCCGATGGGAGATTACCGAGGCGCTCAGCGCCAAGGATTTGCGAAAGGAACGCATCCCGGACTTTGTTTTTCAGGTGGCGGATTTTCTCTTGGCGCACGGGCGGTTTCGGGGCACGGTGTCCCAGCTGCTTGCCGCCGTAGGTAATACGGAGCTGAAGCCCAACCTCGCCAGTAAGCATCTGACCCGTCATTACAGCGATGTGCTGCTGCCCTTGGGAATCACATACGAATACCGTAAAACGGCGGCTGCCCGGCTGGTGCTTTTGGAGCTGCATGACGGTGCTGACGGTCATGACGGTTCCTCCGGGAGCGAGAGACTTGCGTCACTGCGGAAACAGAATGACGACATCGCCAGGCTTCCCCAAGCATCGTCACAAGCGTCATCTGCGTCATGGGAGGAGGCGGAGGGCGATGAGGAATTGCCGCTTTAAGGGGTGCGGGGCTATACACCGCTTTTTTATCCGTAAGGATAACGAGCATGGGATTTGTGTAGCTATGCGGTACCCAATTCCCCCGTATCTGCCGATACGAAAGGGGCGCGCCCCTGTAACCCCGCTGAAAGGATGTGATATCTATGCGGAATCGAACAGAGGAAATCAATGTGCGAGTCTATAAAACCGAAAAGAATACCATTCGCAGAAAGGCAAAGAAATGCGGCATGAATATGTCGGAATACCTCCGAACCTTGGGAACCGGCGCAGCGGTGAGGGAAGCTCCGCGCCGGGAGCTGATGCTGGCGTATCAGAAGCTGACGACGCTCCACGATACCGTCCGCTACGAGCTTGCCATGAGGGACTTTGACGAGACACTGACCGAGATCGAGAGCCTGCTTCTGCGCGCCTATCACGGGAAGGAGGATGCCGATGGCAGTGACGAAGATCTGGGCGATCCATGACAGCGTCAGCCGTGTGGTGGACTACTGCACCAACCCCAGCAAGACCAAGCTAAGCGACCTGGAGCAGGTGCTGCTGTATGCTGCCGACAAAGAAAAAACCCTGGATGAGGGGGAGCAGCAATACGCCGTCACCGGAATTGACTGCAGGGCGGAGTCCGCCGCAAGGGAGATGGCTGCCGTGCAGAGGCGCTTCGGCAAAGCCGGCGGCAATGTGGCCTGCCACGCCTACCAGTCCTTTAAGACCGGTGAGGTCACGGCGGAGGAATGCCATCGCATCGGCGTGGAGACGGCGCGGCGGCTTTGGGGGAACGACCGGCAGGTGCTTGTTGCCACCCACTTCAACACCGGCACTTATCACAACCACTTTGTTGTGAATCCGGTGAATATGTGGACGGGCAAAAAGCTGGAGGCAAAATACGAGGTCTACTACAAGCTGCGGGATATGTCCGACCGTATCTGCAAGGAGCATGGCCTGTCGGTGGTGAAAAATCCCCAACGGCATAAAACGGCGCGGTCGGTCTACTTTGCCGAAAAGAACGGCGAGCCTACCCGCTACAACCTCATGCGGCGGGCGCTGGACGAGGCGCTGACGATGTCAAGCAGCTGGACGGAGCTGAGCGCCGTGCTGCGGAAGAAGGGCTATGTGTTCGTGTGCGATCCCTACCGCAGGTACGCAACCATCCGCTCTCTAAGCGCCAAAAAGTGTATGCGTACCTTCCGGCTGGGAGCCGAATATGACAAGAAGGCGCTGCAGGACAGGCTGCTGGAGAACCAGCGGGACATCCGTGTGACCCGGCGCTATTTTGAATTCATGAGGCCCTACACACGGGAATATGCCAGGAAAAATCCGCCAACGGAAGAATATTACCGGCAGCGGGATTTCTATCTGCATTTGCCCCGCGTCACCGGGTATTTGAGCTTCTTCCGCTGTGTGGCAATCGTGCTGGGCGTTGCGCCGCTGTACGAAAAGGAGTATCGGCAGCCCTTGTCAGCGGAGTGCCGGGAGGCTTGCCGCAGGCTGGATCGCTTCACCGCCGAGATAACACTGGTGTGTCGGGAGCATTTGGACACGCCGGAGGATGTGCAGAAGTTTCTTGCACGAATGGACAGGGAGATGGATGCAATATCCGCTGCACGCAGCAAAATCCGCAATAAGCAGCGAGGCTGCGCCGATCCTGCGGAGAGGGTCGAACTGAAAAAATCCTGCGCCGCCTGCACCGCGGTGTTGGCCGATCTGCGAAGGAAAAAGAAAACAGCCTGCGACATCATTGAGGACCATCCGAAGCTCCGGGAGCTTCTGGAAAGCGAATTTGAGGCGCGGCTGGAGAACGACCCCTATCTCACGGAGCGTGAGAAAAGTGCTCTGCGGCAGCGGAACGCTCCGGCGAGAGAGGAAAACCATTATGAACGCTGATTACAGTAGAAAGAGAGATGATGAAATTGAAAAACCAAACCATTGATTTGGGCCTGAGAGGCTATGATGAGCTGTTCATGACCGAGCAGGAGCGGGTGGACACCCGCAAGCCGAAGGTGGAGGAACTACCGCTTTCGGAGCTGACGCCCTTCAAGAACCACCCCTTCAAGGTGAAAAACGACGCGGAGATGGCGGAGCTGATGAAAAGCATTGCCGACGCCGGCGTGTTGTCTCCCGCCATGGCGCGGCCCAAGAAGGGCGGCGGATACGAGCTGATTTCCGGCCACCGGCGTCTGGCGGCCTGCAAAGCGCTGGGGATGGACACCATGCCGGTGATTATCCGCAAGCTGACCGACGAGGAGGCCGTCATTACCATGGTGGACAGCAACCTACAGCGGGAGCACATTCTGCCGTCGGAAAAGGCCTTTGCGTACAAGATGAAAATGGAGGCGCTGCGCCACCAAGGGCGAACTTCGGACCAACTTGGTCCGAAGTTGACAGTCGAAGAAATTGCAAAGGGAGACAGTGCCTCTCAAGTCAAACGCTATATCCGCCTTACCAACCTGATCCCCGAAATCCTCCAGATGGTGGATGACGGAAGGATTGCCCTGACTCCGGCGGTGGAGCTGTCGTATCTGCAGCCGTCCGAGCAGGAAACGCTCTTCTCCATTATGGACTGCGACGAGGTGACGCCGTCGCTGTCTCAGGCTCAGCGGTTGCGACGCATGAGCGAGGAGCAGAGGTTTACTGATAGTGCAGTGATGCAGCTCATGTCCGAAGTCAAGGGCAATCAGGTGGAATATGTCAAGGTGCCGGTGGACAAGCTCCGCAGTTTCTTCCGTCCGGACACCTCTATGAAACAGATGACCGAGACGCTTGTCAAGGCTATGGACTTTTACAACAAACATTTGGAGCGTCAGCACCGAGACCGCGACGCCCGCTGAAAGGAGATTTTACAATGAAAGAAATCATAAAAGAAATCATTGAATTCGATTTGGACGAAGGAAGAATGGACTATCTGGATGATATGATTGACGTGTTTTCCAAAGACGGCTGTGAAATGGTGGATATCCTCTTCGACAGATTCCTAAAGAAATACTACGCTGATATTGATGTCAGCAACGAACGAATGACCATCAATCTCACTGACGAAGAAGGACATGTATTGTCCTTTAATCTGAGCCAAAGCGAGGTCCATTATGTGCTTCACATGGTCGAAAGAAGGCTCAACAGCTTTATGCGCGACGACGGAGGAGGTGGTTTCGGTGACGAAGACTGAGCTGCAGACCATGTATGAGGTGATGTTCACGGATTACCCCGACATTGTGAACGTTGCCCAGGTCCAGTCCATGCTGAAAATCAGCCGCCATCTGGCCTACGAGCTGATTGGCGACGGGTATATCCCCGGCATGAAAATCGGAAACGCCTACCGCATTCCGAAAATCAACGTGATCCGCTACGCTCTCTCGGCGGGCAATCCCCAGCCGGCAGCGTGACACGGATTTGAACTGAAACGACACATTGGACGGGCATCTGAGTAGGCCGTATAATGGTTACGGTCCGAAAGGGTGCCCGTTCATACGCTGTCAGCAAAAGGAGGTATGGATGAATGATAGCGGGACACCTGCAAATAAAAAACGACAATTACTACATGGTGCTGAATTACACGGATGCCAACGGCAAGCGCAGGCAGCCGTGGATTCCCACAGGACTTTCCGCAAAGGGAAACAAGCGCCGCGCCGAGAAGCTGCTGCTGGACACCCGCCAGAGCTTTGTCCCGCCGGTTGTGAGCAAGGAGAACGAGGACATCTCCTCTAATATGCTGTTTGCCGACTACATGGAGCTGTGGCTGGAGATTATCCGCAGCTCGGTGGAAAAGACCACCTTTTCCTCTTACACGCAAATGGTAAAGAGGAAGATCGCACCGTATTTCCGAAACACCGGACTGACGCTGGACGGAATTCAAGCCAAGCACATTCAGAGCTTTTATCTGCATGAGCTGAAAAGCGTGTCGCCCGGTACGGTGATCCACTATCACGCCAATATCCACAAGGCACTGAAATACGCCGTCAAAATGGACCTGATTCCCTTCAACCCCGCCGACAAGGTGGAGCGCCCCAAGAAGCAGCGGTATATTGCGGACTATTACCGGCAGGAGGAGCTGGAGAGGCTGCTGGAAGCGTCCAAGGATCATCCGTACTCCCTGCTGATTCAGATGACCGCCTTTTACGGCCTGCGCCGCAGCGAGGCGCTGGGGCTGAAATGGGACGCCATCGACTTTGAGCGGGACACCATCACCATTAAGCACATTGTAACCAACGCAAAGATAGACGGCAAATGTGAAATCGTCTGCGCCGACCGCGCCAAGACGAAATCAAGCCTGCGCTCCCTGCCGCTGGTCAGCAACATCCGGGAAAAGCTGCTGGCGCTGAGGGAGCAGCAAAAGGAGAATCGGCGCGTATGCGGAAATTGCTACAGCAAAAAGTATGACGGCTATGTTTTTGTGGATGCCATGGGCAATATCTTCAACCCCAGAAGCGTTACCGCCAATTTCAGCAAGCTGCTGGAATTGAAAGGTCTGCGGCATATCCGCTTCCACGAT
>ENA-OYXF01000006-OYXF01000006.1-human-gut-metagenome-genome-assembly--contig:-NODE-6-length-108105-cov-9.242564_pt1 | contig 108105 bp, 100 predicted proteins | sample MGYA00244842_ERZ653416 | MGnify/ENA primary metagenome ERZ653416 (study PRJEB26926, sample SAMN06164920) | human gut metagenome | biome: ENVO:00009003; feature: ENVO:2100002; material: ENVO:00002003... | reverse complement strand
GAGATAGGAGTCCGTCTCGTGGGCTCGGAGATGTGTATAAGAGACAGAAATCATATTGATCAAGGTGAACTTTCAATGAGAGAAAAATTTGCCCGATTTATGGCAGGACGCTACGGCAGTGATCAACTGAATAAACTGATTTCGGTGATTTGCCTTGTGCTTGTCATTCTGGCCATGATTTTAAACGGAACCAAAGCCGCAAGCGTGCTTTGGATCGTGGGCTTTGCGCTGCTTATGCTTGTGTATTTCCGTATGTTCTCAAGAAACATCTACAAGCGCACCGGCGAGAACAACAGCTACATGCGCTTCCGCTACAATGCAGGCAAAAGGTTCAGAATGATCAAGGAGCGTTGGACGCAGCGCAAGGACTATAAGTTCTTCTCCTGTCCGGCGTGCCACACCACGCTTCGTGTCCCCAAGGGCAAGGGCAAGATAAACATTGTATGCCGTAAGTGCGGCACATCCTTCCAGGGAAAGACCTGATGTTCGGTTTTGTTGCGGCCGACCTAAAGCGCTTGAGCCCCGAGCAGCGGCAGCGCTACAACGCCTGCTACTGCGGCCTGTGTAACGCCCTGCACGAGCGGCATGGCCTGCTTGCCCGCATGACGCTGACCTACGACATGACCTTTCTCGTCATGCTCTTAAACTCGCTGTACGAGCCGCACGAGCTGCACGGTGAGGACAGGTGCCCCACGCACCCGATAAAGCGGCGCAGCTGGTGGCAGTCGGAGATAACCGATTATGCCGCCGACATGAACATTGCGCTTGCGTATCTTAACTGCATCGACGATTGGGAGGACGACCTAAACGCTGCCGCCTTTGCCGAGGCAAAGCTCATGAAGTCGTCCTACGAACAAATTTGTAAGGCATACCCCCGCCAGTGCGAGGCGATAAAAGCCGGAATGGCTCGTCTCAAGGAGATCGAGGATAGCTTCAAGCCCATGCCGGATGAGGCCTCACGCAGCTTTGGACTGCTCATGGCTGAACTGTTCGTTTATAGGGAAGACCACTGGAGTGATGACCTTCGTGCGCTCGGTATGGCGCTCGGGCAGTTTATCTATGTTATGGACGCTTGTATTGACCTGAGGGATGATAAGCGGTATTATAAATACAATCCATTTGTGAAGCTCTATGGCAGACTTGACGAGATGCAGTGCTTCCGGGATATCCTGCAAATGCTGATGGGCGACTGCGTGTATCACTTTGACAGGCTTCCACTTGTCCGAGATGCGGACATTTTGAAAAATATCCTCTGCTCCGGTGTGTGGAGCAAATTCAACCGGCATTATAATATCAATGATGAAAACTGAAGGAGCAGTGCCCCAGTATGGTACAAGACCCCTATTCCGTCCTCGGCGTTTCGCCAAACGCCAGCGACGAGGAGATAAAGAAAGCCTATCGTGAGCTTGCCAAGAAGTATCACCCCGACCGCAACCCCGGCGACGAGGAGGCGGCAAGGAAGATGAACGAGATAAACGCAGCCTACGACCAGATAAAAAACGGCACGGCCAACAATAACCGCTACGGCGGCTACGGCCAGTATGGCGGCGGATACAGTCAGTACGGCGGCTTCGGCGGTGCGTATGAACAGCCGCAGGAGCGAGCGGAATGCCGTGCGGCGGTAAATTACATACGCAACGGCAGGTATAACGAGGCGCTCACGGCGCTGTCTCAGGTGCCGGAGGTTGAGCGCGACGGCAGGTGGTACTACCTGAACTCTGTTGCAAATATGTATCTCGGCAACCGAATCGCCGCTCTCGACAGCGCAAAGCGAGCTGTCGAGCTTTCGCCGGATAATCCTGAGTACAATAAGCTTTTGCAGGTGCTCCAGTCCGGCGGCACATATTACGCAAATTACAGTGACAGCTCCATGCCCAGCTGCGGACTGTGTTCCGACTGCTGCAATATGTATCTGTGCTTTTCATGCCTCACACCTTGGGGCGGCTGCTGCTGCTGAAATACCACAGCCGATGGGTCATTATCCATCGGCTGTTTTATTAAGTTATGAGCTTTACCGTTTCACTCTCGGTAAACTCCGTAAGCGCCGCAAAATCCACATACGGTCTGTACTCACATTCGAGCAGATCGTGATATTTTTTTGCCTGCTTGAGATAGCCGACACCACCGTCAAGCAGACTGCGGTACTGCTTTTCAAGCGCTTTTAGCTCCGATTTGTGCGTACGGACGGTCTCCGGCGCAACGAGTGCATCGAGCCGCACATGCCGCCACGGGTCTTTGAGCTGCATTGCGCTTGCCGAAACGAAGCCCAGAGCGTGGTTTGGCAATAGCACGGCATCAAGCTCATCGGGACACAGCGGAGAGGGGCAGACAACGGCATTTTCGCCCCGTTCGGCGACACCGTCCGCTATGTGCTTTAGGTAGGCATCGGCAAGTCCGAGCCTGTCGTCAGCAAGATAAATCCGTTTACATAATGCACTTACTGTGTCGCTTAAGCAGACCTCGCCAATGCAGCTTATGCCCCTTATAAAACGCTTTGTGATGCGCCCTTCTCGTGGTGAGCCGTGCTTTTTGCCAAGCTCACGCAAAAGTGCGCTTTCTGCACGTTTCTTGGCGGAAACAACATCGTTTTTGCAAATCAGCTCCGGAATTTGAATTTTTCTGATAGTTTTAGCCGCCGATAAAAAACCGTACGCCGTCTTGTACAGCTGCCTGTATTTTGCGGTGTACTCGTTTGCTTTCTCACTTTTAAAGCTTGAACAAAATTGCCCCAAGTTAACATAACAACTATCGATCGCAAACAGTCTCGGCTCTAAAATATGCGGTGCAGTTGCATCGGCTAACCCAAGGTGCAGCGCAGGAATGTAGACACCGTCGAGAGACTCCGGGTCGCCCGAGCACAGTATGTACTCAACGGTGAACCCTTGCTCCTCGGCACGGGACGCAAGCTTTTTCATGAAGGTAGATTTGCCGCAGCCGGGGCCTGCCTTGATCAGATGCAGCCGATCGCCGGGAGCACAGGCAAAGTTATCGTACAGCGAGTAAAAACCGTCACCGGAGTTTGCTCCGAGGAAAAACCGGACACTCATTTTACCACCTCACCTTCTCATTGTATGCACCATTTGACAAGTGAGTGAGGCAATGTTACAATTTTGCTGACAGGAGATAGATAAAAATGAAAGACTACATTCTCTTTGACTTTGACGGCACTGTTTTCGACACTGCCGAGGGTATCACAAAATGCGTTCAGTATGCGCTGGGCAAAATGGGCATTGAAGCTGAGCTTGACGAGCTCATGTGCTTTGCAGGTCCTCCGCTCGTTGAGATGTTCATGCAAAAATACGGTATGAGCGAGAAAGACGCTCTGCACGCCACCGAGCTTTACCGTGAGCGTTATCTGCCCATCGGCTGGGCCGAGTGCAGTCCCTTTGACGGGATGCATGAGCTTATGCAAAGGCTCCGGGCAGCCGGCAAAAAGCTCGCAGTTGCAACAAGCAAGCCCGAGCGCTTAGCGAGGCAGATATTGGAGCACTACAGCATGACCGATGACTTCGACCTCATCTGCGGCTCTGAATTTGACGGCACACGGGGGCAGAAGTGGGAGGTCATAGACTTCGTGCTCAAAAGCCTCGGCATTGAGCCCACTGACGCTATAATGGTCGGCGACCGCAAATACGATGTCATAGGCGCAAAAAAATGCGGCCTCGACTGTATCGGTGTCCGCTTCGGCTACGCAGAGCCGAATGAGCTTGAGGAACACGGAGCGGTTTACATTGCCGAGACCGCAGATGATCTGTATAATTATCTTGTAAATTAGTTTACCGTGACAGGCTCCTTGATACACATGACATCACGGGCGTACTTATCCGCCTTGGCGAGCAGTTCTCTGTCTGACTTGTAGCTCGTCTCACGGGTCGTGGGCACGGGAGCGTAGCGGGCGGTGTCGTACTGCCTGTACACATAGCAGGGGATGAAGCGTTCGGTCACATCAATGCCGCTGTCAGACTTCCTGAGCGTCAGCTGCAAAATGCCGGTATGGCGGCTTATCTCTTTGGTCTCGCTCGTAAGGAAATTGCCCATCGAGAAGACGACGGGAACCGTCCTGCCGTCGACACTTTCAACAAATTCACGGGCTTGCAGACAATGTGTGTGCGAACCGACTATGTAGTCGGCGCCGCAGTCTGCAAGCTCTTTTGCCATTCTGCGCTGGCTGCCGTTCGGCTCGTGGGTGTATTCCGTGCCCCAGTGCATATACACGAGCACAAATTCCGCACCCTTTTTGCGGGCATAGTCAATGTCATTGCTTGCCTTGTCGGCAGAGTATCTGTTCAGAAGCGTTTTGCGGCCGAGCGGCGTAAAGCAGCCATCGTTTCTGTTAAAGTAGGTCGCATACGATAGCACCGCAAGGCGGATACCGTTAACCTCTGCAAAGACAGCACGCTCGGCATCGGGAGAGGCAAAGGTGCCGGTGTGCATGAAGCCATGGCGGTCAAGAGCTTTCAGCGTGTCTATGAGTCCGGCAGCTCTCGAATCGCAGTTGTGGTTATTTGCGTTAACAAGTGCGTCAAAGCCGGCGTAGCGCAGAGCGTCAAGGTAAGCCTCCGGCGAGTTGCAGTGGTACTTTCCCTCAATTATGTGCGCCTCGCAGGCGTAGGGTGACCTGTCCGTCACGGTCGTTTCAAGATTGCCCACGGCAAAGTCCGAGCTGCGCAGAATATCACGCACAAAGCGAAAGCACGGGTGCATGAAAAACGCATCGCCGTATTTGTTTGCGTTTTGAAGCTTTGGCTCACCCATGAGGTCACCCACGCAGCACAGCACCGCTTCATTCGCACCCTCGGCATCGGGGCGGCGCCACCAGCCGTCATCGTTCGGTGTATATCTCGGGGCATCCTCGGGTGTTCTGTCAAACTTGGGGTACTTATACGGAGCGCAGGTATCGTAGTCCGAGCCTGCGCCGAAAATGCTTTTAAGTAATCTGCTCATATCTCTATCTCCACCTGAATGATCTCAGTATCCTTTTCCATGGCGTATCTGACGGTGTTCCATGTGCCGCCGGAGCTGCCGTTGTAGCAGGCAATGAGGACATTGGAGTTGTCCACCATGTACCTGTTGCGGCGCATCATGCAGCCGGGCGTATAAGCGTCCTGAATAAGCGTAGTTGTGTCGCAATGCATGAGAATGCTGCGATATCGTCTGCGGTTTTGCTCCGACCACTTGGCCTCCTGTCCGTCGTAGGGGACGGCGGCTTCGAGCGTTATATCGTCAAAGCTCTTCCTGAGCTCAATAACAGCCTCGGCGCAGTACATATCGCAGCCGAGCGCCATGCCGCATATAAAATGCTTAATGCCCGACTCGTACACCGCCTTAATGACGGCTGCAAGCTTTGCTTTGAACGCAATGCAGCGTGGGTCAAGCTCATTATAGCCCCAAGGCAGCTTCTGCGGCCTGTGGCCGGTGAAGCAGCAGCTTTTGCCGTATTCGGACATGTTACACCTTCTCTCTCATCGGCATTATATGCCATTATGAGAAAAATGTCAAAGAGGTATTGACAAATTGCGTTCGGGGACTATAATAAAGGCACAACCGAATAAACGATATATCTTCAGGGCAGGGTGAAATTCCCGACCGGCGGTAAAGTCCGCGAGCCGAGAGGCATGAACCGGTGTGATTCCGGTACCGACAGTATAGTCTGGATGAAAGAAGATGTTCGATGTGCGAGCACCTGAGAGATATTGTTCTTTCGGGTGATTTTTTATTCGTGGAGGAAATACCCATGTCACAGACACTAAAAGACAACCTTAGCTTCATCCTCATCTGCCTCTTGATTTTCGTAGCGATACTTGCTGTCGCATTTATCCTCGAAAAACTGCTCGTTAAGGACAGGAAAAAGCTCGGCAGCACGCATTTTATTTCGTATACGGCGATATTCTCCGCTATGGCGGGCTTTTTGATGTTCCTCGAGATACCGCTGTTTTTCGCACCGGCGTTTTATGAGATAGACCTCAGCGAGATACCCATTTTGATCTGCACCTTCTACCTCGGACCCGTGGCCGGTGTCGTCGGTGAGCTTTTGAAGATCGTTGTAAAGCTGGTTTTGAAGGGCACGACCACCGCATTTGTCGGCGACTTTGCAAACTTTGTCGTCGGCTGCTCGTTCGTGCTTCCCGCTTCGATAGTTTACCACATGAACAAGGGCAAAAAGTCTGCGCTTACCGGCATGATAGTCGGTACGCTCATCATGACCGTGTTCGGAAGCCTGTTCAACGCCGTGTACCTGCTGCCGACCTTTGCAGACCTCTACGGCATGCCGCTTGATGCCATCATCGCAATGGGCACAGAGGTAAACTCCGCTATCAACAGCGTGTCGACGCTCGTTTTGTTTGCAGTTGTGCCGTTTAACCTCATAAAAGGCGCCATCGTCACGCTGCTGACCATGCTGCTTTATAAGCGCATCTCGCCGCTGCTGCACAAGGGCGACAAGAAGCTTCAGGAGCGCAGCGCTAAGAAAAAAGCCTGATCTTTGTGACCTTACGAAGCCGCATGATGCTCAACGCAAAGTTAAGACACTCATTAAAGTAAATGATGCAGATATACCCCTTCAGGGCGAACACCGGCAGCACCTGCCACACAAGCAGAACGCCCAGCAGCGCATCCAAGAGATTTATCCCCATGCACCAAAGCTGCTGTCCCAGACCCTTGAGGCAGCCGTCGGCCACCATATCCGTGTACATTATCGGGATAAGCGGCGCAAGCAGCCGCAGGTAGTCGCCCGCCTCGGGCGAGGAGTATATCCGCACGCCGAGCTTGTCGGCAAAAACGAACAGAACAAGGGCAACGGCTGACGAATAGCCGAGGCCCTTTTTTATAAGCAAGCTCACGGTTTTGGAGATATCGCCATCGTTTCCGCGCACCTGCGCCTCGGTAAGCTCGGGGATAATTAGCTCCGCCAGCGCCATGAGTATGCAGGCGGGGAAGGACACAATGGGCAGCACCATACCCTGTATGACCCCATAGCCGGAGAGCGCCCTGTCCGCCGAAAAGCCTGCGGCCTTGAGCCCACGGGGGACTAAAAGATGCTCGAGCGTTGAAAGCGCCGAGCGTGCGTAGGCCGACACCGCCAGCGGCAGTGCGACCTTGAGCATCCGTGAAGTGAGCTTGAGCTTCTGAGCAGAGTAATCCCTTACCGAATGGCGGTCGGTGAGATAAAACAGCAGCATGCAGACAAAGGATATCACATCGCCGCAGACATTGCCGAGCATCACGGCAGCGCAGTTTTTCTCGATATCGCCCGCCGGTGAGTGCGCCAGGAAATACGCCACAAAGCCAATGGTTATAAGCTGCTCACCGAGATGCACTACCGTTGGTTTCCACACCCTGCCGCAGGCGGTAAAGTAACCGGACATGACCGATGACAGCGACAGAAACGGCATGGAAAAGGCGATGAGCTTTAGAGACTTTACCGTTCTTGCGTCACCTATCCACAAAAAGCCGATCGGCTCGGCAAATGAAAACAGCACCGCCATGGCGCTCAGCCCGAAAAACAGACTGTATGCAAAGCAGCGACGCATTGCGGCGGCAACGCTCCAGCTGCGCTCGTGCCCCAGCTCCTCGGAGACTAATCTTGTGGCGGCAAAGCGGATGCCCGAAACGGCAAAGGTGGTACACAAAAACGCTACAGAGAGAACCAACTGGTACAGTCCGATGCCCGCAGAGCCGATGCGCCCGGCAAGCCAAACCTGGAACGCCATGGAAATGGCGCTCATCGCAAGCGAAGACCCCGTGAGCAGAGCGGTATTCATAATTAAACGCTTTCTGTTGACCATGCATAAAGATATGCACAAAAAAATCTATATATGCGTTGAATTTTTGTTGACTTTAGTGTATAATGTTACTACATTAACAAAATAGGGGGCATGGCATATGATAATTACCATCGGCAGACAGCATGGATCCAGCGGCAGGGAGATCGCAAGACTTCTCGCCGAAAAGCTCAACTACAAGTGCTACGACAAGGAGATCGTGGACGAAGCTGCAAATCACTCCGACTTCAGCAGAGACCTCATTGACGCCTTCGATGAAAAGCGCATGTCCGCATTTATCCTCCACGCAGGCGGCTACGGCCTGAACGAAAACTTCCGCCTTAATATGCAGGTCGTATCGGCGCAATTTGAGGCCATGCGCAATATCGCCGAAAAGGGCAACTGCATTTTCGTCGGACGCTGCGCAGACTATATCCTGCGTGACCATGACGATCTTATCAGCGTGTTCATCCTCGGCGACATGGACGAGCGCCTCAAGTGCCTTGAACGCCGCCAAGGACTTGATGAGGTCGAGGCAAGGAAAAAGATAAAGGAAGTCGACAAGGACCGTTCAAGCTTCTACAGGTATTACAGCGACCAGACATGGGGCGATGCGCAGAACTACGATATGTGCATCAACAGCTCCAAGCTCGGCGTTGAGGGCACCGTGCAGGTCATCCTTGACTACATAAAGGCAAGAGGACTTAAATAAAAGCTGACGGTAGCCGACCACCTATCGTCTGTCAGTGTGCCCTTTCGGTGCTTTTCGCCTTTTTTCGTCTTGCCGGGCACAAAGCCCGCCTGCACCAAAAGAAAGCCGAAAATCCCTCGAAAAACACTACTGCCAGATGCTGCGCAGTTTTGCCGGAAATGGCTTCGGCGCAGCGTGAGCGGAAATCCGCCCGTCAAAACCGATAGTTGCTCGGCTCCCGTCAACTTATTTATATAGATTATTCCGCAATGGCGCAAAAATTATACATCACTCCTGCTTGAGCTCTTTAACGGCGTATTTCATAAAGCGCTTCACGGCCGGCGAAGCATGCTTTACCGACGGCAGTATCATGCCCAGCGTTATCTTCTCCGGCGGCGAGACCGGCACCTTTGCGACATCGCAGATCCAGCCGTTTACGATAAGCTCGTTCGTAATGCTGATGCCGAGCCCGTTTTCGACGAGCGCCCATGCCGAATAGCTCTCGTTGGTCGAGTAGACGATATTCGGCTCAATGCCGTATTTTTTTAGCATCGTCATGACATCCTCGTCCTTGCCCATTGCAGGCATGATAAGTCCCTCATGTTTGCAGCGCTCAAGCGGAAAGCTCTCGGCATTGGCAAGCGGGTGATCTCTCGGCAGTATTGCGATCATTCGGTCGTCGGCAAGCGGCACCCAGTCACCGTCTATATCATCGCCGCCGCTGGTGAAGCCGATATCGGCTCTGCCCTCTGCCATCCACTGCAAGACCTCCTGCCGCACACCCTCCATGAGGTTTACGGTTATCTTCGGGTACTTTTTCTTGAACGCCGCCACGACCTTCGGCAGCCAGTGCGTGGCTATCGAAGAATATGTGGCAATATTTATAAGACCGATATCCAGACCGTTTATATTCGCCGCAAGCTCGTGCACGCGGTTTTCCTGCGATAGAAATGCTCGCACCGCCGGCAGCATCTTCTCCCCCTCGGCAGTCAAAACAACGCCCCTCGTCGTGCGCTTTAAAAGCAAAAAGCCGAAGTCGCTCTCCATTGCGGAAATGAGCTGGCTCACGCCGGAGGCCGTGTAGTTTAACCTCTCGGCCGCCTTTGTCAGGCTGCCGCACTCGGCGGCGGCTAAAAACGCTTTGCATCTTGAGCTTTCCATGTATATTACCTCTTAAGTTTTACTTAAATTTCTCTCAATATCTTGTAACTTAACTTTATAATATCACTCATTTATAATCCAATCAAGACGAAAAAACAAAAATCTCAAGAAATCTCGGAGGTATTGATATGAAAGCATTGTCCGCCAAAACATCGGTCATTCTCGCACTCGTGAGCCTTGTTCTGACCGTATTATTCACCTATCTATGGGCAAGCCTCACCGGCACGGTCTCAATGATCTCGTCCGTCTTCGTGTTCTTCACCGCCGCAGTTTTCGTATTCTGCGTGAATACTGTGGATAAAAACTGATACTTCTCTCTTGACATATTTCCCAATCCCATGCAGGCAGCGTGTGCGAAAAGCACACGCTGTTTGTGTTTGTATAGAAGCATTGAAAAATGCAAAAATAAATATGTCGTATATGGCTTGACAGATACCCCTTGGGGGTATATAATCACGCTCAGAAAATACCCCCGGGAGGTATACGGATGGAATGTCAGGAAAAGCAGTGCTGCTGCGCCAAGACCAAGATGCGCTCCGAGCAGGAGGTAAAGCTGCTCATGAACCGCTTAAACCGCATTGAGGGTCAGGTCAGGGGCATAAAGAAGATGGTCGAAAACAGCGCCTACTGTCCCGATATCCTGCTTCAGGTGTCGGCGATAACGGCTGCTCTGAATGCCTTTAATCGGGAGCTTTTGTCAACGCATATACGCACCTGCGTTGCCGAGGGAGTGAAAAACGGCGACGACGGTAAGATCGACGAGCTTGTCGATACTCTCCAGAGGTTACTCAAATGAAGCAATTCATCGTTACCGGAATGACCTGCGCCGCATGTCAGGCGAGGGTCGAAAAGGCGGTGTCGAAGGTGCCGGGGGTCGAGACCTGCTCGGTGAGCCTGCTGACGAACAGCATGGGCGTTGAGGGCTCGGCTACGGATGCCGATATCATCCGCGCCGTCACGGACGCAGGCTACGGAGCGTCGGTCAAGGGTGCGGCTCAAGCGGCTAAGCCCGATGAGGACGCTCTTGCCGACCACGACACGCCGGTACTCAAGCGCAGGCTGTTTACAAGCCTCGGCTTTCTTCTTGTACTCATGTATTTTTCCATGGGCGCTCACATGTGGGGCTGGCCGATACCGGCTTGGCTGGAGGGCAACCATGTCGCTATGGGGCTTATCCAGCTTCTGCTGACGATCATCATCATGATCATCAACAAAAAGTTCTTCGTCTCCGGCTTTAAGAGCGTTATGCATGGTGCGCCCAATATGGATACGCTCGTTGCGCTGGGTGCTTCGGCTTCGTTTTTGTGGAGCGTTTATGCGCTTTTCATGATGACCGATGCGCAGGTGCACGGCGGCTCGGAAGCGGCCATGCCGTGGATGAACGAGTTCTACTTCGAGTCGGCGGCAATGATACTGGTTCTCATCACCGTCGGCAAAATGCTTGAAGCACACAGCAAGGGCAAGACCACCGATGCGCTGAAATCACTCATGCGCCTTGCGCCGAAAACGGCAAATATAGTGCGTGACGGCACAGAGACCACCGTCCCTGTTGAGGAGGTCAAGCTCGGCGACATTTTCGTTGTCCGTCCGGGCGAGAGCATCCCCGTTGACGGTGTGGTCTTAGAGGGCGACACCGCCGTCAACGAATCTGCACTGACCGGTGAGAGCATTCCCGTCGACAAGGCCGTCGGCGACACGGTGTCCGCTGCGACTATAAACACCTCTGGCTTTATCCGCTGCGAGGCGACCCATGTCGGCGAGGACACGACCCTTTCAAAGATAATCAAGATGGTGAGCGACGCCGCCGCAACAAAGGCGCCTATCGCAAAGCTTGCCGACAAGGTCTCCGGCGTTTTCGTGCCCACGGTCGTGAGCATCGCCGTTGTGACACTCATCGTGTGGCTGCTCATCGGCAAGCCCTTTGACTTTGCGCTTGCAAGGGCTATCTCCGTCCTCGTCATAAGCTGCCCGTGTGCGCTCGGTCTTGCAACGCCGGTCGCCATCATGGTCGGCAACGGTGTCGGCGCAAAGCACGGCGTTTTGTTCAAGACCGCAGTCTCACTCGAGGAAGCGGGCAAGATGAAGATAGTTGTGCTCGACAAGACCGGCACCATAACAAAGGGCGAGCCGGAGGTCACGGGGCTGTATCCGGCAGACGGCGTGACGGAAGCGGAGCTTCTTGCCGCTGCCTATGCGCTTGAAGCCAAGAGCGAGCATCCGCTTGCCCGTGCAGTCGTTGCGGAAGCCGAAAAGCGCAGCTTGACCGCAGATGAGGTCACGGACTTCAAAGCTCTGCCCGGCAACGGTCTTTCCGCCGTTAGAGGCGGCAAGGTGCTGCTCGGCGGCTCGATGAAATATATCGCAGAGCAGACAAGCCCCGACAAGGCGGTGCTCGATAACGCCGAAGCGCTCGCCGATAAGGGCAGCACCCCCCTGCTGTTTGCCGAAAACGGTAGGCTTTTGGGCATAATCGCCGTTGCCGATACCGTCAAGCCCGAGAGCGCCGAGGCTGTCCGTGAGCTTAAAAGCATGGGCATCGAGGTCGTCATGCTCACAGGCGATAATCTGCGCACCGCAACGGCGGTCGGCAGCGCTGCGGGCATTGACAATGTCGTTGCCGGTGTCCTGCCCGACGGCAAGCAGGCCGTTGTCTCCAGACTTAAGGCGCTCGGCAAGGTCGCCATGGTCGGCGACGGCATAAATGATGCCCCGGCGCTCACAAGTGCCGATATCGGCATTGCCATCGGTGCAGGCACGGATGTCGCCATCGACGCTGCGGATGTTGTTTTGATGAACAGTAAGCTCAGCGATGTTCCGGCGCAGATCCGTCTTTCCCGTGCAACGCTCACGAATATCCGTGAAAACCTGTTCTGGGCGTTTATCTACAATGTCATCGGCATTCCGCTCGCCGCAGGCTGCTTTATCGGCCTGTTCGGCTGGCAGCTCAATCCCGTGTACGGTGCTGCGGCAATGAGCCTTTCAAGCTTCTGCGTTGTGACAAACGCACTGCGGCTCAATCTGTTCGACATGTACTCTACCAAGCGTGACAGGCGCTGCAAAAGCGCCGTTTCCGACGAGGCGCTGGGCGCACTTATAAACGATATCAATTCAATGCAGGAGGAAAAAACAATGACAAAGACAGTCAGGATCGAAGGCATGATGTGCTCGCATTGCGAGGCTCATGTAAAGAAAGCACTTGAGGCTCTCGGCGGCGTAACCGGCGCAGAGGTCAGCCACGAGAAAGGCACGGCGATAGTCAGCATGACGGAAAATGTCGACAACGCAGTTATCACCGCAGCCGTCACGGACGCCGGCTACACCGTACTCGGCATCGAGTAAAATATGCCAAAAACAGGCAGGTTTCTCTTGAAACCTGCCTGTTTTTGCTATTCAAATTGAGTTTGTTGCGTGCAGGAAGCGGTAGAGCATTGCCGATATCTCGGCTCGTGAAGCACCGCTCGTGGGCTCGAGCGTCCCCTCATCGGTACCGATGATTACCCCCTTTGCGACCGCCCATTTCATTGCATCAAGGTAATTATCGTCGATATTGCCCGAGTCGGCAAACTTCGTCAGATCCGCATCTGCGGGTCTGCTGCCGGAGAACTTGTACAGAAGATACGCAAACTCCTGCCGTGTGACGATATCATCGGGTCTGAAAAAGCCGTAGCCGTCATCGAGGTTCACTCCGCTATCGTGCATCCACACGGCAGCGTCCCTATAATAGTCGTCAAAAACATCGGAGTACGGGTTATCCTTGCCGGAAACGGACGGTGTGTCTGCAAGGCGGTAGAACACCGTGGCCATCATCGCCCGGGTCATGGGATCCTCGGGTGCAAAGATGGTCGTGCTCGTTCCGATGAGCAGCTTACTGTCGATGCAGTAGTCTATCTCATAATGCGCCCAATGCATCTCGTCAAGGTCTGTGTAATCCAGTGCGGGGCAGTCGTCAAAGCGGTTGCAGCCCTTGACATAAGTGCCCGTCACCGTCACATTTTTTGACGGCATGGTAAAGTAGAACCCGTCCTTGGGGCTGCCCTTGACCGTCACCTCATCTGACTGCCACGAGCTTATCTTATACCCGAACTTCTCCTCGGTCGACAGTGGGTATACCCACACCTTCGCACCGGCCTCAAATGTGCCGCTGCCGCCGCCGTTTTTGATCGTAACGGTGTATGTGTTCTTGATCTGCTCATAATTTGCGGTCACGGTGACGGGCTTTTCGGGCATGGTGAAGTAGTAAAAACCGTCTGAGTCTTTGCTTATCGTGATATCCGTGCTTTTAGACCAGCCGGTAAACCGATAACCGCTCTTTTCGTAGGGACTGAGGTACACGGTGACACCGGCTCTGTTTTTGCCGCTGCCAAATCCGCCGTTTACGGTGACGGCGTACTTCGTCGGACCGTCGCCGGGCAGCCACATGGCGTTTAATTTCAGATTTTTCGTTGCAATGTCTCGGTTGCAGTAGTAATACCCTGCGTCCGACTTCCAGCCGTCAAGGTAACAGCCGGACTTTGTCGCCTCGGGCATGGAGCTATAGTGCTGTCCCTTGGTGTAGATAACGACACGGTTGCCGCTCGTGAGCGTACCGCCGTTTGCGTTTAAAAGAACATACACAAAATCGTGGCTGCCCGTGCCCTTATAGTCGCCATAGAGAAAAATTTTTGCCTCATCGATGCGCCTTTTGATAAGCCCCTCCATAATGCCGTCGCCGCCGGAACAGATAACGCCGAATGCGTCAGCTATCTCCTGATCGGGGATGGGGTCGCCGTTTGAGTATTTGAAGTTGTTTTTAAGGTAGCGTGCTATGCGCCAGCTGTTATCGACCCAATTCGTGCCGCAGTTATATGTGAGGCTGACTATAGCGTCAAATTTATTCTGGTTCATTGTAAGGCCGTACCTATCGATATAGCCGTTGACCGCCGTCTCGAACTTCTTAAGATCGTCGGCAAACAGTTTGTCGGCCTCCTCCTGCGTGATGGACTGCCCCTCCTTGACCGAGCTGTCGGAGTGGCCATAGCCTATCGTCCAATTGGTCTCGCCCGTGAGCTTGTACGCCGTAAGGCGGCAGCCTTCCTTCGCCTTTATGTACTCGATTATGTTGGCGCTCGCCTTCATGCTGCTCGCAGCGGAGGCTGAAAACGGCACAAGGCTGAAAACCAGAAGCAGTACCAGAATAAACGACAAAAATCGTTTCATAGGGGTAACTCTCCTTAAATCCGTATTTGTAATCAAACCGATTTCGTTTCACAATATAAATAACAAAGGAATTATAACAAAAAAATGCTGAAAAATCAAGTCCGCAGGCCGATAGGGGGATTTTGGAACGAAAAAGGGCACCCAGAATTTGCCGAGAGCTCCGTTTAAAAGGTATACAATCAGTAATATTTCCTCATATCCGCTGCGCAAGTGAGTAGGCGGCTCGGCTTATTTGCACGATGTCACATGGCGAAAACGAGCCGGGCAGGCAGTATAGCTGCGCCTCGGAAAAGCGGCCTCGTGATTCAAGATACTGCGAGGTGTCGGGTATCTCCTCCTGCGCAAGGACAATTAGGTCGCAGGGCACGCTGCGGATGAATGTGCCGCTTGAAAATTCCGCACCCAATGCTGCTGAGCAGCTTTGCCGCACGAGCAGGCAGCCCTCGGATATCCGCACGGGCTCCGAGTGCGTCATGAGCTTAACACCTTGCGTTTCAAGGGTTTTTCTAAACCACGCCCACTCGTTCGGCTGTGAGGTGCACATTATATCGGTGCTTTCTTCGATGAGCGTCACCCTCAAGGTTGGCTGTTCTTCCTTGAGACGCAGTGCAAGCTTGCAAGCCTCCCTGCCGCCGCCTAAAACGGCGATACGGCGAGCCGAAAAGCGCTTGCCGGCGGCCAGCACCCACAGCGGCGCATAGGGAATATCACCCCAGTTCGGGATGTTCGGCTCGGGGCGCAGGCGAGTGCCGTTTGCGTAGACAACGGCATCGCAGCCGTTTTTTAGAAGTTGCCCCGCATCGGCGTAACTGTTAATGTAGATCTGAACATTTTCCGAGCGGCACAGCTTCAAAACGAGCCAGCGACGGTAGCCTAGTGTGTCCGAGCCCCGCTCGCCGATAAGCCGTCCTCCGAGCCTTGCGCCGGATTCGTAAAGCTCGATCTCGTGACCGCGGTTTGCGGCGCACAGGGCAAAGCTCATGCCCGAAAGCCCGCCGCCTATAACGGCAATGCGCTTTTTATCCTCCGCCGTGGCGCAAGCGTTTGCAAGCAGCCTGCCCTCGGGATTTATGTACGGGATGATATCATCGACTGCTCCCGTCTGCGCCTTGACGCACCACTCGGGATCTGCAAGCAGCGTTCGACCGAGCACGACTGCATCGCACACCCCGTCACGCAAAGCACCCTCGGCGGTGTCGGGATAGCCGAGCTTTCCGCAGGCGGCGATTGGAATATCGGTTACGGTTTTCGCAAGTCTCGCAAGCTCCGAAAAGCAGCCTGCGGGCATACCCTCGGCGGGCTTGCTCAGCCATGGCGCATTGTCGGCGCACGGCTCGATGCACAGCATGTCTGCACCCGCCCACGCAAGGCAGGCAAGACCGGCAATGTTCGTTCTCGTCACGCTCACCATGCACAGTATGGGCATCCCCTCGCCTACCGTTCGGCGGGCTTTTTTTGCTGCATCGGCAGCCTTGCCGAGTGGCATATCCCGCAGGTCAAGACATATCCCGTCGCAGCCCATGGCATCGGTCAAGCTTTTGCTCCTTATTCGGCAAAATGCACGACTTCCATGCTCACGAATTTTTTCGCATAGCTCAGCATTTTCAGTGCAAACGAGCCCCGCTCCGCCCGCTGCGGCTTCTAGCGCAAAGCGCTCTGCCCTGAGTGCAGTCAGGCCGTCGGGAGGCACTGCAATTATGCGGTTTTTTAGATTCAGTGTGCCGCACTCAAGCGGCGTAAACAGTACTTCATAGGGGTAAAGTGCCCTCGTGTACGGCGTGGTATACATGATGATTCCTTCCTTTCCACGCCACATTATGGGACAAACCCCGTAAAAAACATAACAAACCGGGTCGAATACGAAAAATTAAGTTGACTTAAAACGCTCTGCTGATATAATTTTAGGTAGTTTTATTAATAGGAGCAAAATATGAGAGATTACAACGAAGAATTCAAAAACAGGGTGCAGTTTATCCGTGACCTTGTTGAAAAAAGCGGCGTTGACGGCATCGTTTTCGGCAACTCCGGCGGCAAAGACTCCGCCCTTGTCGGCATTTTGTGCAAGTTTGCCTGCGAAAACACCGTCGGCATCATGATGCCCTGCGCATCAAAGCGCAATTTTGAGCAGGATATGAAGGACGCCAAGGAAGTCGCAGAGCACTTCGGCATCCAGACGAGGGTCATCGACCTTACCGATGTGCGCCAAGCGGAGATAGACCGCCTGAGTGAGATAACCACCCTCAGCAATGCGGCAGTAAATAATATCGCACCCCGTCTGAGGATGACCACGCTCTACACCATCGCCGCCAGCGAATACCGCCTTGTCGCCGGTACCGGCAACCGCAGCGAGCTGTACATGGGCTACTACACCAAGTGGGGCGATGGCGCATGCGACTTTAACCCCATTTCCGACCTCACCGCAACCGAGGTCATCGAGTTTCTGTGCTGGCTCACCGCTCCGGCATGCATCATAAACAAAGCCCCGTCGGCGGGACTGTTTGATGGCCAGACCGATGAGGACGAGATGGGCGTAAGCTACGCCGCAATCGACAGCTACATTACCACGGGCGAAGCAAGCGAGCGTGACAAGAAAATCATCGACCGCTACCACAGGCGTGCCGAACACAAGCGCATCGGCATAAATCACTACAATAAGATAGACGAATAATTTTGGAGGATAAGGAATGGATAACAATATTCGCCCCGAGACCATGGAGAGAATAACCACCCCCGAGCTTGCAAACGCATTTATCAATGAGCAGATAAAGCTCATCCGTGAGCAGGTCGGCTCGAAAAAGGTGCTGCTGGCGCTTTCCGGCGGTGTTGACTCGTCTGTCGTTGCCGCACTTTTAATCAAGGCCGTCGGCAAGCAGCTCACCTGCGTGCATGTGAATCACGGTCTGCTGCGCAAGGGCGAGCCCGAGCAGGTCGTTGAGGTTTTCCGTGATCAGATGGACGCAAATCTCGTGTATGTCGACGCCGTCGACCGCTTCCTTGATAAGCTCGCCGGTGTCGATGATCCCGAGGCAAAGCGCAAGATAATCGGTGCGGAGTTTATCCGTGTGTTCGAGGAGGAGGCCCGCAAGCTCGAGGGCATTGAGTTCCTCGCACAGGGCACGATATATCCCGACATTCTCGAGAGTGACGGCGTTAAGGCGCACCACAATGTCGGCGGTCTGCCGGAGGACCTGCAGTTTGAGCTCGTTGAGCCTGTCAAGCTTTTGTACAAGGACGAAGTCCGTGTCGTCGGCAAGGCGCTCGGTCTGCCCGACAGCATGGTCTATCGCCAGCCCTTCCCCGGCCCGGGTCTCGGCGTAAGATGCACCGGCGCTATCACCCGCGACCGTCTCGAGGCCGTGCGTGAGTCGGACGCAATTTTGCGTGAGGAAATAGCCGCCGCAGGGCTTCAAAACGACATCTGGCAGTACTTCACCGCCGTTCCCGACTACCGTGCAACGGGTATCCGTAACGGCAAGCGTGCCTACGAGTGGCCGGTCGTCATCCGTGCGGTCAACAGCGTTGATGCAACAAGCGCAACCGTGCCCGAGCTTGACTGGGCGCTGCTCAAGAAGATAACCGACCGCATCCTGAGCGAGGTCCCCGGCGTCTGCCGTGTCCTGTACGAGCTCAGCCCCAAGCCCATCTCCACGATCGAGTGGGAATAAATGGAAGAAAGCCCGAAAGTCTTTGTTTGCAAGGCTTTCGGGCTCTTTTAATGATAGCCGCGATGCTGTTATGACGCTGAAATCAGGTTTTTAGCAGGGAGTCCAGCGTTTGAGCAAGTTCTCCTTGCTTGTGCGGGTATAGATGGGAGTAGGTATTGAGGGTCGTTTCTATGTTCTCATGGCCGAGTCGTTCGGCTATCAAGAGTGGCGAAAAGCCGAGTTCGATAAGTAATGAGGCGTGGCTATGTCTGAGGTCATGCACTCTAATCTTTTTAACTCCGCTCTGGCTGCTACCTCGAATCATTTCCCTGTATAGGGCATGCTTGGTTAATGGGAAAATGCGCCCATTATCATAGATGTGTGAGATATACTCTTTAAGTTCTTCGCAAAGAAAATTCGGCAAAGCGATAATCCGATTGCTTTTCGGAGTTTTGGGCTCCGTAATAATATCTTTCTTGCCAATTCGCTGATAGGATTTATTGATAGTTATGGTGTTTCCCTCAAAGTCAATATCATCTTTGGTCAAGGCTAAGAGTTCGCCTTCCCGTATGCCGCACCAGTAAAGGACTTGAAACGCTGAGTGCATTTGTGGTTTGTCCTCGATTGCTGCGGCAAATCTAATGTATTCGTCTTTTGTCCAAAACTGCATTTCCTTTGCGTTCTTGCGTCCTATGCTTCCCGCCTTATGACAAGGATTTTCTTTTAGACCATAATACTTAACGGCGTAGTTAAAAATCGCGCAAAGCTGATTATTGATTGCTTTTAGGTATGTTTCGGCGTACTCGTCACCCATGAGCTGATTTTGCCATTGTCGAACCGTTGTTGCTTTAATGTCGCTGATTTTCATTTTGCCGAAATAAGGCAAAATCTTTGTCCTTATTAGGTGCTCCTTGTTGTTCATGGTTGACACCCTGAGTCGGCTTGCCATATCTGTATTATACAGAGAAATTAGGCTTGCCATTGTCATTTGCGGATTTTCCTGCAATTTGTCAAGAAAAGCGCGTTCCCATTCTTTGGCGTCTTTCTGTTTAGTAAAACCTCTCTTTGTTTTACGCTGCTGTTCCCCTTGCCAATCGGTATAGTAGAAACAGCAATACCACGTTCCGCGGTCCTTGTCCTTATATGCTGGCATAACATTTGCCTCCTGTTTTGCCTTTTTATCTATATTATCGCAAATAGTAAGATTCGCGAGCCCCTGAATTTGGAGTACCTACGGCGTCCTATATCAGTTCCGTTTTTACAGAGTAGGTTTATACTCCAAAAGAAAGAAAACTTGATGTGGGAGACCGTAGGCTTGTTTATGGTTGCCAATCTCCATTGAGTTCTGGAATATCATCAAAATTTGCGCTTTTACCACAAGCGTCAATCATTTCAAAAAGATTATTTTGCGTCTCTGTATTTGCTTTATGGTCTGTTAGCCCTGTATATTTGGCGAGGAATTCCAACGCTTTCAATTTATCGTGTAGCTTGACTTCCGTGCCGTTCTTTGTAATCTTGATACTGGAAACGGCACCTTGCTTTTCGGGTGGAAGTTCTTTTAGGCGAAGTTCCCCGTCTATGACTTCAACATAATCAAAAATGTTGGAAAATCCAAGTGCCGCCATTTCCCACAGTACTCGTTCGGCGGAAATTCGTAGTCCCGCAGAGATTTCCGCCTTGCGCCGCCTTACTTCTGCCTGAATCTCAGGAATAGAGAGCAGGTGAACCCCCTGCGAATTCGCACGTTTTGAGGAATACCCCGCAGCAATAGCCGCCCGTGTAGCGTTGAAGTCTATGATGTATTCGTCAATAAATCGTTCCTGTTTCTCGGTCATTTGTTCACCGCCTTTCTGAACTCTTGAATTGCCGTAGCTTGCAATCTCATTAACCAACGATAGGAGTAAAACATTATTTCTGCCGTTTTCTCAACGGTATGCCCCTCAATGAAACGCAAGTACAGGACAGTCCTATATGGCTCGGCAAGAGAATCAACCACCGCGTTGATGTTATCTCGCGCAGCAAGTAATTCTTTTGCTTGGCGGGCGAGTACCTCGCAATACTCGCCCGCCGCATTGTACTTTTTATAAAAACTGATTTTCTCATACCGCAGGTCTGCCCTCAAGGAGAGTAATTTGTAGCTATTGAGCATATTGCGGGCTTCTTTTTCTGTTATCATGGTATTTAATCAAATAGATTGACCGCATGGGAATCATAGTGAGGGTCACGCCAGCCCTCACCGAAAAACAAACGGTCAAAGGCATGCAGATTTCGCGGTGCGGTAAAATTACGCAAACCGCAAAGCCGCTCCGACAGGTAATTCTCTGTCCAGTTGAGTGCTGCCTGCAATGCTTCGTAATCGCATTTTTCAGGTAAGGCAAAATGCACACCATTTTTCTTGCTGATAGTCTGCAAGGCTTTTACCGCTTGGTAATTTGGCATGAATTGGTCGGCGAGGTTGCGTAATTCTCCCTCGCTAATATCCTCGCCCCTCACCTGAAGCGCAGTCAGCAAACTAAGCTGTTCACTCGTCGGTGGAGTAGAAAGCATTTTGTCAAGCCCATTTCGCTTTTCGGTAATCACTGAGGAAACGAGTTCTCTAAGTTCCTCTACGCAGGAAATTACATATTCCCTAAAAGCAGCGTCACGCTCACGTCGCTTTTCGTTGACATAGGATTCAACATAAAGTTCGGACAAACGAGCAATCGTTTTATCGTTTTTCCGCTCCTCGTCAGCCGCCAGAACTTCCTTATAAGCCTTCTGTGCCTCAGCCCTCAGTTCTTCAAATGTCATTTTCAATACCTGCCTTTCTTAAAACATTCTGTTGTGCTTTGACCTCTTGCGGAGAATCAAGACTTTTTGATACAAACCACCCGATACCCTCACAACAATCATAAATGCGCGCCTTCGGGTGGAGAAATACTCCTTCGGCAATCTGCGTGTCAATTCCCATATCAGCCAAAGACGCACGCAGTAATGTGTTCATTTCAGCGTTCATCTGTGCTTCATCTGCTGTAATGCGAGCCAGTTCGTCACGGAGTGCCGCAAAGATTGCGGTATCAGTACATTCGCCGCGCTGTGCTACAAGTTGCTCAATTACACGGCTACGTGCTCTATTGAATCCGACCGCCTTTTGATGGCGGAGTCTATATATTTCTCGAACGGTCATATCATCATTCTCCTTCTTTCTGCACGATTTTTCAGCTTTTGGCATACTTCCAGTAAACGCTCAGAATCTACGCACATACCGAATTGCCGCAATACCGGCCATGCAATATCAACCTCGCCGGATTCATATTTAGCAATCATGGGAGAGGAGATTCCGCTCATATCAGATAGCTGCTTGCGGGATTTTGATATAAACCGGCGTTCACATTGCAGCAGTGCGCCAATATTGCGGTACATAGTCGGTTCAATAAGCTGGCTGTCCTGCCGGTCTATCATGTAGTCGATTGCCTCGTCTTTGAGGTGGAAGGCATAACGCCGAAAAGCAAACCGCAAAGTATCAAGGGGAATATTATACACATCTGTAATCGCAAGCAGGGTTTCATAAGACGGAGTATTTTTGTCTGCTTCAATCGCTTTAACAGTATCACGGCTGATATGGAGAGCTGCCGCAAATGACGTTTGAGATACACCGCGCCGCTGCCGAAATCTTGTCATAAACTCCCCAAAGGTTTTGGGTTCCAGTTTTTCAAGGGAATCCTCTAACTTGCCGAGCGCAGTTAGCGTATCGTGTTCATTTCCAACCAAAACATATTGCTTTAGTGTACTGTCATAGTAGGTTACTCGCTGCATTTTCTCACTTCCTTTCCAACAGACACTTTTGCTCAAAGTAGGAGCGGGGAACACGACCGGCTACCGTGATATAGCCTTTTCGTTTTAACTCGTCATTGAGTGTCTTGATGATTTTATAGGCTTTCCCCATTGAACAGTCGAGGCGGGTCATTACCTCGTCCACACGAACAACATCGGACATTCCCTCACCTCGATTCAATTTCGCCTGCTGGAACGCCCAAGGCTGCGGCGATTGCCGCACCTGTTTTCGGTGTGCAGGACTTTCCTGCCTTAACTTGGCAGATTGTGGAGACCGAAAGTCGGCTCAACTCCGCCAAGCGGCCAATCGTCATATCACGCTCGGCCATTAGGACAATCAGTTTAATTCTGTCGATTCTCATGGTGTTACCTCTCTTTCCTTATAAATCCGCGCTGTCTGCCGTAAAGAGCGCCGCAATTTGTAGCTGTTGTCATACTCCATTCGGGGAGACTTTTCAGCAGTCCGGTAATCTCTCTTGCGTGCTGTGTGGTGTAGTTTTTCGGGTCGCCTTTGAAAAGCTCCTGCCAGATTTCAAGCGCACATACGCGGGTCCGACGCATTGTGCCTTTCTGCTCTGGACCAAATCCGCCGCTCCAGAACATAAGCCGCCTGTCAAGGTCCCAAGTATCCCAACCAGCAGGCAGTAGCGTTTCAATAAAGTTCTCAATCAGACCAAGTTTGCCGTTTGTCTCCGTATGCTCCGACTGAACCTTTCTGGCGATTTCTTCAACCTCGTTGTCGAGATACCATGTTTCCCCGTTGTCATAATAGGTAACGACCTCAGCCCAGATTTGGTCCACGATTTCGGGTGTCAGCTTGTCCCCATTAACGCAACCCGCTTTCGTAACGGTTACGGGCCAGAAACGACGGGCGCCTGTGGGGTCTCGTAAGAACTCATCGTCATTTGTTGTACCGAAGAACGCACATTGCCGAGGGTGTGATTGCGTCCGTCGAGCATAGGCTGCGCGGTATGTATCTTCCTGTTTTGAAACGAACTGCTTAATTTGTTCAATTTCAGCTTTGCGGGTTGCCGCCATTTCCGCAAGCTCTATAATCCAGTTTCCTTGTAACTGCTCGTAAGCGTCCTTGCCGGTCATGGTATAGAGCGAATCAGAAAACCACTGTTTACCGAGTTTTGCCAAAGTGGTGGATTTACGGCACCCCTGCGGTCCAACAAGAACGAGCATGTGGTCATGCTTGCAGCCGGGGCGGAGGATTCGTGCCACAGCGCCAATAAGGGCCTTCCGTGTAACGGCGCGGGTATATCTGGAATCCTCTGCACCGAGGTAGTCAATGAACAGCATTTCCGCACGCGGTTGACCGTCCCACTCAAGGGAGTGTAGATAATCACGGACAGGGTGAATTTTATTGCTGTCAATGGCAAGGTCTACGGCATCTCGCACCTTCGGGGCGCTGTCGATTTTATAATCGCGTTCCAGTAACCATCGCAATCCTGCGTCATCGGTATCAAGCCATGAAGCAGATACCCTATGGGAAGAAGTGTCCCAAGGAAGGGCGCCGCACACAATAGGCCGAGCTCTGAACTCGTCATAGTAGTACCGGCCTTTTAAGCGTGGGTCGTGTGTCAGAATTAGGAACACATTATCTACAGTTGCCGCAGGCTTTCCGGTTCTCGGGTTGATTTCAAGCGCCTGCACCCATTCTGTATTCTCTGCGTCATCAAAAACTGCGACTACTGAGCTTAACTGCTCTGCCTTTAGTTCCTGCTGCACGGCGGGAACAGACAGAGCCTTATCGCACATACTTTTATAGGAAGGGAGCTTTGTTGCCGGGGTGTTGGGGGCTGTGTTTTCGTCCTCGTCACCGAATAGGTGAATGCGAACAAGGTCAAAAGCATTACAGAGCTTGCCGCAAGTCGGGTCTGTGCTGTGGTGGCTGAATGCGAATTTACCGTTATCGTAGACAACCAGACCGCCTGATGTAGAGCCGCCAAGGTAGGTATAGCGTCCGTCGCTGCATTTGCTGTACTTATCAGGTAAAAATTCGTCAATCGCATCGTCTATCGAAAACACTTTACAAAATGCTCCGACAATGCCGCCCTTTTCAGTAGGGTCGCTCTGCCTGTCAGCCAGTCGGCGGGGTTCGTTCGCCTTGCGGCTTGACACGGGCCATTGTGTGGGGTCGTGCCAATCGGCATAGCGAGAAAGCTGTTCGTCCGCGTCAAGCCAAGGAGCGTCCTCAACTTCATAGCGAAACTCCGCATCCGTTGCGGCACTGGCCCAATACATCAATCTGTGCGGCTGATAAGTCGTATCGTCGCACATATCAATCCCGATGTCCTCTGCAATTTTGCGGGCAATTGCCCCATATTCATCAGGCGATACAGGTCGAGACAACGGTAGCACAAGGCGCAGTCTAGGACTCCGCGGCGTATGACTGTGTGTGCTGTAAAGAACTGCAGCACAGCCGAGGGCAAGAGTAACAGTAGGCCAAGGGTCCGTATCTTGCGGAACATTGTCAAGGTCGAGTGTGATTAGTTGCCGCTCACATACGGAATCCGCTTTTCTGCGGTTTGTTCTTAAGCTACCGCCTACAAAGCCGCCGACATCTTTAATTCGGTCCCGCTCATCTTTCGGCATCCGCTCATACTCTGCTTGCGTTTCCTGTGTCCTCGTGACATTGGAGAGCTTAGCGGCAAGGTCGGACCACAGTATTCTTTTGTTTTTCCAATTCGTACACCGACGAGAGCTCCCTGTCGCTATCGTCAGTAGTCCGTCATACTGCATATGGTCAACCTCACTTTCAAATACACTATATATTGTTGTTATCTGTATTATATCGCGTATATATTGTACTGTAAATGTGAACTTTAGTGGCTTGCAGGACATAAAGAAGCGGCGATTGGCAAGGTTTTACTCATAAAAGACAAAAGAGTGTCACCCGGCGGCAAAGATAGGTAGATAATGAGCAAATCCTTGCAAGAATTTATCAAAAAATGTATTTTCAAAAACGAACCCCCGCATAAAGCGGAGGCTGGGCGCAGCGGTTGCAGCGGATTTTCACATAGGTTAAACATTTTATAAAATAAGGAATATGATACCCAACTGGGGTATTATATTCTTTGATTTCTTGCGATTTATAAAACACTATAAAAAGCGCTGCAACCGCTGCAAATGCGTTGGAAGGCTTGATAACAAAGGCTTTTTCATGCAGCGGTTTGCAGCAGCAAAATGGGGAGAACCGCTGCTACTGCTGCAATCGCATTTACAAGTTAGCAGCGGTTCGATATAATAATTCCGGTAGGGGGTGAAAAGGTGAAAGTAAAATATATCGGTGTCAGCCTTGAAGATTTACCGATGGGGGCAGTTCGGGAAGTCCTTTCAATCGAGGGAGACTTTTATCGCATTATGACCGAGCCTGATGAAACCCACCTTTTCCTGCCAGAATTGTTTGATGTCATTGACGAAAGCAGCACCATGGATATGGCGAAGTATTTGGGGTTGCTTGATAGGCAGGTAACCGTAATATGTAAAGACGGTATCAAAGTAACCGGCGTATGGATTGACTGGACCAGTGAACAGGATAACGAGCCGGACCCGGAATCGATAACCCTAAGTTGCGCTGACAGCAGCTTAATTGAGATTTATGTCTGTGAAATCCGAGAAATCGGCGCAAGCCCATAATTGACCGTATCGGGTTTTATATAGTAGGCCCTTAGGTTTTACCCTCGGAGTTGGTTATTGTGTGATACGGGAGACCGTGGAGTCCCACAGCAAGAAAACCGGCCTGCATAGCAGACCGGTTTTCGCATTTATAGCATTTTTTCAATAATGTTAGCGGCAACCTTTACTGTAATATAGCTGTTTAGGTCAATCTCTGTTCCGTCAGCAATCCACCCGTTTGAAACGCAGATATTTACATAGTCCCTTGCCCAATGGTGCTCGATATTTTGGAATGAACTTGCCCCGCTTTTCAAATCGGAGAATCGGCTGAGTATGGCGCACAGTTCTCCACGTGTCAAGTATGCGTCAGGGCGGTAATGCTCGTCATACCCCAAAACGATTTTTGCCTTTGCTAATGCTGCAATCGCCGTATCGTCTTTGACATCAATAAATATGTTCTCGTTGCTGGCATAATGTTTCTGACTCTCCGCGCTCATAAGGTTATAGAGAATATGTGCGACCTGTCGGCGGGTAATATTCTCATTTGGAACGGCGTCGCAATAGCCACTCAAATATAAAGTTTTGGCCTTATCAAGAGTTGGCTTAATCGGCTTATTCACGGCAGTAGTATGATGACCGCCAGAGGACGAAGGGCGAACGGTCGGGCGCTCCGGTTCAGGTTCGGGCGTAGGAGTTGGCGTTGGGTCAACAGCGGGTGGGTCTGGTTCCTTGGCGGGCAAGTCCGACTCCATTAGAAACACAAGGCTTCCGACTCCCTCAAAGGAGGTATCAAAGAGTTTTTCACCTTTACGGCTATCGGAGCTGTCGCTATGCCAACCGCTCGGCGATTCAGGAAACGCATACTCCTCGTTATACGAAACAGTAATCGGATTTGACGCAAAAATATCTGCGGCCGCCTCAATAGAGGTGTTTTGATATATAAGGGTGTCGATTGTTCGCATAGTGCCGGTACTATATATTCCACCGCCGATATTTGCAGAATTATTTGTGAAAGTGCACTCTATAAGTTCGGAACTGCCAACATTATAAAGAGCACCGCCCTGTCCTGAAGTATTATCGGTAAAAGTGCATTTGTAGGCATACATTTGTCCTGCATTATATATGGCACCGCCGCATAGTTCAGAATCAACACTTGTACCGTTTTGGGCAAAGGTGCAGTTCTGTAATTGCAGAGTTTTTGTATTTCTAATGGCACCACCGTTGTCTTTCGACTGTCCATCAGAGAAACTGCATTTAGTAAAGACTGCTTCTGCGTCATTGGTAATATGAGTACCTGAATTGTCCTCAAAGGAGCAGTTTTCAAACATTGCCGTTCCGGTTGTTATTACAACGGCGCTATCAGTACAATTTGTGAATGCAGTATTTGAAATAAGGCAACTTCCGCTGATTATGGCTAATGGGCTTTCGGTATCTATGTCCGCACCACTGACTATTAAGTTCTTGATTTCCCCTTGCTCGATTTGAAGCAAAGCACCGTCCGCAAAGTCCGCTGACCGGGTCAATGTGATAGTAACATCATTGTTCCCCAGATTGCCGGTTACACTAATTGTACCCGTAATCTCGACAGTAGTAGCGCCATTTTCCATAGCGGCAACGAGTTCATCGAATGTCGCAGCGGTTGGAATGCCTTCCTCAGCGGCGGCAAATGTTGTAAGCCCCATCATTAGGACAAGGGCAAGTAGTATTGCTGTTAAACGCTTTTTCATAGGTTCCACCTCTTTCATAGAAATAGGAGAGCGCTACCACGACAGCAGCACTCTCCTAAACACTTCTCAGTCGGTCCGCAAGGTCTGTCAGCATTGCCACATCTTTTGCGGAAAGGTCCGAAACATTGATAGTATGTAGTGATTCGACGCCAAGCAGGAAGTCGGTGGAAACGGAAAATATTTTGGCAAGCTCAACCAGAAAGTGCGGGGACGGCATGGACAGTCCCTGCTCCCATGTATTAACGCCATTTCTTGAAATGTTCAGCCTTCTTGCTAATTCCGCCTGTGTCCAACCTCGTGCTTCACGCAGTTGCTTGATAGTTTCTGCTGTCATGTATGCTTCCTCCAATTAAAATTATAGTACGCATACATGGTATGTCATTATCAAGGAAGGCTGGAAATAGCTTGACACGGGTGGCTCTAATAATTGACACAAATCGCCCTACACGGTATAATTACAACATAGAATTTATAGAATCGAGGTGTAACGATGTATTACGCAAATCATGCCGCTTTTGATAAAAAGGCTCAAAAGATACTCAAAACTGCTATGCGTTATAAAGTCATCAAGAACGAAGATGAAGTAAATAGTATTCTCTGTTCTAACCTTTCTGCAGATACAAATAACTGTGCCCTGTGTACCAATGAGGCAGTTATCCTTGGCCGGCGTAAACTTGGTACGCTGTACTTCGCTGATGTCTATAACTACTCGTCTATTACGAGCGCTACCTATCTAAAAGGAGAGTTGTCTCTGGTTCTCGGTGGCGGTCAAACAGTTGACCTTAAAATTGCAGCTGAACCCGATGATTTTAGTGCATTTGTGAATTATATTCTCAGCAAAAACCATTCATCGATTTCAAGTGGCGTATCACCAGCGGATGAAATAAGAAAGTATAAAGAGTTGCTGGATATGGGAGCAATCACAGATTCCGAGTTTGATGCAAAAAAGAAAGAACTATTAGGTTTATAATGGCATTATAATTCGGAGACTTTGAACTATGGGCGAACGTGTAACATGGAGCCGAGAGGACATTATCGTTGCCTATGCGCTATACTGTATAACACCGCTGAACGATATGCGCCCCTCAAATAAGTTGATACAGCAGGTCGCTGATGGATTTTCCCACTCTGTCAGCTCTCTTGTTATGCGTATGAAAAACTTTGCGGCTATTGACCCTAATTCAAAGGTCAAGGGCGCAACTCATGCTGCGAAAGCGGACCGATTGATTTTCGACGAATTCAAAAATGATTGGGGCACGCTCAGCGTACAAGCCGAATCTTTAACCGGGCTCGCATTATTCGACGCAAACCCAATAAATGGCGCAAAGCCCCTATCCTCGCTAACAGATAAAAACAGAGTGAGCCGAGAGCGTCACTTCTTCCGAGCATCTGTTTTTGCGTCTTATGAAAACGCCTGCTGTATCTCCGGCATGACCTTGCCGGCCATGCTTGTTGCAAGTCATATCAAACCGTTCCGGAGTTGCCGCACGACCTCAGAGAGAACCGACCCCACAAATGGACTGCTGCTCAATACCTTTTATGATAAAGCGTTTGACGGTGGGCTAATTACGGTAACGCCAGATTATAAAATCCATGTGTCAACGCAGGTGCGAGAGCAGGAGGACAGCTTTACAAAGCGATGGCTCATTGACCTTGAAGGTGAGACAATTATTTTGCCTGAAAGGTTTTATCCCAATAAAGAGGCATTGGCATACCATAACGATGTGATATTTAGGGGTTAATCCTTTTTCTCCTGTGTTGCCTTTAGGATTTCATCTTTGTGCTTGTAAAAAGACTCTAACAGCCGGTCAATCATTACCTGTTCGCGAGCCTTCGCTGTGGAGTGCAGCATTTCTTCTCTGGATTCTGACATATTCTTCACCGCCTTTCTTTCGATGCGATGCTGAAACGACGCTTATACCACTTTACCACGAAAATAAAGCGTAAAATAGATACAGCATATAGAATAAAAATAATACAAAGCTGCTGAATACAGTATGGATAAGATTTCAGTAGCGGAGTGGGAATAATATCAAGAGGTCGAAAAAAGCCCGTAAACACTGGACTTTTTGTGATGCAGAGCAGATTATTTATTGCGAAAAAGACAAAACTACCAACCATATTTTCTATGAATCTGGTGCAATCGAGAATCCGATAATGCGTGACCATGTTGTCGATGTCCTTGAGGGTACAATGCCAGCTTTCGACTTGAGGAGGCTCAAATACGCCCCTTCAACCCAATAACCATACAGTAAGCGGAGGAATGTTGCAGTATGCAAGAAATAAGATGTCCTAAGTGCGGTGAAGTTTTTCAGGTTGATGAGACAGGCTATGACCAGATTGCTCAGCAAGTGCGTGACAAAGAGTTTGAGAAAGAACTCGAACGTCGCAAGAGCGAATTAAATGCCAAACATGAACAGAGTCTCGAAATAATCCGTCTGCAGGAAGAAAAGGAATACAATGCGAATATCGCCCAGAAGGACGCAGAGATTTTCTCTAAAGATCAAAAAATCTCTGAATTGCAAGCTAAATTGAATACCAGCGAGACGGAAAAGCGCCTTGCTATCTCTGCTGCTCTGGAAAAGAAGAACGAAGAACATAGTAAGGCAACACGGGAATACACAGAAAGTCTAACGCAAAAAGAAACAGAACTTTTTGCTCGTGAACAGAAAATTGCAGAGCTTCAAGCTAAGTTAGATGTCAGCGAAACCGCAAAAAAACTTGCCGTTGCAGAAGCACTTGAAAAGAAAAATGAAGAGTTATCCCAAAAAACTACAGAGATTGCAGATCTCAAGGGCGAACTAAAGAATAAAGAAACAGAGAGCCGACTGAACGAGAAGTCCCTTCAAGAGCAGTATGAGGAAAAACTCAAGTTGAAAGATGAACAGATTGAGTATTACAAAGATTTCAAAGCGCGGCAATCAACAAAGATGATTGGTGAGAGTTTGGAGCAGCATTGCCTGACACAATTTAATGCGATCCGAATGACGGCCTTTCCAAACGCCTATTTTGAAAAGGACAATAATGCTAAGACTGGTAGTAAAGGAGACTTCATTTACCGTGAGTGTGGTGAGGACGGCACAGAGTTCATCTCCATTATGTTTGAAATGAAGAACGAAGCTGATGAAACCGCCACCAAGCACAAGAATGAGGACTTTTTCAAGGAGCTGGATAAGGATCGAAACGAAAAGGGCTGCGAGTACGCGATTCTTGTTTCCCTTCTTGAGATCGACAACGAGCTATATAACAACGGCATTGTGGATGTGTCCTATAAGTACCCGAAGATGTATGTTATCCGTCCGCAGTTCTTCATTCCGATGATTACACTCCTACGGAATGCTGCTAAGAACTCCTTGCAATACAGGCAGGAGCTTCAAATTGTTCGCAATCAGCAGGTTGACATCCGCAACTTTGAGGAAAACATGAACGCCTTTAAGGAAGGCTTTGCACGGAACTACCGATTGGCAAGCGATAAGTTCTCTACGGCAATTGAGGAGATTGACAAAACAATTGACCATCTACGAAAAACAAAAGCCGCTCTAATTTCCTCTGAAAACAATCTTCGTCTTGCCAATAATAAAGCAGACGAACTAAGCATCAAAAAGCTCACCAAAAATGCCCCGTCCGTCAAGGCTATGTTTGATAGTCTTAATCAAGTCAAGTAATCTGTTGAAGCCAAAGATGTAGTTGCTATGTTTCATAAGGATAACGTTTAGTTACTTACGCCTCCGTTTTTGTGATAACATCTCCTGATAGCTTTTTGACAGCAGAAAGTCGGATACCCCATAGGATCGGGATAATAGGTATCAAACAAAGTCAAATAGAATCAAATACTCTATACAAAAAAGTTTAGATCGTGTTTCTACTTGGCGAGTGGGAATAATTGCATAGGTTCAAAAAAGCCCGTAAACACTGGGCTTATTGAGCCTTGATGCCCTTCGTGGCAACGATTTGGCAACAGAATTTTCATTATTCACAAAAAAGAGCTATCTGATTTCATCTGAAATCAGATAGCTCTTTTTATATTAGCATATCAGCGTTTTACACGCCGTATTGGGTGACCAGAATCACGACATAAACTGCATACAGTGCTAGCATGAGGATGCCTTGCCAGCGGTAGAGCTTGCCCTTTATGAGCGGGGGCAGCACCGCAATAAGCGTCATCGCAAAGCACATGGGCATATCCAGCGCATACGACTGCTCGGCAATGGTGAGCTTGCCGTCGGAAACGACACTGCATATGGGCAGGATCATCGCAAGATCGATGATGTTTGCGCCGACGATATTGCCTATCGACATACTCGATTCCTTTTTGCGTATCGCCGTGAGAGTCGTTATGAGCTCCGGCAGGCTGGTGCCGATGGCAACCATGGTAACGCCGATTATCGCCGAGGGCACGCCGAGCAGCAGGGCTATCTCACTGCCGTACTCTATAAGCAGCTTTGAACCGCCGACGATGGCGGCAATGCCGATAATAAACATGACTATCTGCTTGGGAAGGTCCTTTTTATCGACGACCTCACGCTCGTCAGAGCCGACATCGTTCTTTGCATCACGGATATTATCCCAAACATACACCGCCAGCAGCACGAACAGTGCAAAGCTCGGCAGCATATGGAGTGCGCCGTCCTTGCACAGCACCCACAAAAGCAGTGCCGCAGCAGACATGAGCGTACCCTTGAGCCAGAACTGACTGCGCTTGATGACCGCCGGCATACACACGAGCGAGATGCCCATGATAAGGCCGATGTTTGCGGTGACCGAGCCTACCGCATTGCCGACGGCAAGGTCGAGCTCGCCGTCAATGACGCCAGTGACGGACACCGTCAGCTCCGGCAGAGTCGTTGCAACGCTTACTATCGTTGCACCGATTATGAACTTAGGTATTCCGGTCAAGTTTGCGATGAAGACCGCCGAATCGACGAACCAGTCGCCGCCCTTGATGATGAGCACAAGGCCGACGACAAACAGCAAAATCACAAATCCTGTCTGCATAAAACTCTCTCTTTACATTTTTTAATCGTCTCCGAAAAGCTTGTCAAGCCCCGAGAAAATACTGTCATCGGACGGTTCGGGAGTCGGGGTCGGCGTGGGCTCGGGCTTCTTTTCAAAGGTCGCAATGACCGTGTGGTCGTCCTTGACATACGAAAGCGTATAGCTCTCAACAGCACCCTGATCCGCACCGTCAACCGTGACGGAGACTATCTCATAGCCCTCGTTGGGCGTAAAAGTTATCGTGAGGCTGCCCCAGTCTTCGACCTCAACACTGCCGTTGGGGTTGGCCGAGCCGCCGTTGCCTGCCGAGATGAAAACCTTGTGCTTAACGGTCTCGTCCGGCTCATCTTTATCGTTTTCGGGTGCTTTTGTCTCCTCGACAACTACATCATCGTTCGCCTGCACGAAGCCGGGCTTAAAGGTAAAATTACCGCCCTTGACGCAGATAACGACCGTGACCACCGCCAGCACCGCAAGCAGCGCCGTTAACAGCCACTTAACCGTGCCGCTCATGCTTTTCTTTTCCGTCTTGTCTTTTTTACTCATATTTTGACCTCCGGGTCATTATTGCTTCTGCTCGCCGCCCTGCTTGTTCTTGGGTTTGCCCCTGTGGTAGTACCGACGGCGGCTGTTATTGCGCTTCTTGTCGCCGCCATCCTTGGTCTCGGCAGGCTTTTGCTGCGGTCTGGGCTGCGCCGGGGTTTTTTCCGTCTTGGGCTTATCCGAGCCTGTGTGTGGCTTGTTGCCGCCGCTGCGCTTATTCTTGGGTTTTGCCTTGACCTGCTGCTTTTCCTCATCAGCCTTGGGCTTTGATTGGGCTGCGGGCTTATCTCCCTCGGGTTTGCTGCGGTTTTTTCCGCCCCTGCGATTACGGCGATTACGATTTCTCTTTGCGTTTTCGGGCTTTTCCTCCGTCGGCTCGCTTACTATCATCTCCGGTATCGCCCACTCATCCTCAGGCTCCTCCTCGGGCTCGGGGGCAGGCACATATTTGAGCACCGACGGCAGCGGCTCACCGTCCTTGGGTCTTCCGCCGGGAACGGTGGCGACCTCGACGGCACGGTAGGTGCGCATGGTATCCTCGCCCTCGCCGTCAAGTTTGACCTTGACGAGCTGACGGAGTAAATTGACCTGCGTGACGATGCCGTAGCCGGTCGGAGTTTCGACGAATGCGCCCTGCTTGGGAACATTCTTTACAAGCTCCTCGTATGCCTCCTGCTCATATCTCAGGCAGCACATGAGTCTGCCGCAGCTACCGGAAATTTTGCTCGGATTGAGCGACATGGACTGCATTTTTGCCATCTTGGTCGACACGGGCTGGAAATCATTCAGGAACTTGCTGCAGCAAAACGGTCTGCCGCAGATGCCGAGTCCGCCGAGCATTTTTGCCTCATCACGCACACCGATCTGCCTGAGCTCGATACGGTTGCGGAAGATGCCCGCAAGGTCTTTGACAAGCTCACGGAAATCGACTCTTCCGTCAGATGTGAAGAAAAAGATGGTCTTATTGCCCTCAAAATTGCACTCAACATCGACTAACTTCATGTCAAGGCCGTGCTCGGCGATTTTCTTCTGGCATATCCCATACGCTTCTTTTTCACGCTGCTTGTTTATCTCCGCCACACGCAGATCGTCCTTCGTGGCAATTCTGACGACGGGACGCAGCGGCTGCACAACGGCATTGTCCTCGACCATATGGTTGCCGCAGGAGCAGTCGGCGATCTCAAGTCCCTTGCTGGTTTCAACGATGACCTGCTCTCCGGTCTTTACGCTCTTGCCGTTGGGGGCAAAGAAGTAGCTCTTGCCTCTGTTTTTGAATCTTACACTTATAACTTCAGTCAACTTTTTTCCTCGTTTCCTTCGCCGGCAGTGACTTCACCGCCAGTAATCCAAATATATGCTTGACGCTCGTATTGACCGTCTGATATTCAAGGCAACGCTCGATAAGAGCGATATTACTCATGAGCTGCGCTCTTGCATCGGAATATCTGAGCATTTGTATGAGTCTGCGCTCGATGGACGCCAAAAGCTCGGGCATTTTTCTCGAGTCAAGCTTCTCATTTGCAAAGCACCACGCCGTAAGTTCGGCGGTATTACCGTTTTGCACAAGGCAAATATACTCATCTGCAAGAGCTGCCATTTCGGCGTTTTCCGGCTCGCTTCCTGCGTTGCATCTAATGAGTACGCACCTCGAGCGCACGGTCGTGAGAAGCTTTTCGGGATTAGTCGTGCAAAGGATGAAATGTACGCCGTCGGGCGGCTCCTCAAACAGCTTGAGAGCAGCGTTTTGGGCGCTCTCGTTCATTGTTTCCGCTTCCTCGATGATATACACCTTGCCGTTTGCCTCGTTCGGAAGAACATAAGCATCCGCACCCATGTCCCTTATCTGGTCGACTTGGATATCCCGCTTCTTGTTGCCCTTATCATCGAGCGATCTGCGAACAAAGCCAAGGTCGGGGTGAACGCCTGCCTTTATCTTGCGGCAGTCCCTGCACACGCCACAGGGCTTTTTGCCCATGCCGCTGCACAGCATTTCGCTGGCAAGCGTCACAGCTTGCTTGAGTCCTTCCTCCTCCGACGCCGAGGAGACTATATACGCATGTGACAGCTTTTCCATAGCTCCTCCTATGCACTCTTAATCAGTTTATTTTACTATCTTATCCTCTACAAGTCAAATATTTTTGCGGCAACGAAAAAACTCCCTGCACTGCTTTCGCAATACAGGGAGTTTTTCAAAAGGCATTAAAGCTTAGATTCGATGTACTCGACTATTTTGCCGACGGTCGTAAGCTCGGTCGCATCCTCATCGGGAATCGACAGGCCGAACTCATCCTCAACGGACATGATGAGCTCCACTACATCAAGGGAGTCTGCGCCAAGGTCATCTACGATATTGGTATCTGCGGAAATGCTGTCGGCAGCCACTTCGAACTGGTCTGCCAGGATGTTCTGGACCTTTTCAAGTGTCATTTTCTTTTCCTCCAAAATCAGGGGCTTATGCCCATTCACGGCTTTGCGGCTTGTTGCTTGTCTGCTGAGGTCTGTCATAGGACACGACAACACGGCGATTAGGCTCGGTGCCGGTGGAGCTCGTGGTCACGCCCTCGTAATCCTGCAATGCGGTGTGGATAATGTGGCGCTCATAGGAATTCATAGGTTCAAGAGCCATGCTGCGCTTGTACTTGATGACCTTTGCGGCCATTTTCTCGGCAAGGCGAACGAGCGACTCCTCACGCTTTGCACGGTAGCTCTCGGCATCGACGGAAATGTGCATATGCTTGTCGCTGCCGCGGTTGACCACATAATTGGTCAGATGCTGGATAGCGTCGAGTGTCTCGCCTCTGCGGCCTATCACGGCGCCCATGTTGGGGCCCGAAAGGTTCACAACGACGCCCTTGCTGTCACGGGCGGTTATCTCAATATCCGCCTTGGTGCCCATGCGCTCTAAAAGTCCGGTCAGGAATGCTCTTATCTCGGGATAATCCTGAGCGGGAGCTTCCTCGGCGGGCTTTGCTTCCGCTTCGGGAGCGGGCTCATCGGGTGCTTCATACTCGACACGCACGACGGCAGGAGAAGCGCCGATGCCCAAAAAGCCGGATTTAGCACGCTCGACGACGGTCACGGACACATCGTCTCGATCCATACCAAGCTCGGCAAGGGCGGCGGCGACTGCCTCGTCCTCGGTGCGGCCGGATTTTTCCAAATATTTAATCATATCAGGTTCTCCTGTAATTATTCAGGCTTATCCTCGGATGCGGTCTCTTCGGATGCCTCGGTCTCGGCGGCGGGGGCTGCTGCATCTGCGAAGCGGTTCGGGTCATATGCCCTGCCTCTTGCGTAGCGGCGGTTGCCGACCTGCGAGGGGTTCTCACCCTCATTGCTCTTTATGCCAAGACGCTCGCGCTTCGCATCGCGCTCGGCCTTTTCGTTAGCGGCACGGCGCTCGTCGGACTGCTGCTTGGACTGAGCCTGCATCTTCTTTTTGCTGGTGTTGTTGTTGCGGACGGTCGCACCCTCGGCACGCAGACGCTCGGTCTCCTCGTGACGGCGGCGGATCTCATCTTCCTTTGCCTTTTCCTTTGCGATACGCTCGGCATCCTCGATATCAAGCTTTCTCTTGTAGATCTTGGTGAGGACGACATCTCTGATTATACCGAAAATGCTGTTTGCGATCCAGTATACGCCGAGAGCGGCAGGCATGATGAAGCAGATCCAGATCGACATGATGGGCATGAAAATATTCATTGTCTTCATCGATGCCTCGGCCTGTGCACCGCCGGCGGTGGGATTGGTCGCCTGGCTTATCTTCATCGACAGCCAGGACAGGAGCGCAGCGATAAGCGGGATAAGGAACAGTCCCAGAGCGGGAAGTGCGGTCGAGGTATTTGCAAAGTCAATGGTCCAGACTTTCCAGTTGGGGACCTCGCCGAGATTCATGCCAAGGAAGCTGTAGTCAAGATTCATGAGCTTGTCCGCCAAATCGCCCAGTGCGTTCACGGCGGCATCCCAATGCTGGTGAAGTGCATCGGTAACACCGATCTCGTCATAGGTCTTGTTGGTCGAAACAAAGCCTGCATTCTGAGCCGCCCACTCGGTGATCTTCTTAACGCCCTCCGAGCTTATGCCCATCATCTTCTCCAGAGGCTGGCGAATGACACTGTACAGTGCGATGATGATCGGGAACGGAAGCAGGCTCCAGAGGCAGCCGGACATGGGGTTGATGCCCTCTTCACGGTAAAGCTTGGCGACCTCCTGCTGATACTTTTCCTTGTTATCGGCATACTTTTTCTCCAGCGCCTTCATCTTGGGCTGGAAACGGGTGGTGCGCATCATGCTCTTCTTGCTCTTTGCCATGAACGGCAGAAGAATGAGGTTAACTACGAGAGCAAAGAGGATGACGGAAACGCCGTAGTTTTGAGTCCAATTGTACAGGAACTCCATTAGTCTGGCAAACGGCCAAACTATATAATCCCATAATGACATAAGTTTCTCCTTGTTATCTGACCCCGCTTACGGGACGGGATCATAGAAATCGTGCTCCCCGAGGTGAAAGGGATGGCACCTCGAAAAGCGTTTCAGAGCAAGCCAGCTGCCCTTCAAAGCCCCGTATTTCTCCAGAGCTTCAATGGCGTACTGCGAGCAGGTCGGAATATAGCGGCAGCAGGCGGGTCTCAGCGGCGAGATATACTTCTGATAAAGCCTCACCAACTTAATGAGCAGCTTTTTCATTTTTCCTCTCCCTTAATGAGCCCCAACTCACCGCAGGCGTGCAGAAATGCCTTCTCGATCTTTGCAAAATCTGCCGTCACACATGCCGAGCGGGCGACGATGACCATGTCAACGCCGCTGATGAGCTTATCGGAATTCAACCGGTAAACCTCTCTCAATCTGCGGCGGGCACGGTTGCGGACGACTGCCTTGCCGAGCTTTGTCGACACGGTGTAGCCCACACGGTTAGCGCCACGCCCCGTTTTCATGCTGTAAACGACGAGATACGGGGTAACGGCGGTCTTGCCCTTGCGGTACAGCCGCCGGAATTCATAGTTTTTCTTCAGTGTGACCCTGACATCCAACGAAATTCACCCCAAATACGACAAAAACAATAAATGCACAAACACCTTAAGGGCGGATAGTACCCGCCCTAAAAAATATTTAAATTTCCGTTCTGCTCATGCAGGCCAAATCAGGCGCTGAGCTTTGCTCTGCCCTTTGCTCTGCGGCGAGCGAGGACCTTGCGGCCGTTTGCGGTGGACATTCTCTTGCGGAAGCCGTGCTCTTTTTTGCGCTGACGCTTCTTGGGCTGGTAGGTACGCAGCATAATGTGTTGCACTCCTTTCGGGATTATTACTCAACATTGACCGAAGTCAAAGTAGTTGACTAAAAAATTACTTCCGATGCCGACAGGCATCGGAAGCTTATTATATACGATAGTCTTATCGTATGTCAATCTTTTTTTAGGCTTTCTGCAAATCTTCGCCACGCAGGTACTTGCCCAGCGGCTTCCACAGAAGTGCACCGATGACGAGGATGATGACCATATCGACGAGCATGTAGCTGCCGTTATACAGTGCCGAGTAGATCCACGGCGAGGTCATGGTCATGTTGAAGAAGGTCTCGGGCATATACTCTGCCCAAACGGTTGCGCCCACGACATAGTGCACGAGGAAGCGTGCGCAGCAGGCAACAACGGTACCGATGAAGAAGCCGTACTTATTCTTGCTGAACAGGCCTGCAACACCGAGGACGGCGTATGCAACGATGAAGTCGCCGATGATAGACTGCCAGCCGATGGCGATACCGCCCTCAGCAAACATCTGCAAAATGCCGTAAACGGTGGAAGCGAGCATTGCAGGGCCGAAGCCCCAGCGCACGCAGAACACCAGCAGCGGCAGCATTGCAAGGTCGAACGAGCCGCCCTGAGGCATCTTGCCGACAGGCAGAAGGCTCAAAACGAACGACAGTGCCACGAAAATTGCGCCCTCGCACAGGGCACGAAGCTTGAGATGGGATTTGCTCTGACTCATAACAATTCCTCCTAAAACAAAAAGCCGTGCTTTATGCACGGCCATAGGAAAACGATTGGTGTAGTATTTTCGTTTCCTACGCCGGCATTACCCGGATCAGGTTCATGGGTTTCGGAAATTCGCTTCTTTCCGTCTCAGCCGAGAATAACTCAGCACCCCTGTTTACTTGCAGCACAATAGTATGCTATCGCACGGAATTTGTCAAGAGTGTTTATCGACAAATTCCGAGAAAAACCGCTGCTTGGGCAGATAAGTCATGAGCGGCAGGCCGATCAGATACATGACCCCAAGCTCTCCGAGCGCCACCTCGCCTGTGAACACCAAAAATGCGCCGAAGTGCGTGAGGGGGTTAAGCCCCGCCAAAGCGATGGTGAGCGTTGCGCCGACGATAAGGCCGTTCCAAACGACCGGCATGAGGCAGGCCAAGAGCCTTGTTTTTAATGTATTGCCCTTTTTGCCGCACCAAGCTATGCACAGGCAGGTTATGAGCGTTGCAAGTGAGCCGAAAACGACATCCAGAACGCCCGCCGTGCTCATAAGATTGGCAACAATGCAGCCGGCGAACAGTCCCCACGCCGTGAACGGCATGAAAAACGGCAGGATGCACAGCACCTCCGACACACGAAATTGCAGCGCACCGTAGCTAATAGGTGCAAGCACCATCGTCAGCACTGCGTACAGTGCGCCGACGACGGCGGCGGTTATCAAGTTGCGAGTGCTAATTTTCATCATTTTTCTCCCTGTTTACCAACGAAAATACACAGCCGCAGTATTCCTGACGGTACAGCCCGTATTTTTCGGACAAAATTATTGAACGGTGGTTGCCCTCACGCTTTTTAAACTCCGACGGCAGCCATTTAACGCCGTACTTTGCTTCCGCTTCACGGCCTATGGCGTTTATCGCCACGGCATCCTTGCGGGACGATACGGTGAGCGTCGTACAAAACCACTCAAAGCCACGCTCGCTTGCGATGCGAGCAGTCTCCTCAAGGCGGATTCTGAAGCACTCAAGGCACCTCTTGCCCTCCTCGGGCTCGTTTTCAAGACCCTTTATGCGGGAAAAGTAATCCTCGCTGCGCCACGGTTCAACAAGGAGCTTTGCCTGCACACCATCCTCGGCAATAGCGTCAATGAGCTGCTTTTGTGTTTCCAGGCGCTTATCGTACTCGGCCTCGGGATAAAGATTCGGGTTATACCACAAAACCGTCACGTCAAAGTACTTCGACAGCAGCTCCAACACCGAGCTTGAGCACGGGCCGCAGCAGCTGTGCAGCAGTATCCCGGGTTTTGCATCGCCGAACTGCCCGACGATCTTATCAAATTTTCTGAAGAAATTTTCTCTGTTCATAGCACACATTATATTTTGTTTTTTCCCTCTGTCAAGCCGTGCTTTACTTTTTCGTTCGTTTAGTATAAAATTGTTTCGTTTAAAGGAAAGGAGTTGTCTTTATGACGGTTTTGGTCACCGGCGGAATGGGCTATATCGGCAGCCACACCTGCGTTGAGCTTCTGCAGCAGGGCATGGATGTCGTCATCATTGATAATCTTGTTAACAGCAGCGCCGAGGCGGGCAAGCGTATCGAGCAGATAACGGGCAAGACCGTGACTTTTTATGAGGCGGATGTGCGTGACCGCAAGAAGCTTGACGAAATATTCACCCGCCACAGCATCGACTGCGTCATCCACTTTGCGGGTCTCAAGGCGGTCGGCGAATCGGTCGAGATGCCGCTTGAGTATTACGACAACAATCTCGGCTCGACGATAACGCTGTGTGAGGCGATGCGTGAGCACGGGGTCAAGAATATAATTTTCTCCTCCTCGGCAACGGTCTACTCGGGCGATAATGAGATGCCGCTGTACGAGACCTCGAAAACCGGCAGCTGCACGAACCCCTACGGCTGGACGAAGTATATGTGCGAGCAGATTTTGCGTGACTATGCAAAGACCGATCCCGAGTGGGCGGTCATCCTGCTGCGCTACTTTAACCCCGTCGGCGCTCACCCGAGCGGCCTTATAGGCGAGGATCCCAAGGGCATTCCCAACAACCTCATGCCGTATATCTCACAGACGGCCATCGGCAAGTTTGAATATCTGCGTGTGTTCGGCGGCGATTACGACACCCCCGACGGCACCGGCGTGCGTGACTATATCCATGTCGTTGACCTTGCAAAGGGTCATGTCGCAGCTATTGCATACATGGACGAGCACAAGGGCGAGAGTGTGTTCAACCTCGGCACCGGCACGGGCTACAGCGTGCTCGACATGGTGCATGCCTTTGAAAATGCAAACAAGCTCACCGTGCCGTATAAGATAGTCGGCCGCCGTGCGGGCGACCTGCCGATATGCTACTGCTCGCCGGAGAAGAGTGCAAGGGTGCTCGGCTGGACAGCCGGTCTCGACCTTGAGGACATGTGCCGAGACAGCTGGCACTGGCAGACTCAGAACCCGAATGGATACAGACAAGAATAAAGAATCGGAGTGCTAAGCACTCCGATTACTTTTTTGCGGGAATTTCGGATATCAGCCGGCCTTGGACGAGATAGCGCTGCTGGTTATCGCCCCTCAGGCAGGTCGACAGGGTAAGGATCTTGTCCTTTGTCCCGTCAAGCTCCACATTGTCCATAAAGTTTGAGCCAAGCCCGGGCTTGTACATAACATTGTCGAAGAACGCCTCGAACTGCTCGGAGTCGTTGAAATCAAAGTTCAAAAGCAGATGCTTGTGCGAGAACGGGTAGGCTGCGAATATCTCGTACACGAGCATCTTTTCCGGCGTATAGATATAAATGTAGCGGTGCTCGTCAAAGACCTTGACATCGGCAAAGTCGTTGAGCTGCGCAAACATCTTGCCCGAGCGCAGATTGTGCCCGTACAGGACGGTCATTGGGTCGGAAAAGTCCTTCTTGTTATAATTTTCGCTGTAAATACAGCCGCCGGTAAAGTAATTGCCGTCCTCGGCTCGGCGGGTGTAGTACCCGTTGTCGCCGTCATGCTGCAAAACAGGGTAGCTTATGTCCGTCCCGGGAATATATATCCACGCATAGATCTCGGGGTTGACCTTATGCAGTGAGTCGAAATCGACAGGTATCTCAACGGTCTTGGCGCTCATGTCCTCGTCGCCGCCGCCCCAGCTGTGCTTTAACGTATCGCCAAGCTCGTGCCCGTGCCAATACTGCCACAAATACCAGCCGCAGTAGGCGATGACACACAGGGCAATTATCGCAATTATAATAAGTATGGTGCGCAGAAGCTTTTTGCTCATATTGTAACCTCAAAGAAAAAAGCTCCATGAACAATCATGGAGCTTTCTGAATTTTTACATTACTTTTCGTTAACGAGCTTAACGCCGCAGAATGCCACAGCTCCGACAGCAAGCACCATAGCAGTCACGACCCAGTAAATCGCACCGGTGTCACCGGTCTGGGGAGACTTGGGATCATCGTCGACATCGACATTGGTATTGCCGTTCTCCGGGCTGCTGACGGTATCAGCAAATGCGCCGGCGGACATTGCGAACACAAGGACGAGAACGAGAAGCAGGCAAACCAGCTTTTTCATATTAATATCCTCCCAAAAAAGAAGTTTTATCCATAGATACAGGTATATACTACAACATATCCCCTTAAATTGCAAGAGGAATTTTTAATTTTCTACCGGATTATAGAAAATTTCTATGATCTGATCGAGAAACGCCTCCTTGTCGATGACAAAAACGGCATGATCCTGCTCGCCGAGCTCGGAATGGCCGGGCACGGTAAGGATATGTCCGTCAAAATCGAGACCGACCGCCTGACGGGCAAGATAGACCATCATTGCGGTGTTTATATTGGTCGTAACATTCTCCTGCACGGAGCTGTAGATATCCAAGACCGAGGTCGGGTCGCTCTTTGCGACATTCAAGGCCTTGTACACCAGCGCCATGAGCACCTGGTTTTGCCGCTGCATACGCTCGTTATTGCCGTCGACGGTGTGCTCTCTGAAGCGGATATACCGCTCGGTGAGGTTGCCCTTGAGCTCGACCTGCTTACCGGCGGCAAAGCCGTTAAAGTTATCAGACGGGGTCACCGTAACGCCGCCGACGATGTCGACAAGATCGGATATTCCGTTCATATAAATAGACCCGTAGGCCGGAATGTTCAGACCGTAGAAAATTCTTGACACCGCAGTCGTCGTGAGCTCGCAGCTTTTCTCGTCGCTGTCGCCGTAGCTGTAGGCAAGCGCCAGCTGTGCATCGGCGGTGCCGGTCATGTTGCCGTTATCGTCAAGGATATCGAGCTGGCACAGCGTGTCACGGGAGATAGACAACAGCGTGAGCTTGGAGTTTTTCGGGTCAATGACCGCAAGGACATTGACATCCGACTGGTGCGGAGTGTAGTTTCCCTCCTGCTTATTGTAGCTGTCTATACCCATAAGCAGGATGCAGGTTATCTCATCGTTATAACGGTAGAGCTTGCCATTGCGGCGGATAGTTCCCGAGTCGAGCGACTCGAAGTTTGAAGCGCTGGTATCGGGAAGCTTCATTGTATCGTCACCGGTAAGTGCGCTTTTGCCGACGGCGTTGAGTACAAATACAGTCGCCGCAAGCAGCAGAGCAAGCCCCACGAGCACGCATACTATGATAAGCAGCGCCTTTGTGCCCTTGTTCATTTTCTTCTTTTCGGTTTTGCTCATCCCGTCACCTGCTTTCCTTGTCGCCGTAGCCGTAACCGTAGCCATATCCATATCCATATCCGTAGCCGTACTGACCGAGACTGCCGCCGACGCAGGCGTTGAGGATATAGCCCACGACGGGAACATCAATTTCGCTCAATCTCGTGACGGCATCGACAACACTGACACGACTTGCGTAATCCTGCCGCACGACCATCAGAGCGCCGTCGATGACCTCTCCCATGTTCTCTGCATCGGCGAGCATCGAGTAAGGCGGAGTGTCGATAAGAATATAGTCGTAGCTTTGTCTTAGCTGCCCCAGCATCTCGCCGACACGCTGTTGGCTGAGTACATCGGTCGTATAGTCCTCACACTCACCGGCAAAGATGATGTTGAGCTTATTGGGGATGATTGCGTGTATCGTCTCGGCAAGCTCGGCATCGCCTTCAACAAGCTCAAAAAAGCCCTTGCATTTGCCAACACCGAACATGTAGTACATCGTCGGATTCCTGAGGTCGCAGTCTATGATGAGCACCCTGCGGCCGAGCTTCACCAAAAGCTGTGCAAGGTTATACACGACCGTGGTCTTGCCCTCGCCGCTGGCGGCGCTGCACACCATGAGTGCCTGAATGCCCTTTTCACGCATATTGCGGTCGACCCTGACCGAGACGGCTCTGAACGCTTCCTTGTAGGCTCGGTTATTTATATCGTCAAAGCTCGGTGTCCTCGAAAAGCCCTTGCTGCGTTTTTTAACGCTTATGCTCGGCAGCGCACCGAGAAATTTAATGTTACTTATGCGCTGCAGGTCGTCCTTTGACATAACGGTGGTCTTGGTGTAGCCGTAGAAAGCTGCGATAAGAAGGCCGAGAGCAAGCCCTATGACAGTGCCCTTTTTCGCAGACGACTGCCATTGGCGGCTGTTAGCCGGCTCCGTGGGCACGCCCGTTTCGTCGACTATCTCCATCTGCGTGGGACCGACGACGAGCTCTGCAACCTGTGGGTAGTTTTTGATGACCGATTGGAGCACCTCATAGCAATACTCAGGGTCAGTGCCGCTCACCTTGAGGACAAAGAGGTTTGCGTCCTCAATGGTGGAGGCGCTGATGCTCGGCAGGCTTGAAGTGTCGAGATCCGCCATGACAAGATCGCTCAAAACACCGCTCGTGAGGATATACGGAAACGTCTCTGCCATCTGATTGGCGGCCGCTTGGTTATACGCCGGTATCTCGGCCTGAGCATCGTTTTTGACATAGACCGTGAAGGTCACGGAGGCGGTGTAGCTCGGTGTGTAGCGATACCACGACCATGCGCCCATTGCGGCGCCGCCCAGCACCGTCAGCACCAGCACCAAAAGCCACAGCTTTTTGAGCCCGTGCAGAAACATCACAAGGAGCCTGTTTAGGGATATGGAGGTCTGTTCAATATATTGCTCGTTCATTTTTCGTTACCCTCCAAAAAACCTTTCCCGTCCTTGGCGTCCTCAAGTGTGAGCTTCTCCTCGGCCGTACGGCTCGTTTTACCGTGGCCGTAGCCGTATTTAGAGTAGCCGTACTTGCCGTAGCCGTATTTACCGCCGCTGCCGTAGCTGTAGCTTTCGTTGAAGTCGGCAGCGTGCACATTATTGAACACACAGCCGAACAGCATAGCGTCCGAGGCGTTTATCGCATCGATAGCATCGTTTATCATCCGTGCCGGAGTGGTGTCCTGCCGCACGACGAGCACTACCGCATCCGCGAGCTCGGTAAGGCACTCGGCATCGGGGCAGGCATCCATCGGCGGCGTGTCGATGATGACAACATCAACATTGCGCTTTGCCTGCGACAGAAGCTTTTTCATGTCCTCGCTGCGTACAAGCTCGGTCGAGTTATCGACCCCGTGCTTATTGAGCACCAAGCCTATCTGCCGCTTTTTATCGGCAAGCAGGGTCTGACCGAGGTTTGCCGTGCCGTTTAGGTAATCGGTAAGGCTTGCAAACTCTGAGTCCTGATAGCCGAGTATCTTGTGCAGTGAGGGCTTTTTCATGTCCGCATCGATGAGCAGCACACTTTTCTTCTTGCGGTTCATTGAAAGGGCTATATTTGCCGCAACGGTGCTTTTGCCCTCGTTTTCCATGACCGAGGTCACCATGATGACCTTGCAGTTGTTTTTGCGCATGAGATATTCAATGCGGGTGCGAAGCTTTTTGAATGTCTCGGCAAAGGCGAAGCCGGTCGTGGGGTCGGTTATAAGTATGCTCTTTTTCTTTCTGCCGAGCTTATCGCCGAAGTATTTATACTTTTTCTCGTGGTACACGGCAGCAAGCATTTTCGTGTCGAGCTTCGTTTCGACCTCGTCTACCGACTTGACCGTATCACGCAGATACGCCCGCACGGCGACAAACAGCGCCGCCGCAAGAGCCGCACCGGCCGCCGCAAGCTTAGCGTAATGCGTTGCCCCTGCGGAGTTTACAGGCTGCGTCGGCACGGTGGGGCTTTGCAGCACATCCAGTGCGATATTGTTTAAAACCACCGAGGCAAGCTCCTCGTAATTTCTCATTATCGCTCTCGTTATCAGATACGCCTGACGGGGGCTGTCGGCCGTGACACGCATCTCAAGAAGATTCGTCTCGCCGACGACCTCGGCGCTTATGCTGCCGTTTACCCGCTCCTGACCGAGCTCGGCGGCAATGCGTTTTTTGAGAACATCGCTGTTTAGAACCTCCGAAAAGGCATTTGCCATGCTCTTTGCGGCGTTCAGGTTCGAATAAACAGTGCTCGATCCGTCACGAACGGATACAACAAAGGTCGTCTTTGTCTGGTACTGCGGCGTATACATCAGCGATGCGCCGACATATGTCAGCGACGCTACGATAATCGCCACCATCACTATCGCCCAAAGCTTTTTGAGTACCTCTCTCATAAGCAGAACGGGGTGCAGCTCCTCGGCGGCGGTGTTATTTACATAAACCGAATTTCTCTCTTCCATCTCACACCGCCTTACTCTACAACGACAATGAGTTTGGTATGGCTGCGGTTTGTGCCGCTGCCGTAGGTATAATCGACAGTGTAAACGCCAGTCTCGTCGGTTTTGACGCTGCCACGCACGGTCAGCCCGTCTGCGCCGATCTTGCTCTCGCCGTTTGCGGTATAGCCGACGACATGGCTCTTTGCGTCAAACTCCGCTCCCTGCGCAAGGTAGAGAACGTAGCAGTCGAGCGTTATCTTTGCAGGATTGGGGTCAGTCTGCGTGACCTCGACCGTCACGGGAAGATGCGCCGTTCTGCCGAGGCTGTTCGTCACACGCAGAACGAGCTGATGCTCGCCGACGGTGCTTATATTCACAGTGTCGCCCTCAACGGAGTATTTGACCTTGTCCGACAGGTCGCCGTCGAGCATGTCGGTCGCCTTTACCCTGTCGAGCACATTTATCTTGCTCGACGCGGCAAAGCACAGCGCCGAGGTAAGCTCAAAGCGGGTATCGGTGTAGTCAGTCAGATGCACGGTGCGCTCTGCCCGTGCCATGTGGTTTTTCGAGTCAAAGGCCACATAGCTCACCTTTACATTATTATCGCCGCTCAAGCGTGACATGCCCTCGACAATGAGTGAGGCCGTGACATCGCCGTCCTCGGGGTCTGTCGCCGTGACACCCTGCAAAAGCTCTTCATCGGTGGCGTTTACCGGCACGCTGAGCGTTTCCGAGGTAAAGCGGATGCTCGGCACCCCGGGGCTTGCCGCCGTTTTCTGATAAAGCCTGTAGCCTGCCACGGCTCCCAACGAAAGCAGCATGAGCACCGTCAGCAGTATGGGAAGTGTTTTTTTCACGCTCTTACCTCGTTTTCTCAGTAGTTTATATTCTGCGCCGACAAAAGCGGTCTGTTTTGCACAATGCGGTTCGGGTTATCCTTCAAAAGGAGCCTTGCAAGCTCCGGCGAATACTCCACCGCAAGAAATTCGTGTATATCGCTCATATCCGGTGTTCGCTGCACCGTGCCGTGGGCATCGCTTGCGATGCATGACACCAGCCCTTGCTCTAACAGCTCATACGCAAGTTGCCTTGCATTCCTGCCGAAGCGGCCGGAAAGGCTGCCCTTGTTTATCTGAATTCCCATGCCGTCGCCGAGCCATTTGGTAACGATGCTGTGGGAATACTGAAGTGCCTCGTAGCGCTCGGGATGCGCAACGACCGGCACACAGCCGGCATCACGAAGGCTGTATAGCACCCTGTCCATGAAATACGCATCGGCGCCGAAGTCAAACTCCGTGAGCATGTACCGTCCGCCGTTTATCGTAAGAAGCTTTCCCTCGCAGAAAAGCATGGCTGCATCCTCCGTGCCGAAAACCTCCATGCCGAGGTAGACCCTCAAGGGTATATCACTGCGCTTGAGCTCATTTTGGAGCGTACGAAAGTTCCCTAAAAGCTCCTCGGAGGCATAGTTTTCAAAGTAGCCCCGCTGGTTGCAGTGCGGCGTTGCGACCATCGCCTCAACGCCCGATTCGACGGCTATCTCTGCCATTTCAAGCGAGCAGACCATATCAAACGAGCCGTCGTCAAGTGCAGGCAGAATGTGGGCATGTATATCGGTCATGTCGTCCCCTCCCGCTCAAGCAGCCTGAGCGCCGTGCCGTTGAGCTCGTAGCGCCTTGAGCACATCGCCGCAGTTGCGCTGCGGTGGGTTATCATGATGCAGGTCTTGACCCCGCCATCGGTGCGGATGTTTTCCAGCATCCTGCGCTCGGTGGCCTCGTCAAGGGCGCTCGTTGCCTCGTCCAAAATGAGCACCGGCGCTTGTTGCAGCAGTGCCCTTGCGACGGCAATTCGCTGCGCCTGACCCTCGGACAGGCCGCCGCCGACCTCGCCTATGCGGCTGTTTATGCCGTCTGTGAGCTTTGAAACGAAGCTGTCTGCGCACGCAAGGCGCAGTGCGGTCATTATCTCGTCATCGCTTGCATCAGGCTTTACCATGCGCATATTGTCGGCTATCGTACCGGCAAAAACGGTGTTGCCCTGCGGAACATAGGCAAAGGCTCGGCGAGTTGCGGCCGAGAGCGTGAGCTCCTCATCGCCGCCCGTGAGCACCGCCTCGCCCTCGTCGGGCCGCACTAAGCCTAGGATAATGCGCACGATCGTGGTCTTACCCTCGCCGGAAGCACCCGTGAGTGCTATCATGTCGCCCGGGGCAGCGTCAAAGTTAACACACTCCAAGACCTTGTCGCCGTCATTATAGCTGAAGCTGACATTGCGCAGCTTGACGGAAAAATCATCTGGAATATCCGCCGTTTCACGGGCAAAGGGCTCCTCCGGCAGCTCCACGACCGCCATAAGCCTGCCTGCGGAGGTCGTTATGGATATCGCCGTCGGCACAAGGCCGATAAGTGTTGAGAACGCCGAGCGCAGCATATTCGTCAGCTGTAAGAACATCGTCATCGTGCCGTAGGATATGGCGTGCGTCCACAGTCTGTAAACGCCCCAGCCGAAGCAGCCCGCCGATATGAGAAGGCCGATAACGCTCATAATGAGCCCCGCAATGACGGAAAAGAGATTGTACTCGAGCATGGCGGTGCGGTAGGTGTCCTGCATCTGCTTCATGCGGCTGTCAAAGCCGTTCATGATGCCGAAGGCCTTTATCGTCCCGATATTGCGGAACGAGTCCTCATGGAAAGACACGACCTGACTGCCGATATCCTTCATGCGCTTGTTATATTCACGCATTTTGCGCACAAGCGCCCGTGACGAGAGTACATATATCGGTGCGCCGACGAGCGCAATGAGTGCCATGACCGGGTCATAGCACAATATTATGATAAGCGAGCCGAGAAACTGCACCGTGCCGGAAACGAAGCCAGGCAGGAAGCCTGTCACGCCGTTTGCGACGGTGCCGACATCGCTGTTGAGCCTGTTTATAAGGTCACCGCTGCGGAATGCCTTGAGCGACTGCCAATCGGTGCGCAGCATGCGGTCGTACATCTCGGCCTGTATGCCGTTCTGCACCCGGATGTTTATGATAGCGGCAATGCGTGATGCCGCCGACTGCATGACGGCGCTGCCGAGAAGCATCCCGCCCATGTATGCCGCCGCAGTCCAGATGTCGCCGGTCTGAAAGCCGGTCACGACATCGATAAGCTGACGCATGGCGATACTCGACAGCAGCGACATTGCCGTGCCTAGAACGCCCAGCAGGATATGTATCAGCACTATCAGCCGATAGCGGCGGATGTAGACAAACATCCACCTTGCTTCACGCCACATCTCCCGAAAAGAACCGTCTTCAATTTTTTTCTTGAGTTTTTTTGAAAATTTCATTTGTTCTCCAAGTAAAAATGGGCGCAAAATCGTACTTATGCGCAATTAAGCGCAATTATACATAATAAAGTATTTTATCACACATGTGCAAATAATCAATAGCAAGTTTAGCCAAAAAAAGGCTTTCCTGGCAAAAATGCAGGAAAGCTCTTTGTTTATATAACGACGGTCGAGCCGTCAGTCTTGAGAAGTATCTGCGCAGGCGGGGTCAGAGACGCAAACTGCATGGGTGAAAGCACCGCAGCGTAGCTTCCGGCATTTGTGATGACGAACACATCGCCGCAGTCGAGCTTCGGCAGAGTGATATCCTTTGCGATGACATCCGTGCCGGTGCAGAGGTTGCCCACAACGGTGACGGTCTCGGTCCCGGCGGTGTCAGCAAGCGGCACGAAGCCGAATGCATTGCGGCCGGTGTACATAGGCTCCGAGTTGTGCGGATGTGCATCAGCCGTGTAGCTTTCGACCATCTGTGCCATGGACGGGCGCACAAAGCCGTTGAGTGTGTTTGCAAGAATGACGAAGGTCCTGCCGTGCGATACCTTTTTATCCAGCACATGCGTCACATAAACGCCCGCCTTGCCGACAAGGAAGCGTCCGGTCTCGATGAGTATCTGCGCACTCAGCCTGCTGCGGTAAACGCCCATGAGCCGTGTCATCTCGTCGCCGAGCCGTGCAAGATCGACGGGTCTGTCGCTCTCGGCGTAGGGGATACCGATACCGGAACCCATATTGACAAATCCGAGCTTCTCGCCCAATGCGTCCTGCACACGGCAGGCAAGCTCAAACATTTTGGCGTAGTAGCCGGCTATGAGCGTTCCGTCGAGCTCCTGCGAGCGGGAGTGGACATGGATGCCTGTAATCTTAATATGCTTCATGGCCTTCCATTCGGGAAGCTTTTCGAACACCGTGTCCTCGTCGATGCCGAACTTGTTTGCCGTGCCGACTGCACCGTCAAAGCTGAAGTTCGGGTTTATGCGAATGCCGATCTCGGCAACGATGCCGTGGCCGGCGGCAAGAGTCTGTATGCGCTCGACCTCGTTGACGCTGTCGGCGATTATAACGCAGTCGGGAAGCGCAGCGTCGATATCGTGCACGCTCTTGCCGGGTGCCGAGTAATAGATATCGTGCTTGCCTAAGCCGTTTTCTCTGCCCATTTGCACCTCACGCAGGGACGCAGCGTCAACGCCTATGCCCTCGGAGAGGATACAGCTCAAAATGCCCGGGTGCGGATTTGCCTTGGCGGAATATAAAAAGCGCACGCCGTCAAAGCTTTTGCGCAGCCTTTCGATGCTGTCGAGTATCGCTTGCTCGTCATAAAGATAGAAGCTTTCGTATTTTTCGGCAAGCCTTGCGGCCGCATTTCGGTCAAAATCCATCCTCTTTACCTCCGTTTTCGTTTTTTACCATTATACAACACTGTGCAGACTGCTGCAAGAATTGATTGAAAGCCGTCAAAATCTTTAGCGATTTAAACGGAACGAAAAAAGTTGAAAAAAGGTATTGACTTTTACGATTAAAAGGAGTAAAGTGACCTCATTCCAACAGGAGGACAAAGTCATGAAGCTCAACCGATTTATTGCGAACGGCTTTTGCTATTACTTTTACTTTGAGAGTAATGGTTGTTTGTGCTGCTCATAAATCGTGTTGATTTTTGTTTTTGTTTACGAGCCGTGCAGACAATGTTCTGTACGGTTTTTATTTTTTAAAAAATTCAGGAGGAACTCAAAATGAAAAAGGTAATTGCAATAGTGCTTGCCGTTATGATGCTGTGTGTTGTCACGGCCTGCGGCGGCGGCGAATCCGCCGACGACACCTACACCGTCGGTATCTGCCAGCTTGTCCAGCACCCCGCACTTGACGCCGCAACTCAGGGCTTCAAGGACGCTCTGACCGAAGCCCTCGGCGACAAAGTCAAGTTTGAGGAAGGCAACGCCTCCAACGACAGCACAAACTGTGCCACCATCGTTAACGGCTTCGTCTCCGGCGGCGTTGACCTCATTCTCGCAAACGCCACTCCCGCTCTTCAGGCAGCCGCTTCCGCAACCGACTCCATCCCCGTTTTAGGCACTGCCGTCACCGAATACGGCGTTGCACTGAGCATTGATAACTTTAACGGCACCGTCGGCAACAACATCTCCGGCACCTCGGACCTTGCTCCCCTCGATCAGCAGGCCGATATGATCACGGAGCTGTTCCCGGATGCAAAGAATGTCGGTATCCTCTACTGCTCCGGCGAGCCGAACTCCGTATACCAGGCCAAGGTCGTTAAGGATTGCCTTGAGAAGAAGAACATCAAGGTCGAGGTCTACACCTTCGCAGACTCCAACGATGTTTCCACCGTCACCTCCAGCGCATGCGCAAACAGCGATGTCATCTACATCCCCACCGACAACACCGCCGCTTCCTGCACCGAGGCTATAAGCGCAGTTGCACTGCCCGCCGGTGTTCCCATCGTCGCAGGCGAGGAAGGCATCTGCAAGGGCTGCGGCGTTGCGACTTTGTCCATCGACTACTACGAGCTCGGCCGCACCACCGGTCAGATGGCCGTCAAGATCCTCAAGGGCGAGGCAAATGTCTCCGAGATGCCCATAGAGTACTACCCCAACCCCGTCAAGAAGTACAACGCCGATATCGCTTCCAAGCTCAATGTCACCATCCCCGAGGGCTACACCGCTATCAGCGACTGATTAAATCAACAGCAAATAAATTTTGTGAGGTAAAGCTATGAACACGGCACTGCTTGCAGCCTTAAGTCTGCCAAATTTGATAACACGAATCCCCGGCGGCGTGGCGCAGGGCATAATCTGGGGCATAATGGCTCTGGGTGTGTACCTGACCTTCCGTCTGCTGGATATTGCAGATCTGACGGTCGACGGATCGTTTGCTACGGGCGGTGCCGTTACGGTCATGCTCATCATCGCAGGCTACCCTGCGTATGTGGCGCTCATCATTGCGGTCATCGCCGGAATGTTAGCGGGTCTTTGCACCGGACTTCTGCACACAAAGCTCGGCATACCCGCCATCCTCGCCGGTATACTGACACAGTTTGCGCTGTACTCCGTTAACCTGCGTATCATGGGCATGTCGGCAAACAAACCCGCAAACCCCGATGCGTATGACCTCCTCATCAGCCTGAGAAACATCCCCTCGGCGATAATCAAGGGCGCGATCTTCGCAATTGTTATCATTGCCGCACTGTACTGGTACTTCGGCACCGAGCAGGGCTCGGCCATCCGTGCCACGGGCTCTAACCCCGCAATGAGCCGTGCGCAGGGCATCAACATAAGCAACATGAAGCTCATCGGCCTTTCGCTGTCAAACGGCATGGTCGCCCTGTCGGGCGGTCTCATGGCTCAGTACCAGGGCTTTGCCGATGTCAACATGGGCAGAGGCGCTATCGTCATCGGTCTTGCCGCCGTCATCATCGGCGAGGTGCTGTGCGATGCGATCTTCCGCAAGGGCAGCCAGTTCTATGTCCGTCTTTCGTTCGTCGTGCTCGGCGGTATTGTTTACTACCTTGTCATGGTCGTCATCCTGTGGCTCAAGCTCGACCCGAACGACCTGAAGCTGTTCACCGCCGTCATCGTTGCGGTATTCCTTGCCGTGCCGTACATCCGCTCGCAGTCAAAAAGCTCGTTTAAGCTTGCCGGAAAGCAAAGCAAAAAGGAGGCAAATCATGCTGGAACTTAAATCTGTCTGCAAGACCTTCAATGCAGGTACGATAAATGAAAAAAAGGCTCTGCAAAACCTGAGCCTTCATCTTAAGCCCGGCGATTTTGTCACCGTCATCGGCGGCAACGGCGCAGGCAAGTCAACGATGCTGAACGCCATTGCGGGCGTTTGGCCGGTCGACTCCGGCTCAATCATCATCGACGGCGTTGATGTCACCGGTCAGCCTGAGCACAAGAGAGCCGCCTACATCGGCCGTGTGTTCCAGGACCCCATGATGGGCACTGCACCAAATATGCAGATCGAGGAAAACCTCGCTCTGGCACTGCGCAGAGGCAAGCGCCGCACGCTCCGCTGGGGCGTTACAAACGCCGAGCGTGAACAGTACCGTGAGCTTTTGAGCACTCTCGGACTCGGCCTTGAGGACAGGCTGACAGCTAAGGTCGGGCTTCTGTCCGGCGGCCAGCGTCAGGCTCTGACGCTGCTGATGGCATCGATGCAAAAGCCGAAGCTTCTGCTTCTTGACGAGCACACGGCGGCTCTTGACCCGGCTACGGCTGCAAAGGTTCTCGAGCTTTCAGACCGCATCGTCAAGGAAAACAATCTCACCGCAATGATGATAACCCACAACATGAAGGACGCCATCCGCCACGGCACCCGCCTCATCATGATGCACGAGGGACACATCATCCTCGATGTTGAGGGCGAGGAAAAGGCCAAGCTCACAAAGCACGAGCTGATGGACAAATTTGCGCAGGTCGCAGGCACTCAGATAGAATCCGATCAAATACTGCTCTCCTGACAGTTATATATAGCAAGAAACAAGCTCCGAGAAATCGGAGCTTGTTTTTTCATTTATTCATGTCAATTAAGTTTTTGTAGAAGTCAACAGCGCCTTGGAGGCAGTCGCAGGTTATGTTTTCGTTCAAACCGTGCATGCCCTTGAGCTGCTCCGGACCGTAGATAACGGGGCCGAAGCGGATGCAGTTGGGGCATATCTCCTGATAAAACCTTGCATCCGTGCCTCCGGTCATGACATAAGGACTTGCGGCAAGGCCGGGGAAGGTCCTTTCAATGACGCTCACGGCAAAATGCCAGCCCTCGCCGTGTATGTCGGCAGCCTCTGTGTAGTCCTTGGCGGAGACGACCTCGGTCTCAAGGCCGTACTTATCTGCACGCTTTTTAATGAGCCTGAGGCTCTCGTCCATGCCCTGGTGCGGGATAAAGCGCATATTCGCCCAAACGGACGCTTCCGTCGGGAGCACATTGCGGGCATCAGAGCCGGACTGCATGGTAAACGCCACCGTCGTTTGCAGCATTGCGCCCGCCTGCGCCGACACCGTAGGCAGCACGAGCTTTAGCAGCGGCTTGAACAGCCACATGTTACCGAAAAGAAGCTTCATTCCGAAGCCTGCATACGGCGCAAGCGTTTCAAACATCGCCTCGACCTCGTGCGGAAAGCACTTTTTGAACGGGCTGTGCTTTTCGACGCTGTTTTCAAAGGCAGCGAGCCTTGCGATGGGTGAATTTTTGGGCGGTGCGCTCGAATGTCCGCCGCCGGAGCGGGCGGTGAATTTCACATTGGCCTGACCCTTTTCAAACACGCCTATCATGGCGTAGTTGCCCTTGATTCCTCCGACCGGCTCGGAGATTATGCCGCCACCCTCGTCGCAAACGAGAAACGGTGCAACACCACGGCGCTTGAGCTCGGCGACTATCTTCGGTGCGCCGTCGCCGCCACACTCCTCGGTGCAGGAGGATGCAAGGTACACATCCTGCTCGGGGGTGTAGCCCGCCTCAAGCAGTTCCTCCACGGCTTGTAAGAATGCCATGACGGTGCACTTGGTGTCCGCCGCTCCCCTGCCCCAGACCTTGCCGTCCGATATATCACCGGAGAACGGCTCGTGCTCCCACACTCCGTCGGCTGGAACAACATCCTGATGGCTCATTAAAACCACGGGCTTAGCCGAGCTTTTGCCCTTCCAGTAATACAAGAGATTGCCGTCTATCTCGGTCTTTTCGAGCTTTTCGTGCACGAGCGGGAACAGCTCCTCGAGCACCTTGTGGAAGCCCAGAAACTTCTCTGTCTGAGGGTCATTGGGGTCGGACACGGTTTCGTATCTGACCATTTGCGAGAGCTTTTTTGCGTAAAGCTCCGTGCGCTCACTATCAGGCTTCGGCGTGTAGTCCGACACCTTTTTCGGCATCATCACCGTGCGCACGACGGCAGCAGCCAGCGGCGAGAGTGCCGCTGCGGCTACACCGATCTTATTGATTTTCATTTGCTCGCCACCTTATAACGCTTTTTATACATGAGATATGCAATGCCGATAGCGATAGCGCCGCTGGGCAGGATCATGAAGCTCGTCGACGAGGTGAGACTCGGTACAAAGATAAACAGCAGGCTCATGACCGTCAGCGGGATGACCGCTATCTTCATGTTGTTGCGGAAATACTTGTACGCCATTGCTCCGAACAGCGCCGGAACGACATTTTCAAACGCAGGCTGAAGCGCCGGATCCTGCAGGATAGGCTGCAAGGGTATGAGCAGCGCAACTCCGAGTGCAAGCACTACGACCGTCACGAGGGAAGCCGTTGCAATGGACAGGGTCGAGATTATCTCGTTTTCGGGCGTGCCGGTCTTTGCGCCGACAATATCGCGGGCGTTTACGGCGCAGGGTATTTTCATGTTGATAAGATTGCCGGTCATGAATGCAAGATAGCTGCCGCCGGCACCGAGCATCGGCGTGTAGACAAGATATTCGGCAATGCAGCTTACAAACCACACGATGCCCACGGCGAGGAACGCCTTGCCGAAGGCGGGCATGTTGGGCATTGCGCCGAGGTACAGACCCATCACAAACGGTGCGCCGATGAGCAGGATAAGCGTCACGATGCAGGCTATCCTGCCGTAAACATGTGTGCGGTCATTGTACTTTTCAAACAGCTCGTTCTTTTCCGTTTCGGACATTTTCCCGCACCTCCTTACTTAACAAGTCCGTTTATCACAACGGCGGCCGCCATTGCGATTATCATGCTGCCTGCGATGGAGAAGCTCTCCACCCAAGCGGCCTTTTTCTTCTCGGCAAGCCAGATAAACACCGCCATCACGGCGCCCGCTATGACCGCCACGGCAAGCGGCAGCCAGGAGCCCGTGAAGCTGAACATTCCGCCCGCTCCGCCGGAGACGAATGAGCCTATGTAGCTTCCGATGTATGCGCTGACAAGGCCGATGAACATAGCCGTCATGGCGCTGTCGCCGAAGCCGGGTGCGCCGGTGTTTGCGTTTTTCGGGGTCTTGAGCTTTTTAAGATAGCGTTTGTTGAAAAACACGGAGAACACCATGCCCCACATGATGCAGAAGCTCATGACGAGTGCAATTGTCGTGAACGCCTGCGCCGTCATCTCGGAGGCGTTCAGCCCCGACAGGCCGATAGCCTCGGCAGCGCCGACGGCGACCTGCGTCTCATAATGCAGCGCACCGATGACCGACAGTCGCAGCCACGGCAGCGGAGTTCCCAAGCTGCCGGACAGGGCAATTACGCCCAGAAGAATGCCCACGCTGGGCAGAACCGCAAATGTTGCGCTTGCGGTTATCGTCCGCTTCATTTTCGTTTTGTCCATTCCGATGGCAAGTCCCGCTCTGTAAGCCCTCACCATGAAAAACACGCACACTATTGCGACGAACAAGATTATCCCGCCGCATATCAGATACATTGTCGGGCTGTTGAGCCTTTGAAGTATTGACACAGTATCACCCTCTCTTTAAAATATGTTAACATTTTAGCATAGCCTGCCGCCCGTGTCTATTATTTTGTGCTCCAAAAGATCCAAGCGACCCTGGTGTTCACACGGTCGGTGAAAACGCCGTTTTGCGCAAGCTCCGTCACGGCACTGCGCAGGCTCTCGCAAAGCCCGGCCGTCTGCTCTTGCGGCTCAAAGTAGCGCTCTGACATATACCGCACGGTGTCGTCTATACTGCGCTCATCGCTCCAGCAGTAATCGACATACTTCACCTGCGGCGTAAAGCCCGCCGCCGACACGCTTTGGATAAGCTTGCCGCACTCCTGTCTTGCGTTGTCGTTGAAGGTCCGGCGCTCAATGCCCATGTGCTCAAACAGCTCGTCCCTGTCCGGCTCGCTCCACTGCGAAAAGGCTGCGATAAAGCACCGGCCGTCGGTTATGGCGGCAAACTTTTTCACAGTCTCGACATTGTGTACGGCAGGACTCATGGTCGATATCGAAAGCTCGTACCGGCCGTTCGGCATCGCCTCCTCGGCGCTTATCTCGTCAAAATCGCACAGCAGCGTGCGCCACGGCGTAGTAAACTCCGCCATGTTCTTTTCCGCATACTCTAACATTTTCGGCGAGATATCGGCCAGCGTCACATCGCAGCCGAGGCTTGCAAACACTCTGCCGTATTTGCCCACGCCGCATCCGAGGTCGAGCACTCTGCATCCCGGGTACAGCATGCCCTCATTGAGCAAAAACGCAATGAGCTTATCGTTATAATCGTTGCCACCTTGGGCGCAGACCTTTTGATAATCGGCAGCAACTCTGTCCCACTTGTATATCTTTTCCACTGAAGCACCTCCGTGTTATGATAAATCCCCCTCAGTTACGAGGGGGATGATTCTACTCTTACTCAATTTCAAGCTTCATGGGGAGCCAGAAGGTGAAGCCGTAGAGTGCGGTGTTGAGGAAGCAGCGAAGATCATCGTACCAGACGGCCTTACCGGCTTTTCTCGCAACGATGAGGTACTCGGCAAGATGCATGCTCAGCAAAATTGCAGGCATTATGGGGTTTTTCTTCAGAACGGCGTGGGCAAATGCGCCTGCCCAAACGGCGAGCACACCCTTGCGTGCGACATTCCAGTTGACATTGTTAAGATCCATTTAAGTTTTCTCCTTATGATCATTTATTATTTTCTTTAATATTTCCTCATCTGCGGGGCAAAAATCGTAATCGCCTATCTCCGCAGGAGTTATCCATTTGATGTCGCAATGCTCAAGCATCTGCGGCTTGCCTTCGGCGATCGTGGCGTTAAAAAGCGTAAGGTGCACGGTGATATCCGGATACTCGTGCACAAGCTCCATGAACACATCGCCCACGGTCACCTTGACTGCCAGCTCCTCCATGCATTCTCTCACGAGTGCCTGCTGCCCGGTCTCGCCTTTTTCGACCTTGCCGCCGACAAATTCCCACAGCAGACCTCTTGCCTTATGCGCCGGCCTGCGGCAGATCATGAACCTGCCGTTTTCCCATATGAGCGCCGCTGCGACCTCTGTAACATTCATCATACCATATACCTCGGCTCAAGTCACCTATCAATTCAGTTATTAAGCTCAAAAAACGCCTTTACGGTGTTTATAAATTTCATAACCAGCTTGCCGTCGTCAAGCTCGCATCGGTAAATGTCGGCACCGTTTTGCACCTCAAGGTACTTGCCGGGCTTAAACGGAAGCGTCGGGAGCTTTGTCGAGGGTATCGTCATGTCGACGCTGCTGCCGTTTATAACGCCCTCAATTCTGAACGCCGTTTTGCCGAGCGTGAGCCTGCCCAGCCCGACCCATGTGAATTTATGCTTATCGTAGTCGAGCATGTATATTCTCGTTTTGGCGCTCAGGGTATACTCCGGATGCTCTTTTAGCATATCCCTGTGTCTTTCGTAAATGAGCCTGCTCCAATCGGAAACATAGCGCAGCTCCTCGCCTTGGCCGATTTTATGCAGAAAGCCGTACTCGTCGCTGCGCTCGGCAAAGCCGCAGTCGGTGCAATAGATTATATTGCCGTCTCTCACCTTGACGGTGAACTCCTTCCCGCAATTCGGGCAGGCGTACAGCACATTTTCAAGCCCCTCGATGTTATCGTTATTGCTGTATTTTGAAAGAAGCCCCTCCTGCTCACGGTAGGCATCGAAAAGTATCGCCCCGTCGGTGCGCTCTTTAATTTCGCCCACACTGAGCTTTTTAAGCTCATTTCTGTCAAACAGCTTATATATATCCATATAAGTTCTGCCGGGTCTGAAGCCCTTTGTCCACTTGGGCATGGTGAAATATGTCCCGCTTGCACGGGCAACATACACATCGGCATCCAGCCACTTCAGAAACTTATAGGTCGCCTGCGGTATCGGCGTTGAGATGCCGTCCTCGCACATGAGCCCCGCCGGATAAATGACCAGCGACTCGCCGTTTTCGATGACGGCCTTAATGCGACGCATATCGCTCACCGTAGTCTGGAACTGCTGCTTCGGGATCACCCCAAGCTTGCGCAGGATGCCGGTGATGGGCAGCGAATTATAAAAGGAATTGCTGATAACAAAAGTCAGCGGTCTTTTCGTTGCGCCGATGAGTCCGGCAAAGTCATACGCCGCCTGATGATTGGCGATGACGACATAGGGGCCTTGGGCGTTCCTTATCTCGTTTCGTATATATTTTCTTTTAAAAACCGTTGCCGCAAAGCCCGTCGCAACGAGCTGAGCCGCTCTGTAAAGCAGCATATGCGGCCTTATATATTTCTCACTGTTCAAAACCTGCACCACACTTCCAATGAGAATAATATCATATGCTCGCCAATTCTTCAATTTTTTTATGCAAAAAACGGTCGGAAAATCCCGACCGTTTTGAATTTCCTATCAGCCTATGCCGCCGACTATCGCTCCGGCTACGAGTGCCAGAAGTGCGCAGGCACAGTAGACATATTTGCTCAGGGGGTAGAACCATTTGCCGATGGGCTTGCGTGCGCCGAGGTTGACGCTCTCGAGAACTGTCTTTTTGCCCGCCACCCAGAAGAACATGACAGCTGCAAGCAGTGCGCCGAGGGGGCAGATGTAAATGGACACGACATCCATCCACTGCGAGACTATCGCCTGTATGCACAGTGCAACGGCAAGACCGATGACATGGATTATGGCTGTTGCGGGTATGCGTCTGAGCTTAAACTTCTCCTGCAAAAACGCAACGGGCGCTTCGTAGAGGTTTATTATAGACGACACGCCTGCAAAGGTCACGCACAGGAAGAACACTATACCGACTATTCTGCCGCCTGCCATGCCGTTTATGACATTGACAAGGTAGATGAACATGAGCCCCGGGCCGCCCGCATCAAGCTGAGCGCCGCCGGTGGCCATGGCAGGGATGATGACGAACGCCGCAAGCAGTGCAGCAAGGGTGTCAAAAAACGCAACATTTCTCGCAGAGCTGGGGATGCACTCGTCCTTGCTGAGGTACGAGCCGTAGATGACGCTGCCGTTACCGGCAACCGACAGGGAGAAAAACGCCTGACCAAAGGCAAACAGCCAAAGCTGCGGGTTAAGAAGTCCCTTGGGGTTGAGCGTAAAAATGTACTTATATCCGTCTGCCGAGCTCGGGATAGTGAAAATGTACACGCCCAGAGCGACAAACAGGAAAAACAGCACGGGCATCATGACCTTGTTAGCCTTTTCGATGCCGCCTGCGATACCGAAGGACATGATAACAAGGCTCACGACTACGGCAACGACTATCCAGACATTTGCGCCCCACGCCGAGGCGGTCGAGCCGAAGGTACCGGCGATGGTGTCCATGTCCTGACCCATGGACAAGAGGTCGCCCGTGAACGCCATGAATGTATATTTGAATATCCAGCCCATGACGCAGGTGTAGCCGATGGCAAGTGCCAGCGAGCCGAGGATGGGTATATAGCCGATGCGCTCGCCGATCTTGCGCTTTCCCCAGCGAAGCTCGGTGCACATACCGAACGAGCCCATGGGTCCGGCTCCGCCCGCTCTGCCGAGGGCAAACTCGCCGATAACGCCGGTCGATCCGATGAGGATAACAAAAATGAAATACGGAATAAGGAAGGTCAGTCCGCCCCAGGTCGACACGAGCATCGGGAATCGCCAGATGTTGCCCATACCGACCGCAGAGCCTATGCAGGCAATGATAAAGCCGCCTCTGCTTTTAAAGCCGTCACGGCTTTGCATTGAATCATTCTTCATGTTACTGCTGCCTTTCAAGCGAGAATATGTTAATTATATATGAACAAGCCCCGTTAAGCAACAAAAACATTGCTTTTTGCGCATAAAAAGCCCCGGAGCGAAAATTTCCGCTTCGGGGATGGTTTTATAAGCTGTCTATATAGCTGCACGCTGCGAGCGCTGCGGCAGAGCCGTCTGCGACGGCGGTAGTGAGCTGGCGCACGCTTTTTCTGCGGCAGTCCCCGGCGACGAACACGCCCGGGGTCTTGGTGAGGCATCTTTCGTCCGAGGCTGCGTAGCCGCCCTCGTCAAGGTCAAACAGATGCGCAAAAATGCCGTTATCCGGCGCATGGCCGATGGCGACAAAAAGACCGTCAACGGCGATATTGCGCTCATTGCCGTTCTTATCCGTCACGGTGATGCCGGTAAGCTCGCCCTCACCGTGCAGTGCGGTTATGCGGCTATCAAGCACAAACTCGACATTGCCCTTGGCCTTGAGCGCCTCGACGAGCTTTGCTTCGCCGCGGAAAGAGTCTCTGCGGTGGACAAGATACACCTTGCTGCAGGTGTCGGAAAGGAGCATTGCGTCCTGAAGTGCCGAGTTTCCGCCGCCGTTCACGGCAACGGGGCGACCCTTGTAAAACGCACCGTCACACACGGCGCAGAAGCAAACTCCGGCGCCGACAAGCTCCGCCTCACGTTCAATGCCGAGCATACGGGGTCTTGCGCCGGTGGCTACGATGACGGTCTTTGCCTCAAACTCGCCGCCGAACTCGGTCTTGATCCGCTTTATGCTGCCGTCAAGCTCTATCTCGGTGGCCTCGTCAAGCTCCATCTCAGCCCCCTGATTCATGACCTGCTCCATGAGCCGGTCGGCAAGCTCCGTGCCGGAGATCGACTCTATCGTCGGGAAGTTTTCCACCTTGGGCGACCATGTTATCTGACCGCCGAAGGCACTTTTTTCGATTATCATTGCGGTTTTGCCCGCTCTCAAGGCATAGAGGGCGGCAGTTAATCCTGCCGGCCCTCCGCCTACGATCAATACATCGTACATATTATTTCTCACTTTGCAAGATACTGCTTTATTGCGCCTGCACCTGCGTACTTTTCGACATTCTCGCCGTCGATGATGACGAGGGTGGGTGCCTGCTTCACGCCGAGCGACAGCGCAAGCTGGGCATTGTCGTCCGCCATGAGCTTTTCGTAAGCTACGCCGGCCTTATCAAGGTAATTGCAGGCGATGCGGCAGTTCGGGCAGGTCGGGGTCGCAAAGAGGATGGTGCGTTTTTCGCCGGTTACGGGAGCTGCCTCATGATGCTCCTCGGCAGGCTTTTCATCGTGGACAATGGGGCCGTTGTGCTTGAGGACGCTCGTGTCGATGTTATACTCCTTGCGGTCGTGGTACTCCTTGGTCTTGCCTGCGTTCCAGTTCTGCACGGGGCGGTAGTAGCCGGTGATGCGGCTGTAGACCTCGGCAGGCTCGCCGCACTCGGGGCAGGTGAACTGCTCGCCGTTGAGGTAGCCATGGTTCTTGCAGACGGAATAGGTCGGGCTGATGGTGTAGTACGGCAGCTTGTAGTTTTCCGCTATCTTGCGGACAAGATTTGCGGCAGCCTCCCAGTTGGGCAGCTTCTCGCCGAGGAAGGCGTGGAACACCGTGCCAGAGGTGTACAGCGTCTGGAGCTCGTCCTGAACATCAAGTGCGCTGAAGATATCATCGGTGTAGCCGACGGGCAGGTGGCTGGAGTTGGTGTAATACGGAGTGCCGCCGTTTTCGGAAGCGGTGATGATGTCGGGGTACTGCTCGACATCGTGCTTTGCAAGGCGGTAAGAGGTGCTCTCTGCGGGGGTGGCTTCAAGGTTATACAGGTCACCGTACTGCTCCTGATAATCCGACAGGCGCTCACGCATGTGGTTGAGAACATCCTTGGTAAACTGTTGGCACTTCTCGGTGGTCATGTCGGCCCTTATCCAGTTGGCGTTAAGGCCTGCCTCGTTCATGCCGACAAGGCCGATGGTGGAGAAGTGGTTATCAAAGGTTCCGAGATAGTACTTCGTGTAGGGGTACAGTCCCTCGTTGAGAAGCTTGGTTATGACGGTGCGCTTTATCTTCAAGGAGCGTGCGGCAATGTCCATGAGCTTGTCAAGGCGCTTGTAGAAGTCGGCTTCATCCGTCGCAAGATATGCGATGCGGGGCATATTGATAGTGACAACGCCGACAGAGCCGGTGCTCTCGCCCGAGCCGAAGTAGCCGCCGGACTTTTTGCGCAGCTCACGCAGGTCAAGGCGCAGGCGGCAGCACATGGAGCGGACATCGCTGGGCTCCATATCGGAGTTGATGTAGTTGGAGAAGTACGGAGTGCCGTACTTTGCGGTCATCTCGAACAGCATTCTGTTGTTCTCGGTGGGCGACCAGTCAAAGTCACGGGTGATGGAATAGGTGGGGATCGGGTACTGGAAGCCGCGGCCGTTTGCGTCGCCCTCGATCATGATATCGATGAACGCCTTGTTGACCATGTCCATCTCGGCCTTGCAGTCGCCGTAGGTGAAGTCCATCTCCTTGCCGCCGACGATAGCGGGCATATCCTTGAGGTCGGCGGGAACCGTCCAGTCAAGGGTGATGTTGGAAAACGGAGCCTGAGTGCCCCAGCGGGACGGAGTGTTCACGCCGAAAACAAACGACTGGATGCACTGCTTGACCTCCTTGTAGGTCAGGTTATCGACCTTGACAAACGGAGCAAGGTAGGTGTCAAACGACGAGAACGCCTGTGCGCCTGCCCACTCGTTCTGCATGATGCCGAGGAAGTTCACCATCTGGTTGCAGAGGGTGGAAAGGTGGCTTGCCGGGGAGGAATTTATCTTGCCCGGAATGCCGAGACCCTGCTGAATAAGCTGCTTTAAGCTCCAGCCTGCGCAGTAGCCGGTCAGCATCGACAGGTCGTGCAGGTGGATGTCGCAGTTGCGGTGTGCGTTTGCGATCTCCTCGTCGTATATCTCGCTGAGCCAGTAGTTAGCGGTGATGGCGCCGGAGTTTGAGAGGATAAGTCCGCCGACGGAATAGGTGACGGTGGAGTTTTCCTTGACACGCCAGTCAAGAACATTGACATAGCTGTTGACCGTTTCCTTGTAGTCAAGGTAGGTGTTCTTCATGTTGCGCAGCTTCTCACGGTTCTTGCGGTAGAGTATGTATGCCTTGGCAACGCCCTCGTAGCCGCCGCGGGAAAGCACCGCCTCGACGCTGTCCTGGATATCCTCAACTGCGACAAAGCCGTCCTTTATCTTGGGAAGGAAGTCTGCGGAGACCTTGAGAGCGAGAAAATCGATGATGTTATCGGTATACTCGGTCTCGGTGGCCTCGAATGCCTTCTTTATCGCATTTGCGATCTTGTTGATGTCAAAGTCAACAATTTTTCCGTCTCTCTTGATTATCTGGTACATATTATCCTCCTTAAACACCTCTGACCTCGACGGTGGGTACAAACGGTCTCACCGCATCGGCCAGCTCATGCATTTCGTTTTCATTGAAAGGCTCAAACGCATCGGGCGCAATCAGATTTCCCGAATCCTTGAACTGCTGCAAATAATATTCCTTTGCGCCGCTTATCCATTTTGCGGCGGCGATAAGGCTTTCCTTGGTATGTATGCCCTTTACCACGGTCGTGCGAAACTCGTAGTCGCAGGTGCCGGTAAGAAGAAAGTCCTTAGATTCTTCTATCTTTTCCATGTCGACACTGCACCCTGCCGTTTTGTCGTACTCCGTCGGTGCGTTTTTAATGTCCATCGCCACACGGTCGACTAAGCCGGCGTTAACGATTTCCTTCAGCAGCTTCGGGTTCGAGCCGTTGGTATCGAGTTTTATCTTATAGCCGAGGTTTTTTATCTTCTCCAAAAATTCGGGCATATCCGTGTGCAGCAGCGGCTCACCGCCGGTTATCGCCACACCGTCGAGCATGCCTGCCCGTTTTTTGAGAAAGCTCATGACCTCGTCTTCCGTTATCGACGCTTCCTCTAACCTGTCCGGCAGCACCAGCCCTGCGTTATGGCAGAACGGGCAGCGGAAGTTGCAGCCTGCGGTAAACAGCGTGCATGCGACCTTGCCGGGATAGTCGAGAAGTGTCAATTTTTGAATTCCTGAGATATTCATAGCAGTCCCTTTCATAAATCAGCAGGACTTATAATAGTCTAAGTTTTGCGCTCTGTCAAGAGTGCGGGCACAAAATATTGTGTAGTTTTACCGCTTTGTAACCGCTTTGACCACAAAATATTGTGTCGCATATTTTACGCTCCGTTATCATTTCTGCCGCATTCTGTAATGCGGATTTCTGACTGCCGGTCAAAAATGCCGAATTATCAAGGCGTAGCGGGTTTTAGCGCCGTTCACAATTTGCACATATTCTGTTATCAAGCGCCATGACTATATGTTGTGTTCAAAATATTTTTCAAACACAAGACGAGACCGTGCACGATGTGCACGGTCTTGATGATTTATAATGTGCTAATTAGACTTTCGGCGCATTTCATGCCGTCGACGGCGGCGGAGGTGATGCCTCCGGCGTAGCCTGCGCCCTCGCCGCAGGGGTACAGCCCCCGAATTTCCGAGCGCCGGTCAACATCACGCAAAATGCGCACCGGTGAGGACGATCTTGTCTCGGGTGCGGTGAGCACCGCATCGGGCGCATCGAAGCCCTTGAGCTTTTTACCGAGCTCGGGTATCGCCCGCTCCATGACGCAGGTGATCTTCTCGGGCAGGACGCTGCGAATATCGCCCCAGTGAACCCCGGGCTTGTAGCTTGGCGTGACCGAGCCTGCATTTGTGCTCGGCGTGCGGGCAAGGAAGTCGCCCACGGTCTGTGCGCAGGCTTTGTAGTCATGGCCTATCTCATACGCCTTTTTCTCGATCTCTCGCTGCCAGTACATGCCGCCCAAAACGCCGTCATATGGAAAGTCGTCCGGCGTCAGGGTCACGAGCAGAGCTGCGTTTGCATTCTCACCATCACGCCTTGAGCGGCTCATGCCGTTTGTGACAACGCCGCCTTCTTCCGACGCTGCGGCGATGACCTCGCCGCCCGGGCACATGCAGAAGGTGTATGCGCTCTCGCCGTCGTCAAAATGGACATTCAGCGAATAGTCTGCGGCGGGCAGACCGTCAGGCTCTGCGCCATACTGCGCAAGGTCTATGTCCACCTGCTTATGCTCGATGCGAGCGCCCATGGAAAACGCCTTGGGCTGCATGGGAACTCCGGTTTTGTCGAGCATTTCAAATGTGTCTCTCGCCGAGTGACCGATGGCTAAAATGACGCTGTCGCACTCAAGCGTATACGCCCCATCGGGTGAGCTGACCTCGATGCCGGTAAGGCGATTTCTATCGAGAATGAGTCCTGTGAGCTTATTTGAAAAGCGCACCTCGCCGCCGTTTGCGATGACGGTTTTGCGGATGCTCTGCACGACATTGATCAAAATGTCCGTGCCGATATGCGGCTTTGCATCGTAGAGAATATGCTCCGGCGCACCATGCTCGACAAACTGCTCGAGCATCCAGATGATGCGCTTATCCTTAATGCCGGTGTTGAGCTTGCCGTCTGAGAATGTGCCCGCTCCGCCCTCGCCGAACTGCACATTGCACTCCGGGTCAAGCTCGCCGCCGCTGCGAAAGTGCTCGACTTTCTGCGCACGAGCTTCGGCATCACGCCCACGCTCGATGACGATGGGTCTGAGCCCCGCCTTTGACAGCACCAGCGCCGCAAACATCCCCGCAGGGCCGAAGCCCACGATTACGGGGCGCTTTTTGGAGCTTAGCTTTGGTATCTCGTAGCTGTATTTCTCATACGGGCAGGCATTTTTGCTGCGTGACTTTTTGATTGCACGCTCCTCGCCTTTTAGCTTAACCGCCACGGCATACAGCCAATGTATATCGTTTTTCTTGCGTGCATCCAGTGATTTTTTCGTGATTTTAAGGCTCAGTATATCCCGCTCGGGAACGCCGATTTCCTTTGCCGCAAGCCGCTTGAGCTTGTCCACGGGTTCATCTATGCCGAGCCGCAGGTTTCGCACAAGTATCATTTTCCGAGCCTCCCCGCCGTGTAGCCGCTTGCCCACGCCCACTGCAAATTGTAGCCGCCGCAGTCGGCGTCAATGTCCAAAACCTCGCCGCAAATGAACAGGTGCGGCGTAAACCAGCTCTCCATCGTCTGCGGGTTAACGCCGGTGGTCTTAATACCGCCCGCCGTCACCTGAGCGCTGTCAAAGCCCTCAACGCCGTAGAGCTTGAGTTCAAAGTTCCTGCACGCTCTCGCCACGGTGCGCAGCTCCGTCTCCGAAAGCTCGCCGAGTCTGCGGTTCGGGCTTATCTGCGCAAATTTCATGAGCATCTTGCCCAAGCGGTTATGAAGAACGCCGGTCAGAAGCTCCTCGGCGCCAAGCTTCGGCAGTGCCGCCGCTTTATCGGCAAGAAGCTGCACTATATCGTCCTCGCCGTAGTCCGGCAGCAGGTCAATGTGAACCACTCCGCCCTCACCGCAGAACGAGGCTGCACGGGATATATCGAATGCCGCAGGGCCGGAAAGTCCCGTTTCGGTGAATTGAAGCTCACCGCGGCTCTCGGCCAAAGTCTCGCTGCCGCTTGTCAGGCGCAGTGCAGCCTGCGCACGCACGCCCTTTAACGAGTGCGGATATGTAGGGTCTGTCACGAGCTGCACGAGTGACGGGCGCAGCGCCGTGCGCTTATGGCCGAGCATTTTCAGAAGCTCGTAGCCGTCGGTCACGCCGCCGATTTTTGCACCCGCAGCGCCGCCGCAGGCAACGATGAGGTAGTCGGCGCTTATAGTGCCGTCATCGGTCCTTATATTGAACCCCTCTCCGTTTCTGTATAGCTCACGGGCAGGACACGAGGTGCGCACCTCGATGTTGTCACGCTCAAGCGCAAACCGCAGGATATCCACGACGCTGTTTGCCGAGTTTGACAGCGGGTAGACCCTGCCGCCGTACTCCGTGACCGTGAGAAGTCCCAGCCTGCAGAAAAACTCCAGCACCTTTTCCGGCGGGAAGCTCTCCAAGGCGGGCACGGCAAAGCCGGGCTGCTCGCCGTGGTAGTTTTCCGGCGCAGCGCCCACATTCGTGAGGTTGCACCTGCCGTTGCCGGTCGCAAGCAGCTTCCTGCCGATACGCTGCTGCCGCTCAAGCAGGATTATTCTGTTTTCGGGATCCTCCGCTGCCGACAGCGCCGCCATCATGCCCGATGCGCCGCCGCCGATGATAACGACAGTTTTCATATCGGCTCTCCTCCGAGTTTTACAATATAGGCAACGACTCGAACGACAGCACCTCGGGGTGAGCGTCCATGTACGCAAGCGTCGACTCCGAGGTCAGCGCCTTCGGTGACTTGAAGCTGAGATTAAAGGTCACGGTGCCGTTTTCGTTGCGGATGACCTCGCTTTCAAAAACGCTGGCGTTCATCTCATCGAGCATGGCTCGCATCTGCGTTATGCCCGTGCCCCAATCACGCATCGTGACGGACACGACATTGGTAACATAGGTGTCCTTGCTGAAATTATAGCGATGGAACATATACTGAAGTGCAAGCACTATAAGCGTCGTGAATATCGACGCAAGGTACAGTCCTGCGCCGAGACACATGCCGATACCGGCCGTTGCCCAGATTCCCGATGCGGTGTTGAGTCCCTTTATGGTGCTGCCGGCCTTGAAAATCACGCCGGCGCCCAAAAAGCTCACGCCGCTTATGACCTGCGCCGCAATGCGGGCGGGGTCTGCGGTATCAACGCCGCTGTATAAGCTTCCGTCGGCGTTAACGAGGTCTGAAAAACCGTATTTTGAAAGTATCATGAGCAGGCATGCCGTGCAGGCGACCATCGCATGGGTGCGGATGCCCGCCTCCTTGAGTCTGCGGGTGCGCTCAATGCCGATGAGCATACCGCACACGCCCGCAAGCACGATGCGAAGCCCGAAGATGAGCTCGGTCGTAATGGGAATGTTCAAATTAAGTGTATCCATAATTCGCTCCAATGGGGTTTCTTATACTATTATATGTTATATGCTTTTACATTTCAATAATGTCAAAGGCACCGCCTGTGCGGTGCCTTTACTGTTACTCTATTGAGATCATGTAGTAGTAGACCGGCTGGCCGCCGTTTACTACCGTTACCTCGGCATCCGGCAGACCGCCTTCAAGGATCGCCGCCGTTTCGTTTGCCGTTTTCTCGTCGACATCCTCGCCGTAGTATACCGTCACAAGCTCGGGGTCAAGCTCCGACACCACTTCGCCAAGCTCGTCCATGAGCTTTTTCATATCCGTGTAGCTGCCGATGAGCTTGCCGTCAAGCAGCGCCAGATACTCGCCTGCGTGGATGATGTGGCCGTCAAAGTCCGAGTCACGGGCAGCATAGGTGACCTGAGCGGTGTGCACGCTCTTTATTGCCTCGCCGAGCGTCTCGGTGATCTCCTCGACCTCGTCATCGGGGCTGAAGTTGAGCATTGCGGTGATGCCCTGCGGCACGGTCTTTGTGGGAATGACGATGACCTGCTTATCCTGGCAGATCGGGATGCACTGCTCGGCTGCCATGATTATATTCTTGTTGTTCGGGAGAACGAACACGACCTCGGACGGGGTGCGGTTTATCTCCTTGAGTATATCGTCGGTAGACGGATTCATGGTCTGACCGCCGGTGACAATGGTGTCGGCTCCGAGCTCACGGAAAAGCTGTGCCATACCCTCGCCTGCGCAGATCGCAACAACGCCGCAATGCTTGACGGGAGCTGCAACGGTCTCCTCGCCCTCGAGCTCACGCTCGATAGCGTCAAGATCGTCCGTACTCTGTGCCTTGCGGCCCGCCATGATATCCTCATACTGCGTGCGCATATTCTCGATCTTTGCAAGCTCGAGAGTGCCGTACTTCTGTGCCTTGGTGAGCGCTTCGCCGGGGATATTGGTGTGTACATGCACCTTGAACGCCTCGTCGTCCTCACCTATAACAAGGCTGTCGCCGATGCTGGAAAGATAGGCACGGTACGGGGTGAGGTCGACATTAGGCTCGTTCTTGCGGACGATGAAAACGGTATCGAATGCGTAGGTTATCTCGGAGGTGTCGAACACATCGAATGCGCCGCTTTCGTTTGCAATGGCGGAGTGGTCGATAGCCTTGGCGGGGGCTTGTACCTCGCCTTTGAGGTAGGCAAGCATAGCACCGAAGATGACTATGTAGCCCTTGCCGCCTGCGTCCACCACGCCTGCCTTGCGCAGAACCGGGTTCTGATTGACGGTGTCCTCAAGTGCTTCTTCAGCGGCCTTGTTGGACACCTCGAGCATCATCTCAACATCCTCGGAGGACTTTGCAAACTCGACTGCCGATGCGGCAGCCAGGCGTGCGACCGTGAGGATAGTGCCCTCGGCGGGCTTCATGACTGCCTTGTAGGCAGCCTCGACACCATCGTTCATGGCGGCGGCGAGCTCCTTAGCGCCGATGGTCTCCATGCCCTTCAATCTGCGGGAAATGCCACGGAACAAAAGCGACAGGATAACGCCGGAGTTGCCTCGTGCGCCACGCAAAAGAGCGCTTGCAACGCAGTCGGCCACGGCATCGACGGAATAGTGCTCCTTCTTGCGAAGCTCGGTGGCGGCGGCATTCATGGTAAGACCCATGTTCGTGCCGGTATCGCCGTCGGGAACGGGGAACACATTCAGCTCATTTATCATCTGTGTATTTTCTGCAAGTGCCGCATCAGCGCAAAGTATCATATTTTTAAACGCTGCGGCATCAATGTAATCTCTCAAAGAAAGCACCTCCGGGAGGAAAAGTAATTAGTCATCATATTTAACCGATTATCACAGTGTCAACATACACATCGACGCTCTTGACCGGAACGCCGGTGGCCTTAGCGACCTTATAGCTGACCTCTTTTATGATGCTGCGGCACACTGCGCTGATATTAACGCCGTTGTCAACACCGATATGCAGCTCAAGCGACAGAGTTTCGTCGTCGTTAAAATGCGTGGCAACGCCCTTGGACATGGACTCTCGTCTGAGAAGCTGGAGAGGGCCGCCCTCCTTGCTGCGTCCAGCCATGCCCTTAACGCCGAAGCAGCTTGTCGCCGCAACGCCGGCAATATTCGTAAAAACATCACTGGTGATACTTATGGTACCTTTTTCATTTGTTATATTAACCATTGAAAAGACTCCTCTCAATGCAATACTGACCTATGATACAAATTCTAAAGTATTATAATACAGTGTCCCCAAAAGGGCAAGGAAAATTTAATGCGGAAATAGTAGTATTTTGCTGTTTACAGGCTTTTTTCAAAGTGATAGACTCTAATTAAATACAAAAATACTTTGTGGAGATGATGATATGGCAAGAAAATTCAAAACAATGGACGGCAACGAGGCAGCTGCACACGTAAGCTATGCGTTTACTGAAGTAGCGGCAATATACCCCATCACCCCGTCCAGCCCCATGGCAGATTTCGTTGACCAGTGGTCGGCAAAGGGTCAGAAGAATATCTTCGGCAGCACCGTCAAGGTGCAGGAGATGCAGGCGGAGTCCGGTGCGGCAGGCGCTGTCCACGGCAGCCTCAACGCAGGCGCTCTTACCACCACCTACACCGCTTCTCAGGGTCTGCTCCTTATGATACCCAACATGTACAAGATGGCAGGCGAGCTTCTTCCCGCCGTGTTCCATGTCACCGCCCGTGCCGTCGCAAGCCATACGCTGAGCATCTTCGGCGATCATTCGGATATCATGGCCTGCCGCCAGACCGGCTTTGCCATGCTCGGTGAGGGCAATGTTCAGGAGGTCATGGACCTTGCTCCCGTTGCTCATCTTGCCGCTATCAAGGGCAGAGTTCCGTTTGTAAACTTCTTCGACGGCTTCCGTACCTCTCACGAGATCCAGAAGGTCGCTGTTTGGGATTACGAAGATCTTAAGGAAATGTGCGACATGGACGCCGTCAAGGCTTTCCGTGACAGAGCACTCAACCCCGAGCATCCCACCATGCGCGGTTCTCACGAGAACGGAGATATCTTCTTCCAGAACCGTGAGGCCTCCAATAAGTATTACGAAGCCATCCCCGAGATAGTCGAGGAGTACATGGGCAAGATAAACGAAAAGCTAGGTACCGACTATCAGCTGTTCAACTACTACGGTGCTCCCGATGCAGACCGTGTTATCGTTGCTATGGGTTCTATCTGCGATGTCGCAGAGGAAGTTATAGATTACCTCACCGCCAAGGGCGAGAAGGTCGGCCTTGTCAAGGTAAGACTGTACCGTCCCTGGAGAGCAGACAAGCTGCTTGCAGCTCTGCCCGAGACGGTCAGGAAGATAGCCGTTCTCGACCGTACCAAGGAGCCCGGCGCTCAGGGCGAGCCTCTGTACCTCGATGTTGTCACCGCAGTTGCAAATGCAGGCAAGGACATCAAGGTCATCGGCGGCCGCTACGGTCTCGGCTCTAAGGATACGCCTCCCGCAAGCGTATTTGCAGTCTACAACGAGCTTAAAAAGGATGAGATGAAGCGCCAGTTCACCATCGGCATAGTCGACGATGTTACCGGCCTGTCCCTTGAGGAAGTCGAAGCTCCCTCCACCGCAGCCGAAGGCACCGTTGAGTGCAAGTTCTGGGGTCTCGGCGGCGACGGTACTGTCGGTGCCAACAAGAACTCCATCAAGATCATCGGCGACCACACCGACAAGAATGTTCAGGCATACTTCCAGTACGACTCCAAGAAGACCGGCGGCGTTACCGTCTCGCATCTGCGTTTCGGCGACAAGCCCATCAAGAGCCCGTACTACATAAACAAGGCAGACTTCGTTGCATGCCATGTTCCGGCATACATCACCAAGCACTTCCCCATCGTGCGTGATGTCAAGCCCGGCGGCGTGTTCCTTATAAACTGCCAGTGGAGCTTTGAGGAGCTTTCCCAGCATCTTGATGCCGCCTCCAAGCGCTACATTGCCAAGAACAACATCCAGCTTTACATGATAAACGCTATCGACCTTGCTCAGAAGATAGGCATGGGCAAGCGTACGAACACCATTTTGCAGTCTGCGTTCTTCACGCTGGCAAAGGTCATTCCGCAGGACGATGCAATCCGTTACATGAAGGAAAAGGCCACTGCCTCCTACCTCAAGAAGGGTCAGGACATTGTCGACATGAACCATGCCGCAATTGACGCAGGTGCGACCGCCTTCGTCAAGGTAGATGTTCCGGCGGAGTGGGCCGACGCAGTTGACCACGCAGAGCCCGAGAAGCTTGAGGGCCGTGAAAAGACCGTGAAGATGGTCAAGACCATCCTCGATCCCGTGGACAAGATGGACGGCGACTCCCTGCCCGTTTCCGCATTCGTCGACCACGCCGACGGCACCTTTGAGCTCGGCGCTTCCGCTTACGAGAAGCGCGGCGTGTCCGCATTCGTTCCCGAGTGGACGGCCGCGACCTGCGCACAGTGCAACCAGTGCGCATTCGTCTGCCCGCACGCCACCATCCGTCCCTTCGCTCTGACCGAGGAGGAGGCAGCCAATGCTCCCGCCGATGCTCAGATAGTCGACTTCCGTGCCGGCAAGGGCAAGGGCGTTTACAAGTACACCATGGCCATCTCCCCCATGGACTGCATGGGCTGCGGCGTCTGCGTCGGCATCTGCCCCACCAAGTCCCTTAAGATGGTCGGTCTAGAGAGCCAGGCTCACAAGCAGCCCGTGTTCGATTACATGGTCTCCAAGGTCAGCGAGAAGAAGGAAGTTCAGAACGACACCGTTATCGGCAGCCAGTTCAAGCAGCCTTACCTCGAGTTCAGCGGCTCGTGCGCAGGCTGCGCAGAGACGAGCTATGCACGCCTTGTAACTCAGCTGTTCGGCGACCATATGATCATCTCCAACGCCACCGGCTGTTCCTCCATCTGGGGCGGTCCGGCTGCAACCTCGCCGTACACCGTCAACAAGGAAGGCAAGGGTCCCGCTTGGGCAAACAGCCTGTTCGAGGATAACGCAGAACACGGTCTCGGCATGTACCTCGGCCAGAAGAAGATCCGTGACGACCTCAAGGCAAAGGTCGAGACCATTGCAGACAAGGTCCCCGAAGCTCAGGCATGGCTGGATACCTTCGACGACACCGATGCAAACCAAGGCGCCTCCAAGGCTCTCATCGCCGCACTCGAAGCAAAAGACTGCGGCTGCGAGACCTGCAAGGCAATTCTGGACTACAAGTCCTACCTCAACAAGAAGAGCTGCTGGATATTCGGCGGCGACGGCTGGGCATTCGATATAGGCTTCGGCGGCGTTGACCATGTCCTCGCTTCCGGCGAGAATGTGAACGTCTTCGTGTTCAACACCGAGGTCTACTCCAACACCGGCGGTCAGGCATCCAAGGCATCGAACATCGGTCAGGTCGCACAGTTTGCGGCAGCGGGCAAGGAAATTAAGTCCAAGTCCTTGGCCGAAATTGCGATGACTTACGGTTATGTGTATGTTGCACAGATCGCAATGGGTGCAAACATGATTCAGACCCTCAAGGCCATCAAGGAAGCGGAAGCTTACCCCGGCCCGTCCCTCATCATTGCATACTCTCCCTGCGAGATGCACTCGATCAAGGGCGGCATGACCAACTGCCAGGCCGAGATGAAGAAGGCCGTGCAGTGCGGCTACTGGAACCTGTTCCGCTACAATCCCGCAAGCGAGGCCGACAAGTTCACGCTTGACAGCAAGGCTCCGGCCGGCGGTTATCGTGAGTTCCTCATGAATGAGGCTCGTTACAGCCGTCTGACCCGTGAGTTCCCCGAGAGAGCGGACACTCTGTTCGAGGAATCCGAGGAGAACGCCAAGGCTCGTTACGAGCACCTGCAGCGTCTCATCGAGATGTACAAGTAAAAGATACAACCAAAAAGAAGCAGTTCGTTTGAACTGCTTCTTTTTTATACTTATTTATTTGACGCTGAACAGCAGGTCGCCGTAATTGGGGTACGGCCAGTATTTCCTGGCTGTCAGCGTTTCGAGCTCGTCGACGCTTTCTCGCAGGGCGGTCATAGCGCTGAGGACATTGTCCTTGTATGCGCAGGCACGGGTGAGAACATCGGCAAGCTCCTCGGCATCGTCAGATGCCTTTTCGAGCGTGCGCACCTCGCTGAGCACTTCGGTCGTGAACTTGCTCACCCTCGCCGCCGTCTCGGTCTCGTACACGGCTTCAACGCCGAGTGCGTTTTTCGCCGTTGCCGTGTCGCACAGCTCCTTGGCAAATGCGCTGACGGCGGGCAGGATATCCTGCCTTGCCATGTCAAGCATGGTCAGCGCCTCGATGTGCAGCACCTTGCAGTAGTTATCAAGCTTCATCTTGTAGCGTGCTGCAAGCTCTATCTCGGTGTACACCCTGTGGCGTGCAAACAGCTCGACATTCTTCATCGCCAAGTAATGCGGGACGCAGTCGGGCGTTGTCGGGAGATTGAGAAGCCCACGCTTTTCGGCTTCCCTGACCCACTCATCGCCGTAGCCGTTGCCGCTGAAGATGATGCGCTTGTGCTTTCTTATGACGCTGCGGATAAGCTCGTGCAGATCGTTTTCAAAATCGGTCGAGCCCTCGAGCGCATCGGCGTATTGGCGCAGAGACTCGGCGACTGCGGTGTTGATGACGACATTCGCACCGGAAATGGACGCAGACGAGCCGAGCATCCTAAACTCAAACTTATTGCCCGTAAAGGCAAAGGGCGATGTGCGGTTGCGGTCTGTGGTGTCCTTCGGGAACTTAGGCAGCGCATGCACACCGACCTTTATAAGCTCCTTTTCCTTGCCGCCGTAGGGCTCATCCTTTTCGATGGCCTCGAGTATCTCCTCAAGCTCCTCGCCGAGGAACATGGAGACAATGGCGGGAGGCGCTTCGGCAGCACCGAGGCGCAGGTCGTTCGACGCACTGGTCACGGAAATGCGCAGCATATCCTGATAATCGTCGACGGCCTGAATGACCGCACACAGCATGAGCAGAAACTGCGCATTTTCATACGGAGTTTCGCCGGGCTCCAAAAGATTAACGCCCGTGTCGGTCGTCATCGACCAGTTATTGTGCTTGCCCGAACCGTTAACGCCGGCAAAGGGCTTTTCGTGCAGCAGGCACACCATGTCGTACTTGCGTGCAAGCTTTTTCATGAGCTCCATGGTGATCTGGTTATGGTCGGCGGAGATGTTGGTCGTGGAGAATACCGGTGCAAGCTCGTGCTGAGCCGGAGCGGCCTCGTTATGCTCGGTTTTCGCCGGAACACCGAGTTTCCACAGCTCCTCGTCAAGCTCCTGCATGAACGCCGAGACGCGCGGCTTTATCGTGCCGAAATAGTGGTCGCCTAACTCCTGAGCCTTGGGCGGCTTTGCGCCGAACAGCGTGCGGCCGGCATACATGAGATCCTTGCGCTTTTCGTACACGGACTTGTCGACAAGAAAATACTCCTGCTCCGGACCGACGGTGGTCTTGACCGCCGTTACATCGGTATTGCCGAACAGGCGCAGCACACGCAGGCACTGATGATTTATCGCCTGCATGCTTCGCAGAAGCGGAGTCTTTTTATCCAGCGCCTCGCCGCCGTAGGAGCAAAACGCCGTGGGGATGCACAAAACGCCGTCCTTAATGAACGCATACGAGGTTGGATCCCAAGCGGTATAGCCCCTCGCCTCAAACGTTGCACGCAGGCCGCCGGTCGGGAAGCTGGACGCATCCGGCTCGCCCTGAATGAGCTCTTTGCCGGAGAACTCCATTATCACTCTGCCGTCACCGACGGGATTTAAAAAGCTGTCGTGCTTTTCGGCGGTAATGCCGGTCATGGGCTGGAACCAGTGGGTGAAATGCGTGACGCCCTTTTCTATCGACCAATCCTTCATCGCATTGGCAACGACATCGGCGGTCTTTCCGTCTAACCGTGTGCCGAGCTTTATGCACTGTCGGACCTGCTCATAAACCTCTTTCGGCAGCCGAGCCTGCATCACGGAATCGTTAAAAACCATGGAGCCGAACATCTCGCTTAAATTTTTCATGGCAGATCCACCTTTCATTTATACTTATATAAATTAGCGTAGTAAAAAAATTATATTACCCACCTTCAATATTTGTCAAGCAAATAAATTCTCGCAAGGACTTGACAATATAGGGCATTGTGCATATACTAACTGTGCGGCTTTGGGCCACACAGTTAGTATATCGTTTTTTTCTTCACATTTGCGGCAATATATGATATGATAGAAAAATGTCGGATAGAAAAGTGTATCGTGTATGAAAAAATCAACTAAAAACCTATTGTGGCTTTTGCTGCTCATCGTCCTCACTGTCTGCACCGTGCTTGTCATCACCTCGTGCAGCAAGGGCTTCAGCTTCAAGGGCTTTATGCATCTTATATCCAACGCATCGCCCGTGTGGATACTTTTTGCCGCTTTATGCGCCTTCGGTTTCGTGTTCTTTGAGGGCATGGGGCTTAAGTGTACTTGCGATTTTCTCGGCGAGCCGATAACGACCGGCAAAGCCATTTTATATTCGGCAACGGATATCTACTTCTCGGCGCTGACCCCCTCGGCCGCAGGCGGACAACCGGCTGCGCTGCTCATGATGATGAATCACGGCGTTTCGGCTGCGGTGTCGGCGATAGCGCTTTTATTAAACCTCGTGATGTACACGGTGTCTATAATGCTCATCAGCACCGTGTGCTTTATCGTCTATCCCGAGATGCTGTTTAAGCTTGACACAGGTGCGCTTATCTTTATAATAATCGGTGCGGTCGTGCAAGTGCTTTTCATCGTGCTGTTTGTAATGTGCATTTTTAACGAAAAGTTAGTGCTTGCCGTATGTCGCTTCTGCCTGAAGCTGCTGTGTCGGATGAAGATATTCCACGACTACGACGATCACCACGAAAAGCTTCTGGGCATGATAAAGCAGTATAAGGAGTGCGGCATTTTGCTGCGGCACAAGACCGTGCTGCTTCTGAAGGTGTTTTTCCACAATCTCATGCAGCGGCTTTCCGTTATAATGGTCGCCGTATGCGTGTTTGTCGGCGTGGGCGGTGCGCCCTCAAGGGCGTTTGAAGCCTTTGCGGCGCAGACCTTTGCCGTGCTCGGCTCTAACGCTGCGCCCGTCCCGGGTGCGGTCGGCATCGTCGACTACATTTTTCTGAACGGCTTTGAGCATCTTGTTGCCGACCCCGTGAGCGTGGAGCTACTAAGCCGCGGACTGTCGTTTTACTGCAACCTCATCTTCTGCGGTATTTTGATGTTTGTGAATTTTATTCGCATGAAACCTAAAACAGGACTGGAACGCAATGACTAAAACTGCTATGACCATCGGTCTTAAATATTGCTATACGAAGATTGGCAAGCCCACCCGCCGGATACTGACAAATCCGCTGCTGACTGCCGTCGTCGGCGCATATATGGATACGAAAAGCTCGGTAAAGCGCATTGACGGCTTTATCCGGCACAATCATATCGACATGAGCGACTGTGTCGAGACACAGTACAAATGCTTTAACGACTTTTTCACCCGCCGCCTAAAGGACGGCGCCCGCCCCATCGATCCCGACCCTGAAATGCTCATTTCCCCCTGCGACGGATATCTGTCGGCGTATAGGATAAGCGCAGACTCGGAGTTTGCGATAAAGGACAGCTTTTATAATGTTGAGGACCTTGTCGGCGGCGACGAGATAGCGGCGGAGTACTTAAGCGGCATATGCCTTGTTTTACGGCTCGGCGTTGAAAATTATCACCGCTACTGTTATATAGACAACGGCTTTAAAAGCCGCAACTATCACATCAAGGGGCGCTATCATCCCGTGCAGCCAATCGTCGTTCACAAGCACCCGGTGTTCAAGCAAAACACCCGTGAGTACTGCATGCTTGAGACGGAAAACTTCGGCACGGTGACGCAGATCGAGGTCGGCGCATGCATGGTCGGCAAGATAAACAACCACCATGAGGCCGGCGTGATACACCGCGGCTGCGAAAAGGGTATGTTCCTTTTCGGCGGCTCGACCATCGTTCTGCTGTTCAAAAGCGGCGTGCTCGATATCCCCGACGATCTGTTTGACGCAACGGCGCAGGGCAAGGAGGCCGTTGTCAGATACGGCGAAGCGATTGCAAGAAAAGCAAAATAAATTAAAATCCGAGGTTCAAAATTGAACCTCGGATAATTTTTACTTGATTTTCAGCGCTTTTTCATTGCATCAAGAATAGTTCTTACATTCTCGGCACCGAGCGTTTCGAGCGTTCTGCCCTCTGCTCGCAGGTCGCGGCCGAGTGCGGCGGTGGCGATCTCGATAAGAGCGGTGCAGACAGGAGTTGCAACGCCGAGATGCTGACCGATGGATTCGAGCATCACGAGGCCCTGCGGCACATCCTCGGAAATATATCTGGAATCGACAACGACGGGGCCCTTTGCTCTGGTGGGCATTGAGGCGTACTGGAAGAAGCTTTCCTTTGCGTCCAGATTCTCGTCGAGACTGTTTCTGAACTTTGCAGCGTCGACATAGGACAGGCGGGGATAGCCGAGGTGCTCGAGAACATCCATCTTCTCGGAGTCGAGTCCCTCAAGGATCTTCCACACGCTGGGGGTAAAGACCTCGTGGTACATGCAGTAGTCGCCGTTGGTCTTTTCAATTCTCGGGATGGACATGATGGCGCCGACGGTGTGGACGATGAGGTTGGGGTTATGCAGGGCGACCTCAACGGTAGACCAGTAGTGGAAGTGGAAGTCGAAGCTCTCAAGCTTTGCCTTGACCTTCTCGAGATCCTGCGGGGGGTATACGCCCAAAGGATTGCGGACATTTCTGAATCCTACCCTGATGGTGCCGGGCTCGGAGATACGGCAGTCAATGAAGGAGCTTGTAGCCTCAACGATGCTCAGCTTCTTGTCGCCGCAGTACTTGAGCATGTAGGCAGTAGAGAAGTAGCCCGGGTTTATGATGACTATCTGACCGTCCTTGAAATAGGGTGCAACTCTCTTGATAAGCGACTCGTGATATCTGGTCTGAATGTAAATGATGACGACCTCTGCCTCGGAAATGAGGGAAACATCACGGGTAACACGGCTTATTCTGCCGTGGCGGACGGTGCCGTCGACCTCGACAAGAGTCATCTCACCGTTGTGCTCGACCATGTAGTTGTAATTATCATCATGCATGGAGTTGGAGGTCTTTATGAGCGTGACCTCGTGGCCTTTGATGGAAAGGTCGGTACCTACTGCGCATCCGGCATTGCCGGCGCCCAAAATTGCAACTTTCATTTTTCTATCCTTTCATATATTAAATTGAGAATTACCACTTTTTCATACCGTAATACTCAGCCTTGAGCTTCATCTTATCCTGATAGAACTGCCTGAACTCCGGCGTGTGCTCGGCGACCTTGTGCAGATCCTGATGGATGTTTATCTCGATTATCTTAAAGCCGTCGTCTGTGATGGCGATATCAAAGCCCAGATACTCAAGCTCGGGCATGAACTTGCATATATTCACAACACCCTTGCACATGTAGTCCCAGTTGGGAACGATGCCCTCTATCTTGACACCGGTATCGGGATGTACCGGACAGGGAGTGAACTTGTGGTTACGCAGCTGTTCGGCGCAGTAGTATCTGCCGGTGGCGGTGTCTATCTTTGCGCAGATGCCGCCGTAGCCGACATTGTCGGTAAAGCCGGACCTGGACGAGCCGATGCGCATGTAGGTCTGCATTATCTTCGGCTCGTAAGCGGACTGGTTCACGACCGCAACACGGATGGTGTTGACGGAGTTGGGGTATATTTTCTTGAGCTCATGGTGCATGAACAGGTACTCGGTTATGACATAGATGGACTTAAAGCCCGATATCATCGCAACTATCTCGTCCTCGGTCATTTCCTTGCCGTTTATGAGGTACTTGCCATCGGCGTACTCCATGCGGTAGAAGCCGTCGCCGTGGGTACCGGCGGAGGGCTTGAGCGCAAGGAGCTTTTCCTGACGCAGGAGCTTGAAGATGCCGTCAAAGGAAGCATCGAAGCCCTCGGGGATATCCTGCAGCGCCTTTATGCAGGTCTTGCCCTGCATCTTGATGATGTCATAATAATACTTTGCGAGGAACTGCTTGTACGGCTCCATGACATAGCGGGTCGTGGTCTTGTCGTTTATCCAGATCTGATAGTTGTTGTTTATCCTGTTGAGCCAGTGGTACTGATAATCCGACAGGAAGTTTTTATAGTTTTCCTTCGTAAGTCCGTACTGCTGGATCCTGAACGACTGGAAGCCGTGACGCCAGCACCATATCTTCTGGCCGAGGGTGGTTGACTTGGTGTGGAGGAAATCATCCCACACGGAGCGCATCCACAGCTTCTGCATGTACGGGCGGATGCCCGGGCGGCAGAAGTGCTTTACAAAGCGGTTGAAGCGCTTGTCTCTGAACGCCTTCCACCTGCTGCTCCTCGTGGTCTTGACGCTGCTGCGCTTCTTAGCAAGGCGGTCGAGCAGGTAGTTGTTGAGCTTCTCGCTGTGGGCGACCGTGGGCAGCGCGGGGCTCGTGCTGAAGCGGTCGATGACGAAGCCGTCCTCGGTGATGAGGATGTAGGCTGTGAAATATTCTATCTCGCTGACGAACTTAGCTATCTCCAAGGTGTCGGCAATAATGCCGTCCCAGTTCGGGATGGTGATGCCTCTTCCCTCGACCTCGCCTGCTGCGGAAATGCGCAGGTGCTCGGGAGTTTCGGCGCCGTGGGGCAGGAAGTAAGCATCCAAAAGCTCGGTGGTCTTGAGCTCTTTGCTTGCGATGTAGAGCTTTACCGTACCGTTTATGCCCTCACGCAGCTTGTACGGCTCTGCGATGACATAGCTGTATTTGAGTGTGTTTATAAGCTCATACAGACTTTCCTTGTCGTACTCGGACTTCTTGCAGGGGTTCGGCTCGAAGCCCTCGGGAAGCTCGGCAGGGTACTCGTCGCACAGGAGCATCTGCTTGTCGTAGCCGTAGCCGAACATGGTCATGCGGGCTTTGTCAATCTCATCGGCAAACAGCTTGTAGCGGTTGTCGCCAATGCGCTCTATCATATAAGTGCTTCTGTTGCCGGAGTTGGATGCCGGACGCAGGCAGAGCTTGCCCCGCTCGTCGAGAAGCTTTATAAAATCGTCGTAATTTTCGCCGTAGGCACGGTTTACCGTATCAATGGGCAGGAATATCTTTTTATGCTCCCTGTCAATGATATTGAAGTACAGCTTCGGCAGATGCTCGGGATAATCCACCAGCACATGATTTGTGGTGACAAGATCCTTCATCCACTTTGTAAAGCTGTTGTTGAACGGCTGCAGGAACAGGTAATCGACATCGCTTATGTACTTGTCGAGGTTGTTCTTAAGATCGTACTTTTCTATGCTCGTGGAAAGGTACTTGTGGTCATGCGCCCACTTCTTATCCTGCATACTGATGCCGTTATCGAGCTTGTTATCCCACTGCACCTTTTTATAATAAGCATTGGCAAGCTTTCTTGAATAGCCCTGTTTGAGCCAGGGACGGATAAAAACCTCTCTTTTTATCCGGCTAACTATACCCATCGCTTTTATATCCCTCTTTCTGATTTCTAAGCACGCACGGACAAATGCCCATACATACCCACATTAAACTATTGTACTTATAATAGTTTAATCATTATATTACATCTTGTCTCGGATTTCAACAGCATATTATTTATTTACCCCATGATTGACAAAAATAACGCATGTAGTATAATGCAGTAAAACAAGTTTTTTCAGAGTTATCGGAGGATAATTCATGTCTTCTACCATTAAAAAGCACCCCTTCGGCTGCTTCGCTCTCTCGTTCCGCGGCTTTGACCCCGAGTACGCCGAGGAGTGGTTTTACCTTAAAAGCATTAAAAAATATGCTCTGCCGAACTCGATCGGCGTGTCGCATAAGGACATTTTGTCGCTTTTGCCGTTCGACGCAAGGATAGACAAGTCGCTGCTGCCCTCGGGTGAAAAGACCTATCAGCTTTTTGCCGACAGGCTCTCGACCCGCTATGCGCTCAGCCGCCACAGGGAGCGCACGTCCGAGATATACTATGTGCTGCTCACCAAGGACGGCGAGCGGTTCATCCTCCCCTACGGCGAGGCGGAAGCGCTTGAACGCAGTGAAACGGGCATTGCCGAGCTTATCCGCCGAAAGGGCTGCGTCACGGTGCGCCCGTCGGAGAACAGCTTCTGTGCCCGTGAAACGCTCTACCGCTTTGACGGCGAGAGCTTCTATATTGCCGGGCGCAAGGTCACGGAGGCCGAGCTTTTGCAAGACCTTGCAGAGCTCCCCGAGGACACCGTTGTGTGCCGCCATATCGAGAGCAAGTTTGACTTCTCCCTGCGCATCGCAACGCTAAACTGCGGCACGCCCGAGCTTCTGTACGCCGTGCTCACAGGCAGCGACGGCAGCCCCGAGCGCAACTGGTATACGGATAACCGTGAGCTTGCGGTCGTGAACGCAGACGGCAGCTTCGACGGCGGGAAGATTGACAACTTCAATGATATTGTTGCCGAAATTTTAAAAATTTCTTCCGAGTTTACCGATCTCGAGTACATGAGCTATCTTTTAAGGCTCACGGACAACGGATTTTACATCATGCAGGTCGACACCGGCAAGGATCTTGCTGGGCTTAAAAGCATCAACGACAAGACGGCGGCATTTATAAAGCGCAAGCTTGCGCACCGCCGCAGCTTCGTCACCGCAAAGCAGGCGGCAATACTGTGCTACCGCAAAATGTGGGAGCTGCTTGCACGCCGCCACGGCTTTGTCGACTTCATGTACCGCAACTGGAGGCGTGCGCTCCGGGCAGATAATAAGGACAAGCTCACCACCGCTGCCGAGAAGCGCTGGGCGCACAAGCGGGGCTTTTTGTCCTTCCGCATAAAGCAGTATAATCTGACGGACGAAAACTACCGTGAGTGTCTGTCCGACTACGACTACAAGTGGCTCAGACCGCTCAACAGCCGCTACTTCAAATGGGTGTGGGACAAGGTGTCGCTGCGGTATATGTTCGATGATTTTTCGGCGTACCTTCCGAAGTATTACTACAATCTCGTGCGCCGTGACGGCAAGGTCACGCTGCTCACGATGCAGGACACGCCCGAGGGATACGCTGCCACCTTTGAGGATGTGCTGCGGTTGCTGCGTGAAAAGGGCATTCTCGCCCTCAAGCAGACCGAGGGCTCGCACGGGGTGGGCTTTTACAAGCTTGAGTACCGTGACGGGGCGTATCTCGTGAACGAACAAGAGCGCAGCGAGGAGCAAATGCTTGCATTTTTGCGCAGCCTCAAGCGCTACTACAACATTTCCGAGTACATCGTCATGCACGACGAGCTGCGCAGGATATACAGCAATGTTGCCTGCACGGTGCGTGTCATGGTCATAAACCGCACAGGCTTTGACCCCGTCATTGAGAATGTGTACTTCCGCATCGGCACGAAAAAGACCGGCTTTACCGACAATATCGGCTCCGGCGGCATTTTTGCCTACGCAGACGAGGTCACCGGCCGCTTCCACGATGCCGAGGTCATCAAAAAGCACATCATCACCCCGTGCCCCGAGCATCCGGATACCGGTGTTAAGATAGAAGGCGTGTTCCCCCATTGGCAGGAGGTGCGCAGGGTCATCACCGACATGTGCCGCTACGCCTCGTGTCTTGAGTATCTGGGCTTCGATGTGGTCATCACGCCGGACGGCTTTAAGATACTTGAGATAAACACACATCAAGACCTGCACCGCTACCCGACCTACAATAACGATGTCCACACCTACTTCGAACGCAAGGTGCAGCTCAAGAAGGCCGGATGCAAGCTTGCATGACGGAGCATTTAATAGTATAATAGTGTAATGCGCATTTGCATTACAAAGGAGAAACATGCGGATAGCTGTCATATTATTGCGCTGGATACTGAACTTCATATACTTTTTTATGAAGCTGTTTCCGACAAATAACAACAAAGTGCTGTTTTTAAGCCGCCAGTCGAATACCCCGACGGAGGACTTCGTTTTTCTGGAGGCTCGCCTGCGGGAAATGAAGCCCGATATCAAAACCGTCATGATAACAAAGCGTGCCGACAAGGGGCTTGGCAATATGCTCGTGTTTGCCGTGCAGACGCTGCGGAGCATGGGCCATCTGGCGACTGCCCGGGTGTGCGTTTTGGACTCGTACTGGCCTGCGGTGTCGATACTGAAGCACAAGGACACGCTTGCAGTCGTGCAGATATGGCATGCCATGGGCAAGATAAAAAAATCCGGCTATCAGTCGCTCGACAAGGGTCTCGGCCGCAGCAGCATGATCGCACACGAGATGCGCATGCACCGCAACTACGATGTCATCATCGCAGGCGGCAAGGCATTTAACCCATTCTACTGTGCCTCGTTCGGCGTGGAGGAAAAGGTTTTGTACAATGTCGGTCTGCCGAGAATGGACATGCTGCGGGAAAACACCGAAAAATGCCGTAAGCAGTTTTTTGAGGCTTATCCCGAGCTTGAGGGCAAGAAGATCATCCTCTACGCCCCCACCTTCCGCAAGGGTGAGATATTAGACCCCAAGGCCATTGTCGATGCCTTTGACTTTAACGGCGAGCAGATGCTTATCATAAAGCGCCACCCCAACCAGCGCTTAAATGAGGAAAACCTCGGCAGCGCAATGACCTGCGACGATGTGCCGACAAGCACCGTTCTGTCTGTGTGCGACTGCGTCATAACCGACTACTCGGCAATAACCATCGAAGCTGCGATACTGCACAAGCCGGTGTATTTTTACCTGTTTGACCTTGAGGATTACCTGAGCCGCAACGGGCTGAATGTCCTGCTGTCCGACGAATTTCCCGACAGCGTTTTCTATGAGCCTAAAAAGCTCTTCTCCAGCATCGCAAGCGGCGTGTATGACTACGATAACTACAAGCGTTTCTGCGAAAAATATCTCCCCGAGCAGAGCGGCCGAGCCACCGACAAGATAGCCGCTTTGATAATCGACTGTATGAGGAGGGATAAACATGAGGCGATCTCTGAACGCATTTCTGAGCAAAATTGAACTTATTGCACTGTGGATAGTCAGAATTTTGTTTGCGCCCGACCACTTCGGCGTAGGCTTCTTTAAGCGCATCAAATACTGCATCCACGGCGGCTTTATGCCCGATCAGGTCGCAATGTACGACCTGCCGCACAGGGGCACAAAGGAGTACCTTTCCGAATTTGACTGGCACAAATCCCGCAACATAAATGAGCCCTATAGCTCGCTTTTAAACAACAAGGTTGTTTTCGGCCAGATGGTTGAGCGATACTGCCCCTCGCCGGAGATCTATGCGATAAAGCACGGCAAGCGCCTTGTCGGCATGAACGGCAGAACCATAAACGACTACGCTGACCTTATTCCCCTGCTGCACGAGGTCAAGGCCTTTGTCGTAAAGCCCGTGTGCGCAGGAAAGGGCAACGATATCCACATAGTAAAATTTAACGGCAAGGGCATTATGCTCAACAACCAGCCGTCAAGTGAGGATGAGCTCATCGCCTGCCTTAAAAAGGGTAAGGAGTGGTTCGTGTGCGCATACGCCCATCAGGCCGATTACCTTAACACCATCTACCCCAATTCGGCAAACACCCTGCGCATGATAGTCCTGCGCAATAACGACACGAACAAGCTTGAGCTGTGCTTTGCCGTGCAGCGCATCGGCGCATCGTGGACAGGCGCCGTTGATAACGGCAGCAAGGGCGGCCTTATCGCAAATGTCGATATCGAGACCGGCATGATGAGCGAAGCCCGCACTCTGCATAATCTCACGGTCTACGAGGTCCACCCCGACACCCGTGCGCAGATAAAGGGTACGGTCATCCCGAATTGGGAGAACATCAAGGCCGATGTCGTGCGTGTGTCAAACGAGTTTCCGTATCTGGACATCATCGCATGGGACATTCTGCCCACGGCGGAGGGCTTCACGGTCATTGAGGCCAACACCTCCTCGGGCGTGAACATTATTCAGCTTTGGGGGCCGCAGCGCAACGGCAGGCTCGGTCAGTTTTATCGTGAGCACGGTGTGATCAAATGAAATATGTTATTATGGCAGACGGCAAGGGCAGCCGTTGGAACAACTACATGGGGCTGACAAAGCACAACATCCGCATCGGCGGCGAGACGCTGCTTGAGCGCACGGTGCGGCTCCTGCATGAGTATGACGCCGCCGCCGAGGTCATCATCACCTCGCATAACACGCAGCTTCACATCGACGGTGCCGAGCGTTACGAGCCGAAGAACAATGTGCTTGAGATCGACCGCTTCACGGCGGAGCTTATCGGCGATAATATGTGTTTTCTCTACGGCGATGTGTACTACTCCGAGGAAGCGATAAAAACCATCGTTGAAAGCGTCGGAGCGGAGCGGCTGCTGTTTATCGGCAGTCACAAGAGCATCTGTGCCGTTTTGATAAAAGACGGTGCGCTGTTTAAGTCGCTGTACGAGACTATACGCAGCATGTACCTTGACGGCAGGATAACAGAATGCAAGGGCTGGCAGGTGTATCATTTGTATGCAGGACTGCCGCTTGAAAGCCGTGAGATAGGCCGTGGGTATCTCATAACCGACAGCTTCACAAGGGATTTCAACTCCCCTGATGACTACAACGATTTTATCGCAGGGCAGGTTTAAGTCCTGCGATAAAAATTTATGTAGAAATATATGCAGTTATATGCTATAATGGCAAATTGATATTGTGTAGACATTTGAATTCTCAAGGAGAATTAGTCATATGACAGAAAAAAAGAACAATCGCTTTTTGCTCGTAGAGCTTATAAGGCGAGACTTTATCAAGAAGTACAAGCGCACGACTCTTGGCATACTGTGGAGCGCACTTGCCCCGCTTTTCCTGCTTATCACGATGGATATAGTGTTCGGCGCATTCTTCGGTCTGAACCTGCCGCACTACACCATTTACCTGTTTTCGGGCCTGCTGCTGTTTAACTATTTCAGCAATATCACCCGCAACTCCATGAGCGTTCTTTATATAAACGCACCCATTTACAGCAAGGTGCCCGTGCCGAAGCTGTATTTCCTGTTTTCGCACAGCGTTGCCAATTTCATTGACTTTTTAGTGTCGCTTGCGGTGTTTTTCGTCTTTGTTGCCATCGACGGCATCACCTTTAAGGCAGACTTCTTCCTGCTCATCTACCCCATCATATGCCTGTTTTTCATCAACTTCGGCATATGCATGCTTCTGAGCTCACTGTATATTTTCTTCCGTGATATAAGCTACCTGTGGCCGGTCATCTGCCGCATCATCATGTACTCGTCGGCGATCTTCTACGACGCAGCTATACTGCCGGGACTTCTGCGCAGACTTCTCACCTGCAATCCCCTGTATATGTGCATCGATTACTTCAGGCAGCTTATCATCCACTCCACCGTTCCTTCGCCCGCCTACCACATCATTCTGCTCGTCATGACGCTTCTTTGCATGGTCATCGGCGGCTACACCTACTACATCAGCCGCGACAAGATCGCACTGTATGTGTAAGGAGGTGCGCAATGAAAGATAACAAGGTTCTTATACTTGACGATGTCTCCGTCAGATACCGCAAGCGTGATTCACGAGCGACTGCTGATATCTTCCGGCGGCTCATGGGCAAGGAAAAGAGGAATAACGAGTTCTGGGCGCTCAAAAATGTGTCGTTCAGCCTCGAAAAGGGCGATATGCTCGGCGTTATCGGCAAAAACGGCGCAGGCAAATCGACGATGATGAAGGCCATCAGCGGCACGCTCTGCCCCGCCTCCGGCACGATAGAAAAGGAGGGCAAGCTGTGCGCCCTGCTTGAGCTCGGCGCAGGCTTTGACCAGGACATGACCGTCAAGGAAAATGTCTACCTGCGTGGTGCGCTCTTAGGCTACTCCAAGGAATTTATCAACGGCAAATACGACGAGATAATCGACTTTGCCGATATGCGTGAGTTTGAGGACAGTCCCTTCCGCACGCTCTCGTCGGGCATGAAATCCCGTATCGCATTCTCCATTGCGAGCATGGTCGAGCCCGACATGATAATCCTTGACGAGATATTCGCCGTCGGCGACGGCGACTTCCGCAAGAAAAGCCAGAAAACCATGCAGAATATCATCGCAAACGGCGATACCACGGCGCTCATGGTCTCCCACTCGATGCAGACGGTGCGTGACCAGTGCAACAAGGTGCTGTGGCTCGACAGGGGCAGAATGGTCATGTTCGGCGACCCCAAGACCGTTTGCGACGCATACGCAGAATATCTCAACACCGGCAAGCTCCCCGAAACGGAGTCACTCAAGGCCACCGAGAAAAACCCGATCAATAAGATGGCAAAGACCAAGGGCAAGATTTTCGGCGAAGTGATGATATACCTGCTTTTGCTGATGTTTACGCTCGGCGGCATCTTCTTCTGGTCGCAGTATGACCTGTTCAGGGCGTATTTCATTGCCAAGGACTCGACCCCCGAGCAGATAATGCAGGTCGTGGACGATTACCGTGACGAGGCAAACGAGCTTCTGGAGGCCGACATTTCCGGCTGGAACACTGAGGTACTCGATAACTGCACCGAGGATATCCGAAACGAAAAAGCCACGATAAAAGAAGTTGCAAAGGAAGTCGTCGGCGATTCGTTCGAGCCGGGCAGCCGTGAATACCGCCGTTCGCTTGCGGCAGCGGAGCTTGCCGTAACGAAGCAGTATTACTCCGACCGCTGCGAGAAAATGCTTGCCGATATCAAAGCCGAGCACGACGCTCTGCCCGAGGATAGCCGCCCGAACCTTCTTTTGTACACCTACGGCGACCGTCAGAAATTCTTTAACCTTGAAAAGAAATGCGACGATGCGGTGCAGGATGTCATTGAGGAGGTGCGCTCTCAGCTCAAAAAGGAGCACTACCCCGAGGAATACGCAGACAAAATTTTCAACGCTTACAAGTCCGAAAAGGGCTATATGATAGCGTATTACATGGAGAATCTGAAATAATCCCAACAAAACGGCAGGATATGAATTCTGCCGTTTTGTAATATGAAAATATATAATTTGACAAAGTTTGTTCAGGGGTATATTATACCCTTATGTGATTTTTTGTGCAAAAAGGATAGAGTGTATGGAAAATATAACAGCCAAGACCCCTTGGAAGGATCACCTCGGTGAGGTTCCCTTCCATCTCGACTATTTTGAAGGCTCGATGTTCGAGGCCGTGGCCGCAATAGCCGAAAAGTACCCAAACAACGTCGCATTCGACTTCATGGGAAGGTCAACGACCTACAAAACGCTCGTCAAAGAGATCGAGCAGTGCGCCAAGGCGCTCAAGACCATCGGTGTGCGTGAGGGCGACAGGGTCACGATCGCAATGCCCAACTGCCCGCAGGCCATCCAGATGTTCTACGCCGTCAATCTCGTCGGCGGCATCTGCAATATGATCCATCCCCTGTCGGCGGAAAAGGAGATAGAGTTCTATCTCAATGCCTCGGAGTCCGTCACGGCGATAACCCTCGACCAGTTCTATAACAAGTTTGAGAACATCCGCCACAACACCAAGGTCGTCAACATTATTATCGCAAGCATCAAGGACGAGCTTTCAAAGCCCGTCAAGGCGGGCTATATGCTCACCGAAGGCCGCAAGGTCAAGAAGATCCCCGATGACGCTCCCGTCATCCGCTGGAAGGACTTCCTGCACCTGAGCTGCCACTGCTTCTATAACTACAAGGTCGAGCGCAAGGGCTCGGATCCCGCAGTCATTCTCTATTCCGGCGGCACGACCGGTAAGACAAAGGGCATCCTGCTTTCCAACAAGAACTTCAACGCTCTCGGCCAGCAGGTCATCGCCGCAAACCCCATGTTCCGTGTCGGTGACAAGATGCTCGCCGCAATGCCGCTGTTCCACGGCTTCGGTCTGGGTGTCTGCGTGCACACCATGCTCTCGCAGGGCGGCCGCTGCATCCTCATCCCGAGGTTCACCGCCGAGACCTACGCAAAGCAGATAGTTAAGTATAAGTGTAACTTCATCGCCGGCGTTCCCACGCTTTACGAAGCGCTGCTGCGCCTGCCGTCGATGGAAAATGCCGACCTCAGCTCGCTCAAGGGCGTGTTCTCCGGCGGCGACAGTCTGTCGATAGAGCTTAAAAAGAAGTTTGACAAATTCCTGTACGACCACAATGCCAAGATACAGATCCGTGAGGGCTTCGGCACGACCGAGTGCGTCACGGCATCCTGCCTCACCCCGCCGCACATGGCCAAGGAAGGCAGCATCGGTCTGCCCTTCCCCGACACTTATTACAAGATAGTCGAGCCCGGCACCGACAAGGAAGTACCCTACGGCACCGAGGGTGAGATACTCATCGCAGGCCCCACGGTCATGATGGAATATGTCGGTCACCCCGAGGAGACGGCGCAGACCCTGCGCAAGCACGATGACGGTCTGACTTGGATATATACGGGCGACCTCGGCACGATGGACGATGAGGGCTTTATATACTTCCGCGGCCGTGCAAAGCGTATGATAATCACCTCCGGCTACAATGTCTACCCCGGCCAGCTTGAGAACATCATCGACGCGCACGAGTTTGTCCACATGAGCTGCGTCATCGGCGTTCCCGATCCGTACAAGATGCAGAAGGTCAAGGCCTTTGTCATGCTCAAGCCCGGCATTCCGGCAAATGACGACACTAAGGAGGCCATTTTGGCCTACTGCCGCAAGAACATCGCAAAGTATGCGATGCCGTATGACATCGAGTTCAGGGCCGAGCTTCCCAAGACGCTCGTAGGCAAGGTCGCCTACCGCAAGCTCGAAGAGGAGGAGGCCGCCAAGCGTGCCGCCGCCGAGGAGAAAGCGGAAGCTTAATATTAAAATAATCTAAAGCCGGTGCATAGCACCGGCTTTTACTTGCGAATAGGGGCGGATAGTGGTATTATTCTTTTAAGTTGACGAGCAACTTATCACGCATTTGGAGAGAAACAATGGATTACAAACAGGCACTTGAATATATAAACGGCGTTTCGTGGCGCACCTCGAAGCCGGGGCTTGAACGGGTAACGGAGCTTCTGCGCCGTCTGGGAAATCCGCAGGCCGAGCTGCGATATGTGCATGTCGCCGGAACGAACGGCAAGGGCAGCATCTCGGCAATGCTGGCGTCGGTTCTCAAAAAAGCAGGGCTCACCGTGGGGCTTTACACTTCGCCGTATGTAAATCGCTTTAACGAGCGTATGCAGATAAACGGCAAGCCCATCGAGGATAATGAGGTCGCCGAGCTCGTTGCGGAGATGAAAACGCACGCCGACGCAATGGATGACCACCCGACGGAGTTTGAGATGATGACCGCCGTGGCATTTATGTGGTTTTGCCGAAGAAAGTGCGACATTGTCGTGCTCGAGGTCGGCATGGGCGGCAGGCTCGATGCAACCAATGTCATCGCCTGCCCCGACTGCTGCGTCATTGCAAACATCGGCCTTGACCACACCGCCGTTCTGGGCGGCACGCTTGAGCAGATCGCCTATGAGAAGGCGGGCATCATAAAAGAGGGCAGCCCCGTCGTCATGTATCAGCAGTACGGCGAGGTCATGGAGGTCGTGAGGGATGTTTGCGCCGAGCGCAACGCCGAGCTGACCGTGCCCGATTTTGACGACATTCACCCCGAGTTTGACAGCCGTGACGGTCAGGTGTTTTCCTACGGCGGCGAGGCATACGCCATCCCGCTTCTGGGCGAGCATCAGCTCAAAAACGCCGCAACGGTGCTGGAGACGATAGGCGTCCTGCGCAGGCAGGGCTGGCAGATAGAGCATGAGGCCGTCGAGGCGGGATTGTACGCCGTGAGCTGGCCGGCACGCTTTGAGATAGTACACTCCGAGCCGTGGTTCGTGGTCGACGGCGGACACAATCCGCAGTGTGCGCAGGCGCTCAGGGCGAGCATTTTGGAGTATTTCCCCGACGACAAGCGTGTGCTTTTAATGGGCGTTCTGCGTGACAAGGACTATAAGAGCATCGTTAATGCGCTCTCTCCCCTGTTTGACGCATTCGTCACCGTCACGCCCGACACGCCGAGGGCGCTGCCGGCTGCCGAGCTTGCAGAGCTTTTTGCCGACACCGGCAAGGAGGTGCAGGTGTGCGAAACGGTACAGGATGGCGTGCGCACGGCGATGGACATTGCAGACGAGCTTGAGGGCATGGTCTGCGCCTGCGGCTCACTGTACATCTGCGGCGATATCAGAGCCTGCTTTGGTTTGAGGTGAAGCATGAGGATAATGGGAATTGACTACGGCGACGCCCGCACGGGGCTTGCCGTTTCTGACGAAATGAATATACTCGCCGGCGAGGCATGGACGCTGAACGAATGGAATCCCGAGCGTGTCGCCGATGTGATAGCGCAGGAGGCACAAAAGCGCAATGTAGGGCGTCTTGTGCTGGGACTACCCAAGAACATGGATGGCAGCGAGGGTCCGAGAGCGGAGAAATGCCGTGACTTTGCCGAGCTTCTGCGCAGCAAGACGGATATCGAGCTTGTCATGTGGGATGAGCGCCGCTCGAGCATCGAAGCGCACGCCATTTTGCACGCCAACGGCAAAAAGGAGAAAAAGCACCGCAAAACCGTCGATGCCGTCGCCGCAAGTCTGATATTAGAGGGCTATTTGGGAACATTGAGATAACAAAACGCACCGCAATTGCGGTGCGTTTTTGCGTTAGCGTTATTTTGTCGCCTTGATGCCAACCGCGGTGCTGTAGGCGGAATTTGCATAGCTGTTTGATGCGCAGACCGCTTTTACTTTGTAATAATACTTCGTGTCTTTCTTTGCGCCGGTGTTGGTGTAGGAAGTCCTTGTCGTGCTATCAAAGTAACCGAAGTTCTCGCCATCGGTGCTGCGGTAGATGTAATACTTATCAGCACCGGTGACTGCCTTCCAAGAGAGTTTCGGCTTGCCATTCGAGGTCGTGATGCTCACCGAGGGCTTCGCAAGCGTCGTCATCAAACTCTTGGTGCTGCTGTTGGCGGATGTGATATTCTTGCCGTTTACGACCGCAACGGCCTTTACACGGTAGTAGTACTTAGTGCCCGATGCCGCACTGGAATTAGTGTAACTTGTCTTGTTTGTCGTGTCATAGTATTTGAAGTTCTTACCGTCCGTTGAACGGTAGACCCAATACTTTGCTGCGCCGGAAACGGCTTTCCAGCTCAGCTTTGGCTTGCCGTTGGAGCGGCTGATACTTAGGCTCGGCACTGCGGGCTTGCACTTGATGCTCTTTGCGACGCTGTAAGAGGATATAAAGTCCTTACCTCCGACAGTTTTGACTGCTTTGACTTTGTAATAGTAGGTCGTGCCGATCGAGGTCGAGTTGTTTGTGTAGCTCGTATTTTTCGTAGTGTCATAGTACTTGAAATTCTTGCCGTCAGTCGAACGATATATCCAATACTTTGTTGCGCCCTTAACAGCATTCCAATAAATTTTCGGATGTCCTGCCGAGGTCGTTATCTTAAGCGCAGGGGCAGCAGGCGCTGCTGCTCCGTAATGGAATGTTGCCTCCAAAAATCCCTCGTTGCCGTCCGAGCCAACGCTTACTGCGTTCCACTGATTTTTTGTACCAGCGTAATAAACATCACTAACGGCGCTATGAGCGAATGCATAGTCATCGATCCTCGTTATACCGGTGCCTATTGTTACGCTCTTTATAGCACCGCACCGCTCGAATGCGCTGCCTTCGATAATCTTTACGCCGTTGCCTATCTTCACATTCTCTAAGTCGCTGCAACGGTCGAACGCAGCGGCTCCTATTCTTGTCACGCTATCGGGTATAGTCAGGCTCGTTATTTGAAAGCAAGAATCGAACGCCCATTCTCCGATGCTCTTTACACCATTGCCTATCGTCAGGCTCAAAATGTTAGCGCAGCACTCGAATGAATGGTCTCCTATTCTTGTCACGCCATCCTTTATCACAAGCTTTGTGAACGAGTCCCTATAGTCAAACCAAGGACCACCGTTATCCGGCATTTCCCCCGTACCGGAGATTGTCAAAACGCCGTCCTTTATCTTCCATGTCAAATTAGTGCCGAAATTCCCGCCGACAGTCGTATCCGCAAGCGCCCCAACAGGCAGGAGCGATAAAGCAAAACACACCGCAAGCAGAAGAGTTATAATTTTTCTGCGCATAGTATTTCTCCCTAATCTTTTATATTTTGGTTGTTGCTTTGCTCGTATTTTACCACATCCCCACTTTCCTTGCAAACGAACTGTATTGTGCGATATGACAAAATATTTGTGCTGTTCTTGTTCATTTTGCATAGGGTATTTAAATAGCTACCTCGGCACATTGAGATAACAAAACGCACCGCAATTGCGGTGCGTTTTTGCGTTATTCAGAATTTTACGAAGCCGGTGAGTGTGCCGAGGGGATAGCCGAGCGTCCAGTCGTTCTCGCCGCACTTGGGGCAAACCGTGCTCTTTTCGTGCAACTCGTCGATGTATGCCTCGGCACGCTGGATATACATATTGCTCTTTGCGACATACTTGCACTTCTGGCAGTAAACGAGATAGTTCGCAAAGCTGTCGTATATGCCCTTTTTGCGATTTTCCTTTTCCTCGTATGAGAGCGCTCTCGGGAGAATGTTCGGATTTTTATAGCTCATGATCCGCCCTCCTTATATCAGATGCTCACGCTTGACGCTGTCGTAGTGCTTATCCAGAATGGGCACGACGATGCTGCGCATCAGACGCATATCGAGATTGTAATAGTAAACGGCAAACAGCGCAGCGAGTGTGGCCGTGCTTATGCCCAAGATCTTAGCAAATACTTTCATACTGCTGCTCCTTTCTTACCAGCCCAGCTCGTCGTCAAAGTCGACGAGGGTCGGGTCAATGGGCTCTTCGTGCAGAACCGACTGCATGTACTGATTGACGACCTTGCGTGCCTCATTTGTCGGCACGATGCGGCAGTCCATCAGCGAATGCGGCATCCAGACGATATCGAACTTATCACGGTGCTTGTGGAACTCCTCCTCAAGCAGGCCCTGAGCGCCGGCCATGCCCTTGCAGCCTATATCGTCGTACATGATTATCATGTCACAGTTGAACTTCTCGGCAGTCTCCCACATCTGCATGAGGTGGCGGTTACCGCCGACGGTGTGGGTACGCATGGGGGTTCTTGCGTGCCAGTCGGCAATGTCGCTCATCATGGTGTCACGGTCGGTGGTATCGACGATGTTGTGGCCGGTCAGCGAGTCCATGTTGATAACGGTCATGATGCCCCAGCAGTTATACAGCCACTGAACGCCGTGGGCGTAGTAGGTCGAGCCGCACGACCATGCCAGCGCACGGTGGCGGGCAAGCGGGAACGGGTGTATATTCTTGCGTGCGCACTTTTCAAAGACACGGTTTATCTTCTTGTTTGCCTTGAGGAAGTACTTCGTGCCGCCCTGCTGATAGAAGTAAATGCGGAACAGGCCCTGCACAACGGAGTTGAGTGCGCCGTTATCGCTCTTGGCGTAGATATCCCAGCGGTTGAGCGAGCCACGGTTAAATTCGTTTGTGTCCTCAATGTGCTTTATAAACGCATTCCAGTCAAACGGAACGCCGAACTGCTGCTCGAGGAACTCTATCGCCGAGTATATCTCGTGCACGCCGAGCTCCTTAGTGGTCGGGTCGTCGTACATGAGCGGCGATACAAACGGGTGCACGGCCTTCTTGCCGTCACTCGACAGCGCACGCCACATGGCGGTGTTGTCCATCATGTTTGCGTCGCAGGGGTTATTGGTCGTCAGCCAGCAGTTGCCGATATCGGGGTACTCTCTGTCAACGGCGACGCCGACCTCGACCAGAGGCAGTGTGCACATATCGCCCGGGATGCCGCAGGCAACGGCCTGATCGACATAGTAGCAGCCGAGCTGCTTTCTCATGAGCGGAAGCATGAACGCTGCGTGCTGCTGCATGTTTATCGCATAATGTCCGGGGAAGCCGAAGATTATGTGCTTGGGCAGAGTGTAGTCAAACGCAACGGTGACATCCGTCCACTTCGTCTCGCCCAGCTTGCGGTCGGCACGCAGGCTCTTCCACAGTGTGTCGATAGAGTCGGATATCATGCAGTCGAGAGCGTAGAGGTCTGCTCTGAGCGCCTGACCACGGTCGCCCTCTATCCACTTGTCGACCATCATCGGGGCTGCCAGATACGCCGACAGCCAGCGGTATTTCCAAAATGCCTTTGCTATGCGAATGGGGTCGTGCATGACGAATATCGCCATCTTGCCCCAAGTGCACAGCCACTTGTAAAACGCAAAGGCCGTGTCCTTCACGCCTCGCCACTCACGGCGGGCATAGAAGTTCGTGCCCTCAATGTATCTCTGACCTATGTAATGGCAGGGCTCGTCGCCTTTGAGGAAATGCCCAAGGGTGCCGTACTGCTGCTTGATGCTGATCTTTCTTTTCCACATAGCTTTCCCCTCCTTATTCCGCCTGAAGTCTCTTGATCTCAAGCGACTCGACAAATGCCTGGAATCTCGTGCGAAGCTGACCGGTCGCTGCGTTTGCATAGTCACGCTCTATCTGGCAGGTCGGTATCGCCGTTGGAACATTAAGGCCCTCGGCCAGCCACTTTGCCGCTATGGCCCTTTCGTAGCCCCAGTATTCGCAGAACTTCATGTTCTGGAGGATGATGCCCTCGGCATTGTAATCCCTTGCAACATCGTACAGGTAGTTTTTGCGGGAGATGATGCTCTCGGTGCCCATGGTGCGGGGACACTCGTTTATCTTCATGTAGTGCTCGGCAAGCGCATCGAGGGGATCCTGTCCCTCATTTACGACTATCTGCTCTCTGCCGGGCAGCGAGCCGAAGCAGTAGCGGTCGGCAACGACGAGTGCGCCGCACATTTCGACGAGCTTTGTAAACTCCGGATCGTCTATCTCCGAGCCTGCGAGCATGACCCTCGTGCGGAACGGCGGGTTCTCGTCGGGCTTGCGGGTCTTGAGCTCCTCAAGCGTCTCACGCAGCTTGTCAATGATAAGGTACTTCGGGCAGACCTCGGACACGAGCTGTATGACATGGAACTCGTAGCCGGTGATGGGCGGGTTATCGAGCTTGCGGAAATCGCCGATCTCGGTTATGATGCGGCAAAGCTCGTTGTGGCGCTCGATAGCGTCGAGTATCTTCTCGTCGGAAAAGTCCACGCCGTAGACCTCTTTCATGGGAGCGATGATCTTCTTTTCGATCTGGCGGCGGAAGTAGCCTGCGTACCACTCGCCCTTTTTGGTGGGCATGTCGATGCAGCAGACGAAGAACTTTTCGTTCGGTATGAGCTTGCAGTACTCAAAATACTGCTCCATGCGGTTCATGGTGGTGCAGCACTCCTGACCGACGAGGGCGGAGATGAAGTTGTAGCCGCCTTCAAAGGCACGCTCCAAAATGCTCTTGGAGTAAGGGCAGGAGCGGTTTGTCATGTAATAAGTCGCAAGGTCGGGATTGACGCAGCCCGGTGCTCTGAGCCTCACGCTGAAGCAGCCGTCGATGTCCAACAGCGGCTCCGGTATGTACGAGCAGTTGTACGCAAGCGCAAGTTTGCCCTCCGAGCACGCCTGCTTCACGAGCTCGTTGTTTGCCTCCTGGAGGAGGCTCTCGAAATAAATCAGATGCTTTAGATCTCTCATTAGTTTTCCCCCGTATATTTCCGTAGCTTTAACAGCTAAGATGTTAATATTTTAGCACTAATAAAAAACTACTTCAATTAGTTCGTACATTTTCGCCGTTTTGTCCATTTGAAAGGACTTTTTTTGTGCATATTAACAACAGAAATTTGTACTATCAGTTTGACCGTAAATATAAGAAAACGGTGCAGCAATAAAACTGCACCGTTTTGTACGATATTTGTTATTTGCGGCGTCTTGATTTTCTGCGGCGCTTTGCTCTTGAGGGCACAAGCAGTAATATTCCCACAAATCCGCCGACAAATATGACGGCAAGACCTATTATGAGCATTATATCTTCCATCGTATTACCTCCTTGAGCCTATCATCGTAAGTGCAAGCAGCGGATATATCTCAAGTCTGCCTATGAGCATTGCAATGGATAAAACTATCTTTGCAAAGCCCGAGTAGGCCGCATAGCTTCCCGCCGGGCCTATAAGCCCGAAGCCGGGGCCGATGTTGTTTACACACGACACAACCGCACTTATATCCTCCTCAAAGCCCAGACCGTTTACGCTTATGAGGATAAATGTCACGGCGATGACTGCAATGTACAGTGCAAGGTAACTCAATACTCCCTGCTCCTGCTCGCTCGTCAGCACACTGCCGTTGAGCTTGACGGAGTTTACCGATCTCGGGTTTATGCTGCGGCGCATCTCGTTTGCGCAGACCTGCGCAAGCACCGTCACACGGGAAATTTTAAGTCCGCCGGCCGTCGAGCCCATGCAGCCGCCGCAGAACATGAGGGTAAGCAGCACCGCCTTTGAAAGCTGCGGCCATGTGTTGAAGTCGGCGGTGGCGTAGCCGGTGGTGGTGATGATCGATGCCGTCTGGAACGACGAGAGCCTTATGACATCGGACACGCTGCCGTACATGGGATAGATGTTTATGCACACGATGACGGTGGCGGCGGCGAATATGCCGAGGTAGCAGCGCAGCTCGTTTGAGCGCAGCGCCTCACGCCATCTGCGCACGAGCATGAGGCAATAGATGTTGAAGCTCACGCCGAACAGCAGCATAAACACCGTGATGACCCATTGCAGATACGCACTGTACGATGCGATGCTGTCGGCCTTTATGCCGAAGCCGCCGGTACCGGCCGTGCCGAGGGCGTGCACAATGCTGTCGAACACCGGCATACCGCCTGCGAGGAGAAGAACGGTCTCCAAAAGCGTCAGCACAATGTAAATGCCGTACAGCAGCTTTGCGTTATTTTTCGCTTTCGGAGTGAATTTATCCAGCGAGTGGCCGGGCATTTCGGCTTTGAGTATGTTCGTCGAGCCGTCGCCGCTTCCGGCGGCTATCGCCGTGACGAGGACGAGGATGCCCATACCGCCCAGCCAGTGAGTGAAGCTGCGCCAGAACAGTAGGCTGCGGCTCATGCGCTCAACATCGGTGAGGATGGATGCACCGGTGGTCGTAAAGCCGCTGACGGTCTCGAAAAACGCATCGGGGAAACTCGATATCTCGCCGCTTGTCAAAAACGGCAGGCAGCCGGCGAGCGATGCAAACAGCCATGTCAGCGCCGCAACGGCGAGGCTGTCACGCACCGACAGCGGCTTTCCGGCCTTTCGTGTCGGCAAAAACATCACGGCACCGAGCGCTGCTGCGGCGGCAGCGCCTATGAGAAGATCGTCCGTACAGCCGTCGGAGTAAATGACGGAAACGCCGAGCGGTAAAAGCATCAGCACCGCTTCAAGCAGCAGTACCTTTCCTATTATGTTGAATATCGTTTTGTAATTCATTGCAATATATCCGAAAGGTCGCAAAGTCTTTCACCTGCGGCGATAACGATGACCTTGTCATTCGGGAGTATGGCATCGCTGCCCTTGGGAATGATCGTCCTGCTGCCTCTTATTATACCGGCGATAAGTATGCCGGGCTTGGTATCAAGATCCTTCAGCTCCACGCCCTGCTTTGTAAAGCTCGCCGACGCGGCAAATTCAAGGGCCTCAATGCTGCCGTCCATAAGAGTGTAAAGCGTTTCGATGCTGCTGCCGGCAGAGCTGCTGAGCGAGCGGGCATACAGCGTTACTATATCGGCGGTGATGCGGCTGGGCGATATCACGCAGTCGAGCCCCAACTTGCCGCTTATATCAACAAAGCCCGCCTGATTTACCTTGGCAATGACCTTGGGCACATTTTTACCCGAAGCGTAAAAGGCACTCAGAATATTTTCCTCGTCTATGCCGGTGAGGGACACGAATGCATCGGTATTGTCTATGCCCTCTGAATCGAGCAGCTCGTGTCGGCTGCCGTTGCCGCATATGATGCTCACCGAGCGGGGCAGCGTTCCGCTCACCATGTGGCAGCGGTCGATGTCCTTTTCTATCACCTTCACATGGTGGCCGCTCTTTGCGATCCTTTCCGCAAGATCCTGTGCAATGCGGCTGCCGCCGATGAGCATGACATTTTTGGCGCTTTTTTTGACTACACCAAAGCGGTTTAAAAGCTTCGGCATATCGTCGGAGGCTGCAAGCAGACCGATGCGGTCGCCGGCCTTGAGCACGAAGCTGCCGTCGGGGATGTAGGTTTTCCTGTCACGAAGAATGCAGCAAATAAGAAAATCGGCATTGGTCGTATCACGCAAGGCAGCAAGCGAGCTGCCGTCAAGCACGCTGTCGGGCTTTACGCAAAGCTCCGCCATTTCAAACAAATGTCTTGTGAAGCTTTCGACCCTCACGGCGGAGGGGAACTTGAGCGTGTTGAATATCGCCTGTGAGGTCAGGCGGTCGGGGTCTATGATCATCGATATATCAAGGCAGCGCTTTATATAATCGGCATCCGTGTAATGCTCGGCATCGTTGAGCCGTGCAACGGTGTGCGCAGCGCCGAGACTGCGTGCAAAGCAGCAGCTGAGCATATTTGCGTCATCGTTTGCCGAGGCAGCGATAAAAAGCTCCGCCGAGGATACTTCGGCACGCTTGAGCGCTTCGATATCTGTTCCCGAAGCGTTGATACACATGACATCGTAGTCGTCGCCTATGCTGCGCACGACCTTGGGGTCACGGTCTATGACACAAACCGAATGTCCTTCTTCGGTGAGATTTTTAAGGATGCTTTTTCCTATCTTGCCGCATCCGACTATTACGACTTTCATTGTTTCACCATCTTTCAAGTTAGAGTATACCACTTCCGGCGTATAAATGGAATCAGAACATCGAAAAACGACATTAAAATTACATTAAAACGGAGCAAAATACTGCTTTTCGTTTCGCAACCGATGTGCTAAAATGACGCTGAGGAGGGTGAGAACATGGAGGAGATACTCGTTTGCCTGTCCGGCGCACCGTCGAATGTCAGGGTCATAAAGGCCGCAGCAAAAATGGCGGAGGCCTACGGCGGGAATCTGACGGCTTTGTATGTCGAGCCGCCGGATTTTCATGAGCACGATCCCGGAGCAAAGTCCCGGCTCGAGGAAAACTTCCGGCTTGCCCACCGGCTGGGTGCAAAGGTCACAAGACTATACGGCGAGGATGCCGCAACGCAGATAGCCGAGTACGCAAGGGTGAGCGGCTCTACAAAGATCGTTATCGGCAAAAGCCCGACCCACACCTCGGTTTTCGGAAAAAAGACGCTTATCGACAGGCTCAACGAGCTTGCGCCCGATATTGATATCTTCATAATCCCCGACAAGGCAACGCCGTCCGAGAAGGCGCACCGTCTGAGCTTTTCGGACGAAAAGTTCAGCGTGGCGGATGTTCTCAAGACCCTCGGCCTGCTCACGGCGGCAACGCTCGGCGGCCTTGTGTTTACAAAGCTCGGCTTTTCAACGGCAAATGTCATAATTCTTTACACCCTTGCCGTTTTGGGCATTGCGGTCACCACCACAGGGCGCAGCTACAGCCTTGCCTCGGCGGTGCTGTCGGTTTTTGTGTTCAACTTCCTGTTCACCGTGCCGGAATACTCTCTTTCGGCCGAGCCGAACGAGATAGCGACCTTCGTCGTGATGTTCATCGCAGCTATCATCATCTCGTCGCTGACGACGCAGGTAAAGCGGCAGGCACGGCTCAAGGCACAGCACTCCTACCGCACGGAGATTTTGCTTGAAACGAGCCAAAGAATGCAGAAGGCCGAAAGCGAGGAGCAGATACTTTCCCTTGCGGCAACGCAGCTTGGTAAGCTGTCCGGCCGCGGCGTTATGATATTCCCCGTGAAAGACGGCACGCTCGGCGAGCCGATGCTGTTTCCGAGCGTTGAGGGTGAGGACTTTGCGCCATACCTTGCACAGTCTGAGCTTGCGGCAGCCATGCAAGCGCTTGCCACCGGACACGGCACAGGCTGCGGAACGCAGAGCTTCCCAAACGCAAAAGGACTTTACATGGCCATACGCAGCGCCGAGGGTGTGCTTGCGGTCGTGTGCTTTGCCGTGAACGGTAAGCCCGAGCGGGAGAGCTACTCAAAATCGCTCACGGTCGCAATTCTGGACGAGTGCGGCATCATGCTCGAAAACGAGCGATACAAGCTTGCCAAGCGTGAGATGGAGGAAAAAGCGAGGGCGCAGGAGCTTCGTGCAAACCTGCTGCGCTCGATATCCCACGACCTGCGCACGCCCCTTACGGGCATATCCGGCAGCGCATCGCTGCTTCTGACGGGGAAAATGAGCGAGGATAAGCGCACGGAGCTTTTAAAGTCGATACGGGACGACTCCGAATGGCTCATAACCTTGGTCGAAAACCTTTTGTGCATAACCCGCATCGAGGGCAGGGACAAGCTCACCGAGCTTGAGCCGGAGCTTGTCGGCGAGGTCATCGCCGACGCCATGACGCATATAGACCGCAGCAGCGCACAGCATAAGGTCACGACCGTGATAGCCGACGATTACCTAATGGCGTACATGGACGCACGGCTCATAGAGCAGGTGCTCATAAATCTCGTGAACAATGCGGTCAAATACACGCCCGCAGGCTCGACGATATGCGTCAGCGCCGAAAGCTCGGGCGGCAGCGTGCTCGTTTCCGTTTCCGACAACGGTCCGGGCATAGCCGACGAATCAAAGGGCAAGATATTCGATATGTTTTACACCGAAGCAAAAACCGGCGACAGCCGTCGGGGCCTCGGCTTGGGACTTGCACTGTGCAAAAGCATAGTCACGGCGCACGGGGGCGAAATTTCCGTCTCCGACGCCGAGCCGCACGGTGCGGTATTCACTTTCAGCTTACCGGAGGTAAAAACCGATGAACAAGGCACAGATACTGGTCGTTGAGGACGACAATGCCGTTGCAAAGCTCATGGCTGCGACGATGGAGTCGCAGGATTACCAGTACCGCATAGCGTCCACCGGAGCGAGTGCAATAATGGAAGCTCTGTCGTATAAGCCGGAGGTCATGATACTTGACCTTGGGCTTCCCGACACCGACGGCATCGAGGTCATAAAAAAGATACGGGCGTGGAGCAATATGCCTATAATCGTGGTGTCGGCACGCAGCGAGGACACCGACAAGGTCGCAGCGCTCGACGCCGGGGCGGACGATTATCTGACAAAGCCGTTTTCCGTGGACGAGCTTCTTGCCAGACTCAGGGTCGCACTCCGGCGTGTGCGCCATGACAGGCAGCGGCTGAGCGAGGAGTCGAGCGTGTACGAAAACGGCGGCCTGCGCATCGACTACGCCGCAGGCTGCGTGTATCTTGACGGCAGTGAGATACACCTAACGCCGATAGAGTACAAACTGCTGGTGCTGCTTGCAAAGAACACGGGCAAGGTGCTCACGCACAACTATATTCTGCGTGAGGTGTGGGGAACTCCCTCGGCATCGGATATGCGGTCGCTGCGGGTGTACATGGCGACTCTGCGCAAGAAGCTTGAGAAAAACACCTCCGAGCCGAAATATATACAAACTCACATCGGCGTCGGTTACAGGATGCTGAGAAATCAATGAAAACCGAAAACGGTCATCAAAAAAGCTCCCCGAGGGGAGCTTTTTTCATATTTAATATCGTTACCGTTCTTCTCGGAAGTACGGCAGGCCGAGGCTCATGGGGGGCTGATTTTCCTTGCGGCTGCGGATGCTGGTGATGACGAGGACGATGATGGTGACCACATATGGTGCCATCTTGTATATCTCGTTTATCGCAAGGTTCGTGCCGGTGGGGATGTAGACATTGAGGATGTACAGGCCGCCGAAGATGATGGATGCGAAAATGCTCAGGCTCGGACGCCACACGGTGAAGATAACGAGAGCGATGGCAAGCCAGCCTCTGTCGCCGAAGGCGTTATTGGACCAAACGCCGCAGGCATAGTCCATGACATAGTACAAACCGCCGAGGCCCGCAATTACGGAGCCGACGATGGTTGCAATGTACTTATATTTAATTACATCGATGCCCGCTGCATCGGCGGTCGCCGGACTTTCGCCGACGGCACGAAGCTGGAGGCCGGGGCGGGTCTTGTTGAGGAAGTACGATGCAAGCACTGCGATGATTATCGCAGCGTAGGCAAGGAAGCTGTAATTTAAGAATATCTTGCCGAACCAGCCGAGATCCTCGGCAAAGGGCAGGGTCTTGCTGAACGCATTGCTGGTCTTGGTGAGTACGACGGAGGGAACATCAATGTTCACAAGCTTAATGAGCGAGCCGCCGAAGAAGTTGCCCACACCTATGCCGAAGGTGGTCATGGCAAGGCCGGTGACATTCTGATTTGCACGCAGGGTGACGGTCAAAAAGCAGTACAGAAGTCCCATGAGTGCGGAGCCGAGGATGCAGCACAAAAGGGGTATCGCAATGGTGAGAAATGTGCTCATCTGTGCACCGGAGTTTTCATACAAAAATGCGCCGATAACGCCGCAGATGCCGCCGACATACATGACGCCGGCAGTACCGAGGTTGAGGTTGCCGCTTTTTTCGGTTATCGTCTCGCCGACGCAGCCGAACATGAGAGGTATGCCCTGCATGACGGCGCGGGGAATGAAGGATACGATATCAAACATTTTCGCCTACCTCCTTGCTCTTTTTGTGAAAGGATATCTTGTACTGAACGAAAAATTCGCTGCCGATGATGAAGAAGATCAGAACGCCGGTGAGGATATCGCCAAAAGACTGGTTAAGGCCGCAGCTTGATGCCAGCTGATTTGCGCCCGAGCCCATGAAGATGAGCAGTGCGCTCGTGAGTATCATGACGATGGGGTTGAACGCTGCAAGCCACGAGACCATGACCGCCGTGAAACCCTGTCCGCCGACGAGCGAGGTGGAGACGGTGTGATGGATGCCGCCGACGAGCAGAAGTCCGGCCACGCCGCAGATAGCGCCGCTGAAAAGCATGGTGCGGACGATGACACGGGGCACCTTTATGCCGATGTAGCGTGCCGTGCGCTCGCTTTCGCCGACGACGGCTATCTCGTAGCCGTGCTTTGTGTAGTTAAGATAGAAATATATGAGCACGGTCATTATGACTGCGACCAGGATGACGAGCAGGTACTTGTTGCCTAACTGCGGCAGCCAGCCGGCCTCGTTTTGTGCATTGATAACGCCGATAGTGCAGGAGCCCACGGGGTTTTCCCATTTGACGCAGAAATATGCAACAATTTGCGTTGCAACATAGTTCATCATGAGGGTAAACAGCGTCTCGTTGGTATTGAACTTTGCCTTGAAAAGCGCCGGAATGCCTGCCCAAAGTGCGCCGGTGACGACGGAAGCTATCACCATGCAGGCGATGAGCGCTCCGTTTGACATCGTGTCGCCCAGCAGCACCATGCAGGCCGCAGCGGCCATTGCGCCGGCAAGCACCTGTCCCTCTGCGCCGAGGTTCCAGCAGTGCATTTTGAATGCGGGCGTGACCGCAAGGGAGATTATGAGCAAAATTGCGGTGTCCTGAAGGAATATCCACAGCTTGCGCTCAGAGCCGAACGAGCCGTTTATAAACGCCGAGAAAACGGCAAGCGGATCGGTGCCTGTGGTAGCCATCGTGATGATGGCGCACACTATGATGGCAAGCACTATCGCCGCAAGCCTGATTGCAATGTTTCTTTTGCGGCTGACTGCGCCGCGCTTTGAAATTTGGATCATTCGCTTGCACCTCCTAACTTTGTCATCATCATGCCGATATTGCGCTTTGTTGCGCCCCTGCCGGGGACAATGCCGCTGACCTTGCCGCCGCACAGAACGAGAATGCGGTCTGCAAGCTCCAAAAGAACATCAAGGTCTTCGCCGACATACACAACGGCAACGCCCTTTTGCTTCTGGCGATTTATAAGGTCATAAATGGTGTAGGACGAGTTGATATCAAGGCCGCGCACGGCGTAGGCCGTGAGCAGAACCGTCGGCGCAAAGGATATCTCACGGCCGACAAGCACCTTCTGCACATTGCCGCCGGAGAGTCTGCGCACGGGGGTCGTGATGCCCGGGGTGTTGACCTCAAGCTCCTCGACAACGGTCTCGGCCAGCGCCTTGGGGCTCTTGCGGTCGGTGAATATGGACTTGCCCCGTCTGAACGAGCGGAGCATCATGTTCTGCGAAAGATCCATGTTGCCGACAAGTCCCATGCCGAGCCTGTCCTCGGGCACGAACGAGAGCGCAACGCCCATGTCGGCGATAGCAAGCGGGTCTTTGCCCAAAAGTTCTTCCCTTTCACCGTCGTCATTTATATAGCTGATGCTGCCGGCTTCGGTGGGCTGCAAGCCCGCAATGGCCTCAAGCAGCTCCTTTTGACCGCAGCCGGAAATGCCTGCGATGCCGAGTATCTCGCCTGAGTAGGCGGTAAAGGACACATCGTCTAACTTCAAAATGCCGTCCATGCTGCGGACGGTGAGTCCCTGTCTCTTATACACATCTCCGAGCCCACGAGACGGACTCCTA